>Ga0206976_1027_pt1 | contig 48812 bp, 50 predicted proteins | sample Alteio_BWOrgHeat_82_FD_152926 | JGI IMG/M metagenome (GOLD analysis project Ga0206976, IMG submission 152926) | Enriched cells from forest soil in Barre Woods Harvard Forest LTER site, Petersham, Massachusetts, United States -... | ecosystem: Environmental > Terrestrial > Soil > Temperate forest >... | reverse complement strand
GGAAATTGATCTTGTAATTCAATGCCGATTTTGAATGCTTCAAGTGAAGTGTGATGATTTCATCTAATCCGGCAGGGCTATATAAATTCAAGTCGTTGTTTCGCTTATGCAAATGCATCGAAAACAATAACGGCATTAAGCCAAGGTAATGGTCGCCATGGAGATGGCTGATAAAGATATGGTCGATTTTATGAATCGGAATTTGGTACCGACCCAATTGCATCTGAGCACCTTCGCCACAATCAATGAGAAAATGCCGGTTTTGAATGGTAAGGTACTGTGAGGATGGAAACCGGTCTATTGCCGGTAGGGCACCACTGGAGCCAAGGATGGTAAGACTGAGTGACAAAAATGATTACTCTTTTTTCATGTCTTTTTCGATTTCGTGCATGAATACAGCATCAATGCCTTCCTCTACAGTTGGCAATATGTGAAGCACGCTATCCAATTGAGAAATTTTAATCAGTTTCATAGTATGGTCTGAAAGGCTTGCAAGCACAAAAATGCCTTCATCTTCCTGTAAAATACGGTTGCCAACAAGTAACGCGCTAAGTCCGGACGAATCTGTGTATTTAACCTCCGACAAATCAAGGATAATATTGCGAACACCTTCGGCATGAAGTGTAACCATCTCAGATTTCAGTTGCGGAGCCACGTTGGAATCCAGTTTTTCTTCGTGCAGGCGCACAAGGGTGTACTTTTCTTGTTTGTCGATGGTATACTTCATAAGTAAAATTTGGAGGGCTAAAAGTAATTCAATTTATCGAATTAACGATACTGGTTTCGATTCGTTCCATAATGTTGGAATAATTCGACTCGGCCAGAGGCTCACCCATTACGTGGTGGTAAAGCTCTTTATATCGATCTGATATATTTTTTACAATTTCATCAGTCATAACTGGTACTTGCTGGCCTTCTTTTCCCTGAAATCCATTTTCGATCAGCCATTGGCGCACAAATTCTTTCGATAGCTGTTTTTGCGGCTCACCGGCCTGTTGTCGTAGTTCGTATCCTTCTTTATAAAAGTAACGTGATGAATCGGGAGTATGCACTTCATCGATCAGGTAGATTTTTCCATTATGCTTCCCGAATTCATATTTCGTATCCACCAGGATAAGGTTTCGCTGTGCTGCCAGTTCTGTTCCTTTAGCGTAAAGCTTACGTGTATAATCTTCTAATATTTCGTATTCACTTTTGCTCACGATACTACGGCTAAGGATTTCTTCCTTTGAAATGTCTTCATCGTGGCCTACACTGGCTTTTGTGGTAGGGGTAATGATCGGTTGCGGTAGCTTATCATTTTCTTTCAAACCTTCGGGCAATGGCACTCCGCAAATTTTCCTTTTCCCGGCTTTGTATTCGCGCCACGCATGACCTGCGAGATAACCACGCACCACCATCTCAACTGCGTAGGCTTCACATTTAAAACCGACAGTGACATTGGGGTCAGGTGTGGCAATAACCCAATTGGGTACGATTTCTTTAGTTGCATTTAAGTTGAAAGCAGCAATCTGGTTGAGTATCCGCCCTTTGTCGGGGATAGCTTTGGGTAAGACTACATCAAAAGCCGATATCCGGTCGGTGGCTATCATCGCCATCCGTTCGCCAAAATAATAAACGTCTCTGACCTTACCTTTATAGAAACCGGTCTGGCCTTTAAATTTGAAATTAGTCTCTTTGATGGCTTGCACTTGACGAATGTTTAGAAGCGAATAATGATTTAGAAACAGGCGCTCAAAAATAGAAAAAGATTCGCGACGAGAAAGCCCGTAAAATCAATTGTTATTTCTTTGGCTCGATCAGGATTCCGGCGCGGAAATTCATGGTTTTGATGAGCTTGCCGTCTTCGTCAAACTCTTTCCACTCTTTGTGCCTCTTATTGGCAACATATTCGCCTTGTTCCTTGATTTTCCCGTTTGGCCAATAGCTTGTATAAAGTCCGTGCATCCGACTGGCGCGAAACTCACATTCGCTGAGCAGCTTTCCATTATCATAGAAATTCTTGACCGGCCCGGTAATGAGATTAAACTTCCAGGTCTCTTCCACTTTCTTTTCCCCGTTAGGGTAATAAGTAGTGCGTAAACCGCTAAGCGCACCTTCCTGATAATTTTCCTTTAGCGTCAGAGTTTTTCCGTCTGTTCCATAGAAGTACCAGGTTCCATGTGGCTTGCTTAGGCGAAAATTCTTCTCAAATATTTTCCTTCCGGCGCTGTCATATTCATCAATCTGACTGTCGATTCCGTTAAGCGCAAGCTGTTCTCTTGTTTTAACTTTGCCGTTGTGGTGGAAGTCTGTATTGGTTCCTGTCTTAGAACCTTCCTTGAAATTGTATTCGTGCCTGAGCTTTCCATCAGCAAAATAGCCTGTATTGCTGCCATGTAACCTGCCAAACATAAAGTGACCTTTCAAAAGCAGATGGCCCACAGGATCGTAACTTAAAAAGTCACCGATCTTTTCACCATCTTTTATGGAGTATACCAATTCCAGTTGCGTATTGGGGAAATACGATTTGTAATATCCACTGATGAACCCGTCTTTATAATTGGCTTCTGTCTCGAGTGAGCCTCCTTCGTAGTACGTCTTGGTGATGCCATTTGGCTTCTGGTCTTTGTATTCAATTTCTTTACGCAACTTACCCGAAGAAAAGTACTCTCTCACAAAGCCATCTGGTTTTCCTTTTAAGAACAATCCTTCTTGTTTTAAAATGCCAGACGGGAAATAAGACTTTACACTGTCTACCAATAAATTATTCTGATAGAATGCAGTTTGGATAGGCTTCCCTTTCTCGTCAAAAACTTCAACAGGGCCATGCCTCATTCCGTTATCATAACTGAGCTTGCGGATCAGTGTGCCGTTGATATGGTATTCGTAAAATGTACCCGACCTCACTCCGTTGACAAAGGTGCCTTCAATGGCCAGTTTCCCGTTAGGAAAATACTTGCGGTATTTTCCTTCCATGGTTTGTCTGTCATCAACTACAAAGTAATCCTCCTGAAGGTGCGTCTTTTGCTGGTCGTAATAAGTCTTTACTTCTTTTTGAGCTTCAGCTGCAAAGCTGATAAAGATGAGCGCAAAGAAAAGCTGCTTCATAAGGTTTTGAGGTTGAATGCCGATCTATTCTTGAATAACGAACATATCGTGCTTCCAGTATCTGAGCTATTTTACACTTTCTCTATAACAATAGCAGAAGCGCCTCCGCCACCGTTGCAAATTCCGGCTACGCCAATGGATGAGTTATTCTGTTTCAGAATATTCGCCAGCGTGATTGTAATGCGGGCACCTGATGCGCCAAGCGGATGTCCCAGAGCTACTGCGCCACCATTTACGTTTACTTTTGCTGGATCAAGGCCCAACTTGATATTGTTAGAGATGGCTACTGCCGCAAATGCTTCGTTGATTTCATAGTAGCCTACACTATTTTTTTCTACTCCAGCCATCTTCATTGCTTTAGGTATCGCCAAAGACGGAGTTGTAGTGAACCACATTGGGTCTTGAGCAGCATCGGCAAAGCCTAGAATTTTTGCAATAGGAGTGAGGCCAAGTTCTTTAGCTTTTGCAGCACTCATCAGCACAACAGCAGCAGCACCATCATTGATAGTGGAGGCATTTGCAGCTGTTACAGTTCCATCCTTTGTGAAGACTGGCTTTAGTCCGGGGATTTTATCGAAGTTCACGCTCTTGTATTCTTCGTCTTCGCCAAATAAGGTTACATCGCCCTTCTTGCCGGTGATCTCTACCGGAATGATTTCATCTTTAAACTTCCCGGCTGCCCAGGCTGCTGCAGATCTTTTATAAGAGTTGATGGCGTAGTTATCCTGGTCTTGACGGCTGATGTTCATTTCTTTGGCGGTGTTGTCGGCACATACGCCCATAGCGCAGTGGTTGTACACATCCGTGAGACCATCGTAGGTGAGGCCATCGAGCAACTGGCCATCTCCATATTTATATCCATAGCGGGCTTTTGTTAGATAATAAGGAATACTGCTCATGTTTTCCATTCCGCCGGCAATAACAACATCATTTTGGCCAAGCATAATCGATTGGGCTCCCAACATAATCGATTTCATTCCCGAAGCACAAACTTTATTAATCAAAGTACACGGAATGTTATATCCCAAACCTGCGCCAACGGCTACTTGTGTTGCAGGTGCCTGTCCAAGTCCTGATGAAATCACATTGCCGAAGAAGACTTCCTGAACAAGCTTTGCATCCAAGTTGATTTTTGCCATTGCGCCTTTCACAGCGATAGCGCCAAGTTTTACGGCTGATATGCCGGCAAGGCTTCCGCCAAAACTACCGATGGGTGTACGAACGGCTGATACAATTACAACTTCTTTCATGGTAACAGATTTTGGAATTACAAATTTTGATTTACGATTAAACTTAGCAACGAACAACTAACAATAACTCTACCAATCCGGTTTGCCTTTATCCTTCGGCTTAGTTGCTTTTCTTTTGTTCTGTTGAAGATACTGAACTTCCTGATTTTTCATGGCTTCCAGAATCATCTTCGCCTTCTCTTCACTGATCTTCATGTCCTTCAATTTGTCGGATAGTGAAGGATCTGGTTTTTTATCTTTTTCGTCTTTGGGCTTTTGATCTTTCTGGTCTTTCTGTTGCTGCTCTTTTTCTTTTTGTTCTTTATCCTTTTGCTCTTTGTCTTTCTGGTCTTGCTTGTCTTTTTGATCCTTCTTTTGCTGGTCTTTCTGATCCTTGTTTTGCTGATCTTTCTTGTCCTGCTTGTCTTTCTGGTCTTTATTCTGCTGGTCCTTTTGGTCTTTGTTCTGGTCTTTCTTCTGATCGTCTTTTTTATCCTGGTTGTCTTTATTCTTCTGGTCTTGTTTCTTTTTCTCTTCCAGTTTCTTCTTCACCATCTCATAGTTAAAACGCGCCTGCTCATTGTTGGGCTCGGCTTTCATAGCTTGCTTAAAATAATTGAGCGCTTCTTCAAACTTCCCTTGCCGGTTGGAGACAACGCCCATCTGCTGGTTGGCCCACGAATTGATCTTTGGGTCTTTGCTTACCGACAACGGCTGGTAGTTGCTAAATGCGCTGGTGGTATCATTTGTTTGGAAGTAAGCATTCGCCAGATTCATAGCAATCTCCTCTTCACTTACGCCCAAAGAATCTTTAAGGAACCTGTATTTCTGAATGGCGGTCTTCATGTCGCCGGTGAGATAGGCTTTCTTTGCCTCTGATTTCAACGAATTCACCTTTCCGATCTTTGTAGGATCGATTGAGAGGACAATTACAAAAAAAAGCAGGGAAAGCAACTTCATATAGTCACGGTCTTCACATCAATCAACAAATCTAAAACTAAAAGCAATAAAGCTGCCAAAAGGAAAAAGTAATACCGGTTGGCCGATACATCTACAAGGCGAGCATCGCGCAATTCTCCTTCAATTTTCCCGATGGTATTGATCAGTCGCGATACATCGTTTTGATTTTCGTTAATTTCGAAATACTGGCCGTTGGTTTTGCTTGCCAATGATTTCAGCTCTGATGAATTTAGCTTTGATACTACGGCTATGCCATGAGCATCGGTTTTGTAGCCGCGGCCGGCCATAATCTGGCTTCCCTTTTCGGTGCCTACGCCCAAGGTAAAAAGCTTGATGTTCTTCTCTTCGATCTCTTTGTCAATTTCGTTGGTTTGCTCGCCAAAGTCTTCACCATCGCTGATTAAGATAATTACCTTCGACTTCTGTTGGGTGCTGGGGCCTTCCTGATTTTCGAGCTTGCTCAGCGCCATGCGCAACGGCGGGCCGAAGTCTGTGCCGTTTGATGGAACAAGGCTGCTGTTCATCGTTTCAATAAAAAGGTTAAGCGCATTCTGGTCGTAGGTGAGCGGACATTGCATAAACGCTTCAGACGAGAATATAATAACGCCGAGCCGATCTGAACTAAAGGCTTCAACAATGCGCTTCATTTCGAACTTAACTTTTTCAAGGCGTGTAGGCTGGATGTCAAACGCATCCATAGATTTAGATAAGTCAACGCAAATCATAATGTCTTTGCCTACCGATTTGATTTCCTTCTTGGAATCACCAAAGGAAGGGCCGAGAAATGCAATGAGTAGCAAGGCAAAGAAAATCGTACGCAATACAAACTTAAAGAAGATCGAATAAAAGGGCGTATTCAGCGTACGGCTGATGCGCACGATTTTATAAATGAATATCCCGTAAAGGATACAAAAGAGACCTGCTAAGATTATCTGGGTCCAACCCCATTCGCGAAACCAAACCACGCTTTTTTTGAAGGCAAGTTAATAGTTAATCCTTGAAAGTTAAAAGTGTCGCAACCGATAACAACCTCCTTAGTCGCCTTTGAGTTTATAACTGATCATTATTCCGGCCCTGCTTTTCTTATCGATGGTGGTCTCAAACTTGGTATTCTTTTGCACGGACTCGACATACTCGCGAGGAGTATTGCCATCAATTACATTGTGCGCAGTGTAGCAGCCACCTGTCACCAATTTTGGGGTAACATCTATAAAGTATTGTGCATACCAGTTCTTGTCGGCATCGGAGAATACAAAATCAAAGGGCCCAGGCAGTTGCTTCACCAACTCATGCGCATTGCCGAGCCTCGCATCGACAAATTGGATAAGGCCAGCTTCCGTCAGATTTTTTATAGCTTGGTTGTGGCGCTCTTCGCTTAGCTCAATAGTGGTTACTTTCCCACCGGTTTTGCTCATAGCCCACGCAATCCAGATGGTAGAGTGGCCCGTGGACGTACCGATCTCCAGAGCCGACTTATAACCCTTTTTCACAATGATATCGTGCAATGTCTGGCCATCAACAAAAGGCACGTTGAGATCATGCCATTCGCTTCGGTGTTCCTTTAGGAATTTCTCAACTTTTTCGTCCAGCGCGGCAGATTGGCTCAATGCGGCCATAGGTAGACCAATAATCACTGCCAAAAGCATTCTTTTCATGTTCATTATTTTTAAATTTAGACTTACCAGAGGGCGAGATTATTCCCTCTATTATAAAATTATTCCTATCCATGGAATAAAGCCAGCCGATGGCTTGTCTAACTGGCAAAACCGGCAAGGATTGCCCTAATTTAATACAATGGCCGAACAGAGCGATGAAGAGCTGGTAGAGAACTCAAGCAAGGGCGACCTTGCGGCTTTCAAAGCTCTGGTGATTCGGCACGAAGGCAAGGTGGCGGGCGTTGTCCGGTCGATGCTGGGAGCAACGCCAGAAGCCGAAGACGTGGGCCAAGAGGTATTTATCCGGTTTTATGAATCGTTGAAAAAATTCAGAGGTGAGTCGGGACTTGGTACTTACCTCATCAGGATAGCGATTAATTTGTCGCTGAATGAAATTAAGAGAAGGAAAAGGAGATTCTCAATTTTTGCTAAGGAAGAAGACGGCATGCAAAAGGGAGCTTCAGACGACCGAAGGGATATGAATGAAATGATTACGTATGAGTTTGGTCAACTGGAACCTGAGTTTCGTGCGGTGGCAACCCTGCGGCTGGTAGAAGGCTACTCAACCGAAGAGACGGCAACGATATTGGGAATTCCACTTGGCACCGTGCTCTCAAGGTTAGCGCGAGCTCAAAAGAAATTAAGGAAAGGTTTAGAGAAACATCTTAACTAATAAACTGTATGGAAGATGTAAATGTTGATTTGTTCTTACAATCCCTGGACGGAAAGATCAGCGACAACGAGAAGGCGAGACTGACGGAAGCGATGAACAGCGATCGTCAGTTAAAGAAAAGTGCTGATCAGTTGCTGCTGCTTCGGGAGAAGATCGCACGAAAAGAGCAGGATTCGTTCGGGCCTTTCTTCGCGGAGAGGATTATTAACAGAATTAAATCTTTAAAGAAAGAGATTGATTCTCAGATCTTTTTCTTCTTCAAGAAGTACCAGCTCGCAGCAATAGGTGTGGTGGTGGCGTTGGTGGTGCTCAACATCGTGCTGTCGGATAACCTGTCGGTAAAGTCGGTGCTTGGATTTGAAGAAGAGCAAACAGATGACATTGTAACGATTGACTTGTATCAAAATTTAACTGAATAACTTATGACACCGGAAAGAAGGAAAGCTCTGTTGATTATCGCGGCCACGTTTGTAGGCGGAATTATAATTGGTGCCCTCGTAACCGGAATGTTTGCGCGGCAATTCTATCATGGAAGAGATGGTGGACGTACGAAAGGGAAAGATATGCGCGACGGAAGGCGAGGCAGCCTGACGGACAAGATTTACAGAGTTGTAAAAGCCGACTCGAGCCAGCGGGAGCGCATGAAGCCAATCATTGAACAAGCGATGACGCAGATTGACAGCCTTGAGGCCCGTGGCGACAGGGAAGCGAAAGGCCACCTGGATTCGCTGAAAGTCAAGCTTCGCCCGATTCTGAGCTCTGATCAAATGGAAACGCTGGAGAAGTTTCTCTCCTTTAAGCATAAACCCGAGAATGATCATGAGAAAGGACACGACAAGAAGGAACATGAGAAAGGGCATGAACATCACGGTCGCGATCACAAGTAGAGCTCTTTTACGCGATAGATAAGATTCCTATTTTCGCGCCTGCGAAATGGATTCTTATCAACAGACCCTCGAATACCTGTACAAGAACCTGCCCATGTATCAGCGGGTGGGGGCGGTTGCTTACAAAAACGACCTCACGAATACCCTTGCTTTATGTGCTGCGCTGGGGAATCCCGAAAGGAAATTCAGGAGCATCCACATCGCGGGCACTAACGGAAAGGGAAGTTCATCGCATATGCTGGCGGCCATACTTCAGTCTGCCGGCTACAAGACCGGACTTTACACTTCGCCGCATCTAAAAGAGTTTACGGAGCGCATAAAGATCAACGGCCACGATGTTTCCCAATCGTTTGTCGTTGACTTCGTGGATAGAGTAAAGCGTGACCTTGAAGAGATAAATCCTTCCTTCTTTGAGACAACCGTTGCCATGGCGTTTGATTATTTCGCAAAGGAGAAGGTAGATATTGCGGTGATTGAAGTAGGGCTTGGCGGCAGGCTCGATTCTACGAATGTGATCACTCCCGAAGTTTCATTGATCACCAATATTAGTTGGGATCACATGGATTTGCTTGGCGACACGCTCGAAAAGATTGCTGCTGAGAAAGCAGGGATCATTAAGCCGGGTGTTCCTGTAATCATCAGCGAGCGCCAGCGCGAAGTTGAGAATGTATTTAAAGACAAGTCAGCGCAAGCAAAGAGCCCCATCACATTTGCTCAAGATGTGTATCAAGTAAAGGCTTCTGGTAATGGACAATTTTCAATCTTGGGAAATGTCGATTATCAACTCGAATTGAAAGGCAATTATCAGGAGAAGAACCTGGCTGGCGTGCTTGCTGTAGTTGATCAACTCAAAAAGAAAGGGTACTCCGTTTCGCATAAAGATATTGCCGATGGCCTGCAAAATACTGTCGTGCTCACGGGCCTCAAAGGACGGTGGCAAAAACTAGGTGACGATCCGTTTGTTGTTTGCGACACCGGCCACAACGAAGCCGGTGTAAAGGAAGTGTTGAAGCAAATTGCAGAGCGGAGGTTTAGGAATCTCCACATGGTTTGGGGCACAGTGAAAGACAAAGACCCTGGGCGTGTGCTGGGCCTGCTTCCGAAGGACGCACATTACTACTTTTGCGAGGCGAAGATCCCACGCGCGATGCCGGCGCAGGAGCTGAAGGAAAAAGCTCAGCAATTTGGATTGCAGGGCGAAGCGATTCAAGACGTTAACGATGCCATCGCAGTCGCGAAACAAAATGCATCTGCCGACGATATGATTTTTATAGGAGGGAGCACCTTTGTGGTTGCCGAGATAGCCGAATTATGAAAAGTAAACTCAAACGCTTTGAAATCATTGCCAGCCGCGATAATGTGATTGAGCCAGGCAAGGATATCTATGAGAAAGTAAAGGGCCATTGGAAGGAGTTATACTTTGGTAACAACAACCCCCTGACTATAGAGCTAGCCTGCGGCCGGGGCGAATATTCTGTTGGGCTAGCAAGAAAATTCCCAGACAAGAGCTTTATCGGTGTAGACGTGAAGGGCGACAGGCTGTGGAAAGGCAGCACGTGGGCTTTTGAAGAGAACTTAAAGAATGTTGGGTTTCTGCGCACCCAGATTTTAAACATCGAGAGTTTCTTTGAAGAGAATGAAGTGGACGAAATCTGGCTTACGTTTCCTGATCCGCGTCCGCGTAAGCGCGACATCAAGCGCAGGCTTACCAGCCCGAGGTTTCTTGATATGTTTAAGAAAATAATGAAGCATGAAGGATGGTTTCGCTTCAAGACAGACAACTCTGGCCTGTTTGATTATACTTTGGAGGAATTGAATCTCCGCAAGGATATTCTCGACTTACAATTCACTCACGATCTTTACGAGTCTGATCTGCAGGCGGAATGTTTTGATATTAAGACCCGCTACGAAGAAATTTTCTCAGCCGAAGGGCACAAGATCAAATACCTGAAGTTTAGGTTTGATAAATAGACGTAAGTAGCGAGGTGTAAGACGTAAGATGTATTTGCATTCTTCGTTTTAGTTCATGGTTTATGAACAAATTTTATATTTTGATTATAATACTGGTTCGTGGAGACACGAACCTGGACTTTTCGACAAGTATTAACCTTTTAGTATTTTTCAATTATATGAAGACTCAATTTTTAATAGATAATTATGGCAAAAAGGTAGCAGTAATTTTGCCTGTGAAGGAATACATTAAAATCTTGGAGAAGTTAGAAGAATTGGATGACATCCATGCATACGATAAAGCCAAGAAGTACAATAATGGTAAAAGAATCTTACTCTCAGATTATATAAGAAGGTGAAACGGAGAAAATGCTATGCCATGGTTCATCTTTTCCACAAACTAACTTCTCCGCCTCGGTTCGAATCCTCAACCAGACTAGGTTGCCTATGTCACCAACCTTAGTTCGTGTCTTCACGAACTAACTTCAAATCTTGATTATTATTGGTTCGTGTCTCCACGAACCTGTGCTTGTGGCTAATTATGTGGTAATAATTACTGTCTATCTCATAACTATCAACGCTTAGCTCTCCGGGTATATAATTATGTCGAAGTAGGGAATCAATATGTTCTCAAAGTGCATGCGTTCGTCATAATGACCCCTCACTTCGTTCTCATGTCAACTCTTTTCGACTTAAACATTCAATCCTAAGAGCTTGTGAATTGATATTTGTCCTTTGGAAGTGACTGTAACGCTTCGCGAGCCTTTCGTTCGTCTTATCCAGTCAGCAGTAAGCATCTTGTCGAGCAGAGATGCGCCCAGTGCTCCAGACAAGTGGTGTCGCCGCTCACTCCAGTCGAGACACTGCCGTGCGAAGACACGTTTTTGCTTCTTTAAGTCGTTAACTGAAATATCTAAACTGCCGAACCACTTCATTCCTTTGGTGGTAACCTCATATTCTTTCTTGTCGGCAACGATAATCTTTTGTTTTAACAACCTATCGGTAATCGCTACACCGACTTTGCCAGCGAGATGGTCATAGCAGGTTCGGCAGTACTTAATTCCCGATGTTACAGTGTCATTATCTTCTCCGGCTATTAATTTATCGTTAGGAACAAGGGAGGAGATCGCCTCTATAATATAAGCCACCTCCGGTTTCGAAAATCGAAAGTAACGATGCCTGCCTTGGCTTTCTACGGTGAGCAAGTCGGCCTTTACCAGTTTAGCTAAGTGCATGCTCGCACTTTGAGCGGATATATCTGCGCTAATTGCCAGTTCGGTGGCAGTGTATGCTTTTCCGGCTAATAAATTCCACAGCATTATTGCCCGTGCCGGCTCCCCGATCAGAGAGGCCATCGAACTGAATTGTTTTCCTCTTTCCATACTTCATTTTTAGTTGAACTATGTGCTATGCAAAGCTATCTACTTTTGATTTATGTAAACGAAGAGCGAGCAAGTCAATTAGAAAAAACTTTTTTGAAATAATCGATAAGATCATTTCGTGGCGGAGCTTGGTTCTTTCTTCCTCGGCTTTCATAGTCTTACTCCTTCCCACTTACGTCTTAAGTTTCACTACTTATGTCTAAGCCTTAGTAACATTCTCATAACATTCATTTTAATTCGTGGTAACTTTTGAATTACGATCTTTGGGCAACGAAATACCTCCCGTTGGGCAAGAAAAGAAAACGTGAAATAGAATTGGTGATCATTTCGGATGTCCACTTGGGCACCTACGGCTGTCATGCCGAAGAACTTCTGCGCTACCTCAAAACGATCAAACCCAAACGTCTTATTCTCAATGGCGATATCATAGATATGTGGCAGTTTAGCAAACGCTACTGGCCCAAGTCGCACATGCAGGTAGTTAAGCACATCACAGGTTTGCTTGCCAAGGGAACAAAAATAGTTTACCTCACCGGCAACCACGATGAGATGTTGCGCAAGTTCTCAGGGTTTCGCCTGGGCTCGTTTCAGATAGCCAACAAAAAAGTATTGTCCCTGCAAGGCAAGCAGGCCTGGGTTTTTCATGGTGATGTGTTTGACGTAACAATGAAACACTCGAAGTGGCTGGCAAAGCTTGGCGCCATAGGTTACGATACGCTCATTCTTTTGAACTCATTCGTCAACTTTGTGTTGAAGATTTTTGGCAAAGGAAAGATTTCGCTTTCCAAGAAAGTAAAAGACAGTGTGAAGCAAGCTGTAAGTTTTATCAACGACTTCGAAAAGACAGCAGCGGAGATTGCCATTGAAAACGGATACGAGTTTGTGATCTGCGGTCACATTCATCAGCCGGAGATAAAGAAGATCGTTACCGACAAGGGAGAAGTCACCTATCTGAACTCAGGAGATTGGGTAGAAAACCTTACCGCTTTGGAATATAATCTCGGCGAGTGGAGCATTTATCGATACGTCAATGATGTTCGTGCGCAGACAGTAAAAATTCCGAAGGGCCAGAAAAATTATCTGGATAATGACGAGATATTTAAAGACCTTGTCAATGAATTCTTGTCTGTAAAGAAATGAACATCCTTTATGCAATTCAGGGTACCGGCAATGGCCACTTGAGCCGTGCAGTAGATATTATCCCCGAGCTTAAGAAATACGGAACTCTCGATCTGTTTGTGAGCGGAGCACAAGCAGAGGTGAAGTTGCCGTATCCGGTCAAATACAAATCCAAGGGATTGAGTTTTTACTTTGGCAAGACCGGCGGAATCAATTTCTTAAAGACTTTTCAAAAGAACAGCAGCAAGGATGTGATCCGTGAGATAAAGAACTTCCCCGTAGAGAAATATGATCTGGTTGTCAATGACTTTGAGCCTATCTCGGCATGGGCAGCGCGTAAAAAGGAGATTCCCATCATTTCTTTAAGTCACCAATCTGCTTTGCTGTCGGATAAAGCTCCACGACCAAGAATTATCGATCCGTTTGGCGAATGGATTTTAAGAAACTACGCACCTGTTAAAAAATACGTGGGCTTTCACTTTGAAGAATACGACAAGAATATCTTTACGCCGGTTATCCGATCCGCTATCCGCGAAGCGAAGGTTTCCAATAAGGGACATTATACAGTTTACCTGCCGGCTTACGATGACAAGAAACTGGTGCAACGCCTGATGAAGGGGCCGAAAGTACGCTGGCATATTTTCTCCAAGCATACCAAGACGGCATATCATGTAGGCAGAATCTCTGTTTATCCGGTGAGCGGAGTAGATTTTGTAGAGAGTATTGTAACGAGTGCAGGAGTGCTCTGTGGTGCAGGTTTTGAAACTCCAGCAGAAGTGCTTCACATGAATAAGAAATTATTGGTCGTGCCGATGAAGAGTCAGTACGAACAGCATTGCAATGCTGCAGCGCTGCGAAAACTAGGCGTACCGGTATTGAAGAAAGTAAAAAAGAAGTCGATCAAGAAGATCACCAAGTGGATAGAAGCCGCCAAGCCACTGGATATTTCGTTTCCCGATGTGACAGCCGATGCTGTAGAGAAAATGATGGGAAAGTTTGAGAAATAGTTAATCCGATTCCAGTTTTTCTAAGATTTCTGCCAGCGGATATTCTTTTAGTCCGGGCTTAGTCTCGGGATTACCTTCAAGGCTGATGCCCGCGATGTGCAACTCCAGCATTGACTCCAAATCAATGGAAGTAGCAGGCTTTAAGTAGACGTCGAACTCTTTTGATATTTCTTCGATTAGCAGTTTGGCATCATCTATCGAATGAATGCTTAATTCTACTCCGATGATCCTGTCCTTTGCCCTGATAAGGTTGACTTTATTTTCAAACCATTCATTCACCGAAAGATGAACAAAAGCAAGTTGATCTTGCTGAAGTGTATCCAAAGACTCACAATTAGTGTCAACGAAGTCGGCTTTGTATTGGTCATAGTCATCCGAGTTTATTTCAACCCCAAACTTTGGTCCGGCCACCCATCCGGTTATCTCTGCGAACGTTTTGGGATCTACCTGTGAAACAGGGAAGGAGAGGAAATCAACACCCATGCCGGCGCAGTAGCGCGCTTCGCTCAGGTTGGTGACTTTGCTCACTTTGACTTTGATTTTCAACATGCCCAAATATTGGAAAGAATAAAATAACTTTGGGGTTGGTGTAAATAAATTTTTATTCAATCGTTGTGTAGCTATGAGAGGAGTTGTGTTGAAAGCTTTCTGCCTGGTGTTTATAGTAGCTGCCGGCTGCACTAATTCGGATATCGTATCGATAGCGGATCAGTCCTATTTCCCATTGCATGTGGGTAATTATCAAATCTATGATGTGAATGAAACGGATATTCTGCAACTAACCTGCGGTGATGGTGGGCAGACGGTCAAAAACTATCAATTGAAAGTATTGATCTTCGATTCGGTCAAAAACTCCGCCGGAGGCTATACTTACGATGCGCATCGATATACCCGCACCGACTCTACTCAGGCCTGGGCTGATCTTGATACTTGGACGATGCGTGTGACGAGTAGCCAGGTGATTGTAAATGAAAGCAACGTAATTTATGTCAATCTGATTTTTCCGTTGAGGAATAATGAAAAATGGCGAGTAAATCAGTATAATGATTTGAAAGCCGACAGCCTTGATAGTTTGGCAAGCCTCGGTCAACCCTATACGCTGACAAATGGGAAGCAATTTAAAACCACACTCACAGTCGTTCAAAGTAATGAGCAGAATTTGGTATATGAGGACAAACGCTTTGAAGTATATGCTTCCACTGTGGGCCTGATTTATAAAGAGATAACTCAGTTGAATTATTTTACCGACCAATGTTTTGGCCAGCAAAAGATAATGAACGGAATTATTTATAAGCAGACATTAAAGAGCTATGGCCGGTAGATGCGTTGCATTGCTTATCCTTATTCTGCCATTCTCACTCTTCGGCCAGAGCAACCGGTATTTTGTTTCATTTAAAGATAAAGCCAATACCTTGTTCTCGGTTTCAAATCCTGGTCAATTTCTTTCTCAGAAAAGTATAGACCGCAGAAAACAGGAAAACTTTCAGGTGAGTGTTGAAGATTTTCCTGTAAACCCGTCGTACGTACAACAAGTAAAGGCAACCGGTGCTTCCGTTTTCTTTACGTCACGTTGGTTTAATGGTGTGCTGGTACAAACTAACCCCGCCACTTCTTCAACTATTGCCGCTTTGCCTTTTGTGATTACAGTTGAATTAGTTGCCCCCGGAACAAAATTGATTGGAGGGCGGCAGAAATCGAACCAGAAGTTTGAACGGACCACTGCGACCACTGCCGTGCAGAACCAACAGCAACTTCAAATGATAGGCCTCGACAAAATGCAGGCTGCAGGCTTTATGGGCGAAGGCATTGACGTTGCTATTTTCGATGGGGGGTTTATCGGTGTAAATACCCTCTCTGCTTTTCAGCCAATTTTTGCAGAAGGAAGATTGAAAGACGCTTTTAACTTCGTCATCAATTCCACGGACGTTTATTCTGCGTACGATCACGGTACGGAAGTGTTTTCGATCATAGCGGGTGTGGCATCAAGCTCCTATTTGGGCGGAGCGCCAAAGGCAAACTTCTTTCTTTATCAGACTGAAGATGCTTTCAGTGAATACAGGGTGGAAGAATATAACTGGCTGTTTGCTGCAGAGCGCGCCGACAGTGCAGGAGTTGATGTCATCAATTCATCTCTTGGTTACGATCAATTCGATGACCCTTCGATGGACTACACATATAAAGACCTGGATGGTAAAACGTCGGTGGTTTCGCGGGCTGCGAGTAAAGCTGTTGACCGGGGGATAAGCGTAGTGAATAGTGCAGGCAATGAAGGCGATACCAATTGGAAATATATTGTAGTGCCTGCCGATGCCGAAGGAGTAATAGCCTGCGGCTCGGTTGATTATTCGGGTTACAGAAGTGCATTTAGTTCTATCGGCCCCACAGCCGACGGACGCATTAAGCCTGATGTCAGCGCTCTTGGCGACGGATCGGTTTTGATATTGTCAACAGGAAGTGTTGGTACCGGCGATGGCACTTCGTTTTCAAGCCCTCTTGTGGCAAGCCTTGCCATCGGCCTTCGTCAGGCTTTCCCGAATGCGTCAGCAAAAGAAATTTATAGCCGTATTATTAATTCGGCCTCACAAGTGTCTCACCCCGATGACCAAATTGGTTATGGTATTCCCAATTTTGTGAACGCCCAGACGCTCACGAGCTTCGATGACGAATTTGAGCTTTACCCAAACCCTGTAACAAACAACGTATTGAAGTTATTTATGAAAGATCCGCAAGGTCAGACTGTGAATATCGTAATATTTAATTCGGCTGGCCAAAAGCTGACCGAACTCTCGGAAGTTGCCACCTGGGACAATAACCCGTATCAGATTGCCCTTCCTGATTTTACCAGCGGCTTATATTATGTACGTGTGCAAACTCCTACGGCTGGCAAAACCAATCGCATTGTTATGATAAAATAGTTTTTAATTTTAAAGTTATAATTCGTTTTAAAAGTCTATGGCAGGCTCTCTGACTAAAGCATCCGTTTGGAAGAACATTTTCAAATTGATCATTCCGCATTGGCGGAAATTCTTGTTGATTGTTTTCATCGGTTTATTGGGAACCGGCGCCAATCTTATTGAGCCGTTAATTTACCGCGAGGCTATCAATGATGTGGCTGGCTTGTTTATTCAAAAAGCGAAAGACGAAACCCGCCAGAAGTACGAACCTCAGGCAGATAGCTCACAGGTGGTTGATGAAGAAGGTTCGGAGTTTGATTTCATTACCAGCAAGATTTCAAAGGTGCCGCACCGCAGAAATGAAGTAGCTGCACGTACGCCGGTTCAAGCCATCCGGACTTTACTGTTCTCCGTAGTCATTTTATTCATTGTCAATCTTCTTGGCCAGCTATTTGTATTGATTGGTGATAATATGAACGTGAAGCTTTCGTGCAACATTGAGCAGGGCTTTATCGGTAGTACACTTAGTCATGTTTTGAGGCTGCCGCTTAGTTTTTTCAGCAAGCGATCGAGCACGGCACTGGCCAAGCAAATCAATCAGTCGGAAGAAGTCTCGGCAATCGTCAATGGATTCTCACAGCAAATTCTTCCGGAGATTATCAGCTTGTGTGGTATTCTGGCAATTATGTTTTGGCAAAATGTTACGCTGACCCTGATTTCGCTGGCAGTTATTCCATTCTATTTATTGATTGCCTGGCGCTCGGCCAACCGCCTGGAGTCGGGACTCTCCAGTTATTACGACCGATGGGAAGAAGTCTCCGCCCGTATGCAGGATGCACTTTCCGGTATCAAGACGGTAAAACTTTCAGGTGCTGAGCAACGGGAAGTAAGCCGGTTCTCCAAAATTTCAGATGAAGCTTATCGCGATTATGTAAATCGTTCAAAGCTGGCTAATCAGTATGTCTTTTGGGAGAATGTTCTTACACGCCTATCAACTGCTTTGGTGCTGGGCTATGGAGGATATCTTACGCTGCAACACCAGCTTACACCAGGTGATGTAGTTATGTTTGTTGCTTACCTTGACAGGCTTTACGGCCCGATCGATTCGCTGGCAAGTTTGTGGGTCAATCTTCAGCAGAATGTTGCGTCCATCGCACGTGCATTCCGCCTGACGGATCATACGCATGAAGAAAAGAAAGGAGAGGACTGGGAAATCAGGCACGGGAAAGTTGAGTTTAAAAATGTACGGTTTAGCTATAATAAAGAGCGTGAAATCCTCAAGGGACTGACGTTTACCATTGAACCAGGGAAGGTGACAGCAGTAATAGGAACATCTGGCGCTGGCAAGACTACAACTGTTGATCTTTTGATGAAATTGTACGAGCCAAACTCGGGCGAAATTCTAATTGACGGGAAAAACATACTGAAGATTGATGCTTCCTCTGTTCGTAGGCAACTTGGTATGGTAGCCGCAGACGGGGCTGTCTTTCGCGGTACTTTGGCAGATAATATTCGATATAAGAGACCCGATGCAACAACTGAAGAAGTAAAGGCTGCAGCGATTGCAGCGGGTATGGAAGGGACGCTCCAGCGTTTGCCGGAAGGGCTGAATACGCCAGTGGGCGAAAGTGGATTTGGTCTTTCAGTGGGCGAACGTCAGCGGATTCAGATTGCCAGGATATTAATCGATCATCCGCGCATATTGATATTGGACGAGGCCACCGCAAACCTTGACTTTGCCACAGAAGCGGAAGTTAAAAAGACAATCAAAGAGGTTAGCAAAGAGAATACGGTGATCATCATTGCACACCGATACTCAATGGTAAGAGATGCGGACCATGTTATAGTACTATCAGCCGGTGAATTGATGGAGGAAGGCAGCCCTACAGAGTTGATCAAAAAAGGCGGATGGTTTGCGAAGTTTGCTCGCTCCGTGGATGAGGACGAAGAGACGCCCGAAGCCGAAACTGCCGAAGAAGGTCCGGAGGAGGATAGTGAGAGTGAAGAATCCTGAAGCAAGAGACATTATATTGTCCCCGAAATTTTCATAAATTTCGAGTTCTTTATCGCCAAAATTTGATGCGCAAACCCAATTTTTACCTTTTTCTGGCTTTGGTTGTACTCGCTTCTTGTGTGTCCAACCGCAAGTTCCTATTTCTTCAAAAGGATGATTTGCATAAGAAGGATTTACCAAAAGACTCGGTAGTGAGGTCTTATAACTTACAGGAATTTGATTACAAGATTCAGACCAATGATATTCTTTCTGTTAGGTACCAAAGCCTTACCGCCAAGGAGTTTGATTTTTTGGGCCAGAATCAACCAAGTCAGCAACTTCAGCAAAACTCTGGCACAGCTACTGGAACCAGTTCGAACTCCCAGGGATCTCCTCTATTGATCGGCGAGTTGGTTGATGATGAGGGTAAAATACCCATTCCGGTAATCGGGAGAATTAAAGTTTCGGGAATGACAGTTTTTCAGGCTCAGGATACAATACAAGAACTGGCTAACCATTATCTGGACTCACCAATCGTCAAAGTCCGGCTTCTGAACTACAGAGTTACGATTTTAGGAGAGGTGAACAGGGAAGGGTCTATTACTTTTGGTAACAATCGAGTAAGCGTTTTGGAAGCGATAGGTCTCGCAGGCGGGCTTAGTGACATAGCAGACAGAGCTAATATTAAATTGATTCGACAGTTAGGATCAAAAACCGAAGTGAGTTACATCAACCTATTGAGTGAAGATTATATGAAGTCGCCATATTATTATATTCATCAGAATGACATTATTGTTGTGCCTCCCTTAAGGCAGAGACCATTTCGAAGGTACTTCAGTCAAAACGTTGCGATTGCCCTTTCAGCGGTATCTGTAATCTTATTTGTCCTTGCTTACTCAAAGAAATAATATGGCGAATCAAGAACCTGAATTAAGGGTAAAGGACATTCGAAATGAAGGCCTCAAAATTGATATTAAAAGAGTTTGGTATCGTATATTGAGATACTGGTATTTAGTGGCAGCCTCGCTGGCAATCGGCATTGGTGCTGCTTACCTTCAAAACCGGTATGCTCAGCGTATTTATCCGGTGAGTGCATCAGTGATTATTCTCGAGAAAGAGGACTCAAATGGGGCAGACCTGTTGTACAAAAATTCTTTGGTTGATCCATATAGAAACTACCTTAATGAGCCCTACATCATTCGGTCTTATCCAATGGTAGGGAGCGTAATTGAAAAATTGAATTTTGAAGTTGCATTTTTCCAGCAAGGTAATTTTAAAACATCCGAAGCTTATGGTCTGCCTGTGCAGGCACGACTATTGGTTCGCAATGGATCCTACGGAGCATCATTGATGTTCAAGACTATTAATGAAAGGACCTTTCTGATAAGTGGTACAGGAAACAAGGCAAAGGAAAGTGGAAAGATTTTTAACTTCAATGACAGTATCGAATATGCAGGTCATCATTTTGTAATAACTAAGGACTCGCTCGGGAGCATTGAGGAAATTAAAGATATTCCGTTCCTGCTTACTTTTTTGGATCCCGCTGCGGTTACTGGTTCTTATGTTGGTAGGCTTAATGTAGATTGGGCTGAAGAAGGGTCAGGTGTACTTAATTTGAGTATTAATGGACCAAACCCCAACAAGGAATCAAATTTTATCAATGGTCTTATTTCAGCATATCAACAATATGACCTGGAGAAGAAAAACCAAAAAGCAGAACGAACTATTCGATTTATAAAAGGCCAGTTGAAAGAAATTTCGGATTCGCTCAAAATTTTTGAGGGGCAGATAGAGCAATTCAAAATTAGTAATTCATCGGTTGGTCTGGATGAGGAAGCTAAGCGATTGTTTGACAAATTAAGCCCGTTGGAACTTCAGAAGACAGAACTTATTATCAGGTCAAATTATTACGATTATTTAGTGAAGTATATCGGGCATGGGGATAATCTTGACCTGGTTGTGTTGCCGTCTTCGGTTGGTGTTGGCGATGGGGTATTGACTGAGCTTGTGAGTAAGATGATTAATATTCAACTGGAGCTTAAGCTTTTTGTCGGAAAAGGAAAGGATGAAAACCCTCTTGTGCAAGGGGGTATCAAACGACTTGCTGAGATCAGGAAGGATTTGATCGAGTCAATAAATACGTTACGAGTCACTGACAAATTGAAATCTGACCTGCTTCAAAAGCAGATAACTGAATTAGAAAAGCAAATAGACCTTCTTCCATTGGCTCAACGGCAGTTGGTCTCTATCCAACGAAACTATTCACTGTTGGAAAACCTCTATGTATTTCTTATGCAAAAAATGTCGGAGGCCGGAATTTCCAGAGCTTCCAACGTATCTGACATAACGATGGTTAACCCACCAATGCAGGGAGGAGCTATTTCTCCCCAAACCGGAAGAAATTATTTTTATGGATGGAGTTTGGGATTGGTTATACCGATAATAGCTTTTGTGCTACTCGAATTCATAAATCAAAAAATCCAATCGAAAGAGGATATTGATAAAATTACATCTATTCCGTTTATTGGGGGTATTGGTCATTATGAGGCTAAAGACAACCTGGCAGTAACCCTTAAACCGAAATCTGCAGTTGCAGAATCATTCCGAGCTATCCGATCTAATCTGAATTTCTTTACGGGTAATCAGGCAAAAAAAGTATTTCTTGTTAGCAGTTCTATAAGTGGTGAAGGTAAAACCTTCTCTACTATTAACTTAGCAACGGTTTTTGCCATGTCTGGACGTAAGACATTAATCATTGGAGCGGACATGCGAAAGCCAAAGATTTTTACTGATTTTGATTTGAATAATGTAGTAGGATTGAGCGGCTATCTGAGCCGGCTTAACTCTTTTTCTGACATAGTACAGCATACTTCAATTGAAAACCTTGATTTGATAAGTGGTGGCCCAGTGCCCCCCAACCCATCTGAGTTGTTACTCACCGACCAATTTGATAAATTAATTAAGGAAGCATTGGAGGTCTATGACTACATTATAATTGATACCCCTCCTTTGGCGATAGTTACAGATGCATTTGTGCTAGCAAAGTATGCGGATCACACGGTCTTTGTTACACGGCAAAACTACACTCCTAAAACGTTTCTGAAAGACGTTCAGGAGTTTTACAATACAGGCAAACTGAGAAACATTAGCATAGTACTAAATGACATTTACAAATCGGGTATCGGCTATGGTTATGGCTATGGTTATGGTTATGGCTACGGGTATGGCTACGGATATGGAAAAAAGAAAAATGGTGACGGCTATTATTCATAAATAAACGGCACTATCGGTAATTGATGCCTTAAAGTAATTAAGATGAAGGTAGTTATTCTTGCAGGTGGTTTTGGAACACGGTTAAGCGAAGAAACAGAGTTGAAACCCAAACCTATGGTTGAAATTGGTGGGAAGCCAATCCTTTGGCATATTATGAAGATATACTCTCATTATGGCTACAATGAGTTTATCGTATGTTTAGGATACAAGGGATACGTTATCAAAGAATATTTCGCCAACTATTTTCGTCATCAGTCTGATATTACTATAGACCTGTCTTCCAACTCTACCCAAGTACATAACTCTCTGGCTGAGCCCTGGAAAATTACATTAATTGATACTGGCCAGGAGACTATGACAGGTGGGCGTGTGAAGAGGATAAAGTCATATACTGATGATAAACCGTTTATGCTTACCTATGGCGATGGTGTGGGTGAAGTAAATATCCCGGCGTTGGTTGAATTTCATAAGAAGAATAATCGACACCTTACAGTGACAGCGGTGCAACCGTCAGGTCGTTTTGGTGCGCTAAACTTAAGCGACAAAAATGAAGTGAAATCGTTTACTGAGAAACCGAAGGGAGACGGATCATGGATCAATGGTGGGTTCTTCGTCTGCCAACCAGATATTTTTGACTACATCGAAGGAGACTCGACTGTATTTGAAAGACAACCCATGGAACGGCTTGCGCAAGAAAATCAAATGATGGCATATAAACATTCGGGGTTCTGGCTGCCGATGGATACACTTCGTGATAGGAACGAACTCGTTTCCCTTTGGGAGAGTGGTAAGGCTAAATGGAAAGTTTGGTAATCCTTGAATAATATGTTTGGTAATACCTATCAAGGAAAAAAAATATTAGTTACCGGAAATACTGGCTTTAAAGGATCGTGGCTTAGTGTGTGGCTCAACGATCTGGGTGCGGAGGTGTATGGAATATCAAATGGTATACCTACAGAGCCTGCTATGTTTAATGTCCTGGACTTGTGGGGAATTGTTAAGCATCACTCCATTGACATTCGTGACTCAAAATTATTAAGTGACTGCATCTATAAAATTCAACCTGATTTTATATTTCACTTAGCTGCTCAACCTATAGTTGCTACATCTTATCATGACCCGGTTGGCACAATATCCACTAATGCGCTAGGTACAGTTCACGTGATGGAGGCAGCCAAAGCCTTGAAAAAGGCTTGCAATCTGATAATGATTACGAGCGACAAGTGTTATGAAAATGTGGAGTGGCTGTATGGTTACCGTGAAATAGACCGGTTGGGAGGAAAGGATATTTATAGCGCCTCAAAGGCTGCTGCGGAGATACTCATTCACTCGTATTACCATTCATTTATTAGGCATTCGCAAAATCTAAGAATGGTGTCTGTTAGAGCCGGAAACGTAATCGGTGGTGGCGACTGGGCGGAGAAAAGATTGGTACCAGATTGTATTCGCGCATGGACCAAAGGAGACGCCGTGGTAATCAGAAATCCCGGATCAACACGCCCATGGCAACATGTACTAGAACCGTTAAGTGGTTACTTGGCTGCCGGACAATACCTGGCAGAGTCTGATAAACTGAACGGAGAAGCTTTTAATTTCGGACCATCTGCAGATCAGATATTTTCAGTTAAAGAAGTATTGGATTCAATAGCTAAACATTGGAATTTGCTAGCTTCTAAAGAGTGGGTGAAAGTAGAGACAGGAAGCTTTCACGAAGCAGGCTTGTTAAAACTTTCATGCGAAAAAGCGAATGTTAACTTGAAGTGGTGGCCAGTACTAAATTTCACACAGACGATGGCTTTTACGTCACTTTGGTATAAGGAGTATTATGATGGAAAGAACAACATGATAGACTTTACAAAAAGCCAAATCATGGAGTACGTCAGTTACGCTTCTAAAAAAGAATTGTCATGGACCATGTAAGAAGTGTTCCTTTTTCTGGGGTATCAATTATTCCCGTTAAAATTATTTCCGGAGAAAATGGCCATGTTCTTCATGGACTAAAGGCGACGGATTCATCATATGTATCATTTGGAGAGGCCTATTTTTCTACTGTTAATTTTAAGAAAAAAAAAGGCTGGAAAAAACACACCAGGATGACTCTCAATATTGTCGTGCCTGTTGGCGAAATTGGTTTTGTGTTGTATGATGATCGTGAAGGAAGTTCAACAAAGGGAGGTTTCTTTGAAACCCAGCTTTCACGTCAAAATTATTGCAGGCTTACAGTGCCACCGGGAATTTGGATGGCGTTCTATGGGATAGGAGTGCGCGAAAATATACTTCTCAATATTGCAAGTATACCTCATGATCCCTCAGAAGCTGAAAATCTTCCACTTGAGAATGACCAGATAAAATATACATGGCGATGAAGATTATAATCTCTGGAGGTTTGGGGTACATCGGAGGCAGATTATCAAAATATTTTGCTGAGCAAGGGCACACTGTTATTGCGCTTTCGCGAAAGGCAGCATTTTTACCAGTAGTTGACTGGCCGGCTAATCTTCAAGTACTCCATCCGTCGGATCTTATTTCTGATAGTAGAAAGTTAAAAGGATTCGACGTATTTATTCATTTGGCAGCCTTGAACGAAAATGACTGCGCTAAATATCCGGCTAAAGCTATTGAAGTTAATATTACCGAAACCCTTCAATGGCTTGATAATAGCTGGAAAGCTGGAGTCACGAAATTCATTTATTTCTCTACGGCTCATGTTTATGCAAAACCATTGACAGGATATTTTGATGAGCAGACTCTTACGAAGCCAATACACCCGTACGCCATCACTCATAAATGCGCTGAAGATTATGTGCTGGCTTATGCTACCGAAAAAGGAATGGAGAATTTGGCGATCCGGCTGACAAATGCCTTTGGAGGGCCTGCGTTTCCCACTGCCGATCGCTGGACGCTTTTAGTAAATGATCTTTGCCGAATGGCCGTTGCCGAAGGAAAAATGACTTTGTTAAGTGATGGATTGCAAATGCGTGACTTTATTTGCCTTGAGGATGTTTGTGCGGCTACAGCTCATCTTATTGGCGGCAGTACGATTGATAAAGAGTTGCTTTATAACATGAGTAGTGGCAAGTCTGTGACCATATTGGATATGGCGCTTTTAATAAATAAGAATGCTGAGGAATTTTTGGGACGCCCCATAGATTTGCTTAGAAAAATGCCTAGCGAGAACTTGAAGACCGTCTCCCATCAAATTTCAAATAAAAGATTGCTGAGCACAGGTTTTATTTTTAATAATCGAATAGATACGGAGATAAAATCTACCCTAAAATATTTCTCCGAAAATAGAGTTCAGCATACTAATGAAGTTGTACATAGTAAAAGACTACATGGATGATAATTAAAGGAAAAAAGGTTTTGGTTACGGGGGCCGATGGATTTATCGGTAGTCATCTTGTGGAGAGACTTTTAGACGAAGGTGCCGTTGTTTCTGCTTTTTGTTACTACAACTCATTTAATTCCTGGGGCTGGCTTGATACTTTGTCAAAGGAAAAGCTAAACAATATCAGGATTTTTACCGGCGACATCAGGGATATGGGAAGTGTTAAAAATAGCATGAAAGACATTGAAGTTGTTTTTCATTTAGCTGCATTGATTGGTATCCCTTACAGTTATTATTCACCTGAAAGTTATATTGATACAAATATCAAAGGAACACTGAACATTCTTCAAGCCGCCAAAGAGTATAATACTTCGAGAATTTTGACTACCTCAACCTCAGAAGTTTATGGTACTGCCTTTTATGTCCCTATAGATGAGAAGCATCCACGCCAGGGTCAATCGCCTTACTCCGCCAGCAAAATTGGATCGGACTCTCTGACTGAGTCATTTTACAGGAGCTTTAATTTACCAGTTACAATAGTTCGGCCTTTTAATACGTATGGACCACGGCAATCATCTCGAGCCGTTATCCCTACAATCATTACCCAACTGCTCAACAACGACGATGTGATAAAGCTTGGAGCACTTCATCCTACCCGTGATTTACTCTTCGTAACTGATACCGTAAACGGTTTCGTTGAAATTGCCAAGTCAGATCGGTGCATTGGAGAGGAGATCAACATTGCAACTCAATCAGAAATCAGTATTGAGTTGTTGGCTAAAAAACTTATTCAGTTTATTAACCCAAAATCGAACATTGTTACCGATGAACAACGGTTACGACCAGAGAAGAGTGAGGTTGACCGCTTGTTTGGATCAAATGAAAAACTAAAATCATTAACCGAATGGCAGCAAGAATATTCGCTTGATGACGGATTAAAAAAAACTGTTGAATGGTTTCGCGATTCAATGAACCTGGGGCGATATAAATCTTCCATTTATAATGTCTGAGAAGTTTAAAGATATTACCAATTTCATCAGGGAATACTACAATAAGCCCAATGGTTCTATTGCTCTCCATGAACCTTTGTTTATTGGTAATGAACGAAAGTATGTACTGGACTCTATCGATTCAACATTTGTTTCGTCTGTGGGAAAATATGTTGATCGATTTGAGTCTATGGTAATGGATTATACAGGTGCTTCCCATGCCGTAGCAACAGCAAATGGAAGTCTGGCCTTGCATATAGCTCTTATCGTTGCCGGTGTTAAAAAAGATGAGTTGGTAATAACACAACCGATGACATTTGTTGCGACATGCAATGTTATCAGTTATGTTGGCGCAGAACCTTTATTCATAGACAACGACAGGAAAACGTTAGGACTATCGGCAGTCAAATTGAAAGAATTTCTGGAGAAGAATTGTACTACTAAGAGTGGAGCTACATTTCATAGATTATCAAACAAGCGTATTTCGGCATGTCTGCCAATGCATACTTTTGGTCATCCGGTAGACCTGGAAGAGATAATCGAAATTTGTAAAAGTCATAACATAGTTTTGGTAGAAGATGCGGCCGAGTCAATCGGAAGCAAATACAGAGGCAAGCAAACGGGAACCTTTGGTCTTGTCTCAGCTTTTAGCCTCAACGGGAATAAGACAATTACCAGTGGTGGGGGTGGTGTAATTGTTACTAATAATGAATCGCTCGGTAAACTGGCAAAGCACCTGACTACGCAAGCTAAAGTTTTTCATCCATGGGAATTTAACCATGACCAGATTGGATATAATTATCGTATGCCCAACCTGAATGCGGCGTTGGCATGTGCTCAAATGGAAATGCTTGACAAGTTTTTAGATAAAAAGCGAGAACTTGCCATTCAGTATAAAAGTCTTTTTGATCGACTTGGATTAGAATTTGCGATTGAGCCAAAAAACACCTGCTCAAATTACTGGTTGAATAATGTGTTGTTTCCTAATCGAAAAGAGCGAGATGAGTTCCTTGCATATTCTAATGCGCAAATGATCAGTACGCGGGCGGTGTGGACTTTAATGAATAAGTTGCCAATGTTTGCTCATTGTCTTAGTGGTGATCTTTCTGATGCAGAGGAAATGGAAGATCGGATGGTAAGTTTACCAAGTAGTGTAAGAATTTAATGAAACCTAAACAGAAAATAATTCTTATCGGGGGCGGCGGCCATTGCTCATCGGTTATAGATGTGATTGAGCAGAGCAATCAATTTGCCATCAAGGGCATCATCGATAAAAGTGAAAATGTAGGGAAGAGTATTTTAGGCTATACAATTATAGGGTCTGATTCAGATATTCCTCAATTATTGAAAAAATATAAGAATTTTGTTGTAACAGTTGGTCACATCAAATCAAATGAGACTCGGATTAGGCTTTTTAACGAAGTTAAAAATATGGGGGGTGTTTTTCCTCCAGTGATTTCGCCCAGGGCTTATCTATCCCAACATTCATTTGTCGATGAGGGAACGGTTATTATGCATGATGCCTTAGTGAATACCGGTGTGCGGATAGGAAGGAATGCAATCATAAATACGGGCGCCATTGTTGAGCATGATGCAGTCATAGGAGATAATTGTCATATATCGACAGGTACACTTGTCAATGGCGGTTGTAAAATTGGCGATCGCAGTTTTATCGGCAGTAATGCCATGATAAGGCAATATGTGACTATTGGAGAAGATGTGTCAGTTGGAGCTTCTTCCGTTGTGATGAGTGATTTGGAATCAAGCGGACTTTACGTTGGCAATCCGGCAATCTTAAAAAGAAGAGTTAATGGATAAGGTTTTGATCATTGCCGAAGCGGGTGTCAATCATAATGGCTCGATGGAGCTGGCAAAAAAACTAATTGAGGCCGCTGCGACAGCCGGAGCGGACATAGTTAAATTTCAAACTTACATTACAGAAAACCTCGTGACAGTGTCTGCCCCAAAGGCTGATTACCAAAAAAATGCTGATGCTAAGTCAACACAGTTTGAAATGCTCAAAGCCCTGGAGCTTAGCAAAAGTGATCATCACGAGCTTATTGAACACTGTAAAAAAAATAATATCGTTTTCTTTTCAACAGCTTTCGATGAAACCAGTATTGATTTTTTAAGGTCTCTTGGACTTGGCTTTTGGAAGATCCCTTCAGGTGAATTGACCAACTTGCCTTACCTGAGAAAAATCGGTTCGTTTAATCAAACCGTGTTTATTTCCACAGGGATGGCTACGATGAAAGAAATCAATGACGCCATAAATATTCTGACTAAAGCAGGTTTGAGTAAAGATAAAATCCTGGTAATGCACTGTACTACCGAATATCCCACACCCATGCAGGATGTTAATTTAAATGCCCTTCAGTCAATCAAAAAAGAGACAGGTTTGCAAGTAGGTTATTCTGACCATACTCTTGGTATTGAAGTACCGGTAGCAGCGGTTGCATTAGGTGCAAAGGTTATCGAAAAGCATTTTACTTTAGATCGTACTTTGCGAGGACCAGATCATAAAGCGTCCTTAGAGCCTGGTGAACTGGGAAAGATGGTCTCAGCAATTCGAAATATTGAGCAAGCTATGGGAGATGGAATAAAAATGCCTTCACCCTCTGAAAATAAGAACATCGTGATAGCCCGAAAAAGTATTCACTTGAAAAGAAGCTTAGTTGCGGGAACGGTGCTGCGGGGAGAGTATATAATGATGAAGCGCCCTGGAGACGGAATCTCGCCTATGAAGTTGGATGATGTGGTGGGAAGAAAGATAAATAAAGACCTTGCCGCTGATCATAAACTAATGGAGGAAGACCTGCTATGAAAGTTGGAGTTCTTACAAGCTCTCGTGCTGATTACAGTATTTATTTCCCGTTACTGAAAGCTTTAAGCGCGGATAGCAATTTTTCCGTAGAGATCATTGCCTTTGGAACACACTTGTCAGAATTCCATGGACACACCATCAAGAGAATTGAAGAGGATGGATTTGAAATACCATATAGGTTGTTGACATATCCCGAAAACGATACTTCCGAAAGCATTGCCAACGCTATGGGAGTTACTATGAGCAGGTTTTCAGCGCTGTGGAGTAAAACAAAATTTGATCTCGTGTTGTGTATGGGAGATCGGTATGAAATGTTTGCTGCCTGCGCGAGTTCCGTTCCATTCAACATCAAATTAGCCCATATCCATGGCGGGGAAGAAACACTTGGTGCTATCGATAATATCTTCAGGCATTCAATTACTCACATGGCTTGTTACCATTTCACTGCTGCAGAAATATACAAACAGAGAGTTATTGAGCTAAGAGGGTCTGACTGCAATGTTTTCAATGTTGGTTCGCTAAGCATTGATAACCTCAAGGAATTGAAGCTGTATACAGTGGAAGAAATTAAAACGCACTTTGATATCGACCTTAGCCAGCCCAGTATTCTCATCACATTTCACCCCGAAACAGTTTCCCTTGATAAAAGTGAATTTTTTATTCAAGAATTGTTGACTGCCCTTGAATCGGTGAGTGAGTACCAATTTATATTTACGATGCCTAATGCCGACATGACAGGAGCAATGATCAGAGATAGCATTACTAAGTTCGCCTCAAGAACTCCTCGCGCTAAGGTCATAGAATCTTTTGGCACTGTTGGTTACTTAAGCTGCATGAAACACTGTGAGTTCATGATCGGAAATACCTCCAGTAGTTTTATTGAGGCCTCATTCTTTCCTAAATTTGTCATTAATCTTGGCGATCGGCAAAAGGGCAGGATTTTGACTCCAAATATCTACTCTTGTGCAATTGAACAACAAAAAATTATTGACGGCATAAATAAGTATAAGGAGGTTCAGCTAATAAAGAACGATAATATTTATGGCAACGGTACGGCGGCTCTTAAGATTATGGAAATACTAAATGGTATTAAATGATTGATCCTCAAAAACATACTATTTTATATAGTGGATCAATTTCTGATGCCCTGTCTCAATTAAATGAATTAGGAGAAGATTTGACTCTATTTGTTTTAAATGAAAATGGGATTCTGCTTGGAACAATAACGGATGGTGACATAAGAAGAGGGCTGCTAAATAGCCTCACATTGTCCGACCCCGTTGAGAAGGTTATGTTTTCAAACTTTCGCTTTGCAAAAAGGGGCGGAGACGAGCTTGAAAAGGTTGAGGCATTAAAGGAGTTAGGTATAAAGCTTTTGCCTTTACTGGATGATGATGGTAAAATCCTGAAACTACTTAACCTTTCAATACTCCGAACGATTTTGCCTCTCGATGTCGTGATCATGGCTGGCGGCGAAGGAAGACGCTTAAGACCATTGACAGAAAAAACCCCCAAGCCCCTTTTACGAGTCGGAAGCAAACCGATATTGGAGCACTCTATAGATAGCCTTGTTAATTTTGGAGTAGAGAATTTTTGGCTGTGCATCGGCTACTTGGGTGAACAGATCGAGAGTTACTTTCAGGACGGCTCAAGCAAAGGAATTAATATTACATACGTGAAAGAAGAAAAGCCTCTTGGTACTCTTGGCGCAGCTCGAACTATTTCTGATTTCATGCACAATCATCTTTTGGTTATTAACTCTGATATACTGACCAATCTCGACTATCAGAAATTTTATAGTAAGTTTCTTGCCGAGGATGCCGATCTCGCAGTTGCCACCGTTCCATATAATGTAAACGTGCCCTACGCAGTTTTGGAAACCACCAACGGTCATGTCGTCAGTTTTCGCGAAAAGCCAACGTATACCTATCATTCAAATGCTGGTATTTATTTAATAAAAAGAGAAACGCTTAAATACATACCCGATGGTTTTTTTAATGCTACAGATCTAATGGAGCAACTTATTGAAAACGGTAAGCGGGTAATTTCATATCCGATGACGGGGTACTGGCTTGATGTAGGAAAACATGAAGACTACGCCAAAGCCAATGAAGATATAAAATACATCAAATTCTGATGGAGGTTCTCTACATTATACCTGCTCGTGGCGGATCTAAAGGCTTACCTGGAAAAAATACGAAACTTTTGAATGGAAAGCCGCTCATTCACTATTCTATTGAAGCAGCTCTAAGATTGACCTCCGCCAGCAACATCTGCATTTCCACAGATGACCCTGCGATTAAGAGCGTGGCCGAAGAGACAGGGATAAGTGTTCCATTCCTGCGACCGGTAGAATTAGCATCAGATGATTCTTCTATGGACGTGGTTTTACATCATGCTCTTAACTTTTATGAGGAGCAAAGGAAAGTATACGATGCTATTGTGTTACTTCAGCCGACAAGCCCTTTTCGCACTACACCTGATATAAAAAATGCGTTGACGCTTTATCATAGTGAAATCGACATGGTAATGTCTGTATTTGAAACGAAAGCAAATCCATACTATTTATTGTTTGAAGAAGAAAGAGGAGTGTTGGTAAAGGCAAAGAGTGGCCAATTCGATACACGACAGGCTGCACCGAAAGTTTATCAGGCGAACGGAGCGATTTATGTAATCAATGTCAAGTCCTTAATGGATCGGTCGATCAAAGAGTTTTCGAGCGTTCTTAAGTTTGAAATGGATGAGATTAAATCAATTGATATAGATACCCCTCTCGATTTTGCATATTGCGAGTTTTTAATTTCAAAAGGTTACTGGAAACCCGAATAGAGTACTAATGTATTTTGCGCTATGGCAAATGTAAGGGTGATCCCCCGGTTAGATATAAAAGGGCCAAACCTGGTAAAGGGTATACACCTGGAAGGACTTAGAGTACTTGGCAGGCCCGAAGACTTCGCTCAATATTATTATGAACAAGGCGCAGATGAACTGATGTACATGGACGTAGTTGCCAGTTTGTATGAGCGCAATAGCCTTCACGAAATAATATCCAAGACTGCAAAACGAACATTTATTCCGTTAACTGTTGGTGGCGGCATAAGAACTATATCAGATATTAGGTCCGTTCTGCGTGCAGGCGCAGATAAGGTTTCGTTAAATACTGCGGCGGTAAGAAACCCGGCCATCATTAAAGAAGCTTCTCGTAAATTTGGAAGCTCCACTGTTGTAGTGGCAATCGAAGCTATCAGACAGGCTAACGGAAGTTATCTGGCGTACATCGATAACGGAAGAGAGCATACTGGGATTGAAGTTTTGGCGTGGGCTAAAAAAGTAGAGGAACTGGGTGCAGGGGAATTGGTTATAACGAGTGTTGATAATGAAGGTACAGGAACTGGATATGACATTGAGTTAACTAGGTTGATTTCTGAAAATGTTTCGATTCCTGTGATAGCGCATGGAGGCCCAGGGAAGTTGAAAGATATTGACGCAGTTTTGAAAACCGGGAAAGCTGATGCGATCGCTGTCGCCTCAATTCTCCACTATGACTTTATAAAGAAAAATGCACATACAATGCACCATCGCACAGAAGGTAATATAGAGTTCCTTAAGAGCAATCGCACGTTTCAAAAGATTGCACCTACTGGTATTGTTGAAATAAAGCAATATCTCCTTTCTCATTTTTACGAATGCAGACATTAATATGAAAAAAAGAAGTGTAGTTATTATTGACTACGATTTGGGCAACTTGTTTAGTGTTCAGTTGGCCTGTGAGGCAATTGGCTTAAGTGTGGAAATAACCAGGAATAAGAAAGCCCTCGAAGATGCAGATGCTATCATTCTTCCCGGAGTCGGTTCATTTGCAGATGCTATGTCCAACTTGGAAAGCATGGACCTTATTTCGCCACTTCATGATTTTGTGACTTCTGGAAAGCCATTGATGGGTGTGTGTCTGGGGATGCAACTACTATTTACAAAGAGCGAAGAGTTTGGCGATACACCCGGTCTGGATATGATTCATGGAGAGATTAGAAAATTGAAAACATCTGATAATGAACCGGTTAAGGTGCCCCAAATAGGTTGGAATACAATTTCTACTGCAGGGATACCCTGGCAAGCTACTCCGTTGAAGAGCATTCCTGCCAATTCATATATGTACTTTGTGCATTCCTACTATGCGATTCCATTAGATAACAGAGTTACTCTGACTACAACAAAGTATGGCGATAATGTTTATTGCTCTGGTGTTTTTAAAGATAATATCTTTGCAACCCAATTCCATCCTGAAAAAAGCACAGAGGTCGGGGTTAAAATTTATAAAGACTGGGCAATGATGAACAACTTAATATAAAGAGACTGTAGCGGCTATGATTGATCAAACTAAAAACGAACTTGAAGTGAAATACGGGCTGCCCCGTGAAGTAAAGTTTTGCAGTAAATGCGTAATGTCGAACCAACGACCTGCATCTACTGTTGAGTTTAAGCATACTATCAACAGTAAAAAAGTTACTCTTAATATTGATGCCGAAGGCGTTTGTGATGCATGCAGAACCGCTGAGATCAAAGAAAAAATTGATTGGAAAAAAAGAGAGGGTGAACTGCTTCAACTGCTTGATAAATACAGACGCAACGATGGTCATTACGATTGCCTTGTTCCAGGCAGCGGTGGAAAAGATAGCGCATTTCAGGCTCATGTTTTGAAATATAAATATGGTATGAACCCCCTGACGGTCACATGGCCGCCAATTCTGTATACTGATTACGGCCGCAAGAATTGGCAAAATTGGCTTGACTCGGGATTTGATAACATTAGCTTTTACAGGAATGGCAAAGTTATGAAGCTATTGACCAAACTTTCCATCGAAAATATTTTTCACCCCTTTCAAACCTTTATACTTGGACAAAAAAATCTGGCTCCTAAAATCGCCGCCCGCTTTGATATTCCTTTGATATTTTATGGCGAAAACGAGGCCGAATATGGAAATCCGATTGCTGACAATTCATCGTCACTTCGAGATAAGTCATTTCACACGTTTAGTCATATTGATGAATTGTACCTTGGAGGCGTTTCCATTAAAGAACTTAGAGAAAAATACAACGTTCCTCTCTCAGATTTGATGGCGTTCTTGCCAGCTCCGGCTGATGAGGTTGAGAAGGCAAAAATTCAGGTACACTATTTAGGGTACTATTTGAGATGGACTCCCCAAGAGGTTTATTATTACGCAGTGGAGAATACAGGTTTTAAGGCCCGGCCATTTCGTACTCAGGGAACCTACAGCAAGTACAATAGTATAGACGACAAGATTGACGATTTGCATTACTATACCACGTTCATCAAATTTGGCATTGGACGAGCTACATACGATGCTTCTCAGGAAATACGCAATCAGCACCTCACGCGCAATGAAGGCCAGACGTTAGTAAAAAAATTCGACGGGGAATTTCCAGATACCTATTTTAATGAAATTATGGAGTATATCGAAATGAAGCCAGCACATTTTCACGAACTGGCCGACAAATTTCGCTCTCCGCATTTGTGGGCTAATCAAAATGGGACTTGGAAATTAAGGCACACCGTAAATAACGATGGTGCTGATGATATTAAACAAGATCAATAAATTTTTTTTATGACTCTTCTGATAATTGGAGCTGGTAGAATGGGTATTCGGCATTGTATTGGTGCACTTCAGGTTCGAGAGATATTCAAGATATGCATTTGCGATATCAATGACCCTTCTCTGTATAATGCTAAGCAACAACTTTCTTCTGATGCGAACTATAATAAGTTAATATTTTGCAAAACTGATGAAGTAAAAGGACATTTTGATTTTGTAATAATTGCCTCTACTGCCGACAGTCGGATTGCAACTTGTAGACTAGTTCTAAATTTTAGCCCGTCTCAAATCCTTATTGAAAAACCACTTGGACAGAGCCTAGAGGAAGTTAAAAATATCATAGATTTTTTGTCAAATGAAAATGTCAACGTTTCAGTTAATCTGAATATGAGAATGTATCCCTTTATAAAAAGACTGAAAAGTGATTTGACAACACTACCACAATTCAAAATAATCAATTCAATAAATTACCAAGGTGGTACTTTAGGCATAGGCGCAAACGGAATTCACTATTTAGATATTTTGTTTTTTCTATTTGGTGCTTCTAGAGCCGAAGTAGCTGCGGGGGAAATAGATTCTGAATTGATTCCTAGCGGCAGGGGAGAACAGTTTGCGGATTTCGGTGGTTGGGCTTGCTTTAAATTTTATGATGATTCTAATAATTTTATTGGAAGGTCACTTTTTTCATTATCTGCCACTAGCACGGTTTTTGGTGGATGGGAGATTATAGGAACACACGGGCGAATTAGGATAAATGAACTTGAGGGGGAGCGGATTAATATTTTGCGTAAAGCTGAAAGCACATTGCCAATCAATCGCTACGCAGGTGACTACCTTCGGGCTGACATTGGGAAAATTGAGTCACCCTTTTTAGGCGATTTAACTAAAGAATGGATTAGTGGAATTATTGAAAAAGGTGAAAATAACCTTCCGCTACTTCATGATACATTGAAGGTTCATGAATTGCTGTTTCAATGGTTGGCACTAAGTAAGACCTATAAAGAGAAATTTCCAATAACATAATGTTCACATATGGCCAACAAAGAGAACATCTGGCTAATAGGCTCAGGCTTGATGGCAGTTGAGTATGCTAAGGTCTTGGATACTTTGAGTTGCTCCTACACAGTAATCGGACGAAGTGTCAAGAGTTGTAAAGATTTTTTTAAATTAACGAATGTTCAAGCTATCGAAGGCGGAGTAGAAAAATACTTGCAGACAGAACCTGCAATCCCGAAATGTGCTATTGTTTCGGTAGGGGTTGAATCATTGTCTGAAGTTGCAATTCTTTTGTTGAATTATGGTGTTAGTAGTATTCTACTGGAAAAGCCTGGAGTAGGGTATGCCAGTGAAATTCAATTCCTGGCAAAATTAACAAGTGAAAAGGGAGCATTGGTTTTTCTAGCTTATAATCGAAGATTTTATGCGTCTGTTATTAAAGCTAAAGAATTAATAGAAAATGATGGTGGAGTTAGTTCATTTCAGTTTGAATTTACAGAATGGTCACATTCTATTAAAAATTTAAAAAAAACGATAACTGAGCATAACAATTGGTTTTTAGGCAATTCGTCTCATGTAATCGATACAGCATTTTATCTCGGTGGTAGCCCGACTGAAATCTCGGCATATCATAAAGGTGGTTTAGATTGGCATCCGGCTTCATCAGTGTTTGCAGGAGCTGGTGTAAGTGATAAAGGAGCGTTGTTTTCTTATAATGCTAATTGGGAGGCTCCTGGTCGCTGGGTTTTAGAGGTACTTACCAAAAAGCATCGCTTCATTTTTAAGCCTATGGAAAAATTGCAAGTACAAGATATTGGATCAACAGTGGTCAATTTTGTTGAGTTTGATGAAAGCTTAGATACACAATTTAAGCCGGGACTTTACTTACAAACAAAAGCATTTATTAATGCAGAATACTCAAACTTCTTAAATATTCATGAGCAGATGAAAATGATCGAATCGGTTTACAGGAAAATGAGTAACTACAAATAGACTCCTTAGTCTTTAATGATGACAAATAGAGATTTTTTGGGTAGGTCATTTCATAAATTTGAATCAAATTATAAATCCGACATTCTAGATATAAGAATCTCTAACCATAACGTTTGGCAAATTGTGAAATTTCCCCTATTCATGCAATTTGTCAAGCCTGATGAGAACTCTAAAGCGAGGGTTCAAAAGAGTGACTCTTTAAGAAAAAGGATTCATTTACAAATAGTAAAAATTTATGATTTTCTATTATTAGTATTTTCTTTTTTGTCACTCTTCAGAAAGAGAATTTTCAAAGGAAATTTAGCCGTTTTTTATACCAACTCTGGTGACAAACTTTCGAGAGATGAGAAAGGAGCATATTATAATTTCTTAACTGACGCATTTATAACTGAAGGCCTTGTGGAAGATTACTTGTATATGGAAAAGTCTTTGGGAGGAGATTTCAGAAAACCATCACCAATCGAAATCGATTTAAAACTGGATAGATTATATCCTCTTCACTTCATCTTCAGGTTTCTGTTAATTACCAAAAGGAAACTAATATTTGCTCAGGCTCTCCGCCTTGAGCAAATATTAAAGGCTCATTTTAAAAGCGAACAACGTGAATTTAATTTTTCAAATTCTGATGTAATTAGAATTATAAACTCCTTCTTTTTGGAGTATTGGGTTGCAATAGTTTTACTTAAGATCACGCGACCTTCAATATTGTTTTGTTCCGAACAGACTGGATGCGGACTGTTAGGCGCTGCTAATTCCCTTGGAGTCAAGTCAATTGATTTGCAGCATGGGATAATTGATCAACATCACCCACAATATACTTTTTCAGCCAAGTTGAATGATTCTCAAAATAGCTTTTCGCTTCCAACCTATCTTGGGGTTTTTGGATCATTGCACAAAGATATTCTTAGAGCAAATGGGTTTTGGAATGATAACAAAATTATTACTCTGGGAAGCGCAAGAATGTTTTTTAATAGAAACAAAACAAACGGATATAAGAAACAAATCTCATTTAGAAAGAAGAATGTTTTAATTCCAACTCAGTATACTGTCTTTCCAGAAATATTGATGTTGTTGAACCGATTGAAGGAAGAATCCTTGGAGTTTAAACTTATTTTAAAGCTTCATCCCTTAGAACCAAATTCTAATATTATTTCATACAGGCGATTTGCCAGTGAATACCCGGGGTTTATCGAAGTTGTAGAGTGTGATGTTGATATTTATCAAATCATTTCTGAGGCACACGTTGTTATTGGGTTTGATTCGGCCGTATTATTAGAGTCTGTGAGTTTATTCAGACCAACTTTCACTATTGGCACACCTTCCGCACCCAGAGGAGTACATGAATTTTTTTCTGAAATGGGGCTAGAGGCAATCATAAGAATCATTCCTATAAATAATATCGATTTGCTTTCTGAAGTATTAAGAGATTTGCTTGCCAATTCTAATTTTTACACGGACCAGATTAAAGAAATGACCTATTGGGGTAATCGTCTGTACGCTCCGGATTATTTAGGCAATTGCAAGCGGTTTCTTAGTGAGGCTATTGTTAAAAGAAAATGATTAAGAAGCTAGTCAGCCATACTTTGATCTACGCACTCGGCCCTCAACTTCCCAGGATTGCCAGCTTTTTTGTCTTGCCAATTATTACAAAAGACCTTACTGCAGTTGATTATGGAGTTTACGGCGTTGTAATTGCCTACACTGGATTGCTTGGCGGAATCAAAGACTTGGGCATAGCAGTCAACCTATCAAATCTATTTTATAAGTATCCTACGCGGTGGCAAACCAGCTGGCGTCAGCTTCATGGTTACTTATCGTTATGGTCATTTCCTTATGCATTAATGCAGTCGGTGTTGCTTTACTTTATTATTCCACATGAGGCGCAGATCAACATGTGGATAATAATACTGCTTAGCGCAATTTCGTCGCTTTTTTTTGATACCACAATCATGTTCGGAGGTCGGTATTATCAATTTGTTCAGCGCCATTTGTATATGGCTATGACTTCTGCCATTGTTGGAACCCTGAGCATAGCGCTGAACCTAATTACAATATCTTATTTCAAAATGGGATATATGGGATGGTTTATCTCAACTTTCCTGGGTACGTTTGTTTCATTCCTTTTCTATTTTTTTCCTTTATACTTTAAATACAAACTGGCTCCAATTTTTAAGGTGAGGATGAAATTCATTCGGCATCAACTTAAAGTTGCATTGCCGATGGTGCCGCATAGCTATGCATCTTATTTACTGAATACATCAGACCGCCTAGTGATGAACGTGCTCGGAATACGGATTAGTCAAATCGGCATTTACAACATTGCCTATACTTTCGGTAACTATTTCGATTTCGTCGGCGGTGCCATTGGCATGGCTGTTGGGCCTATTTACACTCAACTTTATTCTTTGAAGAGGGAAGGAGATGTACGCTCTATTACTTTTGCATTGCAGGCATGCTTTCTTATAGGCAGCTTTCTTGTTTGTCTGTGGCTTAAAGAATTGTTTGGATTACTGATTAAGAATCCGGATTTGCAAAGTGGTTATTACCTGGCCATAATTGTGGTAATGGGATATAACTATCGCCCTTTGTACTGGGCTGTCGTAAATAAGCTCGCATACTATGAACAAACTCAAGTCATGTGGAGAATTTCATTTATTGCCGGGGTGATTAATATCATTCTCAATTTTATTTTTATCCCCATTTATGGTTTTCAGGTGGCAGCGATTACCAGCTTTGTAGGCTTATTATATATTGGGTTCTCCGGCTTTTTTCTGAAAACCTATCGGCAAATGGAAAATGCAGATTATTTCCCTACGGTATGGATTGTAGCTATTATTGCAACACTGGTTCTTGTTTACATTCTTAAAGATGCTTCTCTGTATATTAAGGTAGTGGTATCTATAGCAACAACCGCTTTGGGGTTGATCGTTTTTGTAAGGTTCAAAAAGGTTTTGAGTAATATAAATGTGTGACGTTCATTGTTCTATTTTTGCATTACCAATAATTTAAAAACTCTGCATTTTGATAACCATCGTTGACTATAAAACCGGCAACTTGCAGTCTATAGCCAATATGATTCGGAAGGTTGGCGGTGAGGCAGTGATTTCTGATAAAGCGGAGGATATTGCCAGTGCTGACAAATTAATTTTGCCGGGGGTAGGTCACTTTGATTATGGGATGAGGAACTTGAAACAATCGGGCCTGCAAGAGGTCTTGAATAAAAGGGTACTAGATGACAAAATCACAATTTTAGGTATCTGCCTTGGTGCTCAGCTTTTTACAAAGGGAAGTGACGAAGGTAATGAACCAGGCCTTAGTTGGATCGACGGAAAAACTGTAGCATTTACAAAACCAATGCTTGAGAAAGGGATGAAAATTCCGCACATGGGCTGGTCTGATGTAACTTATAAGGCAAGTTCAAGATTGTTTGGGGGATTTTCGGAAACACCCCGTTTTTATTTTGTTCACAGTTACCACTTGGTCTGTAATAGCGCAGAGAATGAACTGACTCACTGTAATTACGGATATAATTTTGTCGCAGGCTTTGAGCACGATAATATTATCGGCGTCCAATTCCATCCTGAAAAGAGCCATCGATTTGGACTTCAGATCTTGAGCAACTTTGTTAATAACTATTAACGTAGCCAACATGCAAAAACTTCTAGTGAGGGTGCTGTCTAAATTGCGCCTATTGGATTATTTCAATTTTCAAATATCACATTCAGATAAGGGTAAGACGGTTGTTATTCCAATTATAAAATCATTGGGCAAAGAAAATTTGAGCTTAACTGAATTATGGATGAGTGAAGTGATCTACAAACTATTGAAAATAAAAAAAGGAACTTTTATTGATGTAGGTGTCAATGTCGGGCAAACGCTCATCAAACTTAAACTGATCAATCGTGAGATTGCCTACCTGGGCTTTGATCCTAACCCCGTTTGTATTTTTTACACAAGGGAATTGATCCGGTCAAATCGTTTTAGTAATACTGATCTCGTGCCTGTTGGAATATCAGATAGCGATCAAATTGCAACGTTGTATTTTTATTCCGATGGAAACAGCGATAGCTCTGCTTCTATTGTGAAAGATTTCAGGCCTCAAACAATTTTTAGAAGGGAGTTTGTTCCATGCTTTGGCGGCGATGGAATTAGACCTCTGCTAGAAAATCAGGCTATATCCATTATCAAAATTGATGTTGAAGGAGCTGAATCCATGGTTCTGAAAGGAATAAAAGAAGTGGTGGCTGATCAGCGACCATTTATTCTAATTGAGATACTTCCGGTCTATTCTGTCGAGAATAAAGAGCGCATGCTAAGGCAAAATGAAATTGAAAACCTGATGAAATCATTAGAGTATAAATTACTACGAATAAGAAAGAGTAACGAAGAGTTCGATGGCTTTACAATTTTGCCGGAAATCGGAATAAATACCAGGATAGAAGATTCGGATTATCTACTGTGCCCGGCAGAACTAGTTTCTTTAATAAGTTAAAGTGATGAGGAGGATACGTGTCATTCCGGTTTTGCTTATGCAGAATAACGGACTTTATAAAACCGTTAAGTTTGCCAATGCAAATTACCTTGGTGATCCGATTAACGCCGTGAAAATCTTTAATGAAAAGGAAGTTGATGAGCTTTTGTTATTGGATATCGGGGTTTGCCGAAGTAAAAGTAAGCCAGATTTCAAAAAGATAGAGATAATCGCAGGTGAGGCCTTCATGCCGATGGGTTATGGCGGAGGCGTTTCCAGTGTAGAAGAGATAAAAAGGATAATTTTTTCGGGATTCGAAAAGGTGATTATCGGTACAGCTGCATATTCAAATCCCTCTCTTGTGGGAGAGGGATCCAGGTTGGTTGGCTCACAAAGTATTGTGGTTTCAATTGATTACAGAAATAATCTATTTGGCAAGCCCAAAGTTTATGGCCTTAGCGGAAAGGAGAATACGGGAATGTCGCCGATTGATATGGCAAAAAAAATGGAAGACAGTGGAGCAGGGGAGTTAATACTGCATTCCATTGAAAGAGATGGCACCTATACAGGGTATGATCTTGATTTGATAACTAAGATTTCAGAATCGGTATCCATACCCATTGTGGCATGCGGCGGTGCGTCTGAAGCAAAGGATTTTGTTAATGCAGTTCGCGCAGGGGCATCGGCAGTGGCTGCAGGTAGTGTCTTTGTCTATCACGGACATCATAAAGCCGTATTGATAAGCTACCCGTCACAAGACCGATTGAAAGCGGATCTGTATGAAAAAATTTAGTCACAAACGTTAAGATGGAACTAAGAAAAGAAGAAATCGCCGATTTATATTCTTCGTTTTACGATTATCATTCGGGATTTAGGGATGTACATGGACGGGTTACTCGTGCCTTTTCTTCTAACCCAAGTATATTAAACCCGGTATTGTCCCGGGCTTTATTAGAGCAGGGATTCAAACCGCATTATCCGCACAATAAAAAATTTGCGGCGTTGATTTCTCATGATATAGACTTTTTGAAGTTCAATAATTCGATTACCTACCGATTAAGATCTCTAATTAAATCACCTTTTAAACAGAATAAACTAGAGGGAAATTTTAAAGAGATTTTGTTTAATGGATTTAATTCCAAATGGAGTGTGGAAAAGGTTGTGAATTTTCTTTCAGAGCATAATGCGAAGTCCACTTTCTTTTTCCTCTCATTGAACAGCCATGAAAAAGACTATAACTATAACTTGTTCGAAATTAAAGAGTCATTAAGCCTTTTAGAAAAAAATGGTTTTGAGATTGGATTGCATGGTGGTCATTTGGCTTTTAATGATGCTGACAAAATTAAATCTGAGCTAACAAACCTTCAGTCATTTTGTACCTCCAAAGTAGTTGGCTACAGAAATCACTTTCTTAAATTTAACATGCCCTACACCTGGAGATATTTGCTGCAAAATGATTTTTTATATGACGCTACATTCGGATACCCGGATTGTTGTGGATTTAGAAACGGCTTGTGCTATCCATTTCTTCCTTTTGAAAAAGCAGAGGGCAAATTCATTGATATACTTGAAATACCACTTGTTGTAATGGATGCAACATTGTTTTACTATTTGAAACTGGACGCTAAAGAATCCTATAAGTTGATCACCCGTCTGATTGACGAAGTAGAAAACTGTCATGGGGTCTTTACAATTCTCTGGCATAATAATAATTTTACAGGCGAAATGGGCAAGCTATTTAAGAGTATAACAGAATACCTTTCAAGAAAAGATCCATGGTTTGCTACAAATGCTGAACTGGCGAGTTGGTGGCGACAGGAAGGTTTGGCGGAAAAAATGGTTGATACACTAGGCTTTCAAAAATAATATTCAATGGATCTCGTCTTTAAGAGATATGTACCTGGTGATCCCAGGAGTTTCCTGATAAAATATCTGGACACAGTTCTTGGGCATTCAGTTAACGAAGTTGTGTGGACATGGGAGTTCGAACGTCTGCCCGATCAGACGGTATTTACATACCTGTTGGATGGAAGCAAAATTGTGGCAACGCAGTCGATGCTTCCTATTAACCTGCGATTGAATAACAAATCAAGCCAGACTGCTAAAAGTGAATCGAGTTTCTTAGATTCTGAATACCGTGGAAAAGGTTTGTTCGAGAAACTATATAATTTTGCGATAGATCAGGCAAAAATGAGCGGGGCAAATATGATATGGGGCTTTACTCCCGCGGAAAAGGTCTGGCGGAAGAATCTAAAGTTCGAGACTTTTGATTGTATGATCACATCTTCATTGAGATTGAGTGGCGGTTCATTCCGCGACATTCGACATAAGTCGAGCTCGTCGCTAAAGGCGTTATTAAAATACCTGTTATTAAAAAGCAAAAGCTTCCGGACAAGGTATAAAATTTTGATACAGGCGAATGGAAGGGAGAATTTCACAACAACATCGGAGTTGGATTGGAAGAAGATTAAGTTTATGTATGACAGTATTATAGCGAAACACCCTGAAATAATATGCTTACAGTTAGACCCTGAATACCTTTCCTGGCGTATAGTCAATAATCCAAACCTGAAATATGATTACCTGGGAATTTGCTCTGACGATAATACGTTGATCGGGCACTGCATTTATTCAAAACGTGATGGAGTGGTTTCGATTTCGGAATTGACCTGTGTTGAAAAGAAAGATATTTTACCGGTGTTGCTTTTGCTTGTCCGACAATTCATGATATCAGGTATCAATGAAATAATTTATTGGGGTAATTCCGGAAATAACTTAAACGCTGCAATATTTGAAGTTTTTAAGGCTCTAGGCGCAACAGAGAGAGGCGACATTAACATGAAATTTGTCCTCAAGAATTTGAATAGTAGTTATGAAAATAAATCTATTCTTGACGTGAACAATTGGTACTTAAATGGATTGTGGACAGAGGGATTTTTTATTTAACGATATGACTTATCAGCAGTGTTCTTTGAGTTTAATGGATAATGTATCTGACCCACTCATTACCTTTGATGATAAAGGAATAAGTAACTACTACTGGCAATATCAAAAGGCCAAGAAATCGGTTCTGACAGGTCAGGAAGGTCAGGACAAGATTAATCAGTTAGTTCAGAAGATGAAATTAAGGGGGAGAGGTAATCAGTACGACACAATATTGGGCGTTAGTGGAGGTGTGGATAGTACCTACCTGGCATTTCTCGCGAAGAAACTTGGACTTCGGGTTTTGTTATTCCATTTTGACAATGGGTGGAATTCTGAGTTGGCAGTTGATAATATTGAACGCTTGTCTAAAACACTGGAGTTCGATTTATATACCCATGTTGTAGACTGGGACGAATTTAGAGATGTTCAATTGGCTTATTTTCAAGCATCCGTTGTGGATATTGAAGCCATAACAGATCACGCGGCGATGGTGGCCACAAGACGATTGGCAGATAAATTCAATGTAAAGGATGTTATCATTGGAACAAACATTGTTACCGAATCGGTATTACCGTCTTATTGGATATTCAATAAGAATGACGGACTCAATCTTATCAGTATTCATAAGAAATTTGGAAAACTTCCGTTAAAAAACTTTCCTGTTTTAAAGCCTCAACAGCTGTATTTTTATAATCGCGTTAAAGGTCAGCGGTTTCATTCGCTATTGAATTATGTTGACTATAATAAGAAAGATGTAGTAAAAATAATTTCTTCAGAACTTGGCTGGAGAGACTACGGGGGTAAGCATTACGAATCTGTATTCACACGATTTTACCAGGGCTATATTCTGCCTGCTAAATTTAATGTTGACAAGAGAAAGGCTCATTTATCGAATTTAATTTTCTCAGGACAAATAACGAAAGAGGAGGCGCTCAAGATAATGAAACAGCCAATTTATGAGAAGGCTCAATATGATGTCGATTACCCATTCGTGTTGAAGAAGTTGGGATTTACAGACGAACAGTTCAAAGCCTATATTGAGGCGCCACGCAACGAGCACACCGACTATAGATACTATAAGAATAATTTTTGGGATAGGTATCCGGTTTTAAAACCTTTTAGACAAACTTGGGTGCGCATTAAAAGCAATTTTTAGTATGGATTTTTTTGACCAGAAAGTAGTGCTCATTCTTTCTCCTCAACCTTGGAATTATCTTTTTATTTCAAAACATCATTATGCGAGAGAACTTGCGAAGGGTAATTATGTCTATTACGTTGGGCCACCTGAGCATGGTGAACATTTTTCATATTCTTGTTCCGATGAAGAGAATAATAAACGTTTGAAGATTGTTAGTTATACTATTTTATGCCCTAATTGGTTGCGCTTTAGGTTTCCCAGCCTTTATAAAAAAATAGTGCGATATTATTTGATAAAATTCTTGGTGAAGCTTTGTGATCAGGCTGATGTATGTATTGATTTTGGTTGTTATCAGCAATTTGATTCTATGGATTTTATCAGAGCTCGATTTAAAATTTTTTTTCCTGTAGATGATGACATTATTCTAGGCAATAATCTGGATCGAGGAGCAAATTTGATCCTAACGGTATCTCAGAATGTACAGAGAAAATACACTGATGGAAGGTGCTTTTTAATTGGTCATGGTTTAGCTGAGGAGTTTTCAACTCATGCATTGAATCGGACACAACAATGGATAAAGGGGGATAAGATTCGAGTAGGTTGTTCTGGTAATTTGTTCATTCGGTACCTTGATATCGCAACCCTACAGGATTTAATTTTGCGGAATCCGAAAGTCGAGTTTCATTTTTTTGGATCGCTAAATGCGAATCGTTCAAATGAACAGGAATGTAAATGGTTACAATTTCTTAAAAGTACAGCAAATGTTAGGCTACATGGGATGCTTTCAGCAGCGAGCTTGGCTAAAGCTTATGACGAAATGGATATACTATTGTTATGTTATAGACCAGACTACATAAATTATCATGGTGATAATTCCCACAAGGTGTTAGAGTACCTAAGTAGTGGAAAAACGATTGTCTCGTCCTATTTATCCATGTATAAAGACTCAAAATTGATTGAGATGGCTCCGAAGGACAGAAACGATTTTATAATTATAATTTTTCAAAAAGTTGTAACGCTCCTTTCTGAGTATAATTCTTATGCCAATTCTCAGTTCAGAACCCAGTATGCACTGGATAACACATATCAGAAAAACTTGAGCAAGATTGTAACGTTGATAGAAAAACAAATTATTTAATAACCTATGAATCAAATAAGTAAGTTGAATGAGGTGACTGAAGCCATCCTTAAAAACAAAATAGCCTTCGATGAAGATGGAAAAGAAAGAAAAATAGATGACGCTATATCAAGGCCCGAAGCATACATGCTTTATAAGATGGTTATAGCGGCTCAGCCGGCAGTGTCGATTGAGGTGGGACTAGCTTTCGGAATTTCGGCCTTGGTTTTTTGTCAGGCCCACAATGATAAGAAAACAATGAGTGAGTCTATCCACTATGCTGTCGACCCGAATCAATTAACATTTTACAGAAATACTGCAATAGTATCAGTCAAAGCAGCTGGGCTATACAAATATTTAAAAGTTTTAAATGGCCCCTCGCATTTAGAAATACCAAACTTATTGAAGGATAATATTGTTGTTGATTGCGCATTTGTTGATGGGTGGCATACTTTTGATTATACCTTTACTGATTTTTTTTTGATTGATAAGATGTTAAGGCCAGGGGGGTACATTGCTTTTCATGACGTTTATGGCAGAGCAAAGCAAAAAGTTATAAATTTCATTCTTACGCACAGAAAGTATGAAATAGCTGAAGACCTTATGGAAATTGAGTCAGAACCTTTAGTAAAGACGGTTAAATTTTTCTTGTGGAGATTATTAAGAAGTCCTTCATTGATATTTTCATGGTACCACTGGAAATATCAGACTAAGAATTCTTCCGGGCTTTTGATCTTAAGAAAGAAGGAGAACTTTGAACCGAATTTTGATTTCTTTAAGAATTTTTAGATTCTTAATTGTTGACTAACCTTACTAAATATGAATAGAGTGAGCGGAGTCTTAGGTAATGGGATTGATGAGACAAAAAAGTAAAGTGTCAAATGAGGATTATTTTAGTTGCTATTTATTCGCATGTAGATGGCTACCCGCCTTCTCTAAATGCGATTTATCACCTCAGTAATATATTTGATAAAATTATTGTTTTGGAGAGAAATTATGGTAGGTCGAAATGGGAATTTCCAAGTAATGTTCAAATTGTCTCGTGCAATCCTCAAGTTAATACATCTACCACCGAAAAATTATCAATTTATAAAAAAGTATCTGGGTACGTCCGATTTGCGTTTCTTTTGTGCAAAATTCTAAAGAATGAAAAGCCGGATGTTTTGCTTTTATACGATGGAATCCCCTTGGCCTTGTCGTATTTTTGTTCAATACCAATTAAAACCAAACTATGGTATCATAATCACGACGTTACCCATGAAAGCGAACTCAGAAAGTACACATTCCGGCGGTTTTTGAGACGGTTCGAAATTAGGCAAATGCAGAAAGTCGATATTTTTTCATTACCAACTGACTCAAGATTACAATTTTTTCCAAGAGCATCCGGACACATCAAAATTCTTATTGTACCGAATTACCCCTCTCGATTTATTTATGGAAGTTGGTACATAAATCAAGTCTTTAACGGAATTGAATTGAAGCTAATTCATCAAGGCGCTTTTAAACCGGTAAATTTTGAAACCCTTCTTTCTGTTTTTTATAAAATTAAGCTACCTTTTCCTCTTATGCTATCGATTGCTGGACCTGCAAATGATGTATGCGAGGCAAAAATTAAGGAAATTAAGAACTGTTATTTGTCTCCGAATAAAGTTATTTCACTTGGAAGAATTCCATACAATGAATTGCCTTTAGTAACGAGAGAGCATCACGTTGGACTGGCGTTGTATTCTGAGGACAATATTATGGTCCGGACAATTGGAACAGCCTCTAATAAGATTTTTGAATACATATCTTTAGGCTTACCTGTTATATTCACTGAAAGAGAGGATTTTAGGGATTTATTTGGACATTATTTGTGGGCATACTTTGTCTCATCGGATTACAACAATCTTAAGGAGGTGCTGTCGAGCATTTTTCAGAATTACGCTGCCTCAAGTGCAGCTGCGCGAAGAACATTTTTGCAAGAAAGAAATTTTGAAATTGAATTTGATAAAGTGATTCAGCTATTGACAAAATGATATTATTGAGCGTATGCCTAAGATTGGTGCATTCTTGCTAGCAGAGGAAATGTTTGCTTAGGCTCTATACCGGCTTTGCTTCTATAAAAAATAGATGGATAAATCATTTGGTAAGACGAAGAGACATGGAGTTAATTCCTCCAGAAAAAATTACTGACTATTATTTACTGATGATTTTCCAAAGACTCTTTAGGGTGTCATCAATAAATAATTTATTTGATATCCTCGTGTCAGTTGACATGATGCGGCATAAAAAAGCTAAGGCAATTATTGTATGGAGTGGTATGGC
>Ga0206976_1025_pt1 | contig 49534 bp, 48 predicted proteins | sample Alteio_BWOrgHeat_82_FD_152926 | JGI IMG/M metagenome (GOLD analysis project Ga0206976, IMG submission 152926) | Enriched cells from forest soil in Barre Woods Harvard Forest LTER site, Petersham, Massachusetts, United States -... | ecosystem: Environmental > Terrestrial > Soil > Temperate forest >... | reverse complement strand
TGTAATAACAAATGCTCCGGAAGTACTCGGTGTCCTGGTGCTTACGCCATTAACGCTTATATAAGAGCTGACCCACTGGACTTTGCTACCCGGACCAATTGTATACACCGCAGTATCCACATAATTTTGGTACCCACTATTTATATACAAATTGCCATACTTTGTAAAATTATAATGATCGGTAGGGGTACCCTTGTAAACAACAATTTGGCTGGACGATACATCTTTTATGGTATCCGTAACAATATTCCAGTTCCCTACAAGAGTGGTGTTGCTTATAAGGGTAGCGCTGGTATCGCTTTTGGTGGGGGTAGTGGTAGTCATAGATGTCTGCGGATTGACATTATCCAGTTGGCAAGCTGTAAAACCACCTGCAATTACTAAAATGATACAAGCTAAAAATAGGTTTTTCATAACGGGATATTTTTAATAGTTACTCTTTTACTTTACGAACTTATATCGTAAAACGCTACAAAAACCAATAAATTATTTGTGAAATTAATTGTGTAAATGATCTAAAATACCATTTCCTCTATCACCACCGGTTCGTTGAAGTTGCTATAGCGCAGCCATTTGGGCGTTACTTTAATATGTACCAGGCCTGGCCAGGTTTCAGCACGTTCGCGGCCATCAGGATAAGCTTCAAAATAGATCTCCTTTAATCCTTGGGCACCGGCATCATCTCCTAATACCACCGCCTCACCCTCATATTGCACCGTGGTTTCATTATCCCAGCCGATCACCAATGCTACTTTAGGGTTTTGTAGAATGTTACTGTATTTGCGGGATGTTGTAACGGTATCAAATATGATCTCGAATTTTTCAGACACCGCAATCCCAACCAAAGCAGCTTCGGGCTTGTTTTCACTGTTAACCGTGGAAACAACGGCCAATTTTTGCTGGTTGATAAAATGATAAATCAAATCCTTCATATCAAACAATACTATTTCAAAATTGAATTTGAATATAGTGCATAATATTTAGCTTTACCACATCAACATGAGCAAACTGCACTTTAGGAACAAATGGATACTGGTTACCGGCGCGTCTTCGGGGCTTGGCGAGGAGATGGCAAGGCAATTAGCTTTTCAGCACCAGGCTAATTTAATATTGCTGGCGCGAAGGAAAGATAAGCTTGAACAACTAAAAGCCGAACTGGAAAAGGATGCAAAAGTAACTGTGAAAGTTATTGTTGCCGATCTGTCCAACCTTGAAGATGTTGACCGCGCCATAGACGAAGTATTAAAAGACGGGCAATTGTACGGCGCGATATTAAATGCAGGTGTAACTTATTTTGGACGACACGCCGAACTGCCATGGGAGCAATTTGAAACCATGCTGCAAACCAATGTGATAAGCGTGGTGCGACTAACCAACCGGCTTGTGCATCATTTTGAAACCACGGGCAACGAGGGCGGTTTACTCATCGTTTCCAGCATGGCGGCTGTATTGCCAATTCCATATCAGTCGGCTTATTCAGCTACCAAGGCATTTGTTCTCAGTTTCGCAAGCGCATTGACCCACGAGATAAAAAACCCGCATTTTTCGCTGACCGTTTATTTGCCGGGTGGCATCGTTACTGAAATGACAGCGGGAGAAAACTTCAACGATCTCCGGGGCTGGCTGATGCCGGTAAAAGAGGCTGCTAAAGAAGGTATTTACGCTTTTCAATCCAGGAAATCAACTTACGTTCCTGGCTTACTTAACAGGGTTGGCGGCTATTTTATTAACCTGTTACCTAAGAAATTCATCACAAGTAAAATGAGCAAGGTGTATTACCGGGCTTTGCTTAAGGCTGAAAAAGAGAATAAATAGCGCTACTTCAGGATTACCTTTGTAGCGCCGTAGCCAAACTTCTCTTTATGCGCATCCATAAACGTTTGTATGCGGTTATTCCCGCTCAAAACTTTATGTATTTCGTGTTTCAATACCCCGTTGCCCACGCCATGAATAAATACGATCTCGGGAAACTGATGTACAATGGCCGCATCCAGGGAGGTGTGGAATTGATCCATTTGTATTTTCAGCATCTCTGCACTATTTAAAAACTGGTGATCATTACGCAACTTTTCTATATGCAGGTCGACTTCTATTTGAGGTTTTTCAACTACAGTTTCTTCTTTAACCGGGTTAAAAAAACTTTCTTTTAGTTTTTGGGCATCGATGATCAATTCAGGTTCATCCAATTGCATCATCCAGCCTTGCAGGTTCAATAAGGGCAATTGCTTTTTAGTGCCTGAAAAATCCTTCGCTTTAAATTTCTCTTCTATTATCAACGGCGCGGGAATTGGTACGTTTTGCGGGGTGTAAAAAATTATCTGAAATTTAAACTTAGGCCAAAGCTGCAGATCGGCCAATTGCGCTGAATACACTTTCACGTTGGTTTTGGGAGCAATTATCCCTGCATATTCGCCTTTAAACTGCTGTTGCTTGTCAGTTATTAAAGTAGTTAACAACTGGTAAGAAGTGGTATTGATCACATAAAAATGCACAACTGAACTTGCCTTATCATCGCTAACCATGCCCAGGTAAACACCTTTCGTTTCAAAAGGCATGTTATCGGGTTGTTGCTTTACTGTTGTGGGTTCTGCTTTCCCGGTTCCATATTCAAATCCATGTACCGTGGTTACTTTGCTTGCCGGTACAGGTATCTCAAAATCATCCTCTCCCGTTACGCCGATCATTTGATCATCAATTATCCGGGTAACATAACCTTCCATTTTCTCGTCCACAAACCGCACAAAATCGCCTAATTGATATTTCATTGTGTTCTTTATTTTATTTGCAAAGATACTTCATATAAACACCCTGATTGTTATTTATTAAGTTAGCTTTATATTCGCAATTCCAAATCACAATGACACTAACCCCTGATCGATCCATGAATAAATCAGACCTCGAACGTTTGTTTGTTCACCAGTTGAACCGCGTTAATTGTACCAAAGGCTACCTGGCAAGAAATCTTCCTTTATTAAAAGAAAAGGCCTCTTTTAAAAACATGCAACTTGCTATAGAGGAGTCCCTTGACGATGTAAAAAAGCAGCAGCAGCGCATTGACGAAATGTATGAGCTACTGGGTTCGAAAGCATCAGATGAAGGCTGTGAAGTGGTTAAAACGGTAATTGAGGAAGCTTTTAACCTGGGCAACAATGCCGGTAAATCAACTATCATGAATGATATGGATATCATATTGTACATGCAATTGATAGAAAACATCGAGCTAACCTCGTTCAGGATGCTTACGCTGATCGCTCAATTTATGGGGAATGCCCAAATAACACACATGCTGACAGAGTGCTTTGATGAAAACGTGGATAATGACAATCTCTTCAAAATGATTTCAGAAGAATACCTGGCTGAGAAAGCCGGCGACCCGCAGTAACCGGGGTAGAAATGCAGTACCCTGTAAAAAGAGAAGCCAGACCCTAGAGCCTGGCTTCAGAAAAGTTATTTAATACCCCTATTAAAATAACTTCTCAAAGTAAATTAAATAATGTCTTTTATGCAAATTTTGTAACTATTTATTTACAAATAAATCTAACGTATTCGTATGTGCGATCAATCCCAATTGTTGATTTTAGCACATCCGCTTTAAATAAAATATACTTAATTTGCTCAAATCTCAATAAATATGATAAAAGCTACTATTTTTTCAGTTTTGCTTGCGGCTACCGTATTGCAGGCACATTCACAGGATTTATATATGCCGCGCGACATCAAGCTGGCATATAAAAACCAAACAAGGGCCTTAGATGGCCGCCCCGGTAAAAACTACTGGCAAAATTTTGGGCGATACAATATCACGGTCACTGTGATGCCTCCCGGCCGAGATGTAAAGGGCGTTGAGCAAATTACTTACGTCAATAACAGCCCGGATACATTAAAGAGGCTGAATATGAAGCTGATCATGAATATCCACCGGCCAGGAGCCGCACGTTTTTTTGGTGTGGGTGCCAACTATTTGACCGAGGGCATCCAAATCGATTCATTTAAGGTAGATGGGAAAAGCAAAGCCTGGAACAATACTACGGCAAGTGCAACTAACCAGGGCGTAGGGTTAAACAAACCGCTGATGCCACATGATTCTGTTAAACTGGATATTACCTGGCATTATCAGCTGGCACTGGGTGCAGGTCGCGAAGGGGTGATAGATTCAACTTCCTTTTACCTGGCTTATTTTTATCCCCGTGTATCAGTCTATGATGATTATAATGGTTGGGACCGCTTAGAATTTATAGAAGCCCAGGAGTTTTATAACGACTTTAATGATTATACATTGAATGTAAAAGTGCCTAAAAATTTTATCGTATGGGCCACCGGTACATTGCAAAACCCAAAACAGGTTTTACAGCCTGAATATGCTGACCGTTTGCAAAAATCAATGACCAGCGACTCAACCATTCATATCGCGACAGCAAAAGAACTCGCAGACAAGAGCGTTACTGCCCAGAATGATATGAACACCTGGACATGGACGGCAAATGACATCACTGACATGGCCGTAGGCATCAGCAACCATTATGACTGGGATGCTGCAAGTGTGCTGGTTGATGAAGCAACTCATCGACGCACAAGCGTACAGGCTGCTTTTAATGATAAATCAGCGGACTTTCATCACTCCGTACAGTTTGCACGCTATGCTTTAGGCTGGTTCTCAAATAATTGGCCTGGCGTGCCTTACCCGTTCCCTAAAATGACGGCATTTGAAGGCTTTGCCGATATGGAATATCCAATGATGGTTAATGACAGCCATACTGATGATCTGCATTTTGCTGAATTAGTGCAGGATCATGAAATAGCGCATACTTACTTCCCTTTTTATATGGGTATCAATGAAAGCCGTTACGGATATATGGACGAAGGCTGGGCAACTACGTATGAGTTGCTGATAGGCCGTACGGAAGTTGGCAATGCAAAAGCCGAGGATTTTTATAAGCAATTCAGGGTTACCGGCTGGATACATGATCGTTCAACAGCCGAGGACCTCCCGGTGATTACACCGACAAGCGAAGAAAGAGGTGCTTTGGGAAATAACGAGTATGGCAAGCCTTCTTTAAGCTACCTTGCACTGAAAGATATGCTTGGTGATGAACTGTTTAAAAAAGCGCTGCACAACTATATGAGTAACTGGCACGGCAAACACCCTATCCCCTGGGATTATTTCAACTCTATGAGCACCGGCTCGGGTAAAAACCTTAACTGGTTCTTTAACAATTGGTTCTTCACTAATTATTATGACGACCTGGCTTTAAAAAATGTAATTAAAACTACCGGCGGGTACAAGGTTGATGTCGAAAACATCGGCGGTTTTGTTATACCGTTTGATGTTAAACTGACCTACACTGACGGTACTACTGAAACAATCCACCAAACCCCTGGTGTTTGGGAGAAAAACCAAAAGCAAACTTCGGTTAACATTAAAACCACAAAAGCAATAAAAACAGCGGTGCTGGATAACGGCATATTTATGGATGCCGACGAAAGCAATAATACCTGGACTGCAAAATAACAAGTCCGGTGCAACAACAAAAGGCCCTCGGGATATCCCGAGGGCCTTTTGCTTTAATGGGTTATAGGATTATTATTTAAGCGTCCTGTATATCATCATTCAAATCGTTCGCACTTCCTTTTACTCTCGACTTTGCATTTTCAACAACTTCCCTTCCTGCATCAGCTACATGGTTTGCTTTTGATCTAACGGTATCTACAACACCGTCTTTATAGTCAGACAGGTCATTCACCGCGCTCCTGAATTTTGATTTTGAGCGGTTTATAGCATTGCTGCCATACTCGCGCAGGTTATTGGCCGTAGCTTCTGCCCTTTCTCTTGCCGAGCCTATTACATCATCAACATAGTCGGCAATATCGCCTCTCAATTCCTCACCGCTGCTTGGCGCAAGTAATAATGCTACCGCGGCGCCAACAGCAGCCCCGGCTAAAAGTGCTACTATAATTTTTGCTTGATCTTTCATCTTTATCTGGTTTTTTAGGTGAACTATATAAAGCTAACAAATTGTGTATGGTTGTGTTTAGTTTTATTTAAAATAAAAAGTCCCGTCCGCCAGGGGCGAACGGGACTAATACGATTGTTGATTTATTTATAATTAAATAACCTTAACATTTACCGCATTTAAGCCTTTGCGTCCGTTTTCTACTTCGAACTCAACTTTATCGTTTTCACGAATTTCGTCGATCAGGCCTGATGAATGAACAAATACGTCCTGGCCACCAGCACTTGGTGTAATGAATCCAAAACCTTTTGTTTCATTGAAAAATTTTACTGTTCCTTCTTTTTGCATTATTTTAATTTTTAAAAGGCGCAAGGTAGGGATAATAATCCATAAAAAACAAACTTCGGTGTTTAAATAACAGAAAACGAGAATGAGCGTTAGCTTTAAGATGCTTTATTTAGAAAAAAATAAAGGTTTAAGCCTTATTCATTTTTAACTTAGCAACCTGTTTAAATCCCGTACAAAATGATAAAGATCAAATTATTTCTTAGCGTGGTAGTTCTGTTTGTTTGCCTCAATTCATTCGCTCAAACTAAGATCACAGCGAAAGAAGCTTCCAAACACCTTAATGAAAAAGTAATGGTTTGCGACCAGGTATTTGGCGGCAAATACTTAAGCGGCGCTGATATTACCCTGATCGATGTCGGCGGCAGTCACCCGAATGAATTGCTTACGCTGGTAATAAAAGGCGATGACCGCAAGAAGTTTACCAGCCCTCCCGAAGAGGCTTTTAAGGGTAAAAAAGTATGTATTACCGGGCAAATTATAGACTATAAAGGCAAACCTGAGATAGTGATCACCGACCCTGAACAAATTAAAGAAGATAAATAAAGGTTACCTGTAATACACCTGGTTCCATTTCAGTTCATTCTTTAACTGGCGCAAGTTAGTTTCTTTGCCGATAAGCACGTATTCAATACCGGCCATATCGGCGAGGTCTTCTAAATGCTGACTGGTTAAATTCTGGCTATAACAGGTATGGTGTGCACCGCCTGCCAATATCCATGCTGCGCAGCCGGTTTTCATATCGGGATAGGGTTTCCATAGCACCCTTGCAACAGGCAATTTAGGCAGGTCTTGTTCGGGTGCAACTGCTTCTACCTCATTCACCAATAGCCGGAAACGATTTCCCATATCAATGATTGATGCATTCAGCGCCGGACCAGCGGCAACATTGAAAACCAAACGCACCGGATCAGCTTTGCCTCCTATGCCCAGCGGGTGTATTTCACATTTGGCTTTGCCGTCAGCAATGGATTCGCAAATCTCCAGCATATGCGATCCCAGTACCATTGGGTTAGCCGGGTCGAAATGGTAAGTGTAATCTTCCATAAAGGCGTTGCCGCCTTTTAAGCCTGCTCCCATCACTTTCATAGCACGTACCAAAGCAGCAGTTTTCCAATCGCCCTCGGCAGCAAAACCGTAGCCCTGCGCCATTAATCGCTGCGCGGCAATTCCCGGTAATTGCACCAAACCATGCAAGTCCTCAAACGTATCCGTGAACCCTTTAAAGTTTCCATCTTTTAGAAAAGCGCTTATCCCCAATTCAATTTTTGCCGCCTCACGCATGGACGTATATTGGGCGCCACCTTTGCGTAGCGCGGGCACTACTGCGTATTTTTCTTCATATTCAGCTGTTAAGGTATCGATCTCTTTGTCGCTTATGGCATCGATCACTTTTACCAAATCTCCTACCCCATAGGTATTTACCGAATAACCGAACTTCATTTCCGCTTCCACCTTATCGCCATCAGTAACAGCCACATAGCGCATGTTATCGCCAAAACGCACAAAACGCGCGCCTTGCCAATCGTTCCACCCGGCAGCGGCGCGACTCCAGGTATTGATCTGTTCCAGAACATCGTTATCCTGCCAATGACCAACCACTACCTTCCTGTTCAGGCGCATCCGCGTCATGATGAAACCAAATTCGCGGTCACCGTGGGCGCTTTGGTTCAGGTTCATAAAATCCATATCGATGCTATCCCAGGGAATATCGCGGTTAAACTGGGTATGCAGGTGCAGAATCGGCTTCTGCAATATCTTCAACCCTCCTATCCACATTTTAGCGGGCGAAAAAGTGTGCATCCACGCGATAATACCGATACAATTTTTGGCATTATTGGCCTCCTGGCAAATGCTGTAAATCTCCTCGGGTGATTTTACGGTCGGCTTAAAAACTATTTTTACAGGTATCTGCTTCGCCGAATCCAGTCCCTTGGCTATTTGCTGCGAATGTTCCGCCACCTTTTTCAGAGTTTCCTCGCCATACAAATGCTGGCTGCCGGTGATGAACCAAACTTCGTATTCCTTTAGATCGATCATATATTATTGAATGATTGTTATATTTTTTGTCGATGGTCGATAGACCATAGTCCATGTTAATGTATTGCTATGGATTATCAACTATGGACCATGATTTTTTTTATTGCCGAAATCCTAATCTCTAATCACAAGTCTCTAATCTATAACCTATTGCCCATAGTACGAATCCGGCCCGTGCTTGCGATCATAGTGCTTTTTGATAAGCGACTCTTTTAAACGGGTACATTTCGGGTTGATCTGCTCGGTCAGTAACGCCATGTGTGCGATGTTTTCCAATACCGCGCTGTTGTAAACTGCTTTGTCTGCTGTTTTGCCCCAGGTAAATGGCGCATGGTTGCCCACCAGTATCATTTCTACCTCATGGTAATCCAAACCTCGTTCCTTTAGGCAGTTCATTACCTGGAAACCGGTCTGGTATTCATAATCGCCCTGTATCATATCATCGCTCATCGGCCGGGCACAAGGCACGTCAACTGTTTTATGATCGGCATGCGTGGTGCCATAGATCGGGATATCCCGCTGAGCCTGAGCCCAGGATGTGGCGTAGGTAGAATGGGTATGACAAATGCCACCGATATCCCAATGCTTATATAAAACCGCGTGCGTTTTGGTGTCTGATGAAGGTCGTAAATTCCCTTCCACTACATTCCCGTCAAAATCAACGATCACCATTTTATCCGGAGAAAGCACTTCATAAGGCACACCGCTTGGTTTGATGGCGAACACACCCAATTCCCGGTCGGCTTCGCTTACGTTACCGAAGGTGAATATCACCAGGTTTAGCCTGGGCAATTTCATATTGGCAAGGTATGCCGCATCACGGATATGCTGGTATCTGCTCATTTTTCATTATGAATTTTTGTGTTCGATATATTTACCAAGTTCGGCATATTGTTTAAATCTTTTACGGTATAACTCTGCCTTTTGCGGATCAGGGAAATATTCCCGGTCAAAACCACCGCCCATCGCTGCCATCGCTTCTTCTACATTTGGGTAGATGCCCGCCGCCGTTGCAGCAAACATGGCCGCGCCCAAAGCGCAGGTATGCTCAAACTGGTGGATGCGGATAGGCATTTGCATCACATCGGCCATCATTTGCATAATGTAGGGTGATTTTTTAGCAACACCCCCAATACCGATCAATCCTTTCACCGGCACGCCTTCGCTGATAAAACGATCGACAATACTCTTTGCCCCAAAGCAGGTAGCCTCGGCTAATGCCCTAAATACCCGCGGCGCATCACTGCCTAAATTGAGCCCGCTGATAGCGCCCTTTAACAATTGATTGGCATCCGGTGTGCGACGGCCGTTAAGCCAGTCGATAGCCAGTTCGGCATCTTCGTCTAAAGGCAATAAGGCCGCCTGCCGACTTAACTCAGGTATAATTTTGGCGGAAATACTTTCCTGCAATTCCTTGTCTTCAATAAACTGCAACGGCCATTCTAATAACTGCCTGAACCACGCATAAGTATCACCAAAGGCGGATTGCCCGGCCTCCAACCCTATCATTCCGGGGATCACCGAACCATCTACTTGTCCGCATATCCCTTTGATCAGTTTGCCCTCCAGGTCGGCTTTGGGTGCAACCAGCATATCACAGGTGGAAGTGCCCATTACCTTGCTTAAATGATAAGGTTCTATCTGGCCACCTACAGCGCCCATGTGCGCGTCAAAAGCGCCAACGCCAATGATGACATTAGTGGATAAACCAAGCCGCTCTGCCCATTCAGCACTCAATGTTCCGGCTGGTTGATCTGAAGTATATGTTTCTTTTGGAAGACTGTCAGCATAACCTTTTAATAAAGGATCAAGTGATGAAAAGAAGTCATCCGGCGGGTATCCGCCAAAATCTGCTGACCATAGTGCCTTGTGCCCGGCTGAGCAACGACCACGTTTCATCTGATCGGCACTACTCCCACCTGTTAGCAGGAACGGTATCCAGTCGCAATGTTCCACCCACGAGTGGCAGGCATTACGCACTTGTTCATCAGCTCTTAAAATATGCAGCAGCTTTGCCCAAAACCATTCCGAGGAATAAATGCCACCGACATATTGCAAATAATTGATATCAAATTTTTCAGCATGAGCGTTGATCTCGCCTGCTTCTTTAACGCCAGTATGATCCTTCCATAAAACAAACATGGCGTTAGGATTATCTTCAAAACCGCGTATCAATGCCAATGGCACACCTGCCGCATTAACCGCCACAGGTGTTGAACCGGTGGTATCGACAGCAATCGCTTTTATTGCCGAAGCTACAGAAGTGCCGCCTGCTTTTTTGATACAATCCTTGATGGTATGCTCCAAGCCTTCGACATAATCAAGCGGGTGCTGGCGAAACTGGTTGTGCGCGGCATTGCAATACTGACCCTGTTGCCAGCGGAGGTAATTGAAAACAGAAGATGCTATCTCCCTACCATTCGCAGTATCAACAATTACCGACCGTACGGAATCAGTGCCATAATCAACCCCGATAACAAATTGATCTTTGCTCATTTTTATAATTGGTCGTGGCAATATATAAACTGTTTGCTTAACATTTAATATATTCCATCAGTAAACTTAATTAATAATTGCCAATTTAAAATCTACAGGGTGAATAATTACCATTTTATATTTCGTCCCCCTTGTATCATCCATCCATTGATACGCGTAATTAATTCAACCATACACCAAGAACACTTTTACGCAGTTTAATTTTGTGTATTTTGGCTAACCATTTCACACTATGAAAAACACTTTACTGCTTTTAGCTTGTTGCACAGTTATATTTTTCAGTTCCTGTTCAAACAAAACTTATGCTCCGGCACTCTATCACCAGGATATTGCCTATCAGCCGAAACCAGCGTCTTTTGATACCGCAAAATCAGCCACTTATGTTTCTGGGGGACTGAACTTTTACACCGACCCTACCTGGACTGACATGCTGATAAGCGGGCAATTTAATGTAAGCCGGGGTTATGTATTTAATAATTTCAATCTGGCTTACGGAGCTTTTGGTGTTGTGGGCGACTATGAAAAGGGAACTGAAGATTCAAACTACCCTAATAATTTTACGGATAAGTTTTTTGGGGCAGTTGGTGGCAGGTTTTCCGCTAATCTATTTACTACCTATGATCGTATGGATTTTCGTTATTTGGGAGTCGAAATGGCTTACAGTCACGAGTTTGGTTCTTATGCTAATTTCAGGAAAACTGTAAGCACCCTACCTGGTTACCATGTGGACACCCGCACCGACCTGCTTACTTTGGGGGTGACTACCGAAGTTATATTTCACAACATCAGGAAAACGAATATCCAAAATGGGCTAAGGTTTTTTCTCGGCGGAACATTTGGCGATAATGCCTTTAGTGAACAATATCTGAATCATAAATATATTGAACCTAATATATTAAATACGATATTCCCAAAAGTGAGTTATTATCTAAAGGTCAGTCATTTTTTTGCTACGATAGAAGCCGGCAAACAGGTGTTCCTGAGGGTGGGGCAAAGTTTTTAGATTACTCTGAATAAACGCTCTGCACTTTATCGCGCAAATTATATCCCGAAGCCATTACCTCGCCATAAGCGCCCGCTGTGCGGATAGCAAAAATGTCACCACGGAATGATTCAGGCAGTTCCACATCTTTCTGGAAACAATCGGTGCTTTCGCAAATGGGGCCCACCACGTCGTATTTGAGTGGTGAGTGGTGAATGGTGAGTGGTGAGTTTGACAAAGCATCGTCCAACTTCTGACTTCCGACTTCTGACTTCCGACTTCCGACTTCTTCCAAACGACTCAAATTCTCGATCTTCTGATAAGCCTGGTAAAGCATCGGGCGGATTAGCTCGGTCATACCTGCATCCAGCACCAGGAAGTTCTTTTTCTGGCCCATTTTTACATACAGTACCCTTGAGATCAGTGCTGCGGATTGTGCGACCAAAGCCCGACCCAATTCAAAATGTACTTCCTGTCCGGGTTTTACTTTCAGGAAATCTTTGAACACTTTAAAATAGCCTTCAAAATCGGGGATATTATTGGTATCAGGGTGATGATAATCCACCCCTAAGCCACCGCCTGTATTTAAAACTTTGATTTGAAAACCATGATCCTCAAACCAATCCTGCATTTCGTTAATGCGGATACACAGGCTTTTGTAAACTTCCAGGTCGGTAATTTGCGAACCGATATGGAAGTGAATGCCCACAAATTGAAGGTTGGCGCATTTCCTCAGGGTTTCGGCTACATCATTTAACTGCCAGCTATTAATGCCAAATTTATTTTCATCCAGCCCGGTAGTAATAAAATGGTGTGTATGCGCGTCAACATTCGGATTAATACGGATAGCCACGCTTGCTTTTTTATTTTTTGCTTTCGCGAGGTCATTGATGATGGTTAACTCCTGCACCGACTCCACATTGAAGCAGAAAATATCCGCATCAAGCGCGATATTGATTTCCTTGTCAGATTTACCAACCCCGGCGAATACGATTTTGCTTTTATCAAAGCCATATTCAACAGCTTTGCTTACTTCGTTCCCACTCACACAATCAGCCCCAAACCCCTTAGATTGAATAGCCTCCAACACCTTTGGGTTAAAATTAGCCTTCATGGCATAATGCACGTGAAAGCCATACTTATCCGAAGCCGTTTTACAAGCCGCTAAAGTTTGGCGCAGGAATCCCAGGTCGTAATAATAGAATGGGGTTTCTATATCTTTAAATCGTGTTATTATATGGGGTGTAAACATTTTTATTAATTAACACGTCATTGCGAGGAACGAAGCAATCTCTGAACTGTGCTTTTGAAAGCTGCATCGACTTGCATGTGCAGAGATGGCCGCGCTATCGCTCGCCATGACGATTTTTTTAGAATAAACGATTATGCAAACTTCTCAAAGCCTCGGTCTTATCCCCGGTTTTGATCAATAGCGACAAGTTATGATCACTACCGCCATAAGATATCATCCGTATCGGGATATGCTTTAAAGCTTCCAGCACACGTGCGGCATAACCGTGTTTTTCGGCACCAAAGTCACCTACCACGCAAATAATGGTTTGATCTTCATCCAGGTCCACCGTGCCAAATGCTGCTAATTCCTTCTTTATTTCACTTAGATAAGTAGTATCATCAATTGTGAGCGACACCGCAACTTCCGAAGTGGTGATCATATCGATGGAAGTTTTATACCTTTCAAACACTTCGAACACCCGGCGTAAAAAACCATGCGCCAGCAGCATCCGGCTCGATTGTATTTTAATGGCGGTGATACCATCCTTAGCGGCGATGGATTTGATCTGATCTTTATCGCTATCGTTGGTGATCAGCGTTCCACCTGCCTGCGGATCCATCGTATTCAACAGACGTACAGGTATTTTATATTTCTGTGCCGGAAACACACTTTGCGGGTGCAATATCTTAGCACCGAAATACGCCAGCTCGGCTGCCTCATCAAATGAAAGCTGGGCAATGGGTTTGGTACCTTTTACAATGCGCGGATCATTATTGTGCATACCGTCAATGTCAGTCCATATTTGCACTTCTTCGCTGCGAATGGCCGCGCCTATTAATGAAGCAGTATAATCACTTCCTCCACGGCGCAGGTTATCAATTTCGCCGAATGTATTGCGGCAAATGTATCCCTGGGTAATAAACAGTTTGTTATCAGGGTGCTTATCCAGCAATGGGGTAATATGCTCGGTGATGTAATCCACCATCGGCTCATTATCTTCGTCTATCTTCATAAAATCAAGCGCAGGCAGCAGTACTGATGGCACACCGATCTCTTTCAGGTAAACGTGATATAAGGTGGTAGATAATAACTCGCCCTGGGCTAAAATAACTTTCTCCTCGATATTGGTAAAAAGATCATTCGACAGGTTGCTCAGCAATTCAAAATGATAATCGATCACTTCCTTACCTTGTTCCAGATATTCTGGCCTGGCAAATAATTCTTTTATAAAAAAGTCGTACTTTACTTTCAGCGCGCCGATCAAAGCCGCTGCTTTTTCTTTATCTCCGTTAAGATACGCCTGCCCTATTTCCACCAGGCTGTTGGTAGTGCCCGATACCGCGGATAACACCACGATCTGTCTTTCGGCCGGGTTAATTATATCCAGCAGTTTTTTCATCCGCTCCGGGCTTCCCACCGATGTACCGCCAAATTTTAAAACTTTCATTTTTTGTTTCTGTTTACCACAAATGATTGATATTCTTGTACTGATTTTGAGGCGCTAAAAATAGGATTTTAAACATTATATAGCTACAATGAACGTAATAAAATTTGGTACCGATGGCTGGAGGGCCATTATAGCTGACGACTTTACCGTTGAAAATGTAAAAAGGGTAGCCTATGCAACCGCATTGTGGCTTAAAAAAGAATTTGAAAACCCATCGGCAGTTGTGGGCGCCGACCCACGTTTTGCGGGCCCTTTGTTTGCCGACACAGTGACTTGCGTACTGGCATCGCAGGGCGTAAAGGTTTTTCGTGCCGAAAATATCTTTGTTTCCACCCCGATGATCTCGCTGGGAACAGTAAGAAAAAATGCTTCGGCTGGGATCATTATCACTGCCAGTCATAACCCACCTGCTTATAATGGTTATAAAATAAAAGCCTACTACGGTGGCCCGGCCACACCGGATGATATTGAAAAAGTAGAATCCACCATCCCGGATACGCTGACTTTGGAGCTGAAAACCATTGCTGATTATCAGAAAGACGGCCTGGTTGAGTTTATCAACCTGGAGGATATGTATGTGGCTCACGTGGAAAACAACTTCGATCTTGACGCTATCCGCACCAGCGGATTAGGCTGGGGATACGATGCCATGTATGGTGCAGGCATGAATGTGATGGAGCGCCTGTTCCCGGATATTACACGTATACACAGCGACCATAATCCGGGTTTTGACGGGCAGGCACCAGAGCCTATCCAACGCAACCTGAAAGAATTTGAGGATATTATCAAAATGTCGGAAGGCGAAATTGCTTCAGGTTTGGTTACCGATGGCGATGCTGACCGTATTGGTTTGTACGACCAGGATGGCAATTTTGTGGATTCGCATCACATCCTGTTATTGCTGATCCATTATATGTATAAGGTAAAAGGCCAAACCGGCGATGTGTATTCAACATTCAGTTGTACCAGTAAGATACAAAAGCTTTGCGATGCTTATGGATTGAAAAATATCGTCACCAAGATCGGCTTCAAATATATCTGCGATTTGATCGTTAACTCCGGCAATCCATTTTTGGTGGGTGGTGAGGAATCAGGCGGTATCGCGGTTGCAGGGCACATCCCCGAGCGCGATGGTATCTGGATCGGTTTGATCGTTTGGGAATTTATCGCCAAATCGGGTCGCCCGTTGAGCGATCTGGTTCAGGAGATCTACGATATCGTTGGCAAATTCGCAGTAGAGCGTTACGACCTGCGCGTTACCGAAGAGTTAAAGCAACAGATCATCAGCAATTGCAAAAAAGGTTACACCAGCTTTGGCGACCTGAAAGTTGTTAAGACTGAAGATATGGACGGTTATAAGTTCTTTTTCGAGGATGAGAGCTGGGTAATGATACGCCCGTCAGGCACAGAGCCTGTATTGCGGGTTTATTGCGAAGCACCAAGCTCGGCAGATTCGTTCAAAACATTGGATAAAGTAAAAGCTATCCTATTAGGCTAACTTCTCCAACATTCATAAAAAAGCCACCTGGTAAAGCGGGTGGTTTTTTTTATGCTTAAGGATTTTTCTTGCAGTGTTAAAGATTCAGGACAAAGCGATGCGCAAATCGTCGAACTCGTTCGTTGCCAGTATTTGCTTAATAACCTCCAGTCCCTGGTTAAAAAAGGGAGTTGGTGCCATCTTTTTAAATCCTGACAATAATCCTACCCTTTCTTTATGACTTTGTGCAGGGATTACAAATCTAAACCACAGCAGTAGTGTTTCGGGAGGGTTTTTTGCCATGATCCTGCCCCGGTGAGCAGCGAGTTCTTCATCGGTAAAATATTCCCATAGCAGCAATTGGGTCACTCTTTCTTCTTCGGCGGTATGCTCAAGGTATTGCCCCTGGAACTCGCTAAACGCCAGGTAAAATTCAGCGCCATCATCAGTTGTATCCTTGCCTGATATTGAATTTGAATAAATTTTCGAAAGCAGTTTCTCCAGGTTGTCCTGGGCGGTGTGAATCTCTTCATGGTCTTCTATGTCATGCTCCGAACAGCCAGGGCAGCGAATCTCCAATTCGGCAAGTGTTACTGCGTTTTCATCCTCTGCATGGATAGTCAGTATCTTAAAAACATCATTGCCCAGGTTATAAAGGGCTTCAACTTCCTGCTGATTTGAATAATTTGTTCTTCCTGCTAAAAGGGATAATTGTGATAGTGCATTCCGCAGCCCTTTGTGCGGAACGTCATAAGTTTTCATTCTGTTCATTTTCCTTTGATTTTATATAACAAAGGTCGCAATGAGCAATCTGCCCTGATTGTAAAAAATCGTTTTTAATCTCCTGACGAAAAATATTTTTCAGGTGAAAGACCGGTGAATATTTTAAACTCTTTGATAAAATGCGCCTGGTCATAGAAACCAGCTTCATAGCCTAAGTCAGTAAATGAGCTTTTGTTTGAATATTGCTGAATGGCATTTTTTAACCTTACGATAGAGGCAAATTTTTTGGGCGACGTCCCTACAATACTTCGGAATCGCTTTTCCAATGGGCTTTGGCTGATATGCAATTGTTCCGTCAATTCCCTGATCCTGATATTTCCTTTACTTTTATGAATAAGTGAGAGTGCGGCCAATACCAATTGGTCAGGCTTAATTGGATTAAGCTTCGAGATCAGGAACTTTTCAATAATATCGATTCTCGTAGCATCTGTTTTAGCTTCAAACAATCGCTCTTCTAAAAGCAATAGCTCAGAACGAAGCATAAAGTTTTCAAGGGAAATACTTTCGCGGAATAATTCGTGCAATGGCTGTTTAAAAAAATGCGCTGCACCTGCTTCTTTAAAAAACACCAGTACCGTACCTATATTGCGTGAATTTTTAAAAATCCGGTAACTATCGCGTAAACCGGTTATACCTGATCCTGCAAGCATCACCTCGTTTTCGTTATCAAGGTATGATAGCCTGCCTTTATATTGAAACCCGATCACTAAACTGGTACCGGGGAGAACTTTGTAAGTTTGCTCGTCATCCGTTTCCTGGATAGCAAGCATCTGCACAAAAGGCTTTAGTGTATCGCAGGGTATATATATATCGGATTTCATTTTGCCTGATGAAGTACCGTAAATATAATCAATATCATGCTTTGTAAAAACGATGTTCCATACGACAGTGAATACCTGCGACACTCTCGGGTTGCCATCTTTACAAACAAAAAGGCATCCAAACGGAACGCCTTTTTTATATTTTTTAGGTAATACAAATCGTCACCCGCATATCCGCCCTTCGCTTGTACAAGATTTCTCCTCGTTCCTCGTCGAAATGACAATGCTTTTTTTGTTGTAATTGAAATAAATCTTCAATCGCTAAACACATTACTTCGGTATATGTTAACATCTTAAAGTTTTCCACACCCATAACATGCCGGATATACAATCGTTAAATTTGCAAGGTTACTCACATTTGTGGACTACTTATGTGGATTGCGTTTTTGGGTTATCGCTACTTTCGCAACCAGTTATCTCGCGCTTATGAATAAATTCAAATACATCGCCCTATTTGTTCCCCTGCTTTTAACTTTATCCGCCAGCGCACAGCAAGACACCTCAAGGATATCACACCTTTACGCCACCGCCACTGATCTGCTTAGCAGGGGCAGGTATGTTGCCGCTGCGGAGCAATTCCGCATGGTGCGGGATTCGCGCCTCGAAACAAGCACGCAGCCCAAATTTGAGTCAGCCCTGTCGTTAAAAAAAGAGAACTCACAATATTACGAGGCGCTTTGCGCCTTGGAGTTAGGGAATGATGACGCTGTTAAACTTTTTTTAAAATTCATCAAGGACCACCCGGAAAACCCACTAACCAAACTGGCTTACTTCCAGATCGGGAGATCATATTTTAAACAGGAAAAATATACCGAGGCCTTAACCTGGTTTAACAAAGTAAACGCCGAAGAACTAAGCGGCAACGAAGTTGTTGAATACAAATTCCGCAAAGGCTATTCGTATTTTGCTATCAACGATTATAAAAACGCGCAGTTATTATTCAGCGAGGTAAAGAATGTAAGGTCGCCGTTCCAGGAAGATGCCATCTATTACTTCGCCTATATCGCTTACCTGGATAAGGACTATCATTTGGCGCTGGTTAATTTTGAGAGGCTAAAAAACTCGAAGAAATACGAGAACAGCTATCCTTATTACATCACCGCAGTTTATTTTTTGGACAGGCGCTATAATGATGTGATCAGCTACGCGGTGCCCATTTTAAAAAACACGCACCAGCAGCATGAAACAGAAATGCTGCGCATTGTAGGCGCATCTTATTTTGCCAAAGCCGATTATGATAACTCGGTTAAATATTACGACCAATTTGAGGGCGAGGACAAAGGCAAAACGCAAAACTCGCAGGACAGCTACCAGATGGGTTATGCCTGGTACAAAGTGGGCAATTATAGCAAAGCCGCCAGCGAACTGGAAAAACTGGTTGACCAGAATGACATTTACAGCCAGAACGGTAATTACACGCTTGGTAACGTTTTCCTGAAAATGAAAAACAAGCAAAGCGCCCGTAATGCTTACCTGGTGGCGTCAAGGATGTCTTTTGATCCGCAGCTGCAGGAAGATGCCTTGTACGAATATGCCAAGCTATCCTACGAGCTTGATTTTAACACCCAGGCATTGGATGCCACGCGTTTGTATCTGAAAAACTACCCGGCCTCTGTACGTAGTGATGAGATGAAAACCCTGTTGGGCGAGGAACTGCTCAACTCGCGCAATTATAAAGAGGCTGTTGAGATACTGGAGCCTATCCCCAATAAATCAGCAAGCGCTAAAGCGGCGTATCAGAAAGTTACTTATTACCGCGGGCTTGAATTTTATAACGAACGCGCTTTTGAAAATGCCATCGGTATTTTCCTTCGGTCATTAAAATACCCGGTTGATGCCAAAACTCAGGCCCTGACAGTTTACTGGATGGCCGAGGCCATGTACGAGGTGCGTAAATACGGTGAATCGGTAGAGAACTTCCAGCGGTTTTTGGATATGGATGCAGCCAGCGAAACCCAGGTTTACAACTACGCCAATTATGCCCTGGCCTACGCTGCGTTCGGTGGCGAACAATATAAAACTGCGGCCACATACTTTGAAAGGTTTTTAAATGGCGACGAGAAAGACCAAAACACTGTAAACGATGCCATCACCCGCCTGGGCGATAGTTATTTTGTATTGAAAAGCTATAGCAAGGCCCGCGAAAATTATGATAAAATCATCGCGAAGCATATTAAGGGAGAAGATTACGCACTGTTCCAGCGGGGAATGATACAGGGCTTGCAGGGTAACCCTGATGCCAAGATCAGCACACTTACCGATGTATTGAACCAGTTCCCGAACTCAGATTATGCTGATGACGCTTCTTTTGAAATAGCCTATACCTATTTCCTTAAAAACGATGGTGCTACCGCAAAAACTGATCTGCAGGCCATGATCGAAAAATATCCGCGCAGCAGTTACATACCACGTGCTTTGATTACCATAGGGCTGATAGATTACAACAGCGGCAATGATGACCTCGCCATTGAATCGTTCAAAAAGGTGATACAGGATTATTCATCAACTGACGAAGCCAAACAGGCGCTTAAGCAAATAGAAAAGATATATACCGATAAAGGCGATGCGCAAACCTTTATTACTTATGCAGCCACCACCCCCATCGGTAATTACACAGCAGCGGAGCAGGAAAGCATTATGTACACTGCGGCCAATAACCTTTACCTGAGAGGCGACTGGAACGGTACGGTGCAGGCGGTAAATGCTTATTTCGATAAGTTCCCTACCAAGCCTATTTATGATAAGCAGTCGAGGTTTATCCGTGCGCAGGCCCTGGTTAGCCTGGGCAGGCCGAATGAAGCGGTTGCTGATTATAATGTAATATTGAACGATTGGACAAGCACTTATACTGAAAAATCACTTATCAGTATGGCCAACCTTTACATCGCCCAGAAAAAGTATAACGATGCCATTGTGTTCCTGAAAAAACTGGAAACTAACTCTGAATATAAGGCTGATTATTCTTTCGCCATCAATAACCTTTTGCTGTGCTACTCGCAAATGCAAATGCCTGATGATGCGCTTAAGTATGCCAAACTTGTAAACGATTATGAAAAATCATCACAGGAAGATAAGTTTAAAACGGGCTTATACTCGGGCAAGGCTTATTTGCAAAAAGGCGATACCACATCGGCAGTAAAAGCATTTGACTATACAGTTGCTAATACAAAAACTGTCGCTGCTGCCGAAGCCAAATACAATATCGCCAATATCGAATACCTGAAAGGCAGGTATAAATCATCACAAAAAACCTGTTTCGATCTGGTTAAGGAGTTGCCAAACTATGATTATTGGGTAGCCAAAACTTATATTTTGTTGGCTGATGATTATATCGGGATGAAGGACAACTTCCAGGCGAAAGCGACGCTGCAAAGTATCATTGAAAACTACAAAGGCAATGATGATATTTTATCGACAGCTCAGCAAAAGCTGGATGCGATAAGTCCGGGCAGCAAGGCTAAAGCGCCAAAGAAAACAGATACAACTACTACTGTACCGGTTGCACAACCCGATACAACAAAAAATTAACAGGATACAAAGAACACATAGGAAAAGACAAGCAATGATCAGATCAAGAATTTTATACACGCTGCTTACCTTAGTAATAGTACTTTACTTTGCTCCTGCTAACGCACAAGATAGTAGTACTGCTAAAAAGAAACACGATAAAGCCGCGACAAAAAAGGCGCCTGCAAAAAAGACGCCTGCCAAACAAAAAAGCGTTGCCAATAAATTAGGGGATGCTGCTGCCGCGCAGGATACCACTAAAAAAGGCGGTGGCAAAAACCCTAAGGAAAAACCTGCCGCCAGTTTATCGGAAGAAATTGTGGTGACTACGGCTTACAAGCCGGTATTGGCTGATGCGGTGAAGATTCGCCGCAACCCCGACCTGGAAGATAAAACACCGTTCAAGGCGCCGTTGACCTATGTGACTTTAGACAAAACATTGGGCCGTAATACCGAGATCCGCCAATTGGATGCGATGAAAATGCCTCCTGAACGAGATTCCATACCCGGCAATAACTTCGCCAAGGCCGAACTGGGTAATTTAAAAACTGTTTTAGGCGAAGTGTATATTAATAACGGCCAGGATGCCGCTTTGCAGGTGGGTGGATTTGCCAGGCATTTTTCAAACGAGGCCACAAGTGTTAATAAGCAAAGCCAGATGAAGGATGAGGTTGGCATATTCGGCAAAGCCGTTACTGATGACAACACTTTTAAAGGCAGCATCAACTATAACAGGCTGGGGACTAATTTTTATGGCTACGATCCGGCAAATCCCCCGCTCTTGTCGGCTATAACGCCTAAGCAGCACTTTAGCACCTTAAGCGCACAGGGCGAGATCACCAGGAATTATGATACCGTTCAGAATCCTTTAACTTATGCTGTAAAAATAGACGGCTACATTTTTAGTGATGCTTACCAGGCCAAAGAGAATAACCTGGTGGTTACAGGCTTTTTGAACAAAACCGTTAACCAGTTTTATGCGGGTTTAAACGCGTCATTGGATCTGAGTACACAAAAGGACAGCCTTTACTCTTACAACAACAGCCTGGTGAGGCTTAACCCTTACCTGAAATTCCAGGGTGATAACTATAAAGTTGACGCCGGGCTGAATTTGGTAAGAGGGTTCGGTTTTTCAACCCAGGCCTATGTATTCCCGGCTGTAAAGCTCGAATTGCAGGTCGTGCCTAAATATCTCCGCCTGTTTGCCGAGGCAAAAGGCGATGTAAATAAAGCATCCCTGCATGATGATTTTGAGATCAATCCATTTTTAGACCAAAACATACCGATCCAAAACTCGGTAGATAGGCTGGATATCAGCATGGGTTTAAAAGGCTCACTGCTGCCCGGTTTAGGCTTCAAAGCGACCATATTCCGCAACAGCGTAAAAGACCTGGCCTTATTTATTAATAATACCACAAGCGGGTATAACAAATTCTCGGTGGTGTATGATAACGGCAATGCACGCATCAGCGGCTTTACCGGCGAACTTGATTATAAACTGATGGGCCTGCTTGATATTTTTGGCAATGTTGAATTTAAGAGTTATACACTGGCCAGCCAGGCAGAACCCTGGAATTTGCCAAAATTTAAGCTGACAGGTGGAACATCCGTTACAATCAATTCAAAACTGACTATCACCGGTTCAGTATTATACCGTGGTGCAACGATGGATGTATTGAACCGGACAAATACTACCCAGGCGGGTATCGCCCAAAGCTCAATTGTGAATATCAGCGCCTTTACCGAAATCAACGCTGGTGTTGAATATAAGGCGACGAACAAGATATCGATTTTTGTAAATGCCAATAACCTGTTAAATACAACGAACCAGGTTTGGCTTAACTATCCTGGCTACGGATTTAATATATTTGGCGGTGTTGGGTATCATTTTTAAGTTATTGGATATGATCTGATTTACTTTTACTTTTAGCGGGATGGATTTAGCTATTTATATCAGTGAATTATTGGGGTTACGTGGTGAGGTAAATTTGCCTGGCATAGGTCATTTCGCACAAGTGCGCAGTAATGGGTACTATAATGAGCGTGAGAATAAATTTTATCCTCCGGGTCACCAGGTAAGTTTTAAACCCGAAGCTGTTGAGGATGACACCCTGGCGAAGTACATCTCAGAGAAAAAGCACATCTCACTGGCATCATCCATTTATTTTATTGATAAATATGCCATCGGTTTGAGGCAGCAGGTTTCCATACAGGAAGTAGATATTGCCGGCCTGGGTTATTTACAATACAGGGATTCAACCCTCACTTTTAAAGCTAATAATACCGGCAGGGAAAACGACCCGGCTTTTTATGGTTTCCCGCCTGTTAAAATTTACAAATTAGGTCAGCAACCCGAAGCAGAGCATATACCGGTTGTAATTGAGTTCCCAAAAGTTATCCCGGCGCCCGTTGAAGAGCAGGTACCATTTAAGGAAGCATCCTCAGATGTGATCAATGAAGGTATCATCCCGGTCGAAAAGGCGGAACCTTCCGATCCGGAATTGTACACGCTGGAACAAACCGAATATCCTGAAGATGAGCCTTTACCAACCCACAGCAAGAATATCAGGATAGTTATAGGGCTGGTATCGGCAATAGTTGTGTTATCATTGGTAGCAATTTATCAATATTACCCGGGAATGTTTGATTGGTTTAAGTATAGCCAGCGTAATACAAAGCCTGCCGTCACTAAACCAGTAGCTAAAAAAGATACGGTTTCAAAGGTGCAGGATACCTCTAAAGCAGCCGGCCAGGCGCAATCCCCTGTTGCTCCGCAACAAACTGCCCAAACCGCTGTTGATACTTTCGCAACTGTACATTACGATATATTGGGCGGTGCTTACAAAACTCTGCAACGAACCAATACTGAAATAGGTAATTATCAGAAAATGGGGCTTAATCCCGTTTTACTTAAACACGCCACCGGTAAATTATATAAGATCAGTCTTGGGACTTATTTTAACAAAGATCAGGCTGAAAAAGTAAAGGATAGTATTTTGAATATCCCTCATATCAATAAAAAGAATATTTACTTACAACCATACAAACCAAAAAAATGATGCTATTAGCACAAATAACGGATACCGCGCATAAATTGATTGACACGGCCAAACACCTGCCGCAAGTAGCTAACCAAACCGACGACCTGCGATTTGGCGACCTGCTGGTAAAAGGCGGGCTGGTAATGATACCCATCGGGATACTGGCCGTGCTCGGCCTGGTGATATTTTTTGAGCGGTATTTTACCATACGCAAGGCCGCCAAAGATGAATCAAACCTGATGAGCCAGGTGCGTACCAGTATTTTAACAGGCAAGCTGGAATCGGCCATAGCCATTTGCCGCAATAGTAATTCGCCGCTTGGCCGCATGTTGCAAAAAGGGCTCTTACGCATCGGCAGGCCGATCAAAGACATTGAAGGCGCCATCGAAAATATAGGCAAACTGGAAGTATCCAAGCTGGAAAAGAACATCAACATATTGGGTATCATCGCCGGTATAGCCCCCATGTTTGGATTTTTGGGAACCATTTATGGCGTTATAAAAATATTTTATGACATATCTAAAACAGATAATATCAGCATGGGCGTTATATCTGGTGGGTTATATGTAAAAATGGTAACCTCTGCTGCCGGGCTGATGGTGGGTATCGTAGCTTATGTATGTTACCATATACTCAACATGATGGTGGATAAGGTGATACTGAAACTGGAAACCGATGCTATTGAATTTATCGACCTGTTAGAAGAACCCAGCAAATGAATTTAAGAAAAAGACATAATCGCATACCGGCAGAGATGCAAACCTCTGCGATGAACGATATCATGTTCTTCCTGCTGCTTTTTTTCCTGATCGCGTCGGCTATTACCAACCCGAATGTGATCAAGTTGCTTTTGCCGAAGTCGTCATCAGGCCAGGCAGTATCTAAGAAGACCATATCTGTTACCATTACCCAGGATCTGAAATACACGGTAAACAATAAGGAAGTAAAGATAGAGGACATGCAAAAAACGCTTGAGGGCTTCAAAAGCCTGGCAAGTGAGCTGACCATCGTTTTAGCGGTCGATCGTACAGTCGCCATCCAAAATGTGGTACAGATAATGGATATCGCGCAAAAACTGAATATAAAACTGGTGCTGGCAACGGAACCTAAGAGTTAGTTGGCAGTTTGCTGTGGGCAGTTGGCAAAAATTAACAACTGCAAACTGCAAACTCAAAACTGCAAACTAAGAAAATGGAATACTCCCAGGAAGAAAATAATTACCCAAAAGCATTTGCAGCAACAGCCGTTATTATGGCCTTGCTGATCGCGATGTGCTATTTCATTGTATTTCATACCCCGCCAAAACAGGAAGACGGTACAGGTGGTATCCTGGTAAATTATGGTACTACGGATGAAGGGAGCGGCACCGATTACATGAGTACGGAAGAACCCTCAAAAGCCGAAAGACCAAATCATACCAAACCCACCAAAGTAACACAAGCCCCGCCAACCCCTCAAAAAACCCAGGTAGAGCAAAGCGATAAAAAAGTGGTAACCCAAAATACAGAAGACGCTCCTGTGGTTGATGCCAATTCAAAAAAGACAAGTAAAACGGTAGCTACACAACCTGCCGCGAAACCTGCCAAGCCTACCGTTAACCAAAACGCATTATATAAAGGCAAAAGCAATGGCGGCACCGGCGAAGGCGACGGCACAACCAACACACCGGGCAACCAGGGCAATCCCAATGGATCAACCCTGACCAACAATTATAATGGTACAGGATCGGGCAATGGCGGTTTGCAAATGGCCCAGCGTAATTTTGTAAACAAACCAACGGTTACCGATGACAACCACCGCGCAGGCAAAGTAGTTGTAGATATCCGGGTAGATAAAAATGGCAATGTAATTTACGCCAGCGCGGGCGCAGCAGGCACCACCATAAGCGATTCAAGACTATTGCAAAAATGCGAAGATGCCGTACGTAACTCCAAGCTAAATGCCTCCGAAAATGCGCCCGACAACCAGGTTGGGAAGGTGGTTTTTGTGTTCAAGGTAAATTGATTTATTTACAAATAAAGTTGCAGTAGCAGTTGCAGTAGCAGTACTTTGTAAGTAAAATCAATCATTATGACAGGAAGTTTTAGGGACCTAAAGGTTTATCAACTGGCATTTGAAGCTGCCAAAACCATTTTCTTAATTAGTAAACGTTTCCCAAAAGAAGAAACCTATTCTCTTACGGATCAGGTAAGACGCTCATCACGTTCAGTATGCGTTAATATTGGCGAAGGCTATAGAAAACGCATTTATCCAAAACATTTCACCAGCAAAATGACCGATGCAGATGGCGAAGCAACCGAAACATCAATTTGGTTAGACTTTGCTTACAGTTGCGAGTATATTAGTCAGGAAGACCGTAATCTTCTTCAATCAAAATATGAGGAAATTGGGAGGATGTTAAACTCCATGGCTAATCACCCCGAAAAATTCGCTCCAAAAACCAAATAAAAACTGCTACTGCCACTGCAACTGCTACTTCAAAAAGATGGACTACCAAACCACCCTCAACTACCTCTACAGCCAGCTACCGATGTTTACGAGGGATGGGCCATCGGCATTTAAAAAAGATCTGACCAATACCATTGAGCTTTGCAAACGGCTTGGCGATCCGCAGTTAAAGTTTAAAACCGTGCATATTGCGGGTACTAACGGAAAAGGCTCCACTTCGCACATGCTGGCGGCTATTTTGCAAACGGCAGGCTATAAAACAGGGCTTTATACTTCACCGCATTTAAAGGATTTCAGGGAACGTATCCGTATCAATGGCGAGATGATCCCAGAGCAGCACGTAATTGATTTTGTAGAACAGCATAAGACTGATTTTGAGGACATCAAACCATCCTTTTTTGAGATGACCGTAGGAATGGCCTTCGATGCCTTCGCCCGCGAAAAGGTGGCTATTGCCGTTATTGAAGTAGGCTTGGGCGGCAGGCTCGATTCCACCAATATTATTACCCCGCTCCTTTCGGTGATCACCAATATCGGCTGGGACCATGTAAATATGCTGGGCAATACCCTGCAATTGATCGCTGGTGAAAAGGCCGGAGTTATTAAACCCTGCATCCCAGTCATTATAGGCGAGCATCAGCCCGAAGTAGCGGATGTGTTTATCAACAAAGCCAAACTGGAAAATGCACCGTTCAGCTTTGCTTCTGATGAATGGAATATTGAGGTGAAAGGCGAAAGGATAAAGGCAAAAGCTACTGAGGAGCATTTAGATTTTAAAATTACTAAAATAAACTCACTACTCAGTACTCACCACTCACCACTCACCACTCACTACTTACAACTTGACCTCCCCGGTACTTATCAGCTTAAAAATGTAAAAACAGTTTTATCTGCTGTTGAGGGATTGATAGAACAGGGCTATGTGATCACCGATGAGCATATCCGGGTTGCGTTAGGGCATGTTAAAACGTTGACCGGTTTGCACGGGCGCTGGGAGGTTTTAAGTCATCACCCGCTTACGATATGCGACACCGGGCATAATCCCGAAGGCATCGCTGAGGTTTTGAAAAATATCGAAGGCGTTACCTACCATCAACTGCATTTTGTAATGGGTGTGGTGAACGATAAGGACATCAGCAAGATACTGGCTATGCTGCCAAAAAATGCTATTTATTACTTCTGCAAACCTAATATTCCGCGGGGTTTGGCAGCAGAAAGCTTAAAGCTTAATGCAGAAAGCTTTGGGTTGAATGGGGAAGTTTATTCTTCAGTAAAAACTGCTTTACAAGCCGCACAAAGCCATGCTGGTGAAAATGACCTGGTATTTATTGGCGGTAGCACGTTTGTGGTAGCAGAGATTGTCTGAACCGGAAATATCAGTTGGCTGCGCCTGCGCGGTTACGCCTTTTTATGATAATGAGGGAGGCTATCTCCATCACTAAACCGGTGCCCATTAATACACCCCGAAAAAAATCCGGGATCTTTACCCACTGGTTAATTAATGCCGGTAATACTACCATGAGTAGCCCTATGCTAAAAAGTAGCCTGACGCGCAACGGTTGGTTCTTCATCTTCAATCTTTTAATTACTCAAATATTGCATTTTTTTTGAACTGATGCTCATTTTACCCTGCATTTTGTAACATTTATAAAGTGTTACGATTTTCTTCGGGCTGCTGATTAAAAAATTCTACTTTTACTACAGTTAAACTTAAATCAATCATTCTATGACTTATCTGCCTTCTGCAAACAGATATAAGAACATGATATATCGCCGCTGCGGTCGCAGTGGTATTAAACTACCGGCTGTTTCGCTGGGCCTGTGGCACAATTTCGGCGATGTGGATGTGATGGAAAATTTTCGTTCTATCCTGCACCTTGCTTTTGACAGCGGTATCACCCATTTCGACCTGGCCAATAATTACGGTCCGCCGCCGGGATCAGCCGAAGAAAATTTTGGGCGGATATTGCATGAGGATTTTCGCAAGTATCGTGATGAACTAATCATTTCGAGCAAGGCAGGTTATACCATGTGGGATGGCCCTTATGGCGATTGGGGGTCGAAGAAATACCTGGTATCAAGCCTCGATCAAAGCCTGAAACGCATGAGATTGGAATATGTGGATATTTTCTATCACCATCGTCCCGATCCCGAAACACCGCTTGAAGAAACCATGAGCGCGCTCGATTTGATCGTAAGGCAGGGTAAAGCTTTGTACGCAGGTATATCGAACTACCCGGCTGCCGAAGCAGATAAAGCCATCAGTATATTAAAAAAATTGGGCACACCTTGTTTGATCCATCAACCTAAGTACTCCATGTTTGAACGCTGGGTGGAAGGCGGCTTGCTTGATGTGCTGGAAAAAGACGGCGTAGGTTGTATTCCATTTTCTCCGCTTGCCCAGGGGCTATTGACCGATAAATACCTGCATGGCATCCCCGAAGATTCACGGGCCGCCAAATCAACAGGTTTCTTACAAAAAAGCCAGGTAACGGACGAAAGGATCAGCCAGATCAAACGGTTAAATGATATTGCTTTGCAGCGCGGCCAAACGTTGGCGCAAATGGCGCTTGCCTGGTTATTGAAGGACGAACGTGTTACCTCGGTACTGATCGGCGCCAGCAAACCGGCACAATTGGCCGATTCATTAAAATGTTTGGATAATATCCAGTTCTCAGCTGAAGAATTGGCGAAGATCGAGGACATTCTGAAATAAACCGTGTAGAATCACCCCCCACCCCCCTATCTGCTGCGCAAAGACGGGGAGTTAAAAAAGAGACAAATTGATTTAACCCTCTTTCCGCCTTGGCGGAGAGAGGGTGGTCAAGCGAAGCGATGACCGGGTGAGTCAAATACGCGACTGAATAATGAACGATAATTATTATGAACAATATCAACTGGGGCATCATTGGCTGCGGCAATGTGACCGAAAAAAAAAGCGGACAGGCCTATAACAAAGTACCCAACAGCAAATTGGTTGCCGTGATGCGCCGCGATGCTGCAAAAGCAGCAGATTATGCCGCACGACATAATGTAGATAAATGGTATGCTTATGCTGACCATTTGCTAAATGATACGGAAATTAACGCCGTTTCTATCGCCACACCACCCGCATTTCACCTTGAATATGCTATTGAAGCATTAAAAAAGGGGCTGAATGTTTATGTAGAGAAGCCAGTTACCCGTAACTCGCAGGAGGCAGAGGCGATGGCTGATGCAGTTATAGCATATGATGGTAAACTGACGGTGGCCCACTACCGAAGGGCGTTGCCGATGTTCCTGTACGTAAAGGAGTTACTAACTAACAATACCATTGGCGAAATACGTACCGTGCAGATCAGGATGTGGAAAAGTATTAAGCCTGACCTGGTTGCCAACTCGGAAACCAATTGGCGGGTAGATCCGGAACTGGCAGGGGGTGGTTATTTTCATGACCTGGCGCCGCACCAGCTCGACCTGATGCTCTATTATTTTGGCGAACCGGAGGCTTATCAGGGATTTTCGTTAAACCAATCAGGGGCATACCCGGCTGATGACCACGTTTGCGGGCAGATATTGTTTAAAAACCAGGTAGTGGTCAATGGTTCATGGTGTTTTAATGTGGCCGAAAGTGAAAATGTGGACAGCTGCGAGATCATCGGCACAAAAGGAAAGATCACTTTTCCATTCTTTGGTACGTTCGTTAGCTGGAAAAATGAGCATGATGAGCAAACGGTGAATTTTACTCATCCCGAGCATATACAACAGCCTATGATCGAAAAGATCGTCAAATATTTCAGGGGCGAAGGTCCAAACCCCTGCCCGATTGAGGAGGCGGTAACTTTGATGCAGGTGATGGATGCTTTTACGGGGAAAAGTTAATTGTCATTTCGAACGAAGTGAGAAATCTTAAACGCCAAAGTTGTTAACATGCGTAGGGTTTACCTTCCGCACTATAAGATTTCTCCTCGTTCCTCGTCGAAATGACAGGGTGGTTTTAAGAACTAACCCTTCTCCTTCGGCACCTTTGCACCTTCTTTACGGGCTTCTGATAGGCCGATAGCTACAGCTTGTTTCCTGCTGGTCACTTTTTTGCCGCTGCCGCTTTTTAGCTTACCTTCTTTCATTTCGTGCATGGTTTTCTCAACCTTTTCTCCTGCTTTTTCTGAATACTTTGCCATGATGGTAATTTTTTAAATAGATGATAAATCGTTTAACAAATTGCTCCAGAAACGGTTTTTTTACACGGCTTTATCTACATTTACGCTAATGAAGCGGATAGCGGAAACCGAGCTGATATTGAATGACGATGGCAGCCTGTATCATTTAAATTTATTGCCGGGTGATGTAGCCGATACCGTCATCACCGTTGGCGACCCTTATCGTGTAGCACAAGTAAGTAAGCACTTTGACCATATCGAACTAAAAAAAACCAAGCGCGAGTTTGTAACCCATACCGGCACGATCGGCGGCAAAAGGCTAACGGTACTGTCAACCGGTATTGGCACCGATAATATCGATATCGTGCTCAATGAGCTGGATGCTTTGGTTAATATCGACCTGCAAAGCCGCCTGCCTAACCAACATTTACGCAGCTTAAATATCATCCGCATCGGTACTTCCGGAGCGGTGCAGGCGGATATCCCGGTGGATAGCCTGCTGGTATCATCAGCAGCGATTGGGCTTGATACGCTGATGCATTACTATCGCCAGACCCTTACGGCGGCAGAAGAAAAGTTACTGGCCTCTTTTAAAGCGATGTTACCGGCTGATTACCACCTGAATCCTTATATCGCATCCGCAGATACCTCGCTGATCAATAAGTTGGCCGATAACCTGCAACAGGGTATCACGCTAACCGCGCCGGGTTTTTATGCACCACAGGGGCGCGAGGTAAGGGCTAAGTCGGCTACCCCCGGATTGATGGAACTACTGCAGAATTTTGAATCAGACGGGCAACGTATCACCAATCTCGAAATGGAAACAGCCGGTATTTATGGCATGGCATCGGTGCTGGGGCATAAAGCCATTTCCTTTAATGTGATATTGGCCAACCGTGCAACGCAATTATTTAGCAAACAGCCAGATGTGGTGATGGAGGGCTTTATAAAAGATATATTGGAGCGATTGACAGATATTTTATAACTAAACAATATTACCTATCTTTCAAAACCATTAGCAACAGGATATGTTAATGGACAAGATTGTGCAAACCCCTGAGGTATGATAAAAAAAGTAGCCGCCCCTTTTTACGAAAAACTATCATTGGTATTAGTTGGCCTTTTTGCCTTAGGCTACCTGGTTATTATAGGTAAAGAGGTGCTTGATCCGCTTATCTTCGGGTTTTTGTTTGCTATATTATTGCTGCCGATAGCCAGTTTTCTCGAAAAAAAATTACGATTCCCGCGAAGCGCTTCTTCTTTTGCATCGATCCTTTTACTGATAGGATTTATAAGCGGGATACTTTACCTGGTTGGGTCGCAGATATCAAAACTGGCCGATGACTGGCCGATGCTTAAAAAACAGGTAATGCAATCCATTGAGGACCTGAGGGTGTACGTCGAAATGGCTTTTCACATCAATATGGAAAAGCAAATGGATTATGTGCATAATGCCACCAACAAGATCATGGCAACAGGCACCAATATGATCGGTACTACCTTTGGGGCAGTGTCGTCCCTGTTGTTGTTTTATTCCTTCATTATCATTTTCACCTTCCTGATATTATTTTACAGGCGCTTGTTGCTGCGGTTCCTGGTATGGGTTTTTAATGAAGATAATTCGGGTATTGTACATGATATCGTTGAAAATGTACAGCGCATTTTAAGACAATATATATTGGGCCTGTTGTTGGAAATGGCTATCGTTTCATGCGTGGCCTGCACGGTATTTTTGCTGATCGGTATCAAATATGCGTTATTACTGGGCTTGATCGTGGGGCTGTTTAACATCATCCCCTATGTAGGTATTTTTACAGCGCTTACGTTGAGTACGCTGATCACCTTTGCTACGGGAAATGTAAAAGACACCCTGATAGTGGCTGTAAGCGTATTAGGCATCCATATTGTGGATTCCAATTTCCTGCTGCCAATGGTAGTTGGGTCAAAAGTGCGGCTGAATGCTTTGATCACTTTTTTGGGGATCGTAATAGGCGAAATGATTTGGGGCCTGTCGGGTATGTTTTTATCTATCCCGATCATCGCGATACTTAAAATAGTTTTCGACCGGATAGAGAGCCTCAAACCCTGGGGATTCCTTTTTGGTGGCGAATATGAGTACAAAAAATCCGCCGAAAAAGCCATGAAAACTGAGTAACCGGCCGGTTATTTTATCAGTTCGTAAACCCGCGCGAAAAGTGTGGCGCAATAGATCATTAATACTACGGTATTAACTACTAATACCCAGTTGCTATCAGTTTCTGAGTATTTATTGATGGTACAGCGGATAAAGAAATACACGAAGCTGGTGATCAATAATACCGGGAAGACAAATAACCACTTGCTTTTCGTTACAATATACAAATGCTGCAATTTTGAACTATCAGCCTGGAATAATGGCACAGTAGCCAAAAGCAATAATAAAATAAACAGGCGGCTAACGGCTTTGGCAATTATACTACTATGTTTCATGGGGGCAAAATTATTAAATAAAATCATTCATAGATATTCGTTATCGTGTTTCATTGATTGTTATCTGAAACGAAATAATTTATCTATGAATAAAAAAAATTAGGTGTAACATAAAACATTTCTTAAACAAGGGCGTATATAACATATACCGACCCCACATATGGACAACAAAAAAACCACCCATCACCCAGACAAATGCTGGTACTGTAATGAGATACTGGATACCAGAGTAAGGCGGAATTTTGTTCTGAAAATTCTATTTTTCTGGCTTCCGATAAGGGTATATTATTGTACCAGGTGTTTAACCAAACGTTATGTTATCCATCGCAAAGGGAAGTATAACGAAACGAGCACGGCGTAGTTTTTTATTTTAAAAGTTGTTTTTGCCTGCAGGATGCTTAATTTTAGAACGCAGGGTTGATCCTGTTTGCTTTTAAAATTCATTCATGTTCAGCATCCATAAACACCTGTTTTATTTCCTATTACTGTTTTTATCAGCATCTGCTTTTGGGCAGGACAAAAGCGCTTTTAAAGTAGTACCGCTCGGCGTTAAAGGCGGCATTGAGGAAAGCAACCTATCCGCCTATATGCTGGCTCCTGCACAAAGTAACCAGTATGTATGCCTTGATGCGGGCACCCTGTACTACGGTATTGAAAAAGCTATCAGCCGTAAAGTTTTTCATGTGCCGGCTGAGCAGGTATTGCGGCAATACATTAAAGGGTACTTAATATCACATTCGCATTTTGATCATTTAGCCGGACTGATCATCAATTCGCCGGATGACACGGTAAAAAATATTTACGCCTTTGCCGACTGCATAGAAACCTTTAAAACCCACTTTTTCACCTGGAAAAGCTGGGCCAACTTTGCTAATGAAGGCGAAACACCACAGCTAAAAAAATATCACTACCAGGTACTTACCCCCGAAAAGGAAACCCCGATAGAAAATACGGAGATGACGGTAAAGGCTTATCCCTTAAGTCACTCCAATTTAACAAGCACGGCTTTTTTGGTGCAAAATAGGGGCAATTATATCCTTTACCTTGGTGATACCGGCCCTGACGAGATCGAAAAAAGCCATAACCTGGCAGCGCTCTGGCAGGCTATTGCTCCGCTGATCAAGGAGAAAAAGCTAAAAGCGATCATGATCGAGGTGTCCTTCCCGGGTGAGCAGCCGGATAAAACGCTTTTTGGTCACCTCACCCCACGCTGGCTGATGCAGGAAATGGACGAGCTGGAAAAGCTAACCGGTCCAGGCACATTGAAAGGGTTTAACCTGGTAATAACCCACGTTAAACCTCCTCAAAGTAGTATAGAGCGCATAAAAAAACAACTGGCTTCCGAAAATAGACTGCAGCTTAACCTGGTATTCCCGGAACAGGGGAAGCAGCTGAATTTTTAATGATAGTTGGTAGAATTTTCTTATTTAGCTAAATTGCAATGTTTTATACCTAAATCTTAATCATGTTTAAAGATATTCTTTCCTTTAATGGCCGTATCAGGAGAACAGAATACGGCATTACTGTTATAGCAATAAACATATTAGCTGGCATATTGGAATTTGTTGTGTCGGGTGGTGCCGATGGTATTATTTTGCTGCTTTATTTAATAATAATGGTAATGCTTGCCTGGATAATCTTAGCACAAACAACTAAACGCTGCCATGACAGGAATCATAGCGGATGGTATCAGCTTATCCCTTTTTATACAATTTATTTGCTTTTTGCTGAAGGTGACCAAAGAAGGAATGAATATGGGCCAAATCCCAAATATGTAGATTACGATAAGGATTAAACTATCTGATTTAATGATCCAGAGCTTTCCAATTCAAATAATCCTGTCTCATGCAATGCCCGCAGGGCCGGTAGCCGCTATTTGTGGCTTCTTCTTCCGATTTAAAGAATACCCGGTTTTCCAACCTCATCCTTTTGCCCGATGAACAATTAAGCGTGCCGTATATTTTCAATTTCCTGTTCCCCGCCAGTTGTACGTCGCCTTTGCCGATCAGTATTCTTAACCGGCGGCTCCTGCTAAAGTCTGTATCGCCTAATGCTGTATGTAATATCATGAGGCATCGTGAAAGATCACACCCAAAGTATGCCGCCTGCCGGATGTTACTTCGCTTACGCCGTGTTTCATATTTACCCGGTAATAGCCTTTAGATCCTTTCACGGGTCTGAAATTGGTAGTAAAGATCAACATATCCCCCTTTTTGGGTTTTAGTACGATAGCTTTTGATTGCGCCCGGGGACGCTGCTCTATCAGCACAAATTCCCCACCATCGTAATCCGCGCCGGGTTCATTCAGAAACAGCACCAGTTGCATCGGGAAAAACACTTCGCCATACAGATCCTGGTGCAGGGTATTATAACCTCCCCTGTCGTAGCGCAATATCAAAGGCGTGGGCTTGGTTTGATGATGCGCATGGCATTGTTCCAGTAACTCACCCAGGCTTACCGGGAATTGCTGATCGATGTTCAATACCTTCATCCAGTTATTCGCCACAGGCGCCAATTTTGGATATACCCGCTCCCTGATCTGCTGAATGATCCCCGGCAGCGGGTAATTAAAATACTTGTATTCGCCAAGGCCAAAGCGGTAACGTTCCATTACGATGGTTTTCCGGTAAAGGCTCTGATCATCGTATTGCTGAATAAGGCTGTCACATTCAGCACTTGTTAATACTTGTGTGGCCAAAGCATAGCCCTGAGCATTTAACTGGTTGGATATACTGTCCCAATCCAGTTGTTCAATAGTTGGATTCATAAATAAATGCTCTTTGTTTCTCTGTGAACTTTGCGCCTCTTTCTCTGTGAACCTCTGTGGTAAAATTCAATTAACCACAGAGGGCACTAAGATTTTCACAGAGGGACACAGAGTTGAATTAGATTAAACAGCTATTGAATTTGCTTTTGCCGCTTCCCAGCCGATCATGGCGGTTTTGCGGGTTGATCCCCAATGATATTGCCCAAATTCGCCTGTGGAGCGGATGACCCGGTGACAGGGGATCAGGAAAGCTACGGGGTTATCGCCAATTGCGCTGCCAACTGCCCTGCTGGCTGTGGGCATCCGGATAACTTTTGCCAAAGAACCGTAAGTTTCCAAATCGCCCATCGGTATCCTGAGCAATGCCTCCCATACTTTAAGCTGAAAAGCGGTGCCTTTTAAATGCAGTTTAACAGTGGACAGTTTTGACCAGTCTGTTTTAAAAATAAACAAGGCATTCTGCTGGATAAGGTCGACCACCTGGTGGTAGCTGGCATTCGGGAACTGATGCTGCAGCTCGCTGAAGGCTTTTTCCTTATCATCAGCAAAAGCCAGGTAGCATATCCCTTTTGTGGTGGATGCCACTAAGATATGGCCGAACGGACTTTCGGCAAAGCTGTAATTTATATCCAGTGCTTTGCCACCATTTTTATATTCGGCAGGCGTCATCCCTTCGATATTGATAAACAGATCGTGCAAGCGGCCCGTGCCGGATAAACCCGTTTCAAAAGCGGCATCAAACAAGGTTGACTGTTTTTCCTTTAAAATACTTTTTGCGTAATCCAGGCTGAGGTATTGCAAAAACTTTTTGGGACTGATGCCTGCCCAATCGGTAAACATCCGCTGAAAGTGAAAGGGGCTTAAGTTTACCTTTTCGGCTACCTCGTCCAAATTCGGCTGATCCTTAAAATTGAGCCTGATATAATTGATCGCGTCGGCGATGCGCTGATAGTTGATCGATTCCTGTGTTTCCATTTTATTTTTCTTTTAACACAACAAATTTACCCCCTTATCCAACCCTATAAAACCCGGAACTTGCTAAGAATTTAACTAATTTGGTACCCCTATTAAATTCAGTGTGGCAACATACCGCCCATATTAAAAGCTTATTTTGACATATTTTCCTGATTTTTTTGCAGAAGTAGTTACATTTACGCCGAATCCTAAATATATCATTTATGAAAAAATTTATTACAACATTACTAATCTTATCCGGTTTCTACTCTGTTTCATTCGCACAAACGAAGGGTGCAGTAGATTTTGGCGCCAATGTGGGCTTAAATTCGTCGAGTGTTGAATCTTCTCAATCCGGCCAAAGCAGCGATTATACAAGTGGTTTCAATGTGGGTGCTTACCTGGAATATTATTTTTCTGACAGGTGGAGTATCAAAGGAAAAGTGTCCTATGACCAAAAAGGCTGGGGCAACGGTTACCTGGTCGATAACAGCGGGAACGAGGTAGATGGCATTGATTTTCATTTGAATTACATAACTATACCGATAACGGCAAACTGGCATTTTGGCCGCGCAAGAAACTGGTATATTAATTTTGGACCTTATGTTGGGGTTTTGTTGAACGCCAATGAGTCATCCAACAGTGGCCTGCCCGTGAAAGACGCCTTTAACACCACAGATGTTGGCCTTGATTTAGGTATCGGTGTAAAGATCCCTATAACAAACAAAGTGAAACTGTTTTTTGAATACGATGGACAGGGTGGCGCTACATCCTTATTTAAACAGAGCGAAGGCGACAACGTTCAAAGCATCAGATCGAGCTTTAATGCGGGGCTTGCTTTTTCTTTGAATTGATTGCTTTTTTAGTTGATTGAGTTGGATTAGGTTTTTATCCTCATGATCCAACTCAATCAACTACTCCCCCAATCAACTTAATCAACCCAACTATAACCTGTATCCTTTAAAAAACTTCCAGATCACCTCGCAAGCGTCCAGGTTTTTTGTGGTGCTGCCGATAACAAACTTTGGCATATATTGCGATCCACCCGGCCAAACGTGGCCGCCACCAACAATAGTAAAACCTATTACTTTTAAGTTATTGGAAGGGTTGCTATATTCTTCTTTTATCACGCTGATACCGTCATCCACTTTAACAGGCAGTTTGGTAACTACCGGTTTGCTATCACAGCCATCAATTGTTGCCCATTTTTGCAGAACAGCTTCGTGCGCGTAAATAGTACCTCCAGCGCCTTTTCTCATCAATCCGCCTTTAAATGGCACCAAAGGGTCCTCTGTTCCCTGTATATACATTATGGGAATAGGTTTTACCGGTTGATAGCTCATATCCTGATCCATTGAGGCGGCCACAACCGCTACGGCGGCAATGCGGCTGTGCAGCTCGCAGGCCAGGCGCGAGGCCATAAACCCACCGTTCGACATGCCGGTTACATATACTCTTGCCACATCCGCGTTGTAAGTTTTAATGATATAACTGATCAGGCTATCAATAAACTTCACATCATTGATCCCTTTTGCGTTTGCGGGCGTTTCGCGGCCATCATTCCAGCTGCGGTCTATTCCTTGCGGACAAACAATAATTACCTTCTCACGGTCAGCTATTGGCCTGAAATCGGCAAACCTCATCATTCCGGATGCAGTGCCTAACCTACCATGCAGGGAAACGATCACCGGTAGCTTATCCGTCAAATCGGCCCCCTTAGGCAAATAGGTAATAAATTCACGGTTTAAGCCGTCAACAGTCAGATGTTCCGTTTTTTGCTGTGCCTTTAGGGTGATAGCCCCAAACAACAGAAGAAATGACAGAATATATAAACGCTTCATGATGCAATTTAACAGGTTGAGTTAGTTTGACTGATACTATCTGAAAGGTTTAATATAGATTCACTGGGAAATCGCTTTTAAGATTTTTTGCCCTCTTTCCGCGCAGCGAAGAGAGGGCCGACCATCCGCTTGCTAGCGGAGAAAGTCGGGGTGAGCAATAGCCGCAGGCGGTGATGTCGCTTCATTAGTACTCACCCGATCATCGCTAAGCCGCTTGATCACCCTCTCTTCGCTGCGCGGAAAGAGGGTAAAACAGCCGGTTATTTTAAAAGCGATTTACATAAATAGATTGCCATTAAACAGTTTATTTCAGATCCTTTTTCATGTTCACCACTACAAATATTTCACCGTCGGGTAAGGGTACCTCTATCTTTTTAACGGTAACATATCCCATTGCCTCGTAAAGCGGTACACCGGGCAGTGTAGCGCCCAGCTCCATTTTTGTAAAGCCATAATTGGCCGCTGCTGTTTCGCACAGGTTCATCATCATACGGCCTATGCCCTGCCTTGCATGATCGGGGTCTACAAAAAAAGCGCGTATCCGGGCCGCATCGGTAGCGGGGTTAAGCAATGGATCGGCGATATCTTTGTGCTGATCGCCGCCGAACAGCGTATTCCTCCGGCTCCATCCACCGCAGGCTACAACGGCATCGGCAGATTCGGTCAGGTAGTAGGTACCATCAATAAGTAACTGGCTATCTACCCCAAAAACATATTTGATAGCGCTTTCCGCCTGCGATGGCGTATAATAACCCTCGCTCAGGCCCCTTACCGATCGCGCGATCAGTTGCTGCAAAACAGGCACATCTTCAAAAGTAGCGAGGCGGGTGGTAATAGGCATATTGAAATATAATTTGGCGCCTTAAAATTAGTGATGAGTTTGAAACTTTCCTTATTTCAATCTAAAATTAATAGTGGAATTAGTTCTACAATTTCCCCATATTTGTTTAGGTATAGTGGCTTAATCCCCTGTAAGTCAAGAATAAAAAATAAAAAAATCGGTCTATTTTCGCAGCATTCACAGATTGGTTAATTACAACGGAAATTATTATTGAACTGGCATTAATGTTGTCTTTCCTTTCATAATACCCCAACTATTGCACAATATATATTCGCTTGCTGCTAAACTCAGGTGAATACATAAATGCTAACACATTTGATCCCGACCAAAATTTATTCTTTTACATGAAAAAATATAACTGGTAGTTAAATTTAAAAAATATAACTAATTGCCTTTCAGATATTTAAAAACTTTACATAACTTAGATAAGAAAACCACCTAAACGTTTTAAACTCGCTAAAAGACCCTAATCATGAAGACCCTAACCGCCCTTTTCGCCCTCCTTTTCCTTTGTGTTTTAACAGTAAAAGCACAAAACGCAGTTGATAATAGTGTCAACAAAGCAAATAATTCAGTAAACAGCGCAAACGCCAGCGTAAATAATGCAACCGCTGCGGGAACTAACGCCGTAAATACCGCTGCAAACACTGCAAGCCAGGCAAAAAACCTGGCCGGCCAGGTAGGAAGCCTTTTCGGCAAAAAGCCAGCTGACGGCACGGTTAATACAACTACGATCACCGTAAAAGGCGGGAAGTTTAGCGACCTGAAGAAACTTAACGAATCTATATTGACCTGTTCAAATGTTCAGGATTCAAAAATGAAATTTAGTGCCGACGGATCGACCATTACTGTTACCCATACCGGTTCAACTTCTAAATTATTAAAAGCCATCCAGAAGAAAACGACCGTGATAAACGATGATAATATTGATAACCTGGATGAGGGCGTTATTGCCTTCACCGTGAAATAGTTATTGATTTTTCGCTGATATATCCGCGCAACCGGGAAACAATATTTTAAAGTTTTTACCATCCAGATCCACCGTATAGACATTGCTTACGGTGGATTTTAGTTTTGAACCCGTAAAGAGCACCTTGTTGCCTTTAATAAACACCCCGCCTGCAAAATAGCCCTTAGGCGAAAGCCTTAAAGTTGACCGGCTCGACACATCATAAACAAAAACACCGTTTGGCGGGCCGTCCTGCCCTCCCGGCTCATCCACTTCTGAACTGAAAACTATTTTGGAGCCGTCAGCAGTAAAAACAAAACGGTCTGCACTTGATGGCCCTGTATTGTTATCCAAACCCGGAGCCCCGCGGGCTATATCCGAAATTTTGTAAGTGGCACTTATATTCCCCGACAGGTCAAAAACAAAAACGTTATCCATATTTTGTACCACTACGCTTTTGCTATCGGCCAGCCAGGTGGGCATATAGCTTTGTTCCAGTTGCCCGGTCAAAACATTTGGCTGCATGGTATTAGCGGCATCAATAACAGCAATTGACCATTTACTTTTGGCGGCGTCAAATACATTGTAGGCGATATATTTCCCATCCGGCGACCATACCGCGCCATAGCAATTATTGCTATTGGTATTCAGGATGATTTTTACTTTCGTGTTAATATCGATCACTTTGAGTATTCGGCCCCCATCCTTGGTATTGGCTGTATAAGCCAGTTTTGTACCATCCGGCGAAAGGCAGGGATCAGATACTCCCCTTACCACTTCCATTTCCTTTTTATCCGCCACTGAATAAACACAGATGCCTTTATTATTGGAGTAAGCATAATCATAGGATTTGCTTTGGCCGTAAGCCTTAGATATGCAAATGATTAAAAATAGGATTAGGATTTTTCTCATGATGTTGTGGATCAGGGTTATAAAGATAAAAATTACTTCTGAGTTCTTCTATCAATTAGGCTAAAGCCTTTTCATTAATAACTCTTTATCCGTTGGCTGAAGCCAACGGCAATGAATAATATTAACCTTTGGGTTTCATGTTTTACTAACTTCTACATTATATCACTATTTCAAATCCGAAATCGAAATTCCGAAACCCTAAATCGAAAAATTTTCTATCTTTGCCCATGCAAGAAAAAATCCTCATTCTTGACTTCGGCTCACAATTTACCCAATTGATAGCGCGCCGTGTCAGGGAGCTCAATATCTACTGCGAGATACACCCCTTCAATCATTTTCCCGAACCCGACAGCACTGTAAAAGGCATTATCCTTTCCGGCAGTCCTTATTCGGTACGCCAGGAAGATGCACCGCATTTTGATTTCGCCAAATTCCATGGCACCATGCCTATTTTGGGTGTTTGTTATGGGGCACAGTACATCGCCCATTTCCATGGCGGCGAGGTGCTGCCATCCAGCACACGGGAATACGGCAGGGCCAATTTGCAGTATATCAATCATACAAACCCATTATTTAAAGATATTTCGGAGGGTTCGCAGGTGTGGATGTCGCATGCGGATACCATAGATAAGATAGCTGATAATTTCGAGATCATAGCCAGTACGGATACCGTAAAGGTTGCTGCTTACCAGGTTAGCGGAACACAAACTTATGCTATCCAGTTTCACCCGGAGGTTACGCATAGTGTTGACGGCAAGCAATTACTGCAAAACTTTTTGGTGGATATCTGCGGATGCAGGCAGGATTGGACACCCGATTCATTCGTTGAAACCACCATCGCGGCGCTTAAAGAAAAACTGGGAGATGATAAAGTAGTGCTTGGCCTTTCGGGTGGTGTGGATTCGTCAGTTGCGGCGGTATTGCTGCACCATGCTATCGGTAAAAACCTGTATTGCATTTTTGTAGATAACGGGCTGCTGCGCAAGAATGAATTTGAATCCGTATTGGACTCATACAAACACATGGGCCTTAACGTGAAAGGCGTGGACGCTAAGCAACGCTTTTATGATGCGCTTGCGGGATTAACAGATCCTGAGAAGAAACGTAAGGCTATAGGCCGTGTATTTATCGAGGTGTTTGATGATGAGGCGCACCAGGTGCAGGATGTGAAATGGCTGGGCCAGGGTACCATTTATCCTGATGTGATCGAATCGGTATCGGTTAAGGGGCCTTCAGCAACCATCAAATCACACCATAACGTTGGCGGCTTGCCCGATTTTATGAAACTAAAGGTAGTTGAGCCATTAAATACACTATTTAAGGACGAAGTGCGCAAAGTTGGCAAGGCTTTAGGCATTGATCCAAATATATTAGGTCGCCATCCATTCCCCGGTCCCGGACTGGCTATCAGGATATTAGGCGATATTACCCCGGAGAAAGTACAGATATTGCAGGAAGCCGATGCGATTTATATCAACAATTTGCGGTCGGGCGGTGTTTACGATAAAGTTTGGCAGGCCGGCGCTATTTATTTGCCGGTACAATCGGTAGGTGTGATGGGCGATGAGCGTACTTACGAGAACGTGATCTGCCTGCGCGCGGTGGAATCATTAGACGGTATGACCGCCGACTGGTGCCACCTGCCTTATGATCTGCTGGCTAAGATCAGTAACGAGATCATCAACAACGTAAAGGGAATTAACCGGGTAGTATATGACATCAGTTCGAAACCACCGGCCACTATTGAGTGGGAATAAGTGGTTATTTTTTGTTTTTATAGCCTTGCTGGCAGCGGCTTGTTCACCAAAAGTACGCCCTGTAACGGCACCTGTAAAAACAGAAACTACTGTTGTTAAAAAGGAACCTGAAAAGGCCCCGGAAAAAGCTGCATCGCCGCAAGTGCCCAGCATTGCGATGTTGTTGCCATTTAATTTAGATAACCTGAACGCGGGTGGGCAATACACCACAGGGACTTTGAGCAGGGCCAATCTTGCGCTGGACTTTTACCAGGGGTTTAAGCTTGCGCTGGATTCACTGACGGGCAAAGGCTATAGTTTTAAACTACAGGTATTTGATACCAAGGATCAGCCATCACAGGCGCATGACCTGGGGTATGTACCAGCGATCCGTATCAGCGACCTGGTGGTGGGGCCGGTGTTTCCTGACGATCTTCATGCTTTTTCGGAAGTGCTGACAGGTACCGGGAAATCTATCCCGATCGTATCTCCCCTATCCCCTGCTTCGCCTGCAAAAACTAAGGATCAGAATTTGGTTACCGTGGCTACGCCATTGGAGTACCATGCCTGGGCCGCGGCGCAATATATCAGCGACCATTATAAGCCGAAAAAAATATTCATTCTTAAATCGGGCTACAGCGATGAAAATAATTACCTCGTCCCGTTTAAAAAAGGCATCGATAGCGCAAGCAAAAAAAACACTAAAGTTATCGCGTTTACGCCCGTCCACGGGCAGTTGGACAGGCTGATACCACAGCTTTCGCTTACGGAAGAAAACGTATTCGTGATACCGGCTACCGATCAGCCCTTCCTGATGGTTACCCTCCGCTCCTTGGATACATTGGCCAAAAAATATCCGATCACCGTATTCGGACATCCCAGTTGGGCTAAATTTTCCTATCTTAAAGCCGATATTTTGCAGCGGCTTAAAACGCATATTACTTCAACTGACCGAGTGGATTACCGATCGTCCGCGATAGTTGCTTTTATGCGTATTTACCGTAAAACCTACCACACAGATGCTACCGCATACGCGATGATGGGTTTTGATGAGGGCATGTATTTTGGAAGCTTGCTTGGTAATAATAAAGATGAGTTGAAGAAGCTGGATAAAAATGATTTTAAAGGGCTGCTTAACCAATATCACTTTGCGAAAAAACCCGGCATCGGATGGGTTAACACGCATGTAAATGTATTGCAATACAATAATTTCGAGTTAAAAAAGGTAGAATGAAGGCATTGAACCAACTTAAAACGTTTCAGCGGATTTTGGGTGATTACCCGGCCGAAACGCCTTTAAGTAAGTTTTTACCCGGCTTTTACCGCCAGAACAAACAAATGGGCTCAACCGACCGCAAGGTTGCCAGCAGGCTCATTTACAACTATTTCCGCTTGGGCAAGGCCCTGTTTAATATACCTACCGAGGATAGGCTCACTGTTGCGGAATTTTTGTGCAACTCGCACACCAACTCGTTCCTGCAGCATTTTAAACCCGAGTGGGCCTTGTGTGTGGGTTTTGACATTACCGAAAAACTAAAACTGGTTAAGACCACTTATCCTGAATTCAAGCTGGCTGATGTATTCCCCTGGTCGGGTGATATATCTAAAGATATCGATAAGGATGCATTTTTGAAATCCTTTTTTATACAGCCCGACCTTTTTATCCGCGTTCGCAAAGGGTTTGATCAGCATGTAAAAGCCCTGCTAACCAAAGCAGAAATAGTTTTTAAAGATGAGGGCGATGGCTGCCTCGCCCTGCCCAACGGTACACGGCTGGAGAATATTTTTGCCCAGCAGCACTGGTTCGAGGTGCAGGACCTATCATCACAGCAAACCGCCAGATATTTTAAACCCCAGCGCTGGGAAGCCTGGTGGGACGCCTGCGCGGCATCGGGCGGCAAGTCTTTGTTATTACACGAGGAGCAGCCTGATCTGAAACTGGTGGTATCCGATATCCGTGAATCCGTGTTATCAAATCTCGATGAACGCTTTCAAAATTCAGGGTTGATCAAATATCAAAAGAAACTGTTCGACCTCACTCAAAATGTTGACCCTGAGCTGGCCAATTACTCATTCGACGGTATCATCCTTGATGCCCCATGCAGCGGTTCGGGCACCTGGGGGCGCACACCGGAAATGATCAGCCAGTTTCAACCGCAAAAAATAGAGTTCTTTCAGCGCCTGCAGCAAAGCATAGCCGCCAACGTGGTCAAATACCTGAAACCCGGCAAATCGTTGATCTACATCACTTGCTCGGCCTTTAAAGCGGAGAATGAGGACGCAGTTGACTTTATGGTGAAGGAATTGGGCATGAAAGTGGAAGAGCAAAAAGTGTTAAAGGGCTATGAGAATAAGGCGGACACGATGTTTGTGGCGAGGCTAATAAGCCCCCTCTAAATCTCCCCCTGTAGGGGAGACTTTAAAAATAATCTTTTATTTTAGTCCTGATTTTTCACAATGATCAGTCCTAAACCATTTATCTCAATGAAGAAACTAATCTTAACATCTTTCATTTGTTCTAATATCCTTTTCTGTTTCTCACAAAACTTTCCAAAAAAACAAATCTTAATACCGTTGAGTAATACTAACGGTGTGCCGTTTTACAAAGACCAAGAATTGAATGACTTTGTTGTTGATGGCTTCGAAATTGACAATAAAGGTAATTTTTATTTTATGGGAGGTGAAAAAACGGAATCACTAGCTATTTTTTCTGGCGATAAACAGGTGTTTCGTAAAACATATAATAAAGACTGCCCGGACTGCCTGCTTTATATTTACAAAGACACTTTGTATACATTTAATCGTCAAAATAATGACCTTATACTATTTAATAAATCGAACGGGTTACTAATTAAAAAATACACTCACATAATTTCCAAACGTATTAATTCCTATAAATTTACTGATAACACCCTTGTAATTGAATTATTAGGTGATTCTAAGCTCACTTATGAGCAGTATACCTTATTAGGCAAATACGTTAAACAAGTACCTAACGATTGTGGTATTACACAATTTGTTATTCCTAAAAGAGATAGAAACTATGACCTTTCATTTCTTGGCAAGTGGGATGCCAACTATGTTTTTTGGGCATTGGTAGATGAGAACGATTCTCAAATTCAAAAATTTTTGCTGGTAAATAAAGATGGAAAAGTGCTAGCTACGAAATCCTTAGTAAATAAGAATAATGTTTTTGGAAGGGTTTATGCTGAAAACCCGGATGAACACAGAAAAGTCAGAAACGGGAACCTATATGTTTTAGGTCATAGCCGTGAAGGTAATTTTGCATTAATTACAGAAGTACCTTTACAAAGTTTTTTTTATAAGTAGATTTAGCTGGTCCGGTGGCGCTATAGACTTGGGCCATTATTGTAATCCATTTGTATTTATCCTATCCTCACACCATTCCCATGTCATTTTTAAAACATCTCCTGCCTACCGGCTCAAAGTAAATATATATTTACATGTCGTAACATTTATTTATTAACGAGCAGCTAAAAATGGAAAACTACATATTATACAGCCCGGCTAAGATCGGCGCTATAGAACTTAAAAATCATATTGTCATGTCGCCGATGACCAGGAGCCGGGCGATAGGAAATATACCCAATGAATTAATGGCCGAATATTATGCGCAGCGCGCTGATGCCGGATTGATCATTACCGAAGGCACCGCACCATCGCCAAACGGGTTGGGTTACTCCCGCATACCTGGTTTATACAGCCAGGAACAAGTGGAAGGCTGGAAGAAAGTAACCTCGGCCGTGCATGCCAAAGGCGGAAAAATATTTGTGCAGTTGATGCATACCGGCAGAATATCACACGAGTTGAACATGCCTGAAGGTGCAAAGATACTGGCGCCTTCAGCAGTGAAACCAGCAGGCCAGATGTGGACCGACAGCCTGCAAATGCAAGATTTCCCGGTGCCAGCAGCCATGAGCAGCGAAGATATAGTTACCGCTAAAGCGGAATTTGTAACCGCTGCTAAAAATGCCATTGAAGCAGGTTTTGACGGCGTAGAACTACACGGTGCTAATGGTTACCTGCTGGAGCAGTTTTTGTCGCCCATCAGTAATATCCGTACGGATAATTATGGCGGAAGTGTGGAGAACCGCAGCCGTTTTGTGATCGAGGTAGCAGGAGCTGTGGCTGAAGCAATTGGCAAAGAGAAGACCGGCATTCGCTTATCGCCATACGGCTTAGCCAGCGATATGCACCATTATCCAGAAATTGATGCCACTTATCAATATTTAGCTGAACAACTGAATGCTATCGGTATAGCTTATATTCATATTGTAGATCACACCGCTATGGGCGGTTCCCCGGTTCCATTGGAAATAAAAAAATCTATCCGCAGTATTTTTAAAAATACGATCATCCTGGCGGGAGGTTATGATCAGCATACTGCAGAGGCAGCGCTGGAAAGCGGGCTGGGAGATCTGATCGCTTTTGGACGCCCATTCATCAACAACCCCGACCTGGTTGAAAGACATAAAAACAACCGGTCGCTTGCCACCGAGTTGCGTGCGGACCTGTTTTTCGCTGCCGGTAAGGAAGGATATACTGATTACCCGGTTTACAACGCTTAGTTGATTTAAGATAACCGGCATAGAGCCTTGCACCAAAAATGCAGGGCTTTATTTTTGGTTTGCTACCGTTATGGGTATACAGACAAAAATGTCAAAGAACAATTTCAATTAGTTTCACAACTAATTAATATATGATAGAATGCCGGTTTTTTCAGTTGGCAGCCTGCCTGCCGGCAGGCGGGTTTTGAGTTGGCAGTTTGCAGTATGGTAAGATTGCATACTAATATCTGACGCCTGTACGTCAATCGGCATGTGTTAAATTCTGTGGGTTTGCGCACAAACCCAGTATATACAAATTTACAAAGACAATTTGAAGAATGTACTGACACTGTTTTGTCAGTACATTAATAGTTAAGAAATTTAACTTTTGATACCATTCCAAGTGTTCCACATTTAAAAAATGGAACGCCCTGAAAATAGGACAGCTTACAAATGTGTATTACTTCGGAACAGTTTAATAGCTATCGCTAATAATATCACCCCAAAAGCTTTGCGCAGGATACTTAAGCCTGTTTTGCCAAGCAGCCTTTCAAGCAATTGTACGTTTTTGAGCACGAGATAAACGAACAGGGTATTTAATACAATACCAACCACGATGTTCTGGGTTTGATATTGCGATTTGAGCGAGAGTAATGTGGTCATGGTGCCAGCACCTGCTATCAGGGGAAAAGCCAGCGGAACAATAGATATGGTTTCGGGCATTTCTTCTTTAAATACTTTGATACCCAATATCATTTCCATCGCGATAAAAAATATTACCAGCGAACCTGCTATCGCGAATGATGCAATATCCAAACCAATAATATCCAGCAAACCCTTCCCGGCGTATAAAAACCCTACCATCAGTATCAGCACCGCTACAGATGCTTTTTCGGACTGAATATGCCCGGCGCGCTGGCGCATTTCAATAATTACGGGGATGGCCCCCAGTATATCTATAATGGCAAACAGGATCATCGTTACCGAAATGATCTCTTTTAAATTGAACGGGGACATAAGCTTAGTTTTACCGTGATCAACAAATGATAAGCAGCAAAGCTATTAATTTATAATGGCGATAAAAATGGTATCCAATTAATTGACAGGCATTTTACTCTTTATGTGTCACGTAAACACATTATAATAATATTATTATAATATTAAATAACTTTCCACAAAGCGCAACATATTAAAAAATAGCAACGTAAAAGCCATTGAAAATAAACCGATTATAGAGTATGAATGAAGTTAATACCTCAGTCCTTGTAATAGATGACGAAGAGATGGTTAGGGATAATATTGAAGATATCCTGATACCTCGCGGTCAGTCTGAAGAACAGGATAGCATTGATAGCGCTTTCGACGTATTATTTGGCAGTCCCAAACCCTTATTATTAAGCCGTACGCCCTGTATCCCGGAGTTTACAGTACAAAAAGCTTCAAACGGCCGCGAAGGGTTAAGAAAAGTGCAACAGGCAATTGCCGACGGTTGCCCTTATGCCGTAATTTTCCTGGATATGCGCATGCCGGGCTGGAACGGGCTGGAGACTGCAGTTGAAATAAGGAAATATGACGTTAAAGCCGAAATTATATTTATTACGGCCTATAGCGATCGCTCTATTGACGAAATAGTTGAGCAGGCCGGCCAGAATGTTGGCTACCACTGCAAACCCTATGCCCCTGAGGAAATTATTCAATTGGCAACAAAAGCGGTTACCGATTATAACAAACTGCGTAACCTCGAAAAACTGATCGAGTCGATCTCGTCTATCGGGTTGAATAAAAA
>Ga0206976_1022_pt1 | contig 50772 bp, 49 predicted proteins | sample Alteio_BWOrgHeat_82_FD_152926 | JGI IMG/M metagenome (GOLD analysis project Ga0206976, IMG submission 152926) | Enriched cells from forest soil in Barre Woods Harvard Forest LTER site, Petersham, Massachusetts, United States -... | ecosystem: Environmental > Terrestrial > Soil > Temperate forest >... | reverse complement strand
TGAATCTATCACCTGGAGTTTCGAAAATTTAAAGCCACTTAAATTTGAACCCTATTCTCCATCGCGCGAAACGATTCCGCAAATCATGGTTGCACCAACTGCCTTCGAATATGAAGGCTATTCGGGCACGATGCAATCATGGCAAGATTATGGAAAGTGGCAGAAGACCTTGAATGATGGCAGAGGCGAACTCCCCGAGCCGGTCAAATTAAAAGTGAAAGAACTTACTAAAGGATTGACCACAGATGTGCAGAAAGCAAAAGCTATTTACGAATATATGCAAAGCAAGACCCGGTACGTAAGCATCCAACTTGGCATTGGTGGATTACAACCCTTCCCGCCATCAGTTGTTGATGAAACAGGATACGGAGATTGCAAAGCACTTTCCAACTACACCGTTGCCATGCTAAAAGAAGTGGGCATAAAGGGTTATTATACAGTTATACAGGCCGGGCGAAATGAGCGTGAGGTTAAAACCGATTTCCCAAGTCATCAGTTTAATCACGTGATTGTTTCCGTGCCAAACGGAAAAGACACATTATGGCTAGAATGTACTAGTCAGTCAAATCCATTTGGATATCAGGGCACATTTACCGAAGACCGATGGGCCATGATGGTAACTGAAGACGGCGGGAAATTGGTACGCACGATTAACTACACTCCCGAGCAAAACTTACAGTCCAGAACAGCAATGGTAACTGTTGATGCCTCCGGCAATGCAAAAGCAAAAATCAAAACTACAGCAACTGGGATTCAGTACGAGAATGGTGGATTAAATTGGGCGTTTAATAATTCTGACAAGCAAAAGAAATGGATTGAAGAGAATACAGACATTCCAAACTTCAGTGTCAATTCATTTTCGATAACCGAAAAGAAGGACAAGGTTCCGTCGGCTGCAATCAATCTGGACTTAACTCTCAGCAGATACGCATCTGCAAGTGGTAAGCGGCTCTTCGTTACACCTAATCTGATGAACAGGATCTCTGGTGCTCCTGAAAAAATTGCTGAAAGAAAAACAGAGGTCGTTCGTAAATCAAACTACCTAGATCTCGATACCATTCAATTTACAGTTCCGGAAAATCTCTATCCTGAATTTCTACCTGAGCCAATGAAGTACACATCTAAATTTGGTGAGTACGAAGCAAGTTTTAAGTTCGATGCCGGCAAAGTGACTTATACAAGGCGCATGAAAGTCTGGAAGGGTCGTTTCCCAAAAGAGACTTACAATGAACTGGTTGACTTCTACAAAAATGTAAGCAAAGCAGATAATATTAAATTGGTATTCCTTAATAAAACCTGATCACTTCAAAGGCGAATTGGCCTCTTTGGCCATGGCATTGTAAACCAATGTATCCGTAAGCGAAGGGAACCACTTGTTTAGAAATACGGTAAGTTTTCCTTGTGCCGTTAATACCAGAATCTTTTTTCTATTTACGGTAGCCTTGTAAATATGCCTCGCGCATTCTTCAGCCGTCATCATTTCCTTCTCATCACGTGGTGATTCACCCTGAACCGAACCATCTTTAGTTAAAGCACGGTTGCGAATATTAGAAGCCGTGAAGCCGGGGCAGGCCGTAAGAACATGAACGTGGCGATGCAACAGTTCTGTGCGAAGAACCTCAAGAAATCCGTTTAGGGCAAATTTTGAACCTGAATAACCTGCACGACCTGGCAACCCGCGAAACCCTGCAATGGAAGAAATACCAATGACAGATCCTTTATTCCCGATGATTTGAGGAAGGCAAGCCTGAGTAGCATACAGCACTCCATAAAAATTAATGTCCATCACTTTTTTTATCACGCTCATATCGGCCTCTTCAAAAAGAGCACGCATTGTGATACCGGCATTGTTGATGAGTACGTCTATTTTTCCAAATAGCCTCACTGCCTCTGCGGCCATCTTTCTATTGTCTTCTTCCAAACTCACGTCAGCCACAAAACCAGAGATGCTTATTCCTTTTTGCTTCAATGATGAAACCGCTTGATCAAGATCAGCCTTGTTGCGCCCGGTGATCAAAATTTTAGAGCCATTCTTTCCAAATTCCTCAGCCAACGCTTTGCCAATGCCCGAAGAGCCTCCGGTGATCACAACTACTTTATCTTTCATGGGGTTGAATTTTTAAAACTAAAATCGCTTTAAACTGAGTGGCAAAAATACTTAACTTGGTGAGATCACAAATTTCAGGTGGATCAATTTGTAAATACACAAATAGGTTTAGGATGCAGGGAGGCTTATGAGCACAGAAACTTTCGATGATAATGAAAAAGTTAAAAAAAGGATAAGTGCCTCCGAAGCCCTTTCAAAAATCTATCGTTATTGTGCCTATCAGGAGCGCTCACACCGCGAAGTAAAAAATAAGCTGTTCAGTTACGGATTGTATTCCAATGATGTAGAAGAAATAGTTTCGCGACTTATTAATGAAAGATTCTTAAATGAAGAGCGTTTTGCCAAAGCATTTGCCGGCGGAAAATTTAGGATGCAAAAGTGGGGGCGCATTAAAATTAAGCGCGAGTTGCAACAGGCAGGTCTCACGCCAAAGTGTATTGCCATTGGGCTGGCCGAAATCGATAAGTCTGATTACTCTAAAACTCTTTTGCTTCTCATCAAGAAAAAATCTGCCCAATTAAGTGACTCAGATTCCTTCAAAAAGAAGAATAAAATAGCCCAATTCATTATTGGAAAAGGTTATGAACCAGAGCTGGTTTGGGAAGTCCTGAGTGATTTCAAGGGCTAAATCCGGATTAACAAAACCATGTCTTTTCCGTACAATTCGTTTTGTATCCTTCGCGACAATTTATAAAAATCACCCAATCTATTTTTGTGACCTTTACGTATCTTAGTCAAATGAAAAATACTCTAATTCTTTTGCTCTTCATTTCGGCCAACCTGCCGGCACAAAGTGATGACGCCCGCAAGAGAAATTATAACATCAAGAAAAATATTGCTATTGAAGGATATGACCCTGTTAGCTATTTTGATGGGAAACCCACTGAAGGTGATTCAAAATTCAATTACGCTTTTAAAGGTGTCGTTTATCAGTTTAGTAATACCTCCAACGCTAATAAATTCAAGGCAAGCCCTGAAAAATATGAGCCTGTTTACGGTGGGTGGTGCGCTTATGCCATGGGGGAAACTGGTGAGAAAGTAAAAATTGATCCCCAGACTTATAAGATTGTTGAAGGCAGACTTTATTTGTTCTACAATTTCTGGGGCAACAACACGCTCAAAGACTGGAACAAAAATGAAAAGTCTTTAAAAACAAAAGCCGACCAAAACTGGAAAAAATTTATACCCTAACAACCCTAATTCTAAACCCTAATTCTCAAAGTGAAATGAGTCAACTTATACGCGCCAGTCATACTATTTTAGACCAATTATCAGATGCAATTCAGCAATTGTCAGAGGCTGAGTTTGTAAAACCATCTCAAACACTGAGCGGGTCTTCTATTGGTCAGCATTTTCGTCACACTATGGAATTCTTCATTTGTCTGGAGCAAGGCTATGGCAAGAGTGTTATCAACTATGACAAACGTGCACATGACAAGTTAATCGAGACTAATCGTGAAATGGCTCTATTAGTGATCGATCGCGTTCGCGGATTTATTAATGTGACCAATGATAAACCCTTATTGCTCGAGGTTGGATACGATTTAAGCAATGAAGATAGCGTTACAGTGCAGACGAATTACTTCCGTGAACTCACTTATAATATCGAGCATGCCGTACATCATATGGCTATAATGAAAATTGGTATCCGCGAAGTGGCAGAACATGTTCGGGTCTCGTCAGACTTTGGCGTAGCGGCTTCCACATTACGCTACCGCGAAGAAACGATGGCTGTAGTGCGTTGATGAGCTCATCTATTCGCAATTCATTAATTAAGATTTTTCATTGGGAGTATTGGCCATTTGGAATCATTCAGTTGCCGCTTTTCTTCATGTGGTTATGGTATTCTCTTCGTGAACGATCTTTCTTTTATTTCTCGGCGTCCAATCCTGGAATCCTCAGTGGAGGAATGATGGGTGAGTCAAAATACGACGTTCTATCCTTAGTTCCTGAGGAAGTCAAGCCCAAAACTATATTGATTCACTTCCCAGCCTCCAATGGCGAGGTGTTAAAAAAAATACAAACAGCCGGGCTAAAACTCCCTCTGATTGTTAAACCTGACTTGGGCGAGCGAGGCTGGATGGTGAGGCGAATCAACAACGAGCAGGAATTAGCGCAATACATCTCAGAAATAAAGATCGATTTCATTATTCAGGAGTTAGTGAATCTACCACTTGAGTTTGGGGTTTACTATATGCGTCTTCCAACTGAAGAAACCGGAGTGGTTAATTCTATCACTGCCAAAGAATTTCTATCAATAACCGGCGATGGTAAGAAAACACTAGCGCAATTAATTTTTGGCAGCAGTCGTGCTCGTCTGCAATGGTCTGTGCTCAAAGAAAAATATCGTGATCAACTCAATGAAATAATTCCAGTAGGAAAGAAAATAGAGCTTATATCCATCGGCAATCACTGCCTTGGTACCATGTTTCTCAATGGCAATCACCTGATAACCAAAAAACTTTCACAGTCATTTGATCGAATCAGCAAAAGAATTGATGGTTTCTATTTTGGGCGTTATGATTTGAGATGTGCAACGTTGGAGGACTTGGAAAATGGAAACGTAAAAATCGTCGAGCTAAATGGTTGTGGTGCAGAGCCAGCTCACATTTACCATCCGGGGGCTTCGATGTGGGCAGGTATAGGTGTATTAATTACTCACTGGAAAAACATTTATCGAATAAGTAAAGAAAATCATGAGCGTGGCGTTGCGTATCTTTCATGGAAGGAAGGCAAAGCGATTTATGAAAAATTTAAAGCCGCTGTGAGATGAATTACTTTTACGTTTTCTTTCTTGGCTTCATCTTTAGTTTCGTTGGTTCCATTCCACCCGGCACGCTCAACGTCTCCATTCTACAGATAGCATTGCAACGGAAGGTTGGCATCGCAACGAGGTTTGCTTTGGCGGTTGCGATTATTGAATATCCGTACGCTTGGATTGGAGTTCAATTTGAATATTGGATCACCTCCTCTCCGATGATCATAGAAAATTTTCAATTGATTGTGGCCGTGGTGATGACCAGCCTCGGGATTTTTAATTTACTTCCCTCACGACAGCCGACTGGGTTTGCAAAGAAATTTAATGAAAGCGGGTTCAGGCGCGGATTAATTTTGAGTGTTCTTAACCCAATGGCAATCCCCTATTGGATGGGGTTCACAGCTTACTTAAAAGCTCAGGGTTGGATAAGTCTTTCAACAACAGGATTGCTGCACAGTTATGTTCTTGGGACTTCCGTCGGAGCGCTGGCACTACTTACTCTTCTCATTTTTTATGCTCAACGACTTGCTCCTTATGCAAAGGACAGTAAATGGATAAAAATTATTCCGGGATTGGTATTACTGGCCTTGGGACTTTATGCTTTTATAAAATACTTTCATTCCTGAGCCCGGGGCTTGTATCTGGAACCTTTATAAATTTTTTGTGCATCGGTTATTTCCATTAGCTCAGGCAACGAAACTTTTGGGTTGCGGTTCATGTATTCGTTTACGATCTGCCATCCTACCCATGTAGCAATTCGTCCGGGGCATTCGTTACCAACTTCATAGGTTTTTGGGCGTTCACCAATATATCTCTGCTTCATTTGCTGACTTGTTGCAAATAAGGCTTCGTCATCCACTAACCTTTTCCAAATCATATCCTGATTCACCTTTGCCCCTTCAATTTCTTTTGAAGTATAGCCGATAAATATACTATCCGGTGAACATGGCAACATGTGCTTAGCAAAATAATAAGCCTTGCCATAGGTAATCATATCGGCGAGTACCGTACGATCAGTCATGTTAGTTGTGTTATAACGGGTATCAATACCGAGCAGAAGTAATGCCGAAGGAACGATGAAATTTTTCTCATACCTCCTAAGCATATATTGATACATATTCGGCCGGTACTTGCCGGCTTTGCCGACATAATAATCGAGGCCAATGATAATTAATGTATCGGTTACAAATAGATCTGTTTGCAAGCCAGTGATTACAGTTTCTATTTGTGGCGGCTGAAAGTCTGGATAATAATGTTTCAGATTTGAAAATGCTTGTCGAAATTCTTCTTTTAAAGTACTGCCATCACCAAACGTTTTTTTTGTATCAATCAACAGGGTGTCAAACGAAGGATGATTAAACTGTTTGAACAACCGATCAATAAACACGGAGTCATCGGGATATCCCTTTCGATTGAAGAAAAAATCGCGCATTGCTTCATGGCGCGAAAAGAAACTTACCAACTGTTTTTTAGTATGAAGGGCTGGAATCGAATCTTCGAGCGGAGAAAATGTAAAATCGATTTTTATTTCTGGGGAAATAACGCATTTCTCTTCAGCTGGTCCTTTGCATGAAATAAAAAATGATACTGCAATGGTAAATAAGAAAAAACGTTTGAATATTTTGAGCATAAAAATCTATTAAAACTTGCGCGATATTAACGGAAAATCATTCCATGTTTTATATGAATACTCAAACTTAATTTTTTACAAGTTATTTTTATAGCAAAGGAATTATGTCAAATTTGGGGAACCACTCTGTCATTTGAAACCCTTCAAACATATTGCTCTCTCAGGCAACATCGGTTCGGGAAAGACCACGCTCGTAGAAAAGCTTTCAAAACACTACGGCTGGACTCCTTTATATGAATCGGTAGACCATAATCCTTACCTCAAAGACTTCTACATGGACATGCCCCGCTGGGCTTTTCACTTACAAATTTATTTTCTCAACAGTCGTTTTAATCAGGTAAGACAAATCGGCGATAGCAATAAAGTCATCATACAAGACCGCACAATTTATGAAGACGCTTACATTTTTGCGGCCAACCTCCACAAGAGTGGCAACATTAACGACCGCGATTATCAAAGCTACCTAGACATCTTTCACTCAATGGTACATTTTGTGCAACCACCGGACTTATTGATTTACCTAAAAGCTGATATTCCTAAACTTGTACAACAAATCCAGAAGCGCAACCGTGATTATGAGTTCAACATCCGGCTTGAATATTTAAGAACTCTTAATGAGCACTACGAAGCCTGGATCAGCAATTACCAGCATGGCAAGCTGCTCACTATTGATGTAAACACTCTCGACTTCGTGGAAAACATCGAAGATTTCTCACTCATCGTAGGAAAAATTGACTTAGAGTTGAACAGCTTATTTGGATAGTCATTATCAAGTGACCACAGCTCTTATCCAATAAATTTTACTGTCCAACCATAAATACCGCATTGGCAAAAAGCATCTTCCCATTCTCCCAGAAGCAACGGAAGGTTGGATTATCAACCAAATAAACTATGCGGCCCTTGCCTTTGTCTTCTACACCAAAGGCAAGTGTATTCTCAAGTTTCTTGTTGACCCTGTTTCCGGCAAAACCCATCACAGGTTTTTGTTTGCCTTTAAGAATGCCCACGTTCCAGCCGTGTTCCAGGTATGAAAAGTGCAGTTCGTTGGTGCGCAGCGTGTAATAAAAATCATCCAGCCCAAATGCCAGCGGATGAGTCTTATCAAGCGTGACTTTGTAAATAGCTCCTGAAATACTATGGCTCAATTCTTTTCGCTCAGCTTCGCCATATTTCACGGGTCCGTCTTTTTCCTTTTGTTCTTTATCATCTTTCTCGGCCTTTTTCTTGGCATCATCATCGACATATTCTTTCAAGGCAAAACCTTTCTTATCAGCAAATGCTGAAGCACCATTGGCGATTAATATCAAGCGGCCTCCGTTAGTTACCCAATGTTCAATAATAGAAAGCTGTGTCTCATCAAAAAGTCTGTAGTTGCCGTCTGGCACAACAAGAACATCATATTTTGGTAAGTCAATGTTTTTAAAATAATCAGCGCCAATAACACTAACCGGGAAGTGAATTTGTTGCTCAAAGAAATGCCAGATCTCGCCCATGCCCAACGAAGACGCCTGATCGCCACCGAGCAATGCAACCTTTGGCATTTTCAAATAATTGACTTCACTCGATCCGAAATCAAAACCCTTGTCAACAAAACCGGTTGAAGCAACGTAGGTTTTTCGATTCAGGCCTTTGGCAATTGACTGCACAGTGTTTTCAAAGTCGGCCACATTTTCATTGTTTCTTTTTGTAACGATTAATGTGCCCGGCTCAAAATTTTGTCCTTTGAGCGTAAAGGATTTGTTGGTCGACCGAACCTTGACACCCTTCTTCATCAACGCGGCAAGAAGTTCTACGTCATTAAGACTTTGGTATCTGAAAATAAAAGCATATGGCTTCGAGGGAAGGCTCTCAGCGTCAATTGCTTTAGGCTGATATTTTTTATCCGCAGTGATTTTCTCATTAAGTGCGAAGGCTTTCAAACCATAAGCATAAAATAAATTCCATGCGGTAATGTCATACGTGAGGGAGTCTGTCAGTTTATTCTGTGGTTCAAAAACGGTAGTTATAAATCGACCTTTCGGTTGATAGACATTAAACACAATGTCTTCAGTTGTAAGATTAAAATTATTTACACTCTGTGTTGTAAAGTCAAATCCCCGTGCCGGCTTTCCTGTAGCGGCATTACCAAATTGAATACTGTGCGAGCTTAACCAATCAGTAATTTTTTTGATTTTGTCCGGATTGTTTTCTGCTTTGATTACATACGTTTTGTAGACTGCTGCGGGGTTAGTATTATTTTCTTTAAAATACTTTTCAAATTCATCAGCCAGGCGATCAGCATTTTGCGATGAAATCTCTATGGTGCTCATACTGTTGGTAAAGTGATGCGTGAGCCGGTCTTTCAGCGTAAGCGGATCACCTTCGGTGGTAGTCACAGTCAGTCCTCCGCCAATGCCACCTTGTTCATAAGTCATACCAATAGCCCCGCTATAAACGGGATAAGTATCTCCATAACTCGGATAGAATAAATCAAAGCGCTCTTTTGTAAAATAAAGCCAACCTTGTTCATCAAAATATTTTGCATTGTTTTTACCAATCGTAGTTTGAAATTCGCGCTGCCACGTGCTGATCACTTCGTGGAAGGGCTCGGCCGCCGGAGCAAAATAATAAGGCGTGTTATACCCCTGCTCATGAAAATCAACATGCACGTGAGGCATCCATTGGTTATAAATTTTTATACGAGCCTGTGATTCGGTTTGGGTTTCCCACGCCCAGTCGCGATTGAGGTCAAACAAATAATGATTAGCTCTTCCGCCAGGCCAAAGCTCACGATGCTCGCGTGCCTGTGGATCTGCATTGGCAGGAATACTTCCATATTGACTATAATAATTGGCATACCGGTCGCGGCCATCAGGATTAATACAAGGGTCAATAATCACAACAGTATTCTTAAGCCATTCTTTTGTCTTGGGGTTGGCCGGATTGACCAGCTCATACAATGTTTTCATCGAAGCTTCCATGGAGTTCGCTTCATTTCCATGGACGTTGTAACTCAGCCAAACGATGGCAACTTTCGTAGTCGGGGTTCCGCTTACTATTCCTGTTCGCTTTAAATTATCCAAACGAATTTGTTCAATGTTTTTAAGATTGTCTACTGATGCTACAATGGCGTAGATGAGCGGCCTATGCTCATAAGTTTCTCCGTACTGTTGCACTAACACATTTGCGGGCATTGCGTAAGCCACACTTTTGAAGTATTCGGCCACCCTATAGTGTCTTGTAAAGCGATCACCAAGTTCATACCCCAGAAATTCTGAAGGAGATTGAAGCTTGGCTTGTGAAAAAATAAAGTGCTGAGCTGAAAGCAAGAGGAAAAGCAGGGTGATTTTTTTCATGATTGAAATTAAATTGTTGGAAGATGATCAAATATTATTTCTACTTCAATAATTTTTTTATTTGCGGTGTATGATGACTTACATGCTCGCGGAAAAATTTTACTGCATGAGTTATATTCATCATACCCACACGCACGTGTTTATAAATTTTTCGTCGGAGATGCTGATCTTCAATACCGTCCAATAATTTTTTGAAATCGGTGCGCACAATGCCCCAATTATCGGCAAGTTTGCTAAGCTCAGTTTCTTTCGCAGTATTCTCTACAACCACTTTTGGCGCTCTGAATTTGAAAGGCAACCTCTGAGATAAGATCAGTAAAATCATTTTCAGTTCTTCCCTCAAACCACTGTCATCAACATCGTTTACACCTTGTATCTTTTTTTCAATATAGGTGACTGTTAGTCGTTCCGCAGCAATCAGGTGTGCAATGATTTGATTGATCGACCATTTCCCTTGAAGTCTCCCATTGAGTTTGTCAGCTGGAAGATTTTGCACGGATGACAGCAAATTGATTCGCTGCGCCTCGATGGAGTCATAAAGCTTTTGAAGTTGTTTATTCATCTTTTTTTGACTTGGCAAAAATAGAAATTCTGACTGATCTCTTTGGGAGCCTAAAACCTTTTGTTACATTTAATCAACCTAATTAAACCCTAAAACTATGAATACTAACTACGCTGGATTTTGGCTGCGATTTGTAGCCTTTATAATTGATGCAATCGTTGTTGGCTGTATCGATTGGATAATCCTTGCACCAATATTAGCGGCCATCGGAATCTCTGCTGCCGGTGGCTTTCCGTTCTCTGGTTTCAATTCACCTGACGAAGTCGATATCGCTGCAATGGTTGCAACGCTCTCTGCTATGTTTGGTATTGCCTGGTTTGTGAAAAGAGTAGTGGATATTCTTTATCACTCGTTAATGGAATCTTCAAAGTTTCAAGGTAGCCTTGGCAAAATGGCGCTTGGATTAGTTGTGACTGATACTAATGGAGCAAAGCTCGATTTCACTAAAGCGCTTATCCGTAATCTTTGTAAAATTATCAGCGGAATGATTTTGGCCATCGGCTATATCATCGCTGGCTTTACTGAAAAGAAACAAGCGCTGCACGACATTATTGCCAGTACTTTGGTGGTAAAGAAAGCAAAAGCGTAAAAGCTTCTTGAAAATAAAAAAGCCGGTCTAGTGCCGGCTTTTTTTATTTATCATTAATGAAGGTCTTTAAAGAGACTTCTTCACTTCTTTCATTTCATAGCTTTCGATTACATCACCGACCTTAATGTCGTTGAAGCCATCGATACCCATACCGCAATCAAAACCAGACTTCACTTCACTTGCATCGTCTTTGTGTCGTTTCAGCGAAGTGAGCTTGCCCGCAAACACAACGATACCATCGCGAATCAAACGGATTGGATTATTGCGCTTGATGTAGCCGTCGGTAACCATACAACCTGCAACGGTACCCACTTTTGTAATCTTAAATACATCGCGAACTTCGGCATTACCCACGATCACTTCTTCCATTTCTTTCTCGAGCATACCTTCCATCGCTGCCTTCACTTCATTGATAGCATCGTAGATGATCGAGTACAACCGGATTTCTATTTCTTCGTTATCTGCAAGTCTACGTGCTGAAGCTGATGGCCTTACCTGGAAGCCGACAATAATTGCATCGGATGCCGAAGCAAGCAATACGTCAGACTCGGAAATCTGCCCAACAGCTTTGTGAATAATGCTTACAGCAACTTTTTCCGTAGTAAGCTTCAAGAGTGAATCAGAAAGTGCCTCCACAGAGCCATCCACATCGCCTTTCACAATTACATTCAATTGCTTGAACGAACCTATCGCGAGTCGTCTTCCAATTTCATCAAGTGTGATATGCTTCTTAGTACGGATGCTTTGTTCACGTAAAATCTGGCTCCTCTTGTTGGCAACTTCACGTGCCTCACGATCAGTTTCAAACACCTGAAATTTTTCACCAGCCTGAGGTGCGCCATCTAATCCTAAAACTTGTACAGGCGTTGAAGGGCCCGCCTCATTCACTTTCTTACCGGTGTCGTCAAACATTGCCTTTACGCGGCCGTGGTTGGATCCCGCCACCATGATATCTCCAATTTTCAAAGTGCCCGACTGCACCATCAGTGTGGTTACATATCCACGTCCTTTGTCCAGAGAAGCTTCAATGATTGACCCAACTGCAGGTTTGTCTGCATTAGCTTTTAGGTTAAGTAATTCAGCTTCAAGCAAAACTTTCTCAAGCAATTCTTCAATTCCAACTCCTGTCTTAGCAGAAATACCCTGGCTTTGGTATTTACCACCCCAGTCTTCCACCAAAATATTTATTTTAGAAAGAGATTCTTTTACTTTTTCAGGGTTGGCTGCTGGTTTATCAATTTTATTAATAGCGAATACGATAGGAACGCCTGCAACCTGAGCATGATTGATTGCTTCTTTAGTTTGTGGCATCACATCATCGTCGGCAGCCACTACAATAATTGCAATATCTGTGAGCTTTGCACCGCGGGCACGCATAGCTGTAAATGCTTCGTGACCAGGAGTATCGAGGAACGCTATTTTATGTCCTTTTTTGGTCATTACATCATACGCCCCAATGTGTTGGGTAATACCGCCGGCTTCTGAAGCAACCACTTTGGTATTACGTATGTAATCCAACAATGAAGTTTTTCCATGATCTACGTGACCCATAATTGTTACTATAGGCGCACGTGGTTTTAAGTCTTCCTCAGCATCCCGCTCTTCCACAGCTACCGGCTCTTCCTCAGACGTAGTAAACTGCACTTCATAACCAAACTCATCGGCAATCACCGTGATAGCTTCCGCATCCAAGCGTTGGTTGATGGAAACAAACATACCCAGCCCCATGCAGGTTGATATCACATCGTTTACTGATACGTTCATCAACGAGGCAAGGTCATTGGCCGATATAAATTCCGTTACCTTAAGTGTTTTAGACTGCTCTTGCTCTTGTTGCAAACGCTCTACTTCAGCATCAGAAACTGCCTGGCGTTTTTCTTTGCGATACTTGGCACCGGAAAATTTCTTTTGACCACCACTTAACTTGGCAAGTGTTGCCCGAATTTGATCCTGAATCTCTTTATCTGTCGGTTCAACCTTTTGAACACGCGGTGAAGGTTTTGGTTTCCCGCCGGGAGCAGGCCGTGCACTTCCTCCTCTTTGTTCATTGAAATTAGGGATCCGTTTGCGTGGTCTTTTTTGTTGAGACGCAGGTGTTTTGTTAGGATCTGACGACGCTACAGGCAGTTCGATTTTGTCAACCACTTTTAAGCCTTGTAGTTTGCCCGCCCTAGCTTTGATCAATTCTAGTTCTGGTTCAGGTGCTTTCTCAGGCTCCGGTTTTACAGGCTCCGGTTTTACCTCAACTGTTTTTTCTTTTGCTTTTACTTCTTCAACTTCCTTAGCCTTTTTGGGCTCTAAGTCAACTTTTCCTAAAACTTTAAAACCTTCGAGTTTGGGTTTTTCAATCTCTACTTTTTCAGCTTTAGGCTCATCCTTATGCTTAATAATTTCTTTAGAACCCAAGTTCTTGATGAGCATGCTCTCCTCTTCATCCACTTTCTTGCGATGCACTTCGGGTTCTGTCTTTACCACCTGAGGTTCACCATGTTTGGTACCGATAGTAAGGCCGGAAGCTTCCAGTTTTTCTGAGGCGGATGAAGCGTATTCTTTGGCAAGCATGGCAAACTGATCGGCCGTCAACTTGGCATTTGGGTTATTCTCAACCGAAAAACCCTTTTTCGCCAAGAAATCCAAAATGGTATTATGGCCCACATTGAGTTTGCGTGATGCTTGTCCTAATCGTATACCCTTTTCTTCTGCCATGCTCAAATATCTGCTATTTTATTGATTTCTATGTTTACGTAATTGTAAAAACTGACCTTGCGTTACTCTTCAAATTCCTTTTTCAATACATTCAAAATCAGATCAACTGTTTCTTCTTCCAGATCCGTTCTGCGAACAAGTTCTTCTTTGTTCAAGGCGAGTACGCTTCTGGCAGTATCTAATCCGATACGTTTGAGTTCGTCAATGACCCAGCTTTCTACTTCGTCGCTGAACTCGTCAAGGTCAACATCTTCCTCACTTTGTGTACCATCCGTTTCGCGGAACACGTCTATTTCCATACCCACCAACCGGCTGGCAAGCTTAATGTTCAAGCCTCCTTTGCCAATCGCTAACGAAACCTGATCGGGCTTGAGGAAAACAGCTACACGACCACTGTCTTTATCGATTTTTATACTAACAATTTTTGCCGGGCTAAGTGCACGCTGAATGTACAACTCGAGATTTTCAGTGTAATTGATTACATCGATGTTTTCATTTTGAAGTTCGCGCACAATAGCGTGAATACGTGAGCCTTTCATACCCACACAAGCGCCCACAGGATCGATGCGGTCATCATAAGATTCAACAGCAACTTTGGCGCGCTCGCCTGGTTCACGAACCACTTTTTTAATAGTGATCAGTCCGTCATATACTTCAGGTACTTCCTGTTCAAACAATCGCTCCAGAAACACTGGTGAGGTACGTGATAAGATAATTTTCGGGCTGCCGTTCAACATATCCACTTTGTGAACAATTGATCGTACTGTTTCGCCTTTGCGGTAACGGTCTTTTGGGATTTGCTCAGTCCGTGGGATGGCAATCTCATTTCCTTCAGCATCGGTCAATAACACTTCGCGGCTCAGCACCTGATAAACTTCTCCGCTGATGATCTCGCCTGCGATATCTTTATATTTTTGAAATAAAATGTCTTTCTCTAAGTCTTTCACTTTTTGCATCAGCGCCTGACGAGCCGTAGTCACAGCTCTGCGACCGAAATCTTCCAAGTGAATTTCTTCAGCTACTTCTTCGCCTACTTCAAAATCGGGTTCTATTTTTTGAGCTTCCGTGAGACTGATCTTATCATGATCCCAAATATCTTCCGATTCGTCTTCTACAATTTCGCGAAAGCGCCAAATTTCCAAATCGCCTTTATCGGCATTGACAATGATATCGAAGTTGTCGTCTTGCACGTATTTCTTGCGGATCATGTTGCGAAATACATCCTCGAGGATACGGATCATGGTAGGCCTGTCAATGTTCTTCTGCTTCGCGAAGTCGGCAAACGATTCAATTAATGTTGATGCGTCCATAGTTCTGTCTATTTAAAAGATACTGTTACAAATGCTTTTTCAATTTCTGTAAATGGAATTTCTATGATATTGCTTTCGGTCTTCTTTCTTTCTTTTTGTTCTGCTTCGATTACAATTTTTTCTTCATCCGATGCTTGTAATGTGCCGAACAGAATGCTTTTATCCTTGTAGTGCACCTTCAGTTTCCGTCCCTTATTCTTTTCAAACTGACGTTTCAGCTTGAGCGGATGGTCGAGCCCTGGAGTGGATACTTCCAGAGAATACTGTTCATCTATCAGGCTTTCCAAGGAGTTATTAAGGATTCGGCTCAACATAGCGCAGTCGTCGATGGTAATACCCTGATCTCCGTCAAGGATTACCGTAAACTTCAAGGGTTTATGCTTGCTCACAATCACATCCACCACAAAGTGGGCCGGGCTGGTGAGGCTCGCATTGGCCAATTCCTGTATTTTCTCTTTAATTTCCATAGAAAGAAAGAGGGGACTTGCGGTCCCCTCTAAACATATTCTCTTAAGAAGTGATGCAAAGGTAAATGTTTTTTTGGGATGTGCAAAATGAAACGGGATTATGCGTTCCAATCGAAAGGTTTGATGGAGTTTAAAATCGTTGCAGAAAAAATCTACTTTTGAACGTGAAAAAGCTTCTGATCGCACTGGTTTGTATAACTACGTTGGCACATGGCCAAAAATCTTTCTTTGGATTGGAGGCAGGAAGTAATGTGGCTAATCAGCGAGTTCACGTTGACCTTGGCTTTGGCTCAAGTACTACGGCTTTTTATAAAAACTCTGTAAAGCCGGCGTTCGGTGCCTTCTATGAATTGGGCATTACCGATTTATTTGCCGTACGGGCAGGTGCGCGCTACTCCGGGCTTGGCTATGCCGACAACGGAGGTACTATCAGCAAACTCGACATCAATTATTTAACCCTTCCCTTCGCCGCACGATATAATGTTACCCATCGCTTGAGCGTATGCGCGGGGCCTTACGTGAGTTTCACCCTGGGAGGAACCAAAATCAACAATCAAGACATTACAAAAACCTATCATAAAAATGACTTTGGGTTTAGTTTGGGAGCCGAACAAGATGTCTATAAAAATTTTGCGCTGGGAGTGAATTACCTAATCGGAACCAAAAACATCTGGTTGAATGACGCCAACGGAACATTCAAGTACACTAACCGTGCTCTTCAATTCATTTTGATATACAAATTCAAGAAAATAAAATAATATGAACATTGCCATGCTTGGCTCGGGCTTTATAGGCCGCTTCTATGCCGATTCATTACAAGGCTACCGCAGCAAAGACAAAATCGTAAGCATCTATTCCCGCAAGGAAGAGAGTGCAAAAAAATTCGCCGCTGATTACAAGGTGCCTTTCTTAACTACAAAAATGGAAGAAGCCATTGCCCGGACCGAAGTGGAGGTGGTTTGTATTTCGCTTCCCAATAATATACATGAGGAAGCCGTGATGCTTTGCTGCAAACATAAAAAAGCTGTAATCACAACTAAACCACTTGGTCGTAATGCTGCCGAAGCTCAGCGCATGCTTGAAGCCGTAGAGAAAGCAGGCATCTTCAATGGCTATCTCGAAGACTTGGTGTACACTCCAAAATTTATTAAGGCTCACGAAAGCGTAAAGAACGGAGCACTCGGCCGTATTCTTTGGGCAAAGTCGAGAGAGACACATCCCGGGCCGCATAGCGATTGGTTTTGGGATATAGAGCAAGCGGGTGGGGGTTGTATTTTGGACTTGGGTTGTCATTGCGTGGAGATCGCCCGCAGTTACATTGGCAAAGACGTACGGCCAGTGGAAGTTATGTGCTGGGCCGATACTCAAGTCAAACCTATTGATGCCGAGGATCATGCCATAGGTTTGGTAAAATACGAGAACGGAGCAATAGGGCAATTTGAAGTAAGCTGGACTTTCCGCGGCGGTCTCGATTTGCGCGATGAAGTGATGGGCACCGAAGGAACTATCTGGATAAATAACTTTCTGCGTACTGGTTTTGAAATGTTCACCACCGGCAAAAGTGCCGATTACGTTGCCGAAAAAGCCGAGAGTAATTCGGGCTGGCTGTTTCCGGTAGGCGATGAGCTTAATGAACTTGGCTACAATCACATGTTCATGGATATGTTCAACGCCATGGAGAAGGGAATTGCACCAAAAGAAACTTTTTACGATGGATATGTAGTGAATACAATTTTGGATGCTGCCTATAAATCTGCGAAGAGCAAGCTGTGGGAGCCTGTGCAACTTAATATCTGGCGAGGAAGGACAGGTGTGAGTAAAGACAGCCATTTGCAATCCTACGATTCCGAACATTATTTAGTAAAAGAAGAAGTGACTCACTACGGAGCTAAAAAAGCGATCTTAAAAAATAAGAAGACCGGAAAAATTATTGAACGAGTGGAGTAATTTTCTGAATTAAGCAGCGGCTGGATCCTTTAAGTATTGTCAGACTTCTCAAAGCCATCTTTCTACAGAACGAAAATGAAAGCATTTCAGCCACTATCTGCCTCAAATTGCTAAGATTGACGGGCAATGAATTAACAATTTGTACAAAGTGGTATAAACTGTGTTTAAATCCTTCATTGTATTTTCGTTCAAAATTTGGTCATGATAAAATACTTTATTCTAATCTCGTCTCTATTTGCGCTTTCATGTGCTCGTCAGGCAGAGAAAAAGACGTATGTCGAGCCGGTGGCTAATCTTTTCGATAAGAATCTAAAACCTTTTTATCACGGAGTGGCGTCAGGCGATCCATTGCAAGATCGTGTTATTCTATGGACCCGTGTAACTCCCGATGATTCGTTGGCTACGGTAAAGGTGAAATGGGAAATCGCTACAACACCGGACTTTGCTTCGATTGTAAAGTCCGATACGCTCTCTACCTCCTCCGCGCGCGACTTCACAGTAAAAGTGGATGTCATTGGCCTTCAACCTGGGACTAAATATTTTTATCATTTCAGCACGCTTGGAGCAACATCTGAAACAGGCGAAACAAAGACGCTTCCGGAAAATCCCGACAGTCTCAAACTCGCTGTTGTAAGTTGTGCCAACTGGGAGTGGGGTTTCTTTAATCCATATGAAAAAATTGCTCTTCGCCCCGAAGTAGATGTTGTTATTCATCTTGGAGATTTTATTTATGAATATGCAACTGGAAAATATGGTGACACGACTATCAGCAGGATTAACATTCCACTACATGAAATCATTTCAGTGAGCGACTATCGTTTGCGCTATTCGCAATACAGACTTGATAAAGGATTACATGACGTCAGCATAAAGCATCCCATGATTGCCATTTGGGATGACCACGAGATTGCCAACAACAGCTACATCAATGGCGCGCAAAACCATCAGTCGAACGAAGGTGATTATGAGAAACGAAAAGCAGCAGCGCGCCAAGTTTACTATGAATGGATTCCCATTCGTGAAAGCAACACTCATTACCGAACGTTTTCATTTGGGAAGCTGGCCGATCTGATAATGCTCGACGAGCGGCTGGCAGGTCGTCAAAAACAGGCAGATAGTTTAAGCGATCCTACACTTGAAAGTGAAAATCGCAGCATGCTCGGTCAAGAACAGCTCGAATGGATGGAAGCTCAATTGAAAAATTCTCAGGCTTTGTGGAAGGTGATTGGCAACCAGGTGATTTTTTCCGACATGAAAACACAAGCGATTTATCCACAGATGCCTCGCAACTTTGATAGTTGGGATGGCTATCGGGCTGAGAAAAGGAAACTGAAAAATTTTATTTTGGAGAATAAAATCAGTGATCTCATTTTCATAACCGGCGATGCACATTCATCGTGGGCTATTGAGGTGGCTACCGATGTAAAGGAAACCTACAAACCATTCGCTACAGAATTAGTAACGCCAAGTGTTTCGTCGGCTAATGGCAATGAACATGCTCCTGACGATTCGGTAAAGGTGCGAGAAGTAAAAATGCTAAAGAACAACCCGCATCTGAAATACCTCAACAATCGCGATCATGGCTACTTGTTACTCACTCTCACAGCACAAAAGGCAAAAGCCGAATGGTGGTACGTTGAAACTGTAAGGCTTCCCGATTCGAAAGAGTTTCTTGGCAAAACAGTTGGTGTAAAAAAAGGTCTCGTGAAAATCCTGCCCTAGATTTATTATCTTCGATGCATGATCAAAAGGTTTTTTACAGTTCTGTCTTTTGTTGCCTTATTTTTAAAAACACAAGCACAAGTCATCGGCAAACCCTTTCCTGATATGGTGGCCGAAACCGTTGACGACAGGAAAGTAAATTTGCCTCAGGATATAAAAGGCAAATACACATTGCTTGGCTTGGCTTATTCAAAAAAATCGGAAGATGACCTAAACACCTGGTTTAGTCCTATTTACAGCAAGTTCATTCAAAAGCCTACGGGGATGATGGTAGGCCTGGGTTATGATGTCAACATCTATTTCGTACCTATGTTCACTGGCATTAATGCTGCAGCAACTGGCACAGCCAAAAGAAAGGCGTTGAAAAACACCGATCCCAAATTGCTCCCCTATATTTTGTTTTATAAAGGCGAATTAAAAAAATACAAGGACGCTCTTGATTTCGAGCGGAAGGACATTCCTTATTTTTTTGTGCTTGATGCCGATGGAAAAATTGTATTTGCCACTGACGGTGCCTACAGTGATGATAAAATGGAATCGATTGAAAGCGTAATTGATAACTGATCAGGCACAAAATCTTTGCTTCATTTTAAAATAACTATTCAAAATTGAATTCACTTGTTCTTCTTGCACTCGCTCTGGCGCCAGGTGCCGCCATCGGCCTTTACATTTATTTTAAAGACAAGTACGAGCGTGAACCCATTAGTCTTGTTATCCTGAGTTTCTTTCTAGGTGTGGTGAGCGTGGTCATCACCTTTATTCTCAGTTTCCCTATCAATAAAATTATTCCCATCGACCAAAAAAGTTTATCTGAACAAGCGGTCCATGCCTTTTTATTAGTAGCACTGATTGAAGAGTTCAGCAAATTCATTTTTGTGCGCTGGGTATTATACCCCAACAAAAATTTTAACGAGCCTTTTGACGGAATTGTATATGCTGTGAGTGTTGGTCTTGGCTTTGCCGGGCTCGAAAATATACTTTATGTGATGAGCAGTAGCAACGGGATTGCCACAGGCATCATGCGCATGTTCACAGCTGTGCCAGCGCACGCTACTTTCGCTGTACTTATGGGTTATTTCATGGGACGGGCAAAATGTGAAAAAGGAAAATCATACCTCGTGTGGGTTGGCTTAGCGTCTGCCACGCTTTTTCATGGCGCATATGATTATTTCTGGTTCCTTTCCTACATTCCGGGGTTGTGGACAGGCGCCATCGCATCACTGGTAGTTGGGCTTTACTTATCCAAAAAGGCAATTCGCAGCAATCAGGAAGCCTCACCTTTTATTACATCTTCCAAAATTGATCCTTCTCAAAACGGCTAGCTCAATAATAGATTTCCGCAATTGATTACTATGGCATAATTTTGGAGTATTAAGCAGAAAATGAAAAGATCAGCTCTACTTGGAATTCTATTGGTGGTGGTTTTACAAAGTTGGTCACAAACCATTTTTGCTCCCATGAAAGATGCCGTAAAGGCTGGTAACGCAAAAGAGCTGGTAAAGCACCTCAATACTTCTGTCGACCTGAACCTTGAAGGCGAAGTGAACACCTATAGCCGGGCGCAGGCAGAATTTGTCCTTCGCGATTTTTTTAAAAAACACGCTCCTACCGATTTCAATATTGTACACACGGGTTCATCCAAAGGCGGCCTGCAGTTCGCCATTGGCAAATATCAGAGTGGCACCGATAGCTACGATGTGCTTATGCGAGTGCGAGAAGTGGAAAAAGATTTTCTTATTCACGAGATGAGTTTTGTGAAAGAATGAATCGTCCGGCTTACCTCACCGAAACTGGAATTGCCCAATTCATTCAAGCGGCAATATCAGAAGATATTGGCGAAGGCGATCATTCAACATTGTCAACTATTCCTCCCGCTAAGGAAGCCAAAGCCAAACTGCTTGTAAAAGAGAACGGAATTTTAGCCGGTGTAGAGCTGGCAGAAAAAATTTTTCGCCAATTCGATCCTTCTCTGAAGGTGACTCTCTTCAAAAAAGACGGAGACACTATCGTGAAAGGCGACATTGCTTTCGAAGTCCGTGGAAAGGCAAGATCAATCTTAAGTACTGAACGGCTCGTACTCAATTGCATGCAACGTATGAGCGGGATTGCAACGTATACGAATCGATTGTGCAAGCTCATTGATGGGACTTCCGCTCAGTTGATAGATACACGCAAGACTACACCTAATTTCCGGCTAATGGAAAAATGGGCTGTGGCGATTGGTGGCGGAAGAAATCATCGCTTCGCATTGTATGACATGGTAATGCTAAAAGACAACCATATTGATGTAGCCGGAGGTATTTCCGATGCCGTAAGTAATGCCGTGAAGTATTTGAAAGCCGAACATAAAAAACTACTCATTGAAGTAGAAACGCGAAATCTTCGCGAAGTACAAGAAGCACTGAACACGCAAGCGGTAGATATAATCCTGCTTGATAATATGAGCACAAGCGAAATGACGAAAGCCGTGAAACTGATTTCTGGCAAATGCAAAACCGAAGCCAGTGGTGGCATTACAGAGGTGACATTGCGCGCTACGGCCGAATGCGGAGTTGACTACATCTCGATGGGTGCCCTTACTCATTCTGTCAAAAGCTTGGATTTGAGCCTTAAGATTTTTGAATAGACCCTCTTTTCAAATTTTTAGGTCATTCTTTTTCAAATTAAGTCTTACTTTTGCCCCTCATGGAACTCGAAGACGCACCACGGCAACATTATTCTGAAAAAGAAAAGCAAGAGATTTTCGATGGCGAGTTCATGCCTCACATTCACTCGATGTACAACTTTGGCTACCGGCTTACACTCGACCGTGACGATGCCAAAGACCTTGTGCAAGACACCTATCTGAAGGCATTTCGCTTTATAGAATCTTTCCAGAAAGGAACTAATGCCAAGGCATGGCTGTTCCGCATTTTGAAAAACAGTTTCATCAATGACTATCGCAAGAAGAGCAAAGAGCCTTCGAAGGTAGACTATCAGGAAGTTGAAGCTTATTATAACTCGGAAGAAGTTGACAGGCAGATTACGCCCGACTTGCGGGTGGAGTCATTGAAGGACATGATTGGAGATGAAATCAGCAACGCACTCAATTCCCTCGATGTTGATTTCCGCACGGTAATTATTTTGTGCGACCTGGAAGGATTCAAATACGAAGAAATGGCAAAGATCCTCGATATACCTATTGGCACTGTTCGCAGCAGGCTGCATCGTGCAAGGAATTTGCTAAAAGAGAAATTAAAATCGTACGCTCAATCCATGGGTTACAACAAAGCATAAGTTATGGCAAATCTGTCCAACCCTTTTCTCCAGACCGACGGCAAGAAGCCCACGTGTATGGAAATGCTCCAGTCGATACTGGATGGTGTGGCAACACCCGAGCAAAAGGTTTATTTCAAACAGCATATGGATCATTGCATGCCATGCTACAAAGAATATAACCTTGACATGGCCATCAAAGAACTGCTCCAATCCAAATGCTGCGGAGGCGACTGCCCTGAAGACTTAGTAGCTCAAATTAAAGCGAAGATCAAATCATCAGCCGCCTGATGTCCGGCAAAGCAATTATTTTTTCTGCTCCTTCTGGTTCGGGAAAAACAACGATCGTCAAGCACTTGCTTCAAAATAATTCAGACTTAGGGTTTTCTATTTCGGCAGCTACACGTGATAAACGCGGGCGCACTGAGCAAAACGGAAAAGACTATTATTTTCTTACTCCTGAAGATTTCAAACATAAAATTGATAACGATGAGTTTGTCGAGTGGGAAGAAGTCTATGCCGGGAATTTTTATGGAACATTAAAATCAGAAGTCGAGCGCATTTGGCATCACGGCAAAAATGTGATCTTCGATGTTGACGTAAAAGGCGGCATTAACCTAAAAAAATATTTTGGCGATAAAGCACTTGCCATCTTTGTAAAAGTGCCTTCCATGGAAGCGCTAAAGGTGCGTCTCAAAGATCGCGGCACAGAATCTGAAGAAAGTCTTTCGCGGCGATTGTTCAAGGCAAAATTTGAAATGTCGTTTCAAGATCACTTTGATGCCGTTTTGCTTAACGAGCATTTGGATGAATCGCTGGCCAAGGCTCAGGAACTTTATAATGAGTTCAAGAAAAAGTAAATGAAAATCGGTCTCTTCTTTGGGTCTTTCAATCCGATCCATATCGGACACCTCGCAATTGCCAATATTATGGCCGAAAATACAGATCTGACAAAAGTCTGGTTTGTAGTCTCTCCACAGAATCCCTTTAAGCCCAGCAAAGGATTATTGCATGAGTTTGATAGATATGATATGGTCAAAGCTGCGATTGCCGATAATTATAAGTTCGAAGCCTGCGATGCAGAATTTCACCTTCCTAAGCCAAGCTATACCATCTATACGTTAGCTCATTTGCATGAGAAACATCCTGCCAAAGAGTTCAAAGTAATTCTGGGTGAGGACAATCTGGAAAATTTCACCCAGTGGAAAAACTACGAAGAGATATTAAACCAGTATGGCCTTTATGTTTATCCACGGCCTCGTGTAACAAATTCAAGTTTAAAAAGTCATGAGCATGTGAAAATGATCGATGCTCCACTCTTTGACATTTCGGCGACCTACATCAGGCAATGTATCAAGAACAATAAATCCATACGTTACCTCGTTCCTGAAGCGGTCGAGCAAATGATCCACTCTAAGGGATTCTACAAATAATTTCTATACAACTTTTATCAGCAGTTTTGCGTCTATGGCGAAATAGAAAATGAAGAGAATTCTACTGAGTCCGGCTTTATATTTTATTTTCCTCTCCTCCTATGGTGGTGGGATCAAAGGAATTGTAAAGAGCGATGACGGCAATGGCCTACCATACGCCTCTATTTACATCAAACAAACCGGCTCAGGCGCTTCCACTGATCTCAATGGCAATTATGAAATCGCACTTCCGCCAGCTCAATACGAACTGATTTTCAAATTCCTCGGCTATGAATCGGTGACTCGCATTGTGGATGTCGGTACCGATTTTGTGGAAATCAATATCACCTTAAAACCCCAAACCATTTTGCTGCAGACCGTGACGGTGAAAGCATCTAAAGAAGACCCAGCTTACACCATCATGCGCAAAGCCATTGCCAAAGCAAAGTACCACATTCAACAAGTCGACGGCTACTCTGCTCATGTGTATATCAAAGGCAAAGGCAAACTAAAGGATTATCCATGGCTGGCGAAGAAAATGTTGGAGAAAGAGGGAATCACAAAAGACCGGCTGTTTATTACCGAATCGGTAAGCGCCATTAAATACACCCGGCCTAATAAATTTGAAGAGAAAATTATTGCTGTGTACACCAGTGGCACCAACCGTAGTGCATCGCCCAATAGTTATATCTTCGGAAGTTTTTATCAGCCCGAAATCGCCGAGACTGTTTCTCCTCTTTCACCCAAAGCTTTTTCTTATTATAAGTTTGAGTACTTGGGCACATTTAAAGACGGCAACTACGACATCAGCAAAATAAAAGTCATCCCGCGCTCGCGAGGCGACAATGTTTTTGACGGCGAAATCTCAATCGTAGAAAACTGGTGGAGCATTCACAGTCTCGATCTTAAGGCCACCAAGTTGGGTATTCGCTTTTCAGTGAAGCAGATTTATAACTCCATCGAAGACAAAGCCTGGATGCCTATTTCGCAGCAAGCTGTAGTAAGTGGAAAAGTTTTTGGGTTTGATTTTGAGGGTTCCTATCTCGCCACAGTAACAGGTTATAAAATCCAGCTTAATCCTGCTCTTCCTGTAGAAATGCAAGTAATCGATGAAAAATTAGAAAAGGAAGAAGCGAAAAAAGTAAAAAAACAATTCAGTCAAAAAAATCAACAGCTGAAAGAAAGGCTGGAGAACGGCAAAGAAATCACCAACAAAGAATTGAAACAATTGGCGAAAGCCTACGAAAAGACCGAACGCCAGCAACAGAAAGAGCCAGATGTGATCTCTGAATCCAAATACTCGGTGGACTCCACAGCGTATAAAAAAGATTCTACGTTCTGGACAACCATTCGGCCAGCTCCGCTCGACAAAGAAGAAGTGCGTGGTTATAAAAAAACAGACAGTATCAGCGAAGTACAACGCAAACGCGACGAAGGTGACACACTTAGGTCGCGCAGAAAAGGCAAGAGCAAAGGATTTCAAATTCCAGATATTTTAACTGGGAATAGTTATTCACTTAATAAAACTTCAAGTTTTGAAATTCATAGTCCATGGGGAGGGTTTAATACTGTGGAAGGTGTTAATGCAATCTATCGCTTGAGTTACTATAAACGTTGGGTGAAACGTGACACAGTCAATAAAGAAAAAAGACCCGAGACAAGACGGCTCGAGATTAGTCCGGTTTTTCGCTATGCCTTTGCACGAGAAAAGCTCACCGGTTTTTTGAGAGCGGATTATCGTACTCGCACTTCGCGCGTAACGCTGAGCGGAGGAAGATACATTCAACAATTTAATAGTGAAGAGCCAATACATCCTTTTGTAAATACATTCACTACACTGTTTCAAGGACAAAACTGGATGAAGATTTATGAACGTGATTTTATCGATTTGAATTACCGGCAACGTTTCGGCGACAAATACTCCATTCGGTCTCAGTGGTCGTTAGCAAGACGACATCAGTTGTTTAACAATACGACTTATTCATTTAATGATAGAAGTAAAGATCGTTACACCGTAAACGCACCGGTGAATGCTGAGCTTGATAACACCGGCTTTGCCGATAACACCGCATTCACCGGCGCAATTGGCTTCGAAGCGAGGCCGTGGCAGAAGTATCGCATTCGCAATGGAAATAAATACCGTGCGGATCGTTCATCGCCCATCTTCACTCTTGATTATCGCAAAGGGTTCGCTAATTTATTTGGCAGCGATGTAAATTATGATTTGATTGAAGCGGGAGTCCGTCAAGATATTCGCATGGGGATTCGCGGCTTACTGGATATCAATATAAAGGCCGGAAAATTTCTGAATTCAAAATCCATGTACTTCATGGACTACAAACATTTCACCGGCAACCTTACTCCATTCATGACCACCGATCCTGCCGGGAGTTTCCGATTGCTTGACTATTACAAGTACAGCACACGTGATAAATATTTATCGGCCAACGTCCACTACAACTTCCGTAAATTCCTGTTCACACGAATTCCTAAAGTGAGGATGTTGGGGTTGTCTGAAAATTTCTTTGTGAATTACTTAGCTACGCCATCATCAGGAAATTATACTGAGTTGGGCTACGGTCTTAACGGAATTCTGCGGTTGTTCCGATTGGAGTTTGCAACTTCTTTCCAAAACGGAAATTATGTCAACAACGGTTTTCGTATTGGCATCTCCACAAATCTCTCAGTTCGTTTCTCCGACAATTGATTAAACGAAGTCCAGTAAAGGGAAATTCTCGTTTAAAATTTTAGAGGAATCTGCACCCATCCATTTGTTGAGCATGGTGGCGTAAATGCTTCTGAAGTCAATTTGATAGATCAAATCCCCTTCGTCTAAATTTTTCAAGTCGGGAGTATTGTTAAAGAAGCCAGCCTTCTTCAAATTCTTTCCAAAAACGAAAATATTGTTTGCTGTGCCATGATCAGTGCCTCCGCTTGCATTCTCGCTTACCCTTCGGCCAAACTCAGAAAAGGTTAAAATCATCGTACGCTCAAGATTGCCGGATTTCTCCAAATCTTGTATCAAAGCGGCCACAGCTTCAGCATAGGTTGTCAATAATCGTTCTTGCTGACCGGTTTGATTCACATGCGTGTCGAAGCCGGAAAGTGCAGCATAATAAACTCGCGTGTTCACTCCTGAATTGATAAGTGTGCCAATAGTTTTCAGTCGCTTCGCAAAATCTGTATTTGGATACTCCGTAGTTGACGAATATGTTTTTGATTGGTTGTAAATGTAGGCCGCGCTTGACACAGTTTCAACGGCAGTCTTATAAAGGTAGCTCACGATTGGGTCAGCATCAGCTGCTGGTTGATTTTCGGCTACCGTTTTAAACATCGGATTTTGTGTAGCCTTAAAAAGTTTTACCTGGTCTTTCAGCGCCATTGACTTGATCTCAATTCCTTTCATAGCAAGGCTCAAAGTATCATCGATCTCGATCGCATTATGCTCCATGCCATCACAGTTAGCGTCCAGATATCTTCCAATCCATCCGGTATTCAAATATTCTTTCGGGCTTGCCGATTGCCAAATATCCATAGACCGAAAATGCGAACGATCTGGATTAGGATAACCAACGTGATTGAGAATACTCATGTAACCCTGATCATAAATGCTTCGCAATTTTGCGAGAGCAGGATTAAAGCCTAACTCCTGAGATACGGGCAAAACTTTATCAGGTTGAATTGCAATTTTGGGTCGTGATTGATAATAAATGTCATTGCGAAAAGGCACAATCGTATTAAGGCCGTCATTACCACCCGACATTTGAAGAACTATCAGGGTTTTATCGCCTGACCCTAAAGGCTGTTCCCACGCTTTTAAAAATTGAGGAACTAACATCGTCCCAGCTGTGGCTAGTGCCGACTTCTTAAAAAACTCTCTTCGTGACAAATCTTTCATATCGAATTCGCGATTAACAAAGTTGATACTCGGGCAATGACATGATGCCAGTAAAAATTTTCTTCACTAAGTCTCCATCACTTTTTGCTCCGTTAGCAAATTTTAAAATCAACTCCTTATTTAAAGTTGAGGTGGGCTTGGACAGCAAGTAATCTTCTGACTTGGCGTAAACTTCTTCATTTGTACCACCCCTAAAATGATTGGCAAGGTTGTTCCAATTCACATCCAATGAAAAATCGCGCTTTGGTTTTTTTTCGCGTAAGCTATTTACATCTCCATCGTCTTTGGCCTGAAATTCAGTCTCCTGTTTATGAAATACCAACTGCGGCATGGCCATTCGGAAAGTAAGACTTGAGCTATCGATCCATTGTTTTCCTTTTGGCCAGCCTCCAACATTTGGAGGAAAAAAAAGTTGTTGACTGAGCGCGCGCTGAAAAAATATTAGCGATTGAGGGTCAGCGAATTTGCTTTCGGTTTGATGCTGTATTCCAATGATTAACTCAACAGGAGTCTTAATCCGGTTACCGATAAACTTATTTTTATAGAACCAATCGGCTAAGAAAATATCTTTCACCAGCTTCCCGATATTGTACCCTGATTTGTAAAACGATTGGGCCAATTCTTCGGCTGAATCGCTTGTTACATAATCTTCTGAAACAAGGTATGCTACCAATTTTTGCGTAATGAAGCGAGCTGTTTGCTTGTCTTCGAGGATGCTGTTGACGATATCGTCCGCTGAAAAGTTCTTCGTCTGACCACGAAATGTTTTATCACCATCATCATGTTGCTTCTCGCGAAATTGAAATTCTCTCTTTTGGTTGAAGCCCCATCCAGTAAAAGCTCTTGCAGCTTCTTTAATGTCGGTTTCGGAATAATGTCCCCGACCTAGCGTAAAAAGCTCCATTACTTCACGGGCAAAGTTCTCATTCGGGTGACCTTTTCTATTTTGCTGGTTGTTTAAGAATTGAAGCATGGCAGGATCCTTTGAAACCGCGATGAGCATATCGTCAAAACTACCAAGCGCATATTTCCTAAGAATATTGTTTTGTTGTTGCGCCAGATATGGTAACTGCGTGCGGCAGGAAAAATGATTATGCCAAAACAACACCATTTTCTCTTGCAACGGATCATTGGTGGTACGCAATTTTTCCATCCACGCGAGGTTTAGTTTCATCATGTTCTCCCGCGACTTCATAAACGCCTCTTTAACGCGCTCTTTTCGGTCAGCAGCCATCATATCCCGACCTGACAACTCTGGCTTGGGGATTACATCAATTGGATTGCTGCCATTTTTTACAAAAAGTGATTTAACAGATTCGTTGTGTGTTGAAGGTGATAATCCAAAACATGCTCTATTCAAAAGATGCTTTGTATTTGCCTGGCTCAGATCAGTCAATTCAATTGTTCTCACCTTTCTTTGAGGAAGGCAGATGGCAAAGGTTTAACGTTGCGGATTAAATAGAAATCCAAATATTATTCTCTTTCAATTCGAAATTGAATGACTATTGAATATTCTTCAGAATATCGCTCGTCATTTCTTCCAATCCAAACTGATGATGCCATCCCCAATCTTTGCGAGCGGCAGAATCGTCGATTGACTTTGGCCATGAATCGGCAATGGCTTGTCGGAAATCGGGCTGGTAGGTAATGGTAAATTCTGGGATATGTTTTTTAATCGTGGCAGCAATTTGGGCGGGGCAAAAACTCATGGAGCCAATGTTATAGCTGGTGCGCACTTTTACTTTTTCGGCCGGCGCCTCCATCAAATCAATCGTAGCCTTTACTGCATCATCCATATACATCATCGGCAAATAAGTATCCGGTGACAGGAAACACTCGTATTTTTTTTCCTTTGCAGCTTTAAAATAAATATCAACTGCGTAGTCTGTCGTGCCCCCTCCGGGCGGTGTCTTCCAGCCAATTAATCCGGGGTAACGAAGGCTTCGCACATCGACACCATACCTGCGAAAATAATATTCGCACCAAAGCTCACCAGCTAATTTGGTTATTCCGTAGACCGTGGTGGGGTCCATGATTGTATCTTGAGGTGTATTTTGCTTCGGAGTTGTGGGGCCGAATGCAGCAATGGAACTTGGCCAGTATACCTTGTGCAGTTTTAGTTCTTGTGCAGCCTCCAGTACAAACAGCAAGCTCTCCATATTAAGTTTCCAAGCCCAGCGTGGATCCTTTTCACCAGTAGCCGAGAGCAGCGCGGCGAGATGATAAACTTGTGTGATTTCGTTTTTTTTGAGCAGCTCAAAAAGTTTGTCGCGCTGCATCACATCAAATTTTTCATAAGGGCCTTCTTTCAAAATCCCCTGTGCGTCTTTGATATCAGAGGCAATCACATTTTCCTGCCCGTATATTTTCCACAGGCCCTGTGTAAGTTCTGAACCAAGCTGGCCACCAGCGCCAATCAAAAGGATTTTTGTTTTCTTCATGGAAACGGAATGTGCTCGCGAAGTTATTAAAAGATATGAATTACAATCGCTGGAATAGTAGATGTGGTTAGCTTATCAGAATCCAAGGATTTAAACTTGTCATGAGAAGAGCTTCCCTATTTTTCCCAAATCTACATTGCCTCCTGAAAAAATGATTCCTACTTTCTTTCCGGCAAATTTTAATTTGTCTTTCAGAACTGCAGCAAATGGAACTGCCGACGATGGCTCAACAATAATTTTCATTCGTTCCCAAATAAGTCGCATGGCGGCTATGATCTCCTCATCAGTTACAGTTATTACTTCTTTTACATTATCGCGAATTATCGGAAAGGTCTTGTCGCCTAATGAGGTGAGGAGGCCATCGGCAATAGTCTGTGATTGTGCCTGTTCAATTTTCCCGCTTTTCATGGCACGATAAGCATCGTCTGAACCCACCGGTTCGCCAGCAATTACTTGAGTTGAAGGAGAAAAATATTTTGCAGCCAAAGCTGTACCGCTCAATAAGCCACCGCCACCCACTGGGGCGATTACAAAATCCAATGCCAGAGTATCTTCAAATAATTCCTTGGCCGCTGTAGCCTGCCCTGTAATTACATCATAATTATTGAACGGGTGGATCTCGGAAGCGCCGGTTTTTTTGATCACTTCGGCAAGTGTCTGCTCGCGGGCTGCAAGCGTTGGTTCGCACTCAAAAATTTCTCCTCCGTAACCCGCAACGCCTTTCTTTTTGATTTGCGCTGTAGTTGTAGGCATTACGATGTATGACTTCACACCTAAAATTTTTGCGGCACGCGCTATTGCTTGAGCATGATTTCCAGAAGAATGTGTAGCTAATCCTTTCTTTCGTTGATCATCTGAAAGTTGAAGGGCCGCGTTCATCGCGCCACGAGCTTTGAAAGCGCCTACGTTTTGAAAATTTTCGCACTTGAAAAAAATAGAACAGCCCGCTATTTCATCTATGCCTTTACTTGTCATGACCGGTGTATGGTGGATGTATGGCTTAATGCGCTTGTGCGCTTCTTCAATGGCTGTCTTATCAATCATGCGTTTATCCATTTTACTTTTTCTTCGATAAGCTTACGTTTGCCTGTGATCTGCAATTCCTTGGGCATACCGATATGAATAAAGCCCAGCAATTTATCGTCTGAACCCAACCCAAAAAAAGATTTAGCTTCTTCAAAGTTGGTGATGCCTCCCGTACTTAAGTAACAGCCAACTCCATAAGCAGTTGCCGTGAGATACATATTTTCAATTGCGCAAAACACGGCACCGAGTTCTTCCCATTCAGGCAGGCTTTTCTTTTCATCACGTTTCATCCCAACAGCAATGATGTGCGAAGATTCCCTGGGCTTCGATTTCAAGCCTTCATATTTTTTTTCATCGAAAGTTCCTTTTGCTTGCGTTACTTGTTTATAACAGTCGCTTTGAAACATTGCTAGTTTTGTTAAACCCTCTCCAGTAAATACAACGAATCGCCAAGGCTCAGTAAGTTTATGCGTAGGCGCCCAGTTGGCATTCTCAAGCATTTGTCTCACAATAGCGTCGTCTACTTTTTCGCTGGTGTAGTCTTTTGGGAAAACAGACCTTCGCGAATGAATGAGTTCATTGATTTCTTTTGTGTCAAATTTTTTCATGGTGGGCAAAGAAACAACCCGAAATGGAGTGAAGCAAATTTTAACAGCCGATCTTGTCGACTCTGCGGGCATGGCGTCCCCCCTCAAATGAAGCGTTTAAGAATCTGTCGAGAATTTTCTCCGCTAGTTCTTTACTAATCCAGCGCGATGGCAGGCAGAGCACATTGGCATCATTATGCTGGCGCGCGAGGGCGCCAAGTTCCTCCTCCCAACAAATAGCAGCCCGGATGCCTTGGTGCTTGTTGGCTGTAATTGCAACGCCATTGGCGCTGCCACAAACGAGCAAGCCTAAATCAAACTCTTTCTTTTCAACAGCCGCAGCGACTGGATGGGCAAAATCCGGGTAGTCGGCAGGCTCTAAACTATATGTACCAAAATCCTTTATTGTATAGCCTTTCTTTTCAAGAAATCTTTTGAGATACTCTTTCAGTTCGTAACCCGCGTGGTCGGCACCTATGGCTATTTTTTCCATTAGCTGGTTTGTTGATCAGCAAGCAGTTCGGTCTCTTCCTTTTTTCGCTTGCGCTTTAGTTCAATTGCAGACACGAAAATACTGATTTCAAATAAGAAATAAAGAGGCAGCGCCACAAGCATTAGTGTGAACGGATCGGACGACGGGGTGATGATTGCACTTGCAATTATAATAGCGACAATGGCATGCTTGCGGAACTTGCGCATGAATTGCGGCGTAAGCATTCCCACTTTAGTAAGGAAGTAAACCGCTACTGGAAATTGAAATAATAATCCGCATCCTAACACCATACCTACAACTGTAGATACATAAGACGTAATATCAAATTGGTTTACAATCTGATCGCTGATTTTATAGGTGGCGAGGAACCAAATGGTCATGGGTGACAAAATGTAATACCCAAACAAAACCCCCAGAAAAAAGAGAAATGTAACTGCAGTAACCGCTCCGCGGGATGAGGATTTCTCTTTCTGGTAAAGACCTGGTTTTACAAAACTCCAGATTTGCCAAAACACGTAAGGGAAAGCTACTATCAAGCCTATTACAAACGAAGATGTAATCGACATCATGAACTGGCCTGTCATGACGCGGTTTTGCACTACAACCTCGAAAGGTTTTGCACAAAGAGATTCTTCGGCACCTACCAGCTTACCCAACTCGCACATCCAGCGAAAAGTTGGAAAATCGATTCGACTCGGGGCAAGAAGAATGTTGTTGTAAATCCATTCTACAAAAACAAAGCCCACGATGGAGCAAATAAAAATTGCAGCTACCGACTTAACAACGTGCCAGCGCAACTCCTCGAGGTGGTCGAGGAAGGACATCTCTTTTTCTTCAAACATTAATTGGGGTGATTATCGTTAAGCCCTTTATTTTTTGAAAGGCCAAATCATTTGTTAAGAAAAAATCAACTTTTACTTCTAAGGCAGTTGCTAGATGAATAGAATCAGGAAGTTTAAGGCTATACTCCGATCGTAAATTTGCCGATAGCTTAGCGATACTTGGATTTACATTAATCAGCTTTAGTGATGGGGATCTAGTGATAAAAAACTCGTACTGCTCAACCAACTTTAAGTTTCCCATTTTGAACGGAAGAGTCAACACCTCTGCAAGGGTGATAGCTGAAGTAAAAAATGTAAAATCACCGTGTTCGTTTTTCTTAAAAAGCTCCTTTAGAAAAGAAAAACCAATAGGGGCTTCTTCCATATAATAAATGAGCGGTGCAGTATCAAGGTAGATCGCCTTGTTATCGAATTTCTCGGTCATCCCACTCAGCTCTCAAATCCTTAAGATATTTGTCAACGTCAATACTATGCCACATTTCTTTCCCTAACCCAGCCAAATTCGTGATTTTTGCTTTTTTTGCCTCTATTTCCGATTCCTTAAGATTTTGTAACACTTTCATTATTTCATCTCTCTCAGTTTCGTTTAAACGAGACAAATTATCCATAATTAATTTCAAATCTGATCGTGTGGCCTGCATAACAGCTCAAAATTACTCTTTTAAGAGAACAAAGGAAACCGTTTCATCATGGCGTTCACCTTCTTCTTCACGGCTTTCAAATGCTTCTCATCTTCCGGTTTTCTCAAAGATTCGTCAATCAGATCAACTACTTTGATTACATCCTTCTCTTTAAAGCCTCTAGTGGTAATCGCTGGTGTACCAATGCGCATGCCCGAAGTGACCATCGGCGACTGCGAATCAAATGGCACCATATTTTTGTTGATGGTAATATCAGCCTTGATCAAAGCTTCTTCGGCCAATTTGCCAGTAAGGTTTTTTGAACGAAGGTCAATCAACATCAGATGATTGTCTGTACCACCTGAAATTATTTTATAACCACGCTTCACAAATTCATCGGCCATAACCTTGGCATTCTTGGCTACCTGAACAATGTATTGTAAATACTCATCACTTAATGCTTCACCAAATGAAATTGCTTTTGCGGCAATCACATGCTCAAGCGGGCCACCTTGTGTTCCAGGGAATACCCCAGAATCCAAAACCGAAGAAATCTTTCTTAGTTCGCCTTTAGGTGTTTTTAGTCCGAAAGGATTATCGAAGTTCTTGCCAATCATGATCAAACCACCTCGTGGACCACGCAAAGTCTTATGGGTTGTAGTCGTTACAATATGGCAATGTTCCATTGGGTCGTTGAGCAATCCGCGAGCAATCAAACCTGCAGGATGCGAAACATCTGCCAGCAATAAAGCGCCAACACTATCAGCTGCTTCGCGTAGTTTTTTATAATCCCAATCGCGACTGTAAGCAGAGGCACCGCAAATAATCATCTTTGGTTTTTCACGCTGAGCGATCTCCAAAATTTTATTGAAATCGATCAGTCCGGTTTCTTGTTCTACTCCGTAAAACGAAGGTTGATACAGTTTGCCTGAAAAATTCACTGACGAGCCATGTGTTAAGTGTCCGCCATGCGAAAGGTCGAATCCCAAAATCTTATCACCGGGTTTTAAACACGCAAGCATAACAGCTGCGTTGGCCTGTGCGCCTGAATGCGGTTGTACGTTGGCCCATTCGGCACCAAATAATTCTTTGATTCGGTCAATAGCGAGTTGCTCTACCTCATCTACCACCTCGCAGCCACCATAATACCTCTTGCCGGGAAGGCCTTCAGCATATTTGTTGGTGAGCACAGAGCCTTGCGCCTTCATTACTTGTGGAGATGTGAAGTTTTCGGAGGCGATCAGTTCGATGCCGTGCTCCTGGCGTTGTTTTTCTTTTTCAATGAGGTCGAAGATGGCTTTATCACGCTTCATAATCTGGACGGGATTAGGGATAACTGATTGTACGATTAGTTTTAAGAGCCCAAAAATAAGGAGCGGGAATGTGTTTGCCTAAATTCAATTACTTTTCCTTTTGAGCATATTTTATCAAGATGGCCTCACCACCCACCGCTACTTCCACCACCACCAAAACTTCCGCCTCCGCCGGAGAAGCTACTGCTACTACCGGATGATGACGAACTTCTTCCGCCTGATGACTTGGAGCTTCTTCTTGCAAATTTTTTCAAGACAGCCTTACCGCCGGGCACCCGTTTAATTAAAGTATTTGCCAAAAAACCAATGCCGAAAAAATAAATTGTGCTAAAAACCAAGCCATTTATAAACCTGGCCCAAACCGTTACAAATACTACCTGAAATAGAAGAAGAAACACATACCAGCGCCAGCTTATTCGATCTTTACCCAAAAGCGGAGCTATGGTGACGGGCACCGCAACGATTAGAACACATATCCAAAAAATAATTTTGTAGTCAGTCGGAGGCTGCTCTTCCTCGGCTTGATATTCTCCACCAATCGCATTGATAATCCCCTCAACTCCAGTGATAACGCCAGCATCATAGTTGCCTCTGCGAAACTCCGGAGCAATTTTATCTCTGATGATTTTATTACTCTGTGCATCGGTAAGTGCGCCTTCCAAGCCTCGTCCAACTTCTATCCTCATTTTGTGATCATCGACCGCGATCAACAACAGCACGCCATTATCTTTTCCTTTTTGCCCAAGTTTCCACTTTTCTGCTACGCGCAAAGAATATTCTTCGAGTTCGTCACTGTCAAGAGAGGAAATGATTAGGATAGCTATTTGATTTGTCGTCGAATCCTCATAAGCTTTCAATTCATTTTCTAATTGATCGACCGTTTCTGGTTTGAGGACATGTGCATCATCGTGAACGCGTGCGCCCCAAAGTTCTGGAACAATTTTCTGTGAGAATGAAATCGAGAATTGAAAAAGGAAGATGGGGAGAAGAATTATTAATCTTAAAAAATTTTGAAAGGAGGTCAAAATATAAAAGTAAATCTTACAGTAAATTTCTATTAATCACCATCCTCCGCTACTTCCTCCACCACCAAAACTCCCTCCGCCACCCGAGAAACTACTCCCACCCGATGACCAACTGCTTCCTCCGGATGACCATCCGCTACCCCAGCTGCTTCCGGATGAACTGCCCTTCCCCGTGTTTTGCCATTTTATCATTTTCGATTTTCCCCAAGTGGTATTTCCTAAAATTAATTTAGCGATCGGCATCCCCACCACATATGCGATAAGTAAACCGATGGCTCCTTTTGCTCCGAGGATAACCCATGGGAATGTGGCGTAGAATGGAATTAAAAAAGCATACAAACCCCAGCCAGGACCACCTTTTGAAAATAATGCGAACGATGAAAAAAGTCCGAGGATTCCGAAAATGAAAAGTCCAAAAAATAGTTGTTCCTTAAGTGAGAGCTCACCAGACGATGAATCCACTTCTTCTGCCTTGTATTCGCCGGCTATCGCTTTCAGCATTCCATCGATTCCTGCTCTCACTCCAGCATCGTAGTCCCCTCTGCGAAACTCCGGAGCAATTTCATTTCTGATGATACGATTACTCTGCGCATCGGTAAGCTTGCCTTCCAGACCTTGTCCAACTTCGATACGCATCTTATGATCGTCTACTGCAATCAATAACAACACACCGTTATCTTTTCCTTTTTGACCGAGATTCCATTTCTCAGCTACTCGCAATGAATAATTCTCCAACACATCGCCATCTAAGGAATGAACAATTAGAATTGCAATTTGATTGGAGGTTGAATCCTCATATGCCTTTAGTTCTTTTTCAAGCTGATCGACAGTTTCTTGATTGAGCGCGTTAGCGTCATCGTGCACTCGAATGCCCCAAAGTTCGGGTACTGCTTTTTGTGCGAATAAAGTTGAGCAGGAGAAAATCAATAAAGCCAGAGCGGCAATTCTTGTCAACTTAATTTTTCGAAGGTAAAATTTCGAAGGTAAAATTGTCTTCATTCTAACTCTATGTTCTGAATTCTAAATCCTGTTACCACGAATCGCTAGAGCCTCCGCCACCAAAACTTCCGCCGCCACCATAGTCGGCACCTGAACCCCATGAATCCGAACTGCGACCACCGCCAAGTCCGCCCAACAAAGCACCAGCCGCCCAATAGCCACCTATTCCACCGCCACCACCGCGCCTGCGTGACAAAGCAATTAAAACGATGACAATGAATACCACAGTAAGCCAAGGAGAGCGACCTCCGCGTTTGCGATTTGGCGGATCGGTGTTTACATATTGGCCTTTGATTGCCTGAATAATTGCAATCACTCCCACCTTTATGCCACCATCATAGTCGCCCTGACGAAAACGCGGAGCAATTTCATTTCGGTTGATACGGCTGGATAGCGCATCTGTTAAAACTCCCTCAAGACCTTGGCCTACTTCTATTCGTACTTTCCTTTCTTGTAAGGCTACAATCAACAATACACCGTTATCATTTTTTTTTGACCCGATTTTCCAGGCTTCGGCCACACGTATACCAAAGCCGTCGATGTCTTCACCTTCAAGCGAAGGAACTATCAATACTGCAATCTGATTTGATGTGGAGTCGCGTTCTGCTTTAAGTGCAGCTTCCAGTTGAGCCTTTGTTGTTGCTGATAAGACACCGGCTTCATCATGCACCCAAACGCCTCCGTGATCAGGAATGGCACGCTGTGCCGATGAAGGAAACGATATAAACAGCAGGACGAACCCTGCCAAAAAACGCGGCAAGAAATAAGCGAAACGGAATACTTTCATGTTAAAGCCAACAAATTGTTTATTCAATTCTCAGATCGTCTCTCAATTCATTCACATCATCTGTTGTTTTCAAAAATCCATTTTCTAATAGAATCTCTCCACAACGAAGGATAGCTGTCTCCATTCCATCAATCACTTTGCCCATTCGAATATTCTCAATTATCCCCTTTACCATTTTGTCCCATTCTTTCTGTTCCACCACTTTGCTGATGCCCCGGTCTGCAATCACAATTACTTCACGTTCGAAGAACGAAATGAAAATCATTATGCCAGTACGATGGCGGGTGTTAAAGACTTCTTCTTGAAGAAAAGCTGTGTCAGCACGTTGGCGAGTAGCACGGTCGAGGTGATGTTGGCCCACAAAAATGCGCTGAATAAAATTGAGATAGTTGGAAGCCAAAGCGCCCGTCAACCCCGACAAAACGATCAGTAAAAAAATCAGTAAAGGATCATAAACTGCCAAAGAAGGGATATACCGGTCAAAGACAATGACCAGCAAGAAGGCGAGTGCACTCGTAGTAAGGCCTGCTCTGTAATTGGCGATAGAATAGAATCCGCTTTTCTCGACAAAGACAGGAACAATTTCGCCGGAAATTTTCTCTTCGGCTTTGTGTACCGCGGCCTTGATGCGCTCCAGTTCAAGTGCGCTAAAACGTTTGTGAAGAGACATGGGAGAATTAATTAGTCGATGTGCAAATTAATCAATTAGTCGGTGGGATACACATTCGCCCGACGCCGACCAATTCCTATCTTAATTCGACATTGCTAAAAATCCGACGAACTACTTACCCATTCATCGAAATCAGGAATTCTTCGTTGTTTCGGGTGCCTTTCATTTTGGATTGGAGGAATTCCATAGCTTCAATAGAATTCATGTCGGCCATGAATTTGCGTAAGATCCAGACACGCTGCAGTTCTTCTTCCTTCATCAACAAATCTTCGCGTCTCGTTCCAGAGGCCGGAACGTCAATAGCCGGATAAACCCTGCGGTTAGAAAGTTTGCGGTCGAGTTGGAGTTCCATATTTCCAGTGCCCTTAAATTCTTCAAAGATCACTTCGTCCATTTTAGAGCCTGTATCGATCAGTGCAGTCGCGATGATAGTGAGCGATCCGCCATTTTCAATTTTGCGGGCTGCTCCAAAGAAACGCTTAGGCTTATGTAATGCGTTGGCATCAACACCTCCTGATAAAATTTTTCCGGATGAAGGAACCACAGTATTGTAAGCCCTGGCCAATCTTGTGATCGAATCTAAGAGAATTACTACATCATGGCCGCACTCAGTCATACGCTTAGCTTTTTCCAAAACAATGCTGGCAACTTTTACGTGGCGCTCGGCTTGCTCATCAAAAGTAGAAGCAATCACTTCAGCATTTACGCTACGTGCCATGTCGGTAACTTCTTCGGGTCGCTCATCGATCAATAATACAATCAGATAAACTTCAGGATGATTTTGCGCGATGGCGTTAGCAATGTTTTTTAGCAAAACAGTTTTACCGGTCTTTGGCTGCGCTACAATCATACCGCGCTGGCCTTTGCCAATTGGCGAAAATAAATCGAGAATACGCGTAGACATATTATCAGGCGTAGTGCTCAGCTTTAATTTCTGCTCAGGAAACAACGGTGTCAGGTATTCGAAGGCAACGCGGTCGCGAATTTCTTCGGTGGTTTTGCCATTGATGCTGTCAACTTTTAGTAAAGCAAAATATTTTTCGCCCTCCTTGGGCGGACGAATCTGGCCCTTCACAGTATCACCCACTTTCAATCCAAATAATTTTATTTGTGAGGGAGATACATAAATATCATCCGGGCTCGCTAAGTAGTTATAATCTGACGAGCGCAAGAAGCCATAGCCATCTTGCATGATTTCCAATACACCTTCATTACTCACCACACCGTCAAAATCGCGCACGTTATTGGCGTTATCTCGTCTTGGTTGTTGAAAATTCGGATTTTGGTTCGGATTCTGATTTGAGTTTTGACCTTGATTATTATACGTTCTTTCTTCCCGTTGTTCGGATTGTGCTGGTGTTTCTTGCGCCTCAGCTGAAGGTGCCGTGGCTTCAACAGGTTCATCAAAACGAGTTACGCTTGGAGATATATCGAGGTCAATGCTTTGCAACATTTCTTCACTTGAAAGTTCTTTGGCAGCCGAAGATGCTGCTGCAGCTACCGGTGGCGCTACGTTTTCGCGTCTGCGGGGACGCATTTTACGTTCAGCACTAGCCTCACCTTTTGGGGTATTTTCGCCAGCTACTGCCTGTTGATCGAGGATTTTATAAACAAGTTCTTCTTTAGTTAATTTTTTAGCGTTTTTCACGCCTATGGCTTCGGCCACTTCCTTCAGCTCAGACAAGAGCTTTAAATTGAGTTCATCAATGGTGTGCATCGAAAAAGATATTGGTTGGAGATATTTTTAAAACTTAAAAGCGGGACATCAAAATAGAATCAAACACTAAGAAACTTCTCACATTCAGTACAAAATAATTAGGGCTTATATCGTTGATGGCCTGAATTGGCCGCGATTGATGATGCAATGATAGGCCAAAATCGCATAGTATCCAACAATCGGGAAAAAATTATTGGCTACTTTTGACGGCTTAAATTAGCTTATGTTACAAGTACACGTCCTTCGTGAAGAAACCAATCGGGTAATTGATGGATTGAAGAAGCGTAATTTCAAAGACGCAGATTCTCTAGTTAATGAAGCTATTCTTATTGATAAGAATCGAAAGGAAGTTCAAAAGCAGGCAGACGATTTAAAAGCGAAATCCAATATCGATTCTAAAAAGGTTGGTGAATTGATGAAAGCGGGAAAGATCGAAGAAGCCAATACCATTAAAAGTGCCGTCGCTCTCGACAAGCAAAATATAAAGTCTGGCGAAGAACGTCTTGAAGAACTGGAAAAAAGACTTCAAGAAATTCTGTACAAAATCCCCAATGTTCCTCATCCTAATGTGCCCGCAGGCAAAGGCGCAGAAGACAATACAAATGTGTATGAACATGGTGCAGTACCAATGCTGTATCCCGGTGCTTTGCCGCATTGGGAATTGATAAAAAAATACGACATCATCGATTTTGATTTGGGTGTGAAAATTTCAGGTGCGGGGTTCCCTGTTTACAAAGGGAAGGGCGCTAAACTTCAACGGGCGTTAATTAATTTCTTTTTGGCCGAAGCTGAGAAAGCAGAGTATATTGAAATCCAACCCCCGATTGTTGTAAACGAAGCAAGCGGCTATGGCACCGGACAGCTTCCCGATAAGGAAGGCCAGATGTACTTTGCTACAGAAGACGGGTTGTACCTGATACCAACAGCCGAAGTGCCCATCACAAATATGTACCGCGATGTGATGGTGCAAGAGGAAAATCTTCCAATAAAAAATGCCGGCTATACGCCTTGCTTCAGGCGCGAGGCTGGCAGCTGGGGTGCACATGTGCGCGGACTTAATCGCCTGCATCAATTTGATAAAGTAGAAATAGTGCAAATCACTAAGCCGGAAAATTCGTACAACACACTTGATGAGATGTGCCTGCACGTACAAGGCCTGTTGGAAAAACTGGAGCTTCCTTACCGCAAACTTTTGCTTTGTGGTGGCGACATGGGGTTCAACAGCGCTATGACATACGATATGGAAGTGTTTTCTGCAGCACAACAACGCTGGCTTGAAGTAAGCTCCGTTAGTAATTTTGAAACGTATCAGGCCAACCGCCTGAAGTTGCGTTACAAAAACAAAGAGGGCAAAACACAATTGTTGCACACCCTCAACGGAAGCGCCTTGGCATTGCCGAGAATAGTGGCAGCAATATTAGAAAACAACCAGACCGAAGAAGGAATCAGAATACCTGAAATACTTAGAAAGTACACGGGGTTTGATTGGATAAAATAATAGTTTAGTAAAACAGAAATGATCAAAAGCAAAGCATTGGTTCGGCTCACTTTCCTTGGCGCGATGATCGCCTGGCTGATCCTGCTTTTTTCTGACATTACCGTTTTGTTTAGCAGCATGCAGGGGTTACACCCTGATGTGCCCGTATGGCTTCCCCGGGTAATGCTCGCGGCCTACATAATTTTTCTTTACTACTACTACAAATTCCGTATCGAGCTTGACGATTCCCTCAACTTCACTGACTTGCTGTGGAAAGTGTTTGCCACAGGGCTTATAACCACTGTAGTATCACTCGTCTTCAGGCTTTTCGTCTTCATGCTCGGCACAACTGCCCTGGCTACTAACATCGTATTCAGTGATTTCATTTGTCAGATCAATCTGGCATTGCTTGTCAATTTTCTGTTATCGGCTTTATCATCCTGGAAAAGGCTGATTCTATATCAAAAGTCAAAATGGCTAATCCGTACATGGCTGCTCTTTGAGATCATTTTGTTTGCTGTGCTTCTTTATGACAGCGCGGGAATTACATTTTCTGAGACCGTAAGCACCACGATGAATGTAATCATTGGGTTGCTGGTATTGGCATTGGCCGCCAACATGCGCTGGGTGGCATACCTGAACTTCAAACAGAAATGGACAAGCCTGCTGTTGTTGTTACTGACATTCTTTTACCTCGCTTACTTCTTTTATACTGTGGAGCGATCTACAGAAATGATCAGTAAAGAAACGACTGCATTTCTAGACTACCGAACTCAGCTTTTTATTATTGTGCTGGCTTCATTCATCATTACGTATGGTATATTTTCCTTCCTGGTGATTTTATTCAATCTACCTACCTCTTCGGTGTTTGAACAGAAGTTGGAAGAGGTAGTGAACTTTCAGCGCATCAGCCAGTCCATTCAAACAGAACAAGACGAAGAGAGCGTTTATAATATTCTATTGGAGAGTTCTGTGAGCTCCGTCTTTGCTGACGCAGCATGGCTTGAAATCACAGGCGCCAAAAATGACCGAAGAATGTTTACCTACCGCGTGAGCGAACAGGAATCCAAAAACATCCGTGAGCACCTGGAAAAAAATAATATTAAAGGAGTCCTTGATTCGGGAAGTGAGAAGACAAAAAATCTTTCCAAACATTTAGGTACGATGAAAGGATCCCGCTTCCGCTCGTTGCTGGCGTTTCCCATCGTGGTGAAAGAGGAAACCATCGGAACATTGGCCCTGCTCAAAGAATTGCCCGAAGGCTTCAATAAAGAAATGACGCGCATCGTCTCCACATTCGCCAACCAGGCAGGTATTTCTATTGAAAACTTCAGATTGATGGAAGAAGCTTTTCAAAATGCTCGCTATAAAGAAGAGTTGAAGATTGCCAAAACCGTGCAGCAAAGTTTGCTTCCCAATAAACTCGAACAAGATAAGGACTTTGAGATTGTTGCCTTTTCTGCCTCGGCCGATGAAGTAGGCGGTGATTACTATGATACACTTCGGATCAATGAGCACCTGGTGGCTTTGATTATTGCCGATGTTTCGGGTAAAGGAACCACTGCAGCGTTTCACATGAGCCAGATGAAAGGAATTTTTCACAGCCTCGCGCAGCAGCTTCTCGACCCCAAGGAATTTATGCAGCGTGCCAATCAGGCACTTGTATATTGTTTAGAGCGCGGGTCTTTTATCTCTGCTTCTTATTTTATTATTGACACTATAGAAAAGAAAATCCGTTACTCTCGTGCTGGTCATTGCCCGGTTCTTTATCTGCGTGCAGGCTCCGTCGAATCTATTTACCTCAAAGACAAGGGAGCGGCATTGGGAATGGTACGCAGCAAGGACTATTGCAATTACATAGAAAATAATGAAATCCCTTATGGCCCTGGCGATACAATGGTATTATATACCGATGGCATCACCGAAGCCAAGGATGGCAAGGGCGAAGAGTTCGGCAACGATCGACTTGCGGTAGCGCTGAATGAAAAAGCAGGCGCAAGTGCCAAAGAAATTGAAGACAATATTATTAAAAGGCTTTATGAATTTTCGGGATCGAATAATCTGAATGACGATTACACTTCGATGACCGTAAAATTTCATGGATAACTTAATTTGTTAAAAAACCGTTAGAAAAATATGGTGCACATCAAAAGATTGCAGGAAAGTGGGTCAGATATCATCGCCGTAATCGGCGAAATTGACGCAAGTTCCTCCATAGAGCTGGATCTGGCCATTGCCAAGAGCGTGGGTGAAGGGTTTAAGAAAATTCTTGTGGATTGCAACGCCCTCGAATACATCTCTTCGGCAGGTCTGGGTGTCTTTATGTCATACATCGAAGAATTCAGAGACAAAAATATCCAGATGGTGTTGTACGGTCTTAAAGAGAAGGTAGCCAATACATTTGAAATACTTGGATTGGCTGACCTGTTGCACATTCGTGAAAATAAAAGTGAGGCATTGAAATTGGCGAATGAACTATCGGTATAACATAGGCTGCAGTTTATCCAACCTTAAAGGGATACGCGAATTTGTAAGAAACGTGTTGAACGAAAACCACGTGCCCGAGCTTCAGGTCAGTGCCATTGTATTGGCCCTCGATGAAATGTGCTCTAACCTGATGATCCACGGGCATCATTGCAACCCTGAACACATTATTGAGTTGCACATTGATCATCCGGGTGGAAGCGCATTTATTTTTGAAATTATTGACAATGGCTCCATGTTTGACATCACCAAGTTCAGCGAACCCGATATGGAAAGCCTTGTACAAGACAAAAGAAAGGGCGGCTTGGGAATACGCTTGGTAAAATCCATCATGGACAAGATCGAGTACACCACTGAAGGCGGCAAAAACATATGCCGACTTACCAAGTTGGTCTGATCTTCCCACCCTATTCACTTTCCTTCAAAAAACTATCTTTGCACCCTGAAAAATTCTGTGCGATCTATGAAGAATTATCTTCTTGCGTTTCTGTTTTCCCTTACGGCTTTTTGGGCCGCAAGCCAAAGTGATAAAGCCACAAAACCGGCTACAGTTCTATTCACTGTCGATAAATCCCCCACATACACCAATGAATTCATTTATTTATACAAGAAGAATCATCCGAATAAATCTCAAGATTTTACTTCAGCCAAGGTGGATGAGTACCTTAACCTGTTCATCAATTTTAAACTAAAGATTACCGAAGCGCGTCATCGCGGGCTTGATACCACGGCCAAATTCAATAAAGAACTGAAGACCTACAGGGATGAACTAAAAAAACCTTACCGCGCAGAAAAAGACGTACTCGATAAGTTAACCAAAGAAGCCTACGATCACCTCACACAAGAAGTAAAAGCATCTCACATTCTCGTACAAGTAAAACCGGACGCCACGCCCGAAGACTCAGCGAAAGCGTACACCAAGATTTCGGATATCAAAAAACGAATCGAAAACGGAGAGGATTTTGAAAAACTTGCGCGGGAATTAAGCGAAGACCCGTCGGCCAAATATAACGGAGGCAACCTCGGCTACTTTACCGCCATGCAGATGGTTTATCAATTTGAGGAGGCCGCTTACAAAACCGATATCGGAAAGGTATCTCCTATTTTGCGCACTCGTTTTGGGTATCACCTCGTTAAGGTCTTTGACAAACGAACTTCTCGTGGCGAAGTAGAAGTTTCGCATATTCTATTGCGTAGTGCCAAAGGCAATGAAACCAAAATCAAAAATCAGATTTTTGAAATTTACGATCAGTTAAAGAGCGGCAGAAATTGGGATGTCTTATGTAAGGAATATTCTGAAGATAATAATACCAAAAACACCGGGGGCAAGCTACGGCCGTTTGGAGTTGGCGCTCTCGCATCTGTTCCTGAGTTTGAAGCAACAGCATTTGCCTTGGAAAAGCCAGGCGAAATATCAGATCCGTTTCAATCAAGTGTGGGATGGCATATCATGCGGCTCGAAAAAAAAATTCCTGTTCCAACTTATCCCGAAGTTGAAGCATCATTAAAAAAACGAGTAGCACGCGACGAGCGTATGAAAATTTCAGAGCAGGCCTTCGCCACAAAACGTAGAAAAGAGTTAGGGTTTATTGAAAATGCCGTGAACAAATCGAGAGTGATTACTATGGCCGATTCAAGCTTATTAAGTGGCAATTGGAAATTTAAGGGAGACAGTGAAGCCAATAAACTTATATTATTTTCTTTAGGAGGCAAGAATATTATGACCGGCGATTTTGTCGCGTGGATTGACCTTCAAAAAGGAAAAAGCAAGCTCGTGCCGGCTGCCTTTATGAGCCAACTGTATGACTCATTTGTTGAAGAGAAGATAAACGAGGCCGAAGAACAAAAGATCATCAAAGAAAATCCTGACTTTCAGCATCTGCTAACGGAATACCGCGAAGGAATTTTGTTATTCGAGATCATGGAAAAAGAAGTCTGGGGAAAAGCCTCCGAAGACTCGGCAGGGCAAAAGAAATTCTATAAAGAACACCTGGATAAATTCAGTGCAGGGTCACGCATTGAGGCACGTTTTTTTGCCACAACCGACAAATCATTTTTGGATGAGTTGAGAAAGAAGATTGATCGTGGCGATTCGCTCACTGCAGCAGATCTCAAAAAATTTAAATCTGTCCAAAATTATCGCAGTTATGAAAAGGGCGAAAGCAAAGTGATCGACAAGATCAACTGGGTACCAGGCCTGCAAGAAGTAGAAGCCGATGGCATTTATTATCTTGTGGAGGTTGCCCGCCTGGTGGCTCCAGGCACAAAAACATTTGAAGAAGCCCGTGCGCAGGCTATTTCCGGCTATCAGGATTCATTGGAAAAGAATTGGGTTACAGCATTAAAAAATAAATACCCGGTAAAAGTGAATAATAAAGGAAAGAAAATCGTTTTGGACGAGCTGGTAAAACCATGAAAACGGTTGGGTCTGCATATTCAGGTTCATCACTTTTTGCATTCATCGTCATGCTTGCATTCTTGAATAGTTGCGATCTCATCCGCATGAAAAAAGGACAGAATGAAACCAATAATAAGCGCAAAGCCATAGCCCGGGTAAACAATGCCTTCCTATATCTGGATGAATTGAAAGGTATAGTGCCCGAGAAGACCACAAAAGATGATAGTGCCGCACGCATTAATGCTTACGTTACAAGCTGGGTTCGAAAACAGTTGCTTATTCAGGAAGCATTAAAAACAATCAATATTGACGAAGCCGAAGTGGAACGCAAAGTGCTTGACTATCGATACAGTTTGATTGGCTACGAATTTCAAAACTATTATATTCAACAGCATCTTAATGACAGTGTCAACGATGTTGATATTGAGAATTATTATAAAGCTCACCCCGACAATTTTATTCTCAAGCAAAACATTATCAGAGGTACCTATATAAAAGTGCCGAAAGATGCACCCCGCGTGAAGCGAATAAAGGACTTGATGTTCTCTATTAAGGAGAAAGAGATTGCCGAATTGAAATCTTATTGCCTGAGTTTTTCAGCCGCTTATCACTTGGCCGATTCCTCGTGGATTGAGTTTGATAAGCTTGCAGTAAATTCGCCACTGGCGGAAATTCCAAATAAAATACAGTTTTTAAGGTCTTACAATTATTATGAAACCAATGACCCTGGTTTTTTGTATTTTCTGAAAGTCGACGCCTACAAAATCAGCGATAACATTTCGCCGTTGGAGTTCGTAAGACAGGACATTAAAAACATTATTTTAAATAAAAGAAAAGTAGAACTTGCGAAAAAATTGGAGGATGAGGTTTATGAAAATGCTGCAAAACGTAAAGATTTTGAGGTTTTTAGCAAATAGTTGGATACTTGTAATGCTATTTTCACTGACATCCTTAGCTCAGGATGCCAAGGAGAAAGAGGACAATAGTTTTGTGCTGGACAAGATCATCGGTAAAGTCGACAATTACATTGTGTTAAAATCCGAACTGGAGGCGGCTTATCAGAATTATCTCACAGAAGGAAATCCAGGTTCAGACCAGGCAAAGTGCAGTTTGCTAAACCGCATGGTAATGAACAAACTAATGGTAGCCAAAGCTGAGATTGACTCTGTCTTGGTTACAGATCTCGAGGTAGATCAAAATACAACCCAGCGGATGAACGTGATTCTGCAAAACTACGGCAACTCACCCGAAGAACTGGAACGTCAATATGGTAAAACACTCGATCAAATAAAGATAGAACTTCGTGATCAGATCCGCGAACAACTTCTGGCGCGCGAAATGACTCAGCGCATCACCAAAGACATTGATATCACACCATCAGAAGTGAAGCGCTTTTTTAATAAAATACCTAAAGACAGTTTGCCCTATTATTCTGCCGATGCCGAGATCGGGCAAATTGTACGGGTAGCGAAAGTTAACCATCAGCAGAAAGAAGATGCGAAGAACCGATTGGAAGAACTGCGCAATAGGCTCATGAATGGAGAAAATTTTAACGAACTCGCTAAAAAATATTCAGAAGATCCATCGGCCCAGTCTAATGGCGGTGAGCTCGGCTACCAAGGCCGGGGTAACATGGTGCCCGAGTTTGAAGCGATGGCTTTCAAATTGCGTAAAGGAGAAATATCACATCCGTTTGAGTCACCCTTTGGGTTTCACATCATGCAGTTGATCGATCGTCGGGGTAATGAATATAATTCACGCCATATTCTGGTTTCGGCAATACCAAGTCAAAGCGACATTGACAGAGCCACACAGTTTCTTGACAGCTTGCGCAGAAAAATTGTGAAAGACAGTATTAAGTTTGAGCGTGCAGCCAAATTATTTTCTGACGACAAGGAAACGAAAGGCCACTCCGGCTATATCACAGATCAAGATGGCGATGTACGAGTTGCCCTGAACAGAATTGACCCAGCCGTCTATCTTGCTATTGACCCAATGAAAGTGGGTGAAATTTCAAAACCGCTCCCCTATCGCACAGAAGGTCAAAAGGAGGCGGTGCGAATCATCTACTTTAAGGCCAAAATTGCGCCGCACCAAGCCAACCTGACGGACGATTGGCATAGAATACAATCGGCGGCATCGGCCGAAAAGAAAGACAAGGCTATTAATAAATGGTTCCTTAAGGCGCGCCAAGACGTGTTTATCAACATCGATCCATCGTATAATTATTGCAAAATTTTGGAGTAACGTTTTTTGCGTGATTCCTCTGTTGAAACAGGTTTATCTTGCGATGGCTTTAATAAAAAGTTACTTTCACATCCAAAGATTTTAATAGAATGTCAAAAAATTTTGCCAACGATGTGGAAGCCGCGGATGCATTGGCACAAGCATACAAGAATTTAAAAAGTGAAATCGGTAAGGTCATCGTAGGACAAGATGATGTAATCCGGCTCACCCTCACTGCTATTTTTAGTCATGGCCATGCACTCCTCATCGGTGTACCCGGTTTGGCCAAAACATTGCTCGTACAAACTCTGGCTCAGGTACTTGATCTGCAATTCAAACGAATTCAGTTTACCCCTGATCTTATGCCTTCTGATATTGTTGGCGCAGAGACTATGGACAAGGAAAGGAATTTTCAATTCGTAAAAGGACCTGTCTTCGCCAACATTGTGCTGGCCGACGAGATCAATCGTACACCACCAAAAACACAAGCTGCTCTTCTCGAAGCAATGCAAGAAAATGCTGTAACTATTGCGGGCAACCGTTACTTGCTTCCACAGCCGTTTTTCGTACTCGCCACTCAAAACCCGATTGAGCAAGAGGGGACTTATCCGTTGCCTGAAGCCCAGTTGGATCGCTTTATGTTCAACATTTTTTTGGATTACCCTACCTACGAACAGGAACTGAAGATTGTGAAAGGCACTACGGCCGACGAAAAGGCCGAAGTTTCCAAGATGCTCGGTGCCGAGGATATCATGTCCTTTCAGCACCTCGTGCGAAGAGTACCCATCGCTGATAATGTTGTTGAGTATGCCGTGAAACTAGCCTCATCTACAAGACCCGGAAATTCTTCCTTACTGGCCAATGATATGCTGGAATGGGGCGCCGGTCCGCGGGCTTCGCAATATTTAGTATTGGGTGCAAAATGCAATGCCCTACTCAACGGCAAATATTCTCCCGACATTGAAGATGTGCAAGCCGTGGCACAACCGGTATTACGCCATCGTATAGTACGCAATTTCAAAGCCGAAGCCGAAGGAAAGTCTGTAGATGATATCGTTTCTAAATTGATGGCTCAAATCAAAAGCTGATTTGCCAATGCTCGACCAGATTAAGAAGCTTTCAATCCGGTATGCCCATGAGGTTGTGAGCATGCGCCGACATCTGCATGCCAACCCCGAGCTCTCCTATAAAGAATTCAATACTGCAAAATTCGTTTCAGATCAACTGCAGAGTTTCGGCCTAAAACCAATAGAAGGTGTTGCAGGAACAGGCGTAGTCGTTTTGATAAAAGGAAAGAATCCACAGAAAAGAACTGTCGCGTTACGTGCCGACATGGATGCCCTGCCCATTCAGGAGACAAGCACATCTCCGTATAAATCGAAAAACCCAGGAGTGATGCATGCTTGCGGCCACGATGTACACACAGCTTCGCTTTTGGGCACAGCTAAAATACTCAGCGAAGTAAAAAGTCAATTTGAAGGAACCGTAAAATTTATTTTTCAACCTGGTGAAGAGAAAAATCCGGGTGGCGCTTCAATGATGATCAAAGAAGGTGTTTTGGAAAATCCCAAACCTTCAGCAATTATCGGTCAGCACGTAATGCCACTGATACCGGCCGGCAAAGTCGGATTCCGTGAAGGCATGTATATGGCAAGTAGTGATGAGATATATTTGCGTGTGATTGGCAAGGGTGGTCATGGAGCCGCGCCAGAACTGACGATCGACCCGGTCGTGATCTCTTCTCACATCATCATAGCATTGCAGCAAATTATCAGCCGAAATGCCAGCCCAAAACAGCCTACGGTTTTGACATTTGGGAAAGTCATTGCCGATGGCGCAACGAACATTATTCCTAATGAAGTAAACATTTCAGGCACCTTTCGAGCGCTTAATGAAGTGTGGCGCGAAGAAGGTCTGCAAAAAATAAAAAAGATGGCAGAAGGAATTGCCGAAAGCATGGGTGGGAAAT
>Ga0206976_1008_pt2 | contig 53932 bp, 37 predicted proteins | sample Alteio_BWOrgHeat_82_FD_152926 | JGI IMG/M metagenome (GOLD analysis project Ga0206976, IMG submission 152926) | Enriched cells from forest soil in Barre Woods Harvard Forest LTER site, Petersham, Massachusetts, United States -... | ecosystem: Environmental > Terrestrial > Soil > Temperate forest >... | reverse complement strand
TGCGTCACAAATCATTTACATTTTTAAATATCATTGGCCTCTCGCTGGGTATGGCAGCCAGCTTGCTGATATTACAGTATGTGAAATACGAACGCAGTTTTGACACGTTTCACAGTAAAGCCAATGACATCTACAGGATTCAGTACAATGGGTGGCAAAATGGAAAACTTCGGTTTGAATGTGCCGCTGCGGTTCCAGCCGTCGGCCCGGCACTAAAAAACAATTTTCCGGAAGTGAAACAATTCACCCGGCTTTATCCGGTTAGCGGTGTGGTAAGCTATGAAACTCCTAATCACGCGTTGGTTTCTTTTCTTGAGAATAAAATGCAGATAACTGACCCTGCAGTTTTTGAGGTCTTTGATTTCAGACTATTGAAAGGCAATCAGGAAACTGCATTGCTCGGACCCAATAAAGCCGTGATCTCACAGAAAGCAGCAAAAAAATACTTTGGAGAAGCGGACCCTATAGGCAAAACCATCGCCTGGAATGGCCGCAGGAAGTTTGAAGTTACCGGAATCTTTGAAGACATCCCCGAGAATTCGCATATCAAGTTTGATTTTATGTTTTCATACCAGACCTTAAATAATGAAACCCATAACGACTCAGAAACAGCTTGGGGCTGGTACGATTTTAACACCTATGCTTTGCTCCAACCGGGTACTGATGTAAAGTCGTTGCAAGCCAAGTGGGACAGTTACCTTTTGAAAACACGAGGCGAAGATTGGACTAAAACCAGCCGGCGCCAGGAATTCATTTTACAGCCTTTGTTAGGGATACATCTTTATTCAAATCTTCTCCAGGAATCACAACCCGAAGAGCGTGGTGATGGTGATTCCGTGTATGCCCTCACGATTATTGCCTTATTCATTCTGATTATTGCCTGGGTGAATTATATTAACCTGGCTACAGCCAAATCTTTTGATCGTGCTAACGAAGTAGGAGTAAGAAAAGTAATGGGTGCAGAAAAAGGGCAACTTATTAACCAGTTTTTGTCTGAATCTTTTTTAGTGAATTTTCTGGCAAGTGTCTTTGCAGTAATACTTGTTCGCCTTGCCTGGCCTGCCTTTTCTTCTTTGTCTGGCAGAGCAATTCCTCTTTCCTTCATGCTGGAAAAGGATTTTTGGTTACTGGTTGTCATACTTCTTGTAGTAGGTTCTGTATTGTCAGGTTCTTACCCGGCATTGATTCTCTCATCGTTTAAACCGGTCACCGTATTGAAAGGAAAAGTAATACGCACGGCGCAAGGAAGCGTTTTAAGAAAGTCGCTGGTTGTGTTTCAGTTTGTTGCTTCTGTAGTCCTGATCAGCGGCTTGATTATCGTTTATCAGCAATTGAACTTTATGAAAAACCAAAGCCTCGGTGTTGATATCAACGAGACAATAGTATTGAAGGGACCAGGCGTTACGGACTCACTTTACACTCAGAAGGTTGAAAACTTAAGAGCTGCAGCTTTGCGAATAGCGGGTGTAAAAAGCATGACGGCATCAACAAATGTTCCCGGCGATGAAATATTTTGGGCGAGTGGGATAAAACGATTGGTAGGAGGACCTGAAAATTCTATCTCAGGTTATACTGTAGGCATTGATCATGACTATGTGCAGTCTTTTAATTTGAAGCTGGCTGCAGGAAGAAGCTTTGATTTGCAGCACCCCAACGACCGGAAAAGTGTTGTGCTCAACCGTGCTATGGCAGAGGCTCTTGACTTCAAAGATCCCAAAATGGCTCTGGGTGAAAAAGTAATTCAGAATGATACTCTTGAAGTAGTTGGAGTTTTAGAAAACTACCATCAGATGTCCTTGAAAGAAACGGTGGCTCCGCTGGTGTTTCGCTATACGCCCAACTTCTCATCATTTTTTGCCTTTAAAATTGAAAGCAAGGATTACCATGGAATCCTGGCTTCGCTCGAAGAACCCTGGCAAGCTTATTTTCCAGGCAACCCCATGGACTATTTCTTCCTGGACAAGTTTTTCAATCGCCAATATGAGAGCGACAGGCAGTTTGGGCAGGTGTTTGGAATCTTTACAGCGTTGGCAATATTCATTGCCTGTCTGGGGTTGTTTGGGCTAGCTTCATTTATGACGATCCAGCGGACCAAGGAGATTGGGATAAGGAAGGCGTTGGGATCAACGTCAACCAAAATAATCCTTTTATTGTCCAAAGGTTTTATTCAACTCGTGTTGGTAGCTAACCTTATCGCGTGGCCACTCGCCTGGTGGATTATGAATTCATGGTTGCAGTCATTCCCTTATCACATTGACATCAACCCGTTTTTGTTTGTTGTGGCAGGTTTTGGAGTTGTGACTATCGCATTCCTGTCAGTGGGCTTTCAAACTTTTAAAGCTGCCCGTGTAAATCCTGCAGACACGCTGAAATACGAGTAGTATCACAACTTAAAAAAATGAATTGATATTTTGTTGCCTATTTCTTTAACAAAATACTAAGTAATGCGTATGTTTGTTTGACAAAGTATAAACAAATGAACAAAGAATACCTCGGCGAATTTGAAGAACTGGTGCTTACTATGGTTGGCATCTTACAAGAGGAGGCATACGGCAATGCTATTGTTGGCGAAATTGATCAACGTGTAGGACGCAAAGTAAATCTTAGCGCTGTCCATGTAACATTATACAGACTCGAAGACAAAGGCTATGTGAAATCCTATATGGGAGGGTCAACCAATGCGCGCGGTGGAAGAAGAAAAAGGATTTTCCAGGTCACCAATGCCGGGCTGGCAATGTTGAGGGCAAGGAAAGAACAGCAGGTGCAATTGTGGAAGTTGATACCTCAACTGAAAATGTCTGCCCTGTGATGACTTTGATGCATGAATAGATTATGGCTGAGCGAAGTAATGATTCTGAGTTTAACCGATCGCCCGGAATTGCTCTTCGGTTCCTGGCTTGGTTTTGCCCATCGGCTTTATTTGAAGGAATTGAAGGCGATTTACTTGAGCAGTTTGATAAGGACACTAAATTTTTTGGAATTAGAAAAGCGCAGCGAAGGCTTTTGTGGAACGTAATCAAGTTTTTTCGTTTGGAGATAATCTTCAGAAACAAAATCAAGTTTAACATGACGAATACTACACTCTTGACTAGTTACTTTAAAGTAGCCTTTAGGAATTTATGGCGGAACAAAGGTTTTTCGGCGATTACGATTGGCGGACTCGCTATTGGCATATCCTGCAGCCTTGTCATTTTTCTTTTTGTCTATGGAGAATGGAGTTACGATAAAGGCTTTTCAAAGTCAGATCGTATTTACAGAATAGGCATTTCTTTTTTTAATATTGGCCAGTTTGCCAATGGACCTGAGAAGCTCTTGGATGTGCTGCCAAAGGAATTTGACGGTGTCGAGAACGCTACTCGTATAAGGAATGAACGCAATGTTCCCATTAAAGTAAAAGATATCACTTTTCAGGAGGCTACGGTTTATTATACAGACACAGCGTACTTCAAAATATTTGATTATGATTTTCTAAGCGGGGATTCTAAGAAAGCCCTGGCTGGTCCAAACGAAGCCGTAGTCACAAAAAAACTTGCAGAAAAGCTTTTTGGAAGAACTGATGTCCTTGGACAGGTAATTGAGGTGGGAAAGAAGAACTTACCGTTTACGATTACAGGTGTCGTTAAAAATTTGGGCTTTAATTCGCACCTCAAAACTGAATTGTGGCTTTCCAATCAAAGCATGCTCACCGGAGAGGTGGCCTGGTCATCGGCGTCATTTTATAATTATGTTTTATTAAAACCGAATAACGCTGAAACCGATTTGCGCCAAGCACTGAATTTGCTTTTTGAAAATCATGTTTATCCAGAATCTGGTAAGCCAATGGGTTTTAAATCTCTTGAAGACTACAGGAACAATAATATGGCGATCAAGTTCTACGTTCATAAGTTGCCTGACATATATTTAAAATCAAAATTGAATTTTGAGATTTCACCTGGTGGTAACGAATCCAACATTTACATTTTTTCGGCAGTCTCTGTTTTCATCTTAATTCTGGCAGCTGTAAATTTTGTTAATCTCACCACTGCACGTGCTGCACGAAGAGCTAAGGAAGTTGGTATTCGTAAGGCAATGGGAACTTTGCGAAGTAAATTGGTAATCCAATTCCTGCTGGAGTCGGTTACCACAAGCCTTATATCAATGATAATGGCGCTGGTACTGGCTGAAATCTTCTTGCGAATATTTGAGATGGTGACGGGAACAGTTTTGTTAGATACTATTTGGCGGAATCCATACTCTGTAGGGCTTTTCTTTATGTTCTCATTGCTGGTGGGAATTCTTTCAGGAATTTATCCGGCATTTTATCTCACCTCTTTTGTCCCGGTAAAAGTATTGAAGGGCAACATTGCCACGGGCAGTGGATCTTTCAGAAATTTTTTGGTTGTCTTTCAGTTTACGATTTCCATTTTGCTGATCTCGTGCGCACTGGTTGTTCAAAACCAGCTTCATTTCATGGCTACCAAAAATTTAGGATTCGATCAAAAGAATGTTCTCACAGTTGATCACATTGACTTACTTAAAACTTCAGCACAAACGTTTAGAAATGAGCTTGACAATTTTCCGGGAGTTTCCAATTCCAGTTTTCATATGGGCGAACCCGGCAGTAAACGAATTATGTCATTCCGTGCATTCCAAACCCCAAAAATGGAACATCCGGCTTCGGTCTTTACCTATTATGGCGACGAAAATTTTCTGGGCCTTAATGGAATGCGGTTGATTAAGGGCAGGAGCTTCATTAAGGATTTAGCTTCGGATTCATCATCTGTTATTCTGAATGAGGCAGCTGTTCAAATGCTTGGGCTTGGTGACGACCCGATAGGTGCGCTTGTTGATCAAAAGTCGCGCGTCATCGGTGTAGTTAATGATTTTCATTGGGAATCGTTGCGAAATAAAATTGCCCCGCTGGCAATTGCTTTGGGTAACGAACCAGCCGAATTGGGATTTAAGCTGGAGGCAACAGCCATTCCGTCATTTTTAAAACGAGCCGAAGAAAAGTGGAAACTCCTGGTACCTGATGAACCCTTTCAATATCATTTTTTGGATAGCAATTTTGGAGAATTACTTAGCAAGGAAAAAGTATTCGGCAGGGCTATTAATTTCTTCACCTTCCTGGCCATATTTATTTCTTGCCTTGGCTTGTATGGACTGTCGGCATTTACCGCTGAGCAACGAACAAAGGAAATCGGAATTCGAAAAGTTTTAGGTGCATCGGCATTACACATCGTAACGATGCTCAACAAACGATTTACATTATTAGTTGTGATCGCCTTAGTGATAAGTGTGCCGCTTTCAGTTTATGTTATTCAAAAATGGCTTTCGGAATTTGCCTATCGGGTAGAACTTACCGCCTGGATATTTATACTCACTTCACTCAGTTCTTTACTTATTGCATGGATGGCGGTAAGCTACCATTCTATAAAAGCAGCATGGATCAACCCTTCGGAGACGTTGAAATATGAATGAGAATAAATCAAGCAGAGTGTCAAAATTCAGCCTGCGATTCCTTCAATGGTTTTGTCCTCCTGGTTTATATGAAGGTATCGAAGGTGATTTACTGGAACAGTTTGAAATTGATGTAAGGACTTTTGGAATAAATAAGGCAAAGCGAAAATTCACTTGGGGCGTTATCAACTTTTTCAGACCGGATATCATCTTACGAAATAGATTCTCCTACACTTTAATCAATACGATCATGATTGGCAATTATTTTAAAGTGGCCTCCCGCAACATCCTTAAGCGCAAGCTGTATTCTTTTATTAACGCCTTTGGGTTAAGCATTGGAATAGCTTTCTGCATCCTGATTTTTCTCTTCATCATGGACGAGAAGAGCTTCGATCAGTTTCATACAAATAAGAATCAAATTTACAGGCTTGAGGAAAAAAGCTATGACACATGGTTGCAAAATCCAAAAGATCCCTATTCCCGATCAGCTTATCTTCCCAAAGGTGTGGCACAAGCTGTCAAGGATGAACTACCTGAAGTAATATTCGCTACCAGGTATAATCCGAGTCATAACGGAATTGTAAGGTATGGTGATAAGATTTTTACAGAGAAAGAAATAGCTTATGTCGATGCTGATTTTTTTAATATGTTCTCATTTCGCTTATTGGCTGGAAACCCCAATAAGATTTTTAAAGGAAAACTTGAGGCAGCAATTACTCCCGCCATCGCAAAAAAATATTTTGGCGATGAAAGTCCGCTGGGCAAAGCTTTGCGCGTAGATGTTGAAGGTGACAAGGAATTTATTGTAACAGGTATAATCGAGGCAGCACCGAGCAACTCCAGTTTAAAATATGGCATTTTGTTGCCACAGGAAAACAGCCCGGGTTATGAACGAAACCTGAATCAATGGGGAAATTTCAACACGCCTGCCTTTGTGCAAGTGTTGCCGAATACAGATTTGAAGAATTTCAAATTGAATCTCGACAAGGTGATTCAAAAGCACATGGGAGATAAGCTGGAGAAGTGGAGAAAAAATGCAACAGTCCCTATACCGGCCGATGTGAGAATGATGGAACTGGAGTTCACTCAACTCCCGGATATGCATTTGAAAAAAGAAATCAGTTGGGATAAAGTGAGCGACCCTCAATATTCATGGATATTGGGTGGCATCGCCTTGTTGATCTTATTGATCGCCTGTATCAATTATATTTCATTGGCACTGACTACCTCAGCAGCGCGCAAAACTGAAGTGGGGATACGCAAGGTTGCAGGTGCTCAAAAGCAGCAGTTGGTTTGGCAATTTAGCATTGAGTCAATCGTACTGTCATTCATTTCTATGATTGTCGGGATCGGCTTAGTCTTTTTATTTCTTCCTTCCTTCAATCAGTTTACGGATAAAGCGATTGCGATAACGTTTTCAAATATTGCTCCGGTTTTATTAACGAGTACTGCACTTACAATTCTCATTGGTATAATGGCGGGCAGCTACCCGGCTTTGTTCCTCTCGGGTTTCAGGCCGGCTCTTGTTTTGAAGGGTGCATTTACTTCTAAAGTTCAGGCCGGGTTTACCAAGCCATTAGTTGTTATTCAATTTGCGTTGTCTGCTTTTTTGATTATGAGCTCGGTGATCATGTACCGTCAAATGAAGTTTGTTACTACTAAAGATCTCGGGTACAACAAAGCGCAGATTTTAGTAGTGCCAACACAGTCAGGTTATAATATTGAAGCGAATAAAACGGTGGAGCGGTTTCGCACACGCTTTCAGTCAGAACCATCAGTCGTGTCGCTGGCAGGCACAGGGCTTTCGTTCAATCAGGGATATTCCCGGTACGGATATAAAATTAAGGGTGAGCAAAAGGCAGCTTATGTGTATGCTGTTGACCCATTCTATTTGTCGACGTTAGGAGTAAATATGGTACAGGGAAGAAATTTTGACGAACGCATAGCGGCCGACTCTGACGCAGTGGTTGTCAACGAAGCATTGGTGCGTGATATGAAATGGACTGATCCTTTAAATGAATATCTAAATTACCGCGAAGACTCTACGGGGCTAGGCGCGAAAGTGATTGGTGTAGTGAAAGACTATCATTTTCTTTCGCTTGAAAAAAATATTGACCCGATGTTCTTATCAATGAATAAAAAAGATGTTGGATACCTGGGTACCATGTTGATAAAACTTTCAGCTGGCAATTTGCCTGAGAAAATTGAAAAGGTGCGGGCAATTTGGAAAGAGCTTTCTCCCGACAAACCATTTGAATATACGTTTCTGGATGAAGATGTAGCAACGCAATACAAATCCTATCAACGATGGATGAGCATTATGGGCTTGGCTACTTGCTTTGCCATCTTGATTTCATGCTTAGGATTGTTCGGGCTTTCAGGGATCAATGCTTTAAACCGAACTAAAGAGATAGGTATTCGCAAAGTGATGGGAGCGGAGTTGAGCAATATTTTCCTGTTACTCAATAAACAATTTATCTGGTTGGCAATGATTGCGTTTGCTATAGCCACCCCGTTGTCGTGGTATGTGATGAATAAATGGTTGAAGGACTTTCAGTTTAAGATCACGATCGGATGGGAATTATTTGCTTTAAGCATGGCTGCAGGGTTGGCAGTGGCCTTACTCACCGTTAGCTATCACGCATTGAAGGCTGCATGGATTAATCCAGCGCAAACCTTAAAGAATGAATAAGAAGCCGCCTTCACTTGCTTCGCGGTTTTTAGCCCTGTACTGTCCCGAATCATTGATTGAAGGTATCGAAGGAGATTTGCAAGAGCAGTTTGAATACGATGTAAAGCAAACAGGAGAGAGGGCAGCTCGAAGAAAGTATGTGTGGAATGTTATTAAATTTTTCCGGCCAGCAATTATTTTAAGAAACAAATTTAGAAACCATTTATTTCAACAGCATATGCTTCAAAACTATTTTAAGATAGCCTTCCGCTCATTGTGGCGCGCAAAAGTGCATTCATTGATTAATGTGCTCGGTCTTAGTTTGGGTATAGCGTGTTGTATTCTGATTTCACTTTTCGTACGCGACGAACTCACCTTCGATAGGATGCATAAAAATGCAGATCGCATCTACCGTGTGTATTCGCGCGAAGATTGGGGAGAGAAGCAGCAATTCTTTAATACGGTTACACCTTTTCCGATGGGACCGGCTCTGAAAGACAATTTGCCTGAAGTTGAGCATCAGGTAAGAGTTAACAACATCAATGCCCAGTTGAAAGTGGGTGAGAGTCAGTTTAATGAAACCGTTGTTGTAGCTGGGCAGGATTTTTTTGATGTATTCGATTTTAAAACTATTGTGGGCGACCGGCAGCAGGCATTGCACGGACAGAGTAATGTCGTGATCAGCAAACGAATGGCCGACAAATATTTTGGAACTGCCGATCCGCTAAACAAAGTGATTGCAATACAATTGGGTGAAAACTTTGAGGATTTTTCGGTGAAAGCTGTGGCGGAAAATACACCTTCTAATTCAAGTACTCAATTTGATGTTCTGATTTCTGAACTCAATTACCCTAAGTTGTACAATCAGAATCTACTAACTTCATCGTGGTTTAATATCATTCCAGAGACTTACGTGATGTTGAAGCAGGGTACAGATCCCACGGCTGTGGAGAAAAAATTTCCTTCTATGTTTCGTACGATTATTGGCGAAGATAATTTCAAAAAAAGCAAGTACGCACCAGGCTTACAACCACTTACCGATATACATCTAAATACAAATTATCCTGTTGGAATTGCACCAGTAAGCAATCCGAAGTATTCATACATCCTTGCGGCGATTGCCTTGCTGATCCTTTTTGTTGCATGTATCAATTTTGTAACGCTCTCCGTTGGTAGATCGATGCAAAGGGCCAAGGAAGTCGGGATACGCAAGGTTGTCGGAGCTATGAGAGTACAATTAGTCACGCAGTTTATAGGCGAAGCAATCATTGTATCGCTTATTGCAATGGTGATTGGTGCAGGATTAGCGTTTGCCAATTTACCGCTCTTCAACGATTTGGCTGGCAAGCAATTACTTTTTCCACTAAACGGATTTATGATTTTAATAATTACTTCGCTTTTGCTTGTCATCGGTTTAATCTCGGGCAGCTATCCTGCATTTGTTCTGTCCTCCTTCAAACCAATTGCTATTTTAAAAGGAGCTTTACAGACAGGTAGTTCAAAGCAAAATGTGAGGAAGGTTTTAGTTGGTGTGCAATTAGTGCTCTCAATTTTCCTTATCTCGAGTACGCTCCTGATGCGTAAGCAATTAACGTTTTTGCAAAACAAGAATATGGGCTTTAATAAGGAACAGTTAGCCGAGATTCAACTCAATGTCCCCAGAGGTGGCACTCTGGCAACACGGGTGAATGCTGGTTTTGAAAAGGCAGAACGTTTCAAAACTGAGCTTGAGAAATTTCCTGATATTTTAGCCGTTTGTGCTTCTGCCCACGATTTTGGAAATGGTGCCTGGACTAATGTCGGCTACACCGACGATAAAAACGTTTACCGGACTTTTAACTTGAACATTGTGGATGATGAGTACTTGCCGACGCTAAAAATGGAATTGGCCAGCGGAAGGAATTTCTCAGACGCCAACCCTTCAGACAAAAGGCATTCAGTAATAGTTAATGAAGCATTCGCGAAAGAATATGGATGGACTGATGCGATTGGAAAGAGAATCCCCGGAAAGAATTTTCAAGATCACGAAGTCATTGGGGTAATAAAGGATTTTAACTATGCATCTCTTTATACAAAAGTACAGCCACTTGTAATTGTAGAAGACCCGTCAATTATTCTGAGCGGAATTGAGAACATTAACATCGACAATTCGCCCATTCCCAAGTTGATGGTCAGACTGAAGTCGGGAAATATGGCGACAGCTACAACTCAACTCAAAGAGGTATGGAACAGGGTTTCGGGTGAGGAGGAGTTTTCTTTTGCTTTTGTAGATCAGGCCATGGCAAAGCAATACCGAAATGATCAAAACCTTGGACGGATCGTGAGTATTGCTGCTATTCTGGCAATTCTAATTGGAAGTCTTGGACTTTATGCGTTGGCGTCGCTGGCGATGCAAAACAGGACCAAAGAAATAAGTATTCGCAAAGTACTGGGTGCAACGGAAAACTCGTTACTCGTTCTGCTGTCAAAGGAATACGTGGTTCTGGTTGTTGTTTGTTTGATTCTTTCTGTTCCGGCTACATGGTATTTGATGGCTAATTGGCTTTCCACTTTTGAATATCGGGTAGCGATAGGATTTGATGTGTTCTTATTAGCAGGAAGTATCTCGTTGATAATGGCACTGGGCACTATTTGTTTTCAAATGCTTAAAACTGTTTGGACAAGTCCGATGAAAAACCTGAAATACGAATGAGTTATTTTTTTCCAACCGGAAATGTATATCCTAACTCATAAGTCCACTGCCAGGAATAGAAATATTGGGTCGATTTCCCCAAATGTTCGTGGCCGAGTTTTGTATTTGTGTAGTCTGCAAGAGCGGCTTGCATATCAGTTTGAACAAAAATGTGATTGAAGAAAGTGGCCCGTACACCGAGACTGGTTGCGAATACCATTCCATGGTAATGAAAATAACCAGGATCACGGTCGCCCAATATTGTATCAATAGTATAGGATATCATGGGGCCGAGCCCAACTTTTGCAATGGCATCGACTTGAATCTTTTCTCTCTGCAACAAACTCTCTCTTTTCACCAAATTAAGTAACAGATAGTTATTACCGTTAGTGTGTTGCAAATGCAGCAGCGTATCATAGAGTTGCATATTTTGGTCGTACTGATTTCCGAGAATCTGCCCTTTGATATGCACCATTTGGTTTGGCGTTACTACGTATTTCAGGTGGTTCCACCCAATTTCAATTCCCAGATTGTGTTTGCCTTTGAAAAAATATCCGGCCGTCAAATCGTATTGAGGAATGGTGAGCCTGTCAATGTACCACCACCGCCACATATCAGGCTTGTCGCTGGCCTTTGCATTATATAGCGTGAAATCGTAATTGGTATTTGATCTTGGATCGTGCCCGTAAACATGTATATCGCTCTTGGAGTACCAATCGCGATTATAGCCCCAACTAAAATAGAACTGACCTTGGTTACGAGACTTTTGCTCAGATAAATCTTGTGCTACAGAGAATCTAATCAACCCGGGAAAAGACACTGCAATCAGGAGAACAACACGGAGTTTCAACACGGCGATAAAAATAAGTCGCAAAGCTATAAAAAAACTTTTCATTGATGCCCAAGAATATAAGGCACGGCTTAAAAAATCCATTCGAGGCTCACTTTTCGTATGTTAATTGAAATTTCACGACTATGGTTTCTTTCCTCAAGATTTTCTTAAGCCTCGTCTGGCTTTTTATGGTTTATATAGTGATATCCACCAGTTTAGAGAGCAGCCTTTTTAAGGAGTGGGAGTTTCTGGGCGCCATTCCCTGGATGCGCGCCACTCTATGGGATTTTTATGCAAACGTGCTGGTAATTTTCTTGTGGGTCGTTTATAGAGAGAAAGATTGGCGAGTAAAGGCCGTTTGGGCGGTGCTATTTTTCTGTCTTGGCAGCATCGGTACCATCGGCTATACGTTAGTTCAGCTGTTTCGGCTGAAGGAAGGGGAGAGTCTTCAGAGAATCCTGCAATCTAAACTTTGACAGATGATTCTGAATGAACTATTAGTCTTAATAGCAACAGGTGGAATTGCGTTGCTGATCGTTTTTACTATCACCTGGCTTATCCAACTTGAAACAAAAAACGCAGCCATAGTCGATAGTATCTGGTCAGCCAGCTTTCCAATGCTTGCGTTGATTTATTTTTTCCTTACAGACGGTTTTTACAAGCGCAATGCTTTGATTTTGATGATGGTTTTTATTTGGGGTATGCGCCTGGCGTCCTATTTATTTATTCGAGCATCAAGTCATCCGGAAGATATTCGTTATACCGTCTTGCGTGAGCAATGGGGGACTCGGCAGAATATTTTAATGCTTCGCTTTTTTTACTTTCAGGGAATCTTGGCATTAATCCTTTCGTTGCCATTTGCTCTGGTGATGCGCAACTCTTCTCATGAGCTAAAAATTGTCGAATGGATCGGTGCAGCAATTTGGGTTATTGGCGTTACGGGCGAGAGTATTGCTGATTGGCAGCTGAAAAAATTTAAGTCGGACTCCTCCAATAAAGGAAGAATATGTGAAGTCGGGTTATGGAATTACTCGCGTCACCCGAATTATTTTTTTGAATGGCTGGTTTGGGTTGCCTATTTCGTGTTCGCACTCGGTTCGCCTTATGGCTGGATCAGTGTCGCCTGCCCGGCGGCAATTTTGTATTTCTTACTCAAAGTTACTGGCATTCCATACACCGAGGCGCAGATGATTAAATCGCGAGGACAGGCTTTTGCTAATTATCAAAATTCAACTTCAGCATTTATTCCATTACCTAAGAGAAAATAAAAAATTCTGTGGATTGATTCAGTAATTTATGTGGTATACCTCCCTTTTAGAAAAGAATTTGCTCCCGGATTTCTTGATACGTTACGGCATCCGCCAAAACTGCAGGCAACGACTTCGTGATGAAAGTACGGACGACATGGAAAAACAACATGAACGGCTTATGGTCTTTATTGATCGGCTAAAGCAAAGTTCTGTCGCTGTTGAAACCCAAGCTGCCAATGAACAGCATTATGAAGTGCCAACACGATTCTTTCAATTGGTGTTGGGCAAGCACTTGAAGTACAGCAGCGGTTATTGGAAACATAACAAGGTTTCGTTTGATCAATCGGAGGAAGATATGTTGCAGCTCACTTGCGCACGAGCTGAGCTAAAGAACGGCCAAAATATCTTGGAGTGTGGTTGTGGCTGGGGATCGCTATCACTTTTTATGGCCAAGAAATATCCTGATAGTAAGATCACTGGAGTTTCTAATTCACGGACGCAAAAATTATTTATTGACGAAGAAGCCAGAAAGCGAGGCATTACGAATCTTACAATCATTACAGCAGATATGAATGCCTTTCAGATTGAAGACCAATTTGATCGGATAGTCTCGGTGGAGATGTTTGAGCACATGCGTAACTACCAGATGTTGCTTCAAAGGCTCTCTGGCTTTCTAAAGCCCGAAGGAAAGATGTTCATTCACATATTCACGCATCGATACCTTAGTTATTTCTACGAAGTAAAAGATGAAAGCGACTGGATGGCAAAATATTTTTTTACAGGTGGCATTATGCCGAGCGACCATCTCCTTCTTTACTTTCCTGATCATTTTAAAATAGAGAAACACTGGCGCGTCAACGGGCAGCATTATCAAAGGACATCCGAAGCCTGGCTTACCAATATGGATAGGCACAAAACAGAGATTCTAAGATTGTTCGCTGTCACGTATGGAAAAAAGAATGTAAAAAAATGGTGGGTTTACTGGCGCGTGTTTTTTATGGCGTGCGGGGAATTGTGGGGCTTCCGCAATGGCAACGAATGGTTTGTGAGTCATTACCTATTTGAAAAGCGTTAGTCATGAAATCAATAGCAATTATCGGCACTGGCATAGCGGGGATGGGTTGTGGGTATTTTCTTCACAAAGAATTTGATATCGAGTTTTACGAAGAGAATGACTATATCGGTGGCCACACCAATACGGTTTATGTCGAAGAGGACGATGGCTTTATTCCAATCGATACAGGATTTATTGTTTTCAACAGGGAGACCTATCCTAACCTGGTAAAACTGTTCAATCGATTAAGTGTGGAAGTGAAGCCTACCAACATGTCATTTAGTGTACAGCATTTACCTACCGGATTGGAGTATGGAAGTCAACTTTTATTTGCGCAGAAAAGAAATTACTTCAGCCCTGCATATATTAAAATGCTTTTTCAAATCCGGCATTTCTTTACTGAGTCAGATGAAATTTTAAATAACGAACGATATGCTTCGTATTCACTTCTGGACTATGTGACAGAAAAAAAATATGGTAGTGACTTTATTTATAAATACATCGTACCCATGAGCTCCGCACTATGGTCTACGCCAACAGATGTTACCTTACAATATCCCGTTCGAGTACTTGTGCAGTTTTTTAAAAATCATGGATTACTGGGAACGGATACGCAGTTTCAATGGTACACAGTCCACAATGGAAGTGAGCAGTATAAGGAGAAGCTCATTGAGCCATTCAAAAATAGAATACAAACCGGGAAGGCTGCCGTCAGGGTTTTTCGTGAAAATGGAAAAGCAAGGGTGCTTGCTTCAGATGGCTCTGAGAAAACTTATGATAAAGTAATTTTTGCATGCCATGCAGATCAGGCGTTAAAAATATTGGCTATTCCTTCGGAAACTGAGGCAAGGCTCTTGAAAAATTTTAGATACCAACAGAACGTGGCCACGCTGCACACCGATGAAACTATAATGCCGAAAACAAGACCCATTTGGTCAGCATGGAACTACCGGGTTGAAGCTATTGATGGCAAAGTGACAGCCACTACTATATATGATATGAACATCCTTCAGCAAGTGTCGCAGAAGAAAAATTATTTTGTATCAATCAATGACCCCGGAAAAATAAGCCCTTCCAAAATCATTCAAACTATTGAGTATGAGCATCCGGTTTTTACAGTAGCTACAGCTATCGCTCAAAAACAACTTCACCAATTGAACGAAAATGATGTCAGTTATTTCTGTGGAAGTTATTTCAGGTTTGGGTTTCACGAGGATGCCTTTACCAGCGCGGTGAACTTGTGCGAAAGGTTATTAGCCCGAAGTCCCTGGGAAATGGCGAAAAATCCAAAACCAGAACTTATTTCGTAAATTCTGTCATGGTTCAGCAAAACCTGAATTCCTGCTTATACGAATGCAAAGTAATGCACCAAAGGCTTGAGCCTCGTGTACATGAATTTGAATACAAGGTCTTTATGTTTTATATCAATTTGGATGAAACCAAGTTGCTTTCGTCAAAATTGAGACTCTTCAGCTATAATCACTTTAACTGGTTTAGCTTTCGCGATCGAGATCATTTACAGTGGCCATTGGCCGGTGGAATGAATCAAAAGACTACCAAAGAAAATGTGATTAGTTTTTTGAGTGATCATGGTATGGACCAAAGAGTGAACAAAGTCATGCTACTTACCAACGTCTCGACTTTGGGGTATTCCTTTAACCCGATTTGCTTTTATCTATGCTTCGACGAGGCCGGTGTACCCGTTTGTTCTGTGGCCGAAGTTTGCAACACACACGGAGAGATGAAATTGTTTTTGCTGGGAAATGATTCGCTGAGTGGCGATACTTTTAGAAAACACGTGTCTAAATATTTTTATGTCTCACCATTTACTGACTTGGACTCAAACTTCGATTTTATTTTCACTGTTCCAGGAGCGAGAATTAAAATGCGAGTGGATGACTACAAAAACGAAAAACGTTTTTTACTTACTTCCCTCACTGGAGAGAAAAAAAAGTTGAATGATCTTAACTTATTCTGGTACGGGCTTCGATTTCCATTGATTACCATTAGAATCATTTCACTGATTTACTGGCAGGCTTTTGTTTTGTATTTAAAGCGAGTGCCCTATAACAAAAAGAATTTTAACCTTCACCTTCAAAAAGAAACATATCAATACAAATAACCAGCATATGCCATCTTCTACTCTCGCGCTTAGTAGGCGTTTGTCGTTTTACGAGACTGTATTTGTTAATTTGTTTAGCGGAATGCCGAAGGGTAACCTTCATGTACAATGGCACGACGGCCGCGAATTTTATTTTGGAGAAGGAAATGAAGTGAATGCAAGCATTCGAATAACTGATTCAGCCTTCTTTACCAAGTGCGCGCTCTATGGTGACATCGGTTTTGCAGAATCTTATCTCGACGGGGACTGGCATACGGATAGTATTTCCAATGTGATTACTTGGTTTGTAATAAACCTTAATCATAACCCGGCGATTACAGGCAAGGGCTTTCGTAAATACGTTTCCAACTTTTTCCGGATCGCGAATAAAGTTTATCACGCTACACGCGAAAACACAATCACAGGATCAAAAAGGAATATTTCTGAGCATTATGATCTGGGTAATGATTTCTACAAACTATTTCTCGACTCATCGATGACGTATTCCAGTGGTATTTTCAAAGATGTAGACGATTCGCTCGAGACCGCGCAAGTAGAAAAGTATGATCGTTTGTGCAGAAATCTGAAATTAAAACCGACAGATCATGTGCTCGAGATCGGAAGTGGATGGGGAGGGTTCGCCGTTCATGCTGCAAAAAAATATGGATGTAGAATTACCACTATAACGATATCAGAAGAGCAGTTTAAATATGCCAAGGAACGATTTGAAAATGAAGGGCTGTCTGAAAGAATTGGTATTCACCTGCAAGACTACCGCACCGTAACGGGGAGTTTTGATAAAATTGTATCTATTGAAATGCTTGAGGCAGTCGGACATCGCTATCTCCCGGTCTTCTTTGGGAAGTGCAATGACTTGCTGAAAGAGAACGGTAGCCTCGCGTTACAAGTGATTACCTCGCACGACAAGCGTTATGCGGAGTTTCGTAAGGAGGTGGACTTCATTCAAAAGCATATCTTTCCCGGGTCGCAAACGCCTTCACTCTCAGCCATCCATGCTGCGGTCAATAAAGCTTCTGATTTTGGCTTGTACGATATGAAAGACATTGGCCTTCATTATGCGAAGACCTTGCGTATTTGGTTTGAAGCTTTCAATGCGAAGACAACTGACGTGAAAAAACTTGGCATGGACGATCGGTTCATCCGTAAATGGAATTACTATTTACAGTACTGTGAAGCAATGTTCAGGCAACGCCACATTTCGGTGGTGCAGTTGATTTATACACGCCCAAACAATCTTACGATTTAGAATTGTTTTAAGAGCAACTTTCGCAAGGAAAGAAAGTGCAAACCGTAGGCGAGCGGTACCAATAACCCCGGAAGTAAACTTACCGGAAATTTGGTCACTATTATGCTGGACGGCTCATTCATGAAGACCCGAAAAGGAGCGGGCATTGATAAGATAGCGGCGGCTACAATATTGATGAGTATTCCTAAACATAACAGGTTCCAAATCACCAAACCTTTTTTTGAAATTTTTCTTTTCATCACTAGAAATGCGATGACCGGTGCACTAATACCGCTCAGTATATCAAAATTCCTTCCTTCAAAAGTCATTTGAATAGGTGCTTGCCCCAGAATGTATAGCCCCGCTAATAACAGCTCTACAAAAAAACGAAATGCTTGTAGTCGTATGATATTTTCTGTAGGGATTAGCAAAAGTATTTCTGTTCCTATTTTTGAAAATGTAAATGCCAGAACAGCGATCAATGGAATAGCGAATACCAGAATCACATTGAACGGGAAAATTTGAAAATCTCCCATCTTCCCCATGACGGACCAAAAAGTCACAAACAATGCCCATGCAGACAAAGCAAGGAGGAAAATAATAAAAGTTCTTTTCTGTTTTGAAACGGACCATGCGCTAAGGGCAATCGTCTTCTTTATTTCGATAAATAAAAGTGCATAACTACCAACGGTTAAGATGATAAAACCGATTTGAATTAATTGTAACTGCATAGCGACTTGTTTGTATGCTAATGTACGGCAGATTCAGTCAGAGAATGATGACAAAAATTGCTAAATCTGTTGGGCTATACCTTGTATTGAGAAGGGTACACACCGAAATGATGCCGAAACAGCCTACTGAAGGAGCTTGCATTTTTTATTCCAACTTTTTCAGAAATCTCCTTTATTCCGAAATCAGATGACTTCAAGTGACAAACAGATTTTTCGAGCCGGATGCGTGTGATGAATTGATGTGGTGTTTCCTGAAAGTATTCTTTGAAAAGCCTCACCAGATGAAATTTGGATAAACAACTAATTCGCGACAATAGACCCAATGAAACATCTTTATTAAAATTTGAATAGATATAATCAGCAGCCAGATAAAGCCTCCGGATAATTTCTTCACGTGTTGCGACCTTAGCAACTTTCAATTGGTTAGCACTTTGTTGATGCTTAATTTCTGTATCCGCTAATCGAAGCAACAATTCTCCGATGAGTTCTTGCTCTTCAGTTTCGCTTTCATAATGTGCTAGTTTGCCAATCAATGCATTAAAGTAATCATCACGCCAATGGACGCGATTGTGAAATTCAATTGTGGTGAATACTTCTTCGGGGCTATCGAGTAAATATTTACTCGAATGCGTTGCATAGTACCATACTTCACTGGCTAGTTTATCACCAACATGAATATTGAAAGTTTTCGCTTGCAACGGGATGTGTAGGGAATATTCCTGCTTTGAATTACTAATGAGAAATGTGTTTTCATTTACACTGAGTTCTTTTTTGCCCGCATTAACTAAACTGTTGCCGCTAATGTTTGTGAAGAATGAAAGTGGACCTGTGATATTTTCACGATGAACTTTATTTGCTTTTGCATTTAAGATTACTGACGGCCAACCAGGCTGTTTTAATTTACGTCCGTCCCAAGAAAGCTGATTTTCAAAGCCTGTTTTGATTTGGGCTTTTAACCAATGAATATCAGGGAATTCGTGAAGAAACATCTATTTTTTCAATTACACCAGCGGTAAACGTCAATGGTTTAGTCAACGGTAAATTTGATTTTATGTTTATAACCCTAAACCAAATTTATGAAAAGGAATTTGCAAGGCCTTGTGGCTTTACTACTGTTGGCGCCGATTGCAGCGCTTGCTCAAAAGACTGAAAAGGTCGACACCCTGATAATTTCTAAAATCAAGGACGAAGGATTGAACCATTCGAAGGTGATGGATATCCTGAGTATGCTCACCGATGTAAACGGACCGCGTCTTACAAATTCACCAGGTTACAAGAAGGCTGCAGACTATGCTAAGTCAACATTGGAATCTTGGGGACTACAAAATGTCGCATTTGATCAGTGGGATGAAGAGTTCGGTCGCGGATGGCAGCTAAAGAAATTCAGCCTACAAACACTGGAACCATCGGCGTTTCAGGTAATATCTCATCCGAAAGCATGGACTCCCGGAATTAAAGGAACTGTTTTAACAGAAGCAATTTACCTTGATGTAAAAGACGAAGCAGACTTAGAAAAATACAAAGGAAAATTGAAGGGTAAGATTGTGCTTTTTAGCGCACCGGTTGTAGTGAAGCCTGGTTTTAAATCTGATGCTTCACGATTCAATGATTCAACTTTGCTTCAAATGGCCAATGCTCATCTTGAGGCCGAGGGACAAGGCGGACCCAGGCGGCCTAATGCTACGATGCAGCAACAGCAAAAATTGACTTACGCAAAATGGGAGCTCTGTGAGAAAGAAGGAGCGGTTGCTGTTTTGGAAGCAAGCCCGGCCTCACGCTTGGAAGATGGAACAATCCTGGTGAGTGCAGCTACAGTTCCATATCCTCCATCTGTTTCGTTTGACAAAAGAGTGAGGGCGCAACATGCCAACGTACCTAAACTATTACCACAAATAGTAGTTGCAGACGAGCAGTACAATCGGTTGGTTAGGATTCTGCAAAAAGGCTCTCCAGTGAAAATGGAACTTTCTCTCGAGACAGAATTCACAAATGCAGGCCCAGGATTTAATGTGATCGGAGAAATCCCCGGCACCGACCTGAAGAATGAAGTGGTGATGATTGGGGCTCACTTAGACTCGTGGCATAGTGGTACCGGTGCTACCGATAATGGCGCAGGCTCTGCAGTGATGATGGAAACGATGCGTATTATTAAATCGCTTGGCGTAAGTCCCCGCAGAACTATCCGGATTGGCTTGTGGGGAGGTGAGGAGCAGGGACTCATCGGGTCAAGGAATTATGTAAAGAGAGTTTTGGGTGAGCGTCTTGATAAGACACGTCCGTATGATTCCATTAAACTAAAGCCGGCGGCTGAAAAATTCTCCGTTTACTTTAATATGGATAATGGCACCGGTAAATACAGGGGAATTTATTTGCAAGGCAATGAAGCTGCGGGCCCGATTTTTAAGGCATGGTTTAAGCCGTTTGCAAAAATGGGAGCCTCAACAATTACCATACAAAATACCGGCGGTACAGACCATCAGGCATTTGATGCAATTGGTTTGCCGGGATTTCAATTCATTCAGGACCCTATCGAATACAGCTCGCGAACTCACCATACAAGCATGGACGTATTTGATAAAGCTATTGAAGCTGACTTGAAACAGAATTCTGTAATTACAGCTGCTTTTGCGTGGATCGCCGCTAATCGCGACGGGTTGATTCCAAGAAAATGATTCCAATAAAAAAGCCGAACTCTTCAGTTCGGCTTTTTACTATTTTTGATTAAAGACTTTTATGCTACTTGTGCCTGAAGTTTTGAAGCAAGAACAGATTTAGGTACTGCGCCTACTTGTTTATCCACAATCTGACCATTTTTGAAAACGAGCAACGTGGGGATAGAGCGTACACCATAACGAGCGGTTACCTCAGGATTTTCATCCACATTTAATTTAGCTATAACTGCTTTGCCTTCGTAGTCGCCGGCGAGTTCTTCCACCAGAGGCCCGATCATTTTACAAGGTCCGCACCATTCGGCCCAAAAATCTACTAAAACAGGTTTTTCACCCTTGATTACCTCATCAAAATTAGAATCAGTGAGTTCCATTGTTTTGCCCATTGCTATAGAGTTTATTGTTTATTTCTTTTCCTATCTGTTCAACACAAATATAAATGAAAATAGTTCCGGGATCGGGCTATACAGCAGAGTTTACTAATAAAGTCGGATTAGAGACAATTTGTACTCGTCATTTCGGCATAATTGGGCTTTATAAATAGGAGAGCCACCATTTCTCTTTGTGATTTGTCTTATATCTGTCGTACCATAAACAGGCAGGATACAGCACCAACACAACAAAAATCCAAACTATGTAAACAACTGCAAGATTAAACCCATAGCCCTTCAGGTTAATCGAATCTGTCACCCAGGTTGTGAAAGTCATATCTGAGGCATTGTATCCCAATGCAAGGGCTGCAATCAATGCAAGAATATGAATCAAGTAAATGTGGACTATGTAAAAGAACATTGGCACACGCCCCAACGCGACAACGTATTGCGAGAGTTTACCATTGATTTTTTCTGAGAACGCCAGGAATAGCATTGCTGGTCCTAAGGTGATCAGAACATACAGCAACGATGGCGGGTACTTGGTGACATTGATAAAAGAAAGAAAAGTGAAAACAGCGTTGGGCTGAACACTCCACGGAAATGGATCGCCATAAGCATTGATAAAACGAACAACCACAAAAAGTAGAATCATTATTGTTCCTAATTGAAGCAATATTTTTTTACGCTTCGCTGCATCAAACGAAGGCTTATATAATGCGCCAAAACAATAACCTAAAAGCATGATGCCCGTCCAGGGTAATATTGGATAGCCGGTGAATAAACGAAAATGTCCCAACTGAAATATGTTGGGCACATGCAGCACAGCCCAAATATCTGCAGCTGCAGTATCGGCGGTGATATGTATAGAATCTACGAGATTATGCCCTGCTACAAGCACCAACCCTATAACAAGTATCAGTCTGAAAGGAAGGTGAATTGCGCCTGCAAGAATGATCATTCCGATAGCCAGCGCCCAAATAACAGTCAACGCCAGAAAGGAGAAATGCACATTGAAAAACCAGGAGAAATTGATGACAGTGAATTCCAATAAGATCAGCCACAGGCCTCTTTTGAAGAGGAATGCCGATAGCTCCTTGCTACCCTTTCTATTTCCCACCAGAAATGCAGAAGTGCCGGCCAGAAAAACAAATACGGGTGCGCAGAAGTGCGTTACCCATCGCGTGAAGAACAACGATATATTGGTCTTGGTAAGGTCGGTTGGACTAAAGAGATACGCATCAGCGTGAAAATAGTCTCGCACGTGATCAAGAGCCATCAGGATTATAACAATTCCGCGCAGCAAATCAATGGAATCAATGCGGATGGATTTTACTTTACTTGTTACAGAAGCTGTTGAAGTAGTCATATTTTATTCGATAGATCTCCTGAACAAAATTTTATAAAATTAAGTGCTTTTGAAAATGCAGTTCTGGCTATTTTGACCAGATCAATTGAGTAAATAATAAATGGAATTTTTTCTTCCCGAGTCTTATCATCGTCAGGAGACCACCTCGATTGCTAAGTCTTTGATTTTCTTGAATTCTGTTACCATTTCATTAACGGGCTTCACACGAAATTTTCGTGAAAGTAATTCAAGATTGATTTTCTCCTGGTCATCCTGAATTTTCAAGTAAAGCGGGCAGCCGCCACTATACTCAGTGCAAAGATTTTCGATTTGAGAAATCAACGCTGCACTGATGTTTACTGAGTTTACCTTGATCTGCAATCCTTTAGTTCGTTTTACTCCGATTTCGTTTAAGAGCTCCATGCTTTTGATGCGGAATTCCATGGCCATGTCGCCCCAGGTTTTGCGCGATACCTTTCCTTCGATAAATAAGAAAAGCCCCGGCATCAGAAAAGATTTATATTTTAAGTAATCCTCACTCCACATTGTGAACTCAAATTTTCCGCTGTAATCTTCAATCGATAATTTTCCAAACGGCTTACCTGTTTTAGTCATCCGGTGTTCTACCGAAGCAACGATGCCGCCCACCTTGCAATCTTTTCCTTCTTTACTATCTAAGTCATTCAGTTCAGTAACCGGCAGGTTGGTAAATGTGTCCAGTTCAAATTTAAAATTGTCGAGCGGGTGGCCGGAGATATATACGCCCACCACTTCTTTTTCAAAATGAAGCTTTTCAATTTCGCTGAATGGTTCAATGTTTTCAATTTTTGGCTGTGGCATTTGCGTACCCGAACTCCCGCCGAATAAACTGGCTTGGGCACTTTGGGTTTCCTGCTGAAGCTTTGTAGAGTAGCGAATCACTTTCTCGGTAAGTGAAATATCACCATCCTTGCCAGCGATATACTGTCTGCGATGATATTGGGTGAAACAATCAAATGCACCAGACAAAGCGAGACATTCGAACGTCTTCTTATTTACTGACCGCTGGCTTAGCCTTTTTGCGAAATCAAAAATATCTGCATAAGGTCCATGTGCTTCTCGTTCTTGTATAATTGCTTCAACGGCAGCATCGCCGGTTCCCTTGATCGCACCAAGTCCAAAACGGATTTCACCTTTTTTGTTCACTTCGAAATAAACACCGGATTCATTTACATGTGGCCCAAGCACGGCGATTCCTTGTTTGCGACATTCTTCAATAAAATAAGTTACGCTGTCCAGGTTGTTTTGTGAATGCGTGAGTACTGCTGCCATGTATTCTGCCGGATAGTTGGCTTTGAGATAGGCCGTCTGATAAGCTACCAACGAATAGCACGTTGAGTGTGACTTATTAAAAGCATATTGTGCAAAAGCTTCCCAGTCTTTCCAGATTTTTTCTGCAATACGCTCATCGTGGTTATTTTTCTTACAGCCATCGATGAACTTGCTCTTCATCTTATCGAGCACATCCTTTTGTTTTTTGCCCATCGCCTTGCGTAGCACATCAGCATCACCTTTACTGAAGTTGGCCAGCTTTTGCGATAGCAACATCACTTGTTCCTGATACACGGTAATGCCGTACGTGTCTTTCAGGTATTCCTCCATTTCGGGCAAATCATATTTGATGGCTTCGCGGCCATGCTTGCGCGCAATAAAGTTGGGGATGTATTCCATCGGGCCCGGACGGTAAAGGGCGTTCATGGCAATGAGATCTTCAAACTTATCGGGTTTAAGGCCTTTGAGATAATTCAGCATGCCGTCACTTTCAAATTGAAATGTACCGGTTGTTTCGCCGCGCTGGTACAATTGATAAGTTTTAACATCCGTGAGTGGAATTTTGTCTATATCAATGTCTATACCTTGTCGTTTTTTGATGTTGACCAATGCTGTTTTAATAATTGTCAACGTGGTCAGTCCCAAAAAGTCCATCTTCAAAAGCCCGGCGCTCTCAACAACACTGTTGTCGAATTGAGTTACAAGCATGTCCGAATCTTTTGATTTGGAAACGGGAACAAACTTGGTGAGGTCATCAGGTGTGATGATGACACCGCACGCGTGCGTGCCTGTATTGCGAAGTGAACCTTCGAGTACGATAGCCTGCTTAAGGACCTGTGCTTTTAGATCAACACCTTTTTTGAATTCATTTAACTCCTTTATTTCTTCGAAAGCTTTTTCGAGCGTAGTACCGGGGCGCTCGGGTACCAGCTTTGCAAGGCTATTGGCTTCTGCCAAGGGCAACTCCATCACACGTGCGCAGTCGCGAATGGAAGATTTGGCAGCCATTGTACCGTAGGTAATAATTTGAGCCACCTGGTTGTGCCCGTATTTTGCAATCACATAGTCTAAGACTTTTTGCCGCCCTTCATCATCAAAGTCAATATCAATATCAGGCAGCGACACGCGATCCGGATTGAGAAAACGCTCGAACAGTAGGTTATATGCTATCGGATCGACATTGGTAATACCGGTACAAAATGCAACCGCCGATCCGGCAGCCGAGCCCCGACCCGGCCCAACGCTAACACCCATCTCGCGCGCTTTCGAAGTGAAATCCTGAACAATAAGGAAGTAGCCCGGATACCCTGTTTTCTTAATCGTTTCCAATTCGAAATCGATTCGCTCACGGATCTCCGTAGTTAATTCAAAGTATCTTCTTTTTGCGCCTTCATAGGTCAAAAATTTCAAGTACTCATCTTCAGACGAAAAATCTTTAGGAATGTCAAACTTCGGCAGAAGCACATTGCGCTTCAGTTCGTACTTCTCAATCTTGCCCACAATTTCACTTATCGTGTCCACCGCTTCCGGCATGTCACGAAAGAGTTGTTTCATTTCTTCCTGCGATTTGAAATAATATTCAGTATTGGGTAACCCCAAGCGTGTGCCACGACCATGGCCGATAGGGGTGGACTGAAACTCACCTTCCTTTATACACAACAAAACATCGTGTGCATTGGCTTCCTCTTTTTCAAGATAATAGCACTCGTTGGCAGCGAAATACCTTGCGTTGTGTTTTTTGGCAAATTTTAGGAGCGTTTCATTGACGCGTTCTTCTTCGCGAGTGCTGTGCCGATTCAATTCAACATAAAAATCTTCTCCAAAAATTGTATGCCATCGCACAAAGGCTTCTTCCGCCTGCCGCTCGCCAACATTCAATATCAAGTGAGGTACTTCGCTGGCTAAGCCACCGGTAGTTGCTATTACTCCTTCTTTGTACTGCTGAATCAATTCGCGATCGATACGAGGATAAAGACCGTACAGACCTTCGGTGAAGCCAATCGAACTTAATTTTGCCAAGTTGAGATAGCCGGTTTTATTTTTGGCTAATAATACTTGTGAGAATCTTCGGTCGGGGTCGTCTTTGGTAAATTTTAACTTCTTCCGGTCATCAGAAATAAAGAATTCGCACCCAACAATCGGTTTGATATCATGCTTAAGCGCTTCACTTACAAATTCAAAGGCACCATACATATTGCCAAGATCGGTAATGGCAACGGCAGGCATATTTTGATCCTTGGCTTTTAGAATAAGTTTTACAACATCGGGTGTTGCCTGCAGAACCGAATATTGCGAATGCACATGCAGATGACAGAAAGGATGCTCGGAAATACTTCCTTCGGTGTTTGAATAATCTATTTCTTTCCTCTTTTCACGCTTCGCTGAATTCCCCGCTTCGAGATTCGGTTCTTCATATTCAATTTCTTCAATCGGCGTCGAATCAAACGGGCTAACTACCTTCTTTGCAATCAATCCAAAGAAGGATCGGGCTGTAGCAGCCACATCGTAACTTGCATCATGAGCGTCTTCAAATTTCTTCCCGAAGAGTATTTGATGTAATTCAGTGAGCTTGGGCATTTTTAATTTCCCGCCAAGGCCTCCCTGCAGCTGACAAAACTCCGTGGCGGCGATTCCGGTATCAATTTTTTGAAGTGACAGAAAATTTTCAGTCGCGAGCCCCGCTCTGATCAATTCAGCTCCGATAATATTGATGTCAAATTCTATATTATGACCAACGAGCACTTGGGTGTTGGTCAAATCTTTCTGAAACAAGTTCAATACGTGTTTCAAGTCGTGGCCTTCTTCAAGTGCGCGCTTAGTTGAGATACCGTGAACTTGTTCTGCTTTAAATGGAATGTCAAACCCTTCGGGCTTGATGATATAATTTTGCTGTGATAGAAGTTTGCCTTTATTGTCGTGAAGCTCCCATGCCAGTTGCACTAACCGAGGCCAATTGTCAAGGTCTGTAATAGGTGCAGTTTTGTTATGCGGAATACCGGTGGTTTCCGTGTCAAAAATCAGATACATGAATACAGTGGTTGTGGTGTAAAAATAGCGCTAGAAACCCCAATAGCCAACTGTCCCATTATTGGAAAATATTTCATTATTTGGACTATTTTGGATTATTATAATTTGTATGTGACTGATAATCAATGCAAAATCTAATGGGTACTTATTTGGCTTTAATGGAATCATGAACCCATCTATTATTTCTATGAAAACGCTCTTAAGTATGGTTACAACCTTTATCAGGAAGCAATGGTTTCTTTTGATAATGGTGGCAACGATCGCCGTGATCGTAATCCTGTTTGAGATGCTCTGAAATCCCTAGTCTAAGAATCTAAGTACTCCTTTTTATAATTATTGGAGCAGTTTAAAAAAGGTATTTTAAGCTGTCGCCAATTGTTTGGTAATCCTTTGACGAGTATTTTTGGCTCGCATCAAAAATTACCTCAATGAAATGGATTATTGATCTTTTCTCAAGTTCACTCGGCAGGAAACTGATTATGGCTCTTACCGGCTTGTTCCTCATCAGTTTCCTTATAATTCATTGCACCATAAACGCAATGATATTTTTTAATGACGGTGGAGAGACATTTTCTTACTGGGGTCATTTTATGGGTACCAACCCTGTCATCCGCACGTTGGAAATCGGCTTGGTGGCGGGGTTTCTTATCCATATTATTCAAGGGCTTTCACTTTGGAGAGCAAACCACGCTGCCCGTCCAGTAAAGTATAGCGTAACGAAGGCTCCCAACAGTACGTGGTATAGCCGTAGCATGGGTTTGCTTGGCACGTTACTTTTATTGTTTTTGATCATGCACACCTCGCACTTCTGGATTCCCAACCGTACCAATCAGTTTACACATGGTGAGGAGTTGCCACTCTATAAAATGATGTTTGATGTGTTTTCAAATCCTTGGATTGTTTTCTTCTATGTGATTGGATGTGTGTCTTTGTTTTGGCATTTGCTACATGGATTCGCCAGTGCATTTCAATCACTTGGTTTGAACCACCTAAAATATAATGGCGTCATTTCGTTTGTAGGCACTGCCTTCTCAATCATTGTGCCCTTCGTCTTCGCATTGATGCCGATAGCGGTTTATTTCAAATGGATAAACTAATTCAACAATAGATCTAAATTAAGACAGCATCGCAATATGAAATCGCCATCAAGAAAGCAGACCCAACGATATGTAGTTTACTTAGCGATTCCATGTGACCACTAAAAACAATTCTTAACGCATGAAACTCGAATCCAAAGTTCCCGAAGGCCCGCTGGCAGAAAAATGGACCAAGCATAAGTTCAATTTGAAGCTCGTAAATCCCGCCAACAAAAGGAAGTACGATGTTATTGTTGTCGGCACCGGTTTAGCCGGAGCCTCAGCAGCCGCTTCACTTGGCGAGTTGGGATACAATGTAAAGGCATTTTGTTTTCAAGACAGCCCTCGCAGAGCGCATAGTATTGCGGCACAAGGAGGTATTAACGCAGCCAAGAATTATCAAAACGATGGCGACAGCGTTTATCGCCTGTTTTATGACACCATAAAAGGTGGTGATTATCGCGCCCGCGAAGGAAATGTTTATCGCCTTGCTGAAGTGAGCGTCAATATTATAGACCAATGTGTAGCTCAGGGTGTTCCTTTTGCCCGTGAGTATGGCGGGCTGCTGGCCAACCGCTCTTTTGGCGGAGCACAGGTTTCAAGAACATTCTATGCCCGTGGTCAGACAGGACAACAGTTATTGCTAGGTGCATACAGTGCACTTAATCGCCAGATCGCCAACGGCAAGGTAAAAATGTACACTCGCACCGAAATGTTGGATGTCGTTGTTGTTGACGGGAAAACACGGGGTATCATTACCCGCGATTTAGTTACCGGAAAAATTGAATCACACAGCGGTCATGCCGTATTGCTTTGCACTGGTGGCTACGGAAATGTTTTTTATCTCTCTACAAATGCAAAAGGTTCGAACGTAACTGCCTCATGGCGTGCCCATAAAAAAGGGGCATTGTTTGGCAATCCTTGCTTTACGCAAATTCACCCGACATGTATTCCGGTTTCGGGAGATCACCAATCGAAACTGACACTGATGTCGGAGTCGTTGCGTAATGACGGCCGCGTGTGGGTTCCCAAGACTGCTCACAAAGGCTTGAAAGCAAAGGAAGCCGCTTCGATTCCGGAAAGCGATCGCGATTACTTTTTGGAACGGAAGTATCCTTCCTTCGGAAACCTTGTGCCTCGTGATGTGGCTTCGCGCAATGCCAAAATGATGTGCGATGAAGGCCGTGGTGTTGGCGCTACTGGACTAGCTGTATTTCTCGATTTCTCCGATGCGATCAAGCGCGATGGCCGAAAGACAATAGAAGCTAAATATGGCAACCTGTTTGACATGTATAAACAGATCACCGGCGATAACCCTTACGAAATGCCGATGATGATTTTCCCTGCAGTGCATTATACCATGGGCGGGCTTTGGGTTGATTATAATTTGATGACCAATGTTCCAGGACTATACGCACTAGGCGAAGCCAATTTCTCTGATCACGGGGCAAACAGACTTGGAGCGAGCGCACTTATGCAAGGTTTGGCAGATGGCTATTTCGTTATTCCGTATACACTTGGCGATTACCTTGCAAACATAGGCTGGAATGATAAAGTAGGAACGGATCATCCTGCATTCAAAGAAGCAATCGAAGCAGTAAATGCACGTGTTAACAAACTTCTTTCAATCAAAGGAAAGAAGACGGTCGATGAATTTCACCGTGAGTTAGGTTTAACCATGTGGGAATACTGTGGCATGTCGCGCAATGAGGCTGGCTTGAAGACTGCTAAGAAAAAAATACAGGAGTTGAAAGCGGAGTTTTGGAGTAACGTTGATGTGCTCGGCAATTCCAATGAATTGAATATGGAACTTGAAAAAGCAGGACGCGTGGCTGACTTTATTGAGCTTGGCGAACTGATGGTTGACGATGCACTTAATCGCGCCGAATCTTGTGGAGGTCACTTCCGTGAAGAATCTCAAACCCCGGATGGCGAGGCTCTACGCAAAGACGATGAATTCACGTTTGCATCGGCATGGGAATATAAAGGAGAAAACCAACCTGAAGAGTTACACAAAGAGGAATTGCGGTTTGAGAATGTTAAGTTGACTCAGAGAAGTTATAAATAAGACGTTAATAGTTATCCGTTATTTGTTAATGGAGACACATTGATTAATAACTGATAACGCTTAACTAATAACCGATAACATAACGAACTATGAATATTACACTTAAAGTTTGGAGACAAAAAAACAAGGATACCAAGGGAGGGTTTAAGACTTACCAGGCAGACCATGTTTCATCCGATATGTCTTTTCTTGAAATGTTGGATGTTTTAAACACAAGTCTTATAAAAAAAGGGGAGGAGCCAATTCATTTTGATCACGACTGCCGCGAAGGTATTTGCGGCATGTGTAGTCTTTATATCAATGGTCACCCGCATGGGCCGCTTCAGACGACAACTTGCCAGCTTCACATGCGCACTTTTAAGGATGGTGAGACGATTACTGTTGAACCATGGCGTGCCAAAGCATTTCCCATCATTAAAGATCTGGTCGTTGACCGGAGCGCTTTTGATCGTATTCAACAAGCCGGCGGATACGTAAGCGTAAATACCGGTGGTGTTCCTGATGCAAATGAAATTCCGATTCCTAAAAAAATAGCTGATGAAGCCTTCGATGCCGCGGCATGTATTGGCTGCGGTGCCTGCGTAGCTGCTTGCAAAAATGCTTCGGCTATGCTGTTTGTAAGCGCAAAAGTCTCTCAATTAGCCCTTTTACCACAAGGTCAGGCTGAAAAGAAAGAGCGCGCGGAGAAAATGGTAGCTCAAATGGATTCTGAGGGCTTTGGTTCTTGTACTAACACACGCGCCTGCGAGGCAGAATGCCCCAAGGGGATTTCGGTTACAAACATTGCGCGTATGAACCGAGAGTATTTTTCGGCTATGATGACCAGCTATGAAGTAGTTGTGGGAGGAGGCGAATAACGTTCCGAAAAGGCGTTTTCCGTTTTCAAAAATAATCCTACCTTTGCGCTCCAAAATTCAGGTTTTGGGTGTTTATTGTCCTATGGTGTAATGGTAACACAGCAGATTTTGATTCTGCTTTTCTAGGTTCGAATCCTAGTAGGACAACCAATCGGACCCGCCTCAGTAAAGCAGGGCGGGTTTTTAGTTAAAAAAATGGCTGTAAAGATATTTTCCGGAAGCGCGACTACTTACTTGGCAGAGAAAATTGCTGATGCTTACGGTGAACCGTTGGGTAAGGTAAACTATCAGCATTTCAGCGATGGTGAGATGTCGCCCTACATTTCAGAATCGGTACGCGGCCACGATATATTCCTAGTTCAGTCTACGTTTGCACCTGCAGATAATCTATTGGAGTTGATGCTCATGATTGACGCAGCAAGACGTGCCAGTGCCCAAAATGTAAATGTCATTATTCCCTATTTTGGGTACGCCCGCCAAGATCGCAAAGACAAGCCAAGGGTAGCTATTGCAGCCAAGTTGATTGCAAATCTGATTTCGGCCGCTGGTGCAGACCGCTTGATGACTTGCGATTTACATGCCGACCAGATTCAGGGTTTTTTTGATATTCCAGTGGATCATTTGGATGGCAATTACATTTTTGTTCCTTATCTCAAATCGCTCAACCTGAAGAATATCATGTTTGCTTCCCCCGATGTAGGTGGTATCAAACGTGCGCGGAGTTTTGCGAAATTCTTCGATGCTGAACTAGCAGTTTGTGATAAGTACCGCCGGGAAGCTAATAAAATTGAAAGCATGCGGTTGATTGGGGAAGTAGAGGGAAAGGACGTGATTTTAGTTGATGACTTGGTGGATACTGCTGGAACGATTTGTAAGGCGGCAGCTTTGTTAAAAGACAAGGGAGCCAATTCCGTGCGGGCGGTTTGTACCCATCCGGTGTTATCGGGCAAGGCATATGAGAATATTGAAAATTCTCAGTTGTCAGAGATGGCAGTTACAGATACCATCCCACTAAAGATACAATCTTCAAAAATCAAAGTATTGAGCGTATCAGATCTTTTCGCGAAAGCGATCAGAAAAATTCACGACCATGAATCGATTAGCTCCTTATTTATAAGACTTTAAAATTTTTTACTTGTTAAACTTTAAACTTAATTAATTATGAAAACTGTTGAGATTATAGGGTATCGAAGAGCAAATCTCGGCAAGAATGACGCCCAAAAAGTAAGGGAAGAAGGTCATGTGCCGTGTGTGCTTTATGGTGGGGATACGCAAGTGCATTTTTATGCACCGGTGATCCTGTTTCGTGATTTGGTATATACCAACGAAGCCCATTTTGTTCACCTGAATATTGAAGGTGAAGAATGTCAGGCTATTATGCAGGAGATTCAGTTCCATCCTGTAAGTGAGATCATCCTTCACGTAGACTTTTTGCGTATCAGCGAAGACCGCAAAATTAAAATGCAAATCCCGACTCGCTTGGTAGGCCAGGCTCCCGGCGTTGCTAAAGGCGGCTTGTTGGTGAGAAAACGTGCTGCGTTGAAAATATACGCATTGCCAAAAGATATGCCCGATCATATTGATGTGGATTGTTCTTCACTCGATTTTCACCATGCTATTAAAGTAGGTGATATGAAAATCGCTAACCTCGAATTCCTGGATCCAAAGGCTGCTGCAATTGCTTCAGTAGAAGTTTCGCGCGCTGCTAAGCTGGCTGAAGAAGCTGCCGCTGCCGCACCGGCTGAAGGTGCTGCTGCTCCTGCCGCAGGTGCTGCCGCTCCGGCTGCTGGCGCCGCTGCTCCGGCTGCCGATGCTAAGAAAGCAGAAGCTCCTAAGAAAGAGGAAAAGGGAAAAAAATAAACTCCTTTTGATAAACTCGAATCCCGCTCTGATTTTTCGGAGCGGGATTTTTTATTGTCAGGCAGATTAGTCGTTAATTACAACCTTATAAATCATTCCTTTATTCATTAATGAAATACCTGATTGTTGGCTTGGGAAATATTGGGCCTGAGTATGAACTTACCCGGCATAATATCGGATTTCTGACACTCGATCGCATAGCTGACAATCATAAAGTAAAATTTGAGACACATCGCCTTGCTGATCGGGCCGAACTGAAATACAAGGGACGACAATTGCATTTGATCAAACCCAATACCTATATGAACCTGAGCGGTAAAGCAGTGTCGTATTGGCTTCAAGATCTAAAAATAGGGAAAGAGAATCTGTTGATTGTGGTAGACGACATTGCATTGCCATTTGGGAGTTTGCGGATGCGTACGAAGGGAAGTTCGGCCGGACATAATGGATTAAAAAACATTGAACAATTATTGGGTGGACAAGATTACTCCAGGCTTCGTTTTGGGGTGGGGAATAATTTTTCGAAAGGACAACAAGCTGACTTTGTACTAAGCAATTTTTCATCAGAAGAGTTCAAGGCATTACCTGTGATGATGGACAAAGCTGGCGAAATGATTTATTCCTTTTGCACGATTGGAGCGGAGCGCACTATGAACTTCTTCAATGATTAAAGCTATCTTTATTTCTGTCGGATGACAGACAATCTAAAGGCTGGTATTAAGCGTAATTCATACTATGAAAACACAATCCATCATTTTCTGGCTTGCACGCATTGTGGCAGCAATAATTCTTCTGCAGACCTTGTTTTTCAAATTCACGGCATCGGCCGAGTCAGTTTATATTTTTACCCAGGTTGGAATGGAACCTTGGGGAAGGATAGGCGTGGGGGTTATGGAATTAATTGCTTCTGTTTTGATTTTGCTTTCAGCAACGGTTTGGCTAGGCTCGGTGATTGCTATCGGATTAATGGTGGGTGCGATTGGTATGCATTTGACGTTGCTGGGTATTGAAGTGCAGGGAGATCACGGTCAATTATTCCTTTACGCATTAATTGTTTTGATTTGTTCACTGATTTCTTTTTGGAAAAGTAAAGGGCAGATCCCCCAGCCAATCAGGAAGTATCTGCCCTTATTTCTTCAATAGAGCAATCAGAGATTCAAGGTCTTTCGTCAACGAAGTGTTTGTTCCCAGGTATGATTTCAGTCCCTCTGTTAGGTAATTCGGCACTGATTCGTTCTTCGAAACCTTCGATTGGATGTCCCTGAGTAGGTCTAGCGCGTCTTTTTTGGACGGGAAGTCTTCAGCCTCAACTTTAGAAGTCAGATTCTTAACAGCAAGGATTTTTTCAGGATCAATCACTGCAGGATGTGCCGGTGCAGAGGATAGGTTTTCAGTTTTAGTTTGAATGCACGTGTTATAGAGATCGACAATCTTTTCGAGTTCCCGTTTGCCGCCTTGCTCTATTTGATCTTTGATATCTGGACAGTCGGACAGGAACTTTGTCATTATTTTCTTGAAGCCAAGGTTCGGTACTTCAGTGCCCTTTCCGTCCTTCTTATATAAATACTGACCGTCCCACGAGTTGGTCTTATCCAGGCTGAAAGCATACATACTCAGATACCCAGATTTTATTATTCGCATAAATCGATATGTATCTTGATATCGTATCGATTGATAAATATCGCCGGCCAATTCAAATCCCTTAACTTGCAAAGCTGTGTAGCTAGTTCTCTTTCCATCCTTTGTTATTTGTAACCGATCAAATTGGTCGTAGGTAACTATCCTTAACTCGCCACGAAGGGTATCGCCTTTGGCTGTTAATGCATAGTCCTTTTGCGCTTGTGTTGTATAAGCAGAAAATAGCAGAGTAATTACAAACAGGGTCTTGAGTCGTTTTTTAATCATAAAATCATTTTTATTAAACAGAATTGAGGGCGAGTAAAATTTTGGACTTTGATCTTTAGTTCATCCATAAAACTGATCGTACTTAAATAACCAATTACCAAATTAACCCACCAACTTGTGAGCAAACTACTACTATTTTCTTTATTCTGCTTCGTAAGACTATCAATGGAAAGCTTTCTTGAGATTAGTGGTCGTTACCGTATCCTGGGTTACAACGGCTCGTAGTTTAGCCAGCTCGGAGCCACCTAATTATGGACAGATGACCTTTAAATTCTAATAAATCTAATTGACATGTAACAGAAGCCTTGGGGAGCCTAGAGCCTTTTTTTGTCTTAGAAAAGAACGGAATAAATGAAGTACAACATGATGAGCAGAATCATCACACCATACATTACCAAGTCCACCCGTACGTATTCCTTGTATTGCTGATAATACTCTTTTAGCTTTCTAAACATCTTTCAAAAGTAAACATTAAAGGCATCGGCTGATAATAAGAGTTTTACGATTCCAAAATTTGGATGTAGCTTTTGCGTTTTATTTTGGCCTATGAAGAAGTTGGTTTTTGCTTTGGTTACCCTGGTCAGTTTTGCCGTTCGTGCTCAGGAGGCTGTTGTGAGTGAGACTAATCCGCCATCTCTGAAATGGTATCAAATCAATACTCCTTCATTTCGAATACTTTACCCGCAAGGCTTTGATACACAAGCACAACGAATGGCCAACACGCTGGAAACCATCCGTGTACCAGAAGCGCGAACCATAGGCTCATTGCCTCCGAAGATTTCGGTGATCCTGCAAAACCAGTCGGCGCTGTCAAATGCGTTTGTGACCATCACACCGCGCAGGGCTGAGTTTTATGCCATGCCCTCGCAGAACTACAATTTTGTGGGTAACAATGACTGGCTCAACTTATTGGCAACACATGAGTATCGGCACATGGCACAGTTTCAACATGCTACCCGCGGTTTTAACAAAATCGCCAGGTACGTGTTTGGCTATAATGTTCTTGCCGGAATGGCTTATGTGGCTGCGCCACAATGGTTTTGGGAGGGAGACGCGGTAGCTACAGAAACTGCCTTCAGTCAGGCAGGCCGCGGTCGTATTCCCAACTTCGACCTTGTGCTGCGTACTAATTTACAAGAGGGCCGTGTGTTTAATTACCACAAGCAGTACCTGCGTTCTTATAAAAACAACATCAACGATCATTATGTATTGGGCTATCACATGGTTTCGTATTTGCGAAAAAGGACAAACGACCCCATGATATGGGATAAGGTGACAGCGCGGGCATGGAATGTATCTTTTCTCCCATTTCGTTTTTCATCAGCTCTTAAAAAAGAGACAGGCCTTTACGTGAAAGATCTTTATAAAGAGATGGTAGCCGACTTACAAAAAGAATGGAAGGCACAGCAAGACACATTGAAGCTTACATCATTTGAGCGAGTTAACCCCAGGACGACCAAGGCCTATACCGACTATATGTATCCGCAAGAACTGGAGGATGGAAGCATTGCCGTGCGCAAGGTGGGTATAGGCGATATTGAAAAATTGGTGTTGCTAAAAGATGGAGATGAACGAACGGCTTATACTCAGGGGATCATCAACGAATCGGGGATGCAATCGGCTGCGAATAGCCGCATAGTTTGGAATGAGTTCCGTTATGACCCTCGCTGGCTGGTTAGGAATTATTCCACTATTGTGGGCTTTGATCTCGGCATAGGAGAAAAAAAAGTCTTTGAGTCTGATGCCCGTTATGCTTCTGCTGCCATTTCTTCTGATGGATATAGAGTTGTAACCGTAGAAACAAGCCTTGAATACAAAACAAAACTGGTGGTGCTGGATTATTTCAGCGGTCGTGTGTTGAAGGAGTTTGATAATCCAGACAACGATTTTATCTCCATGCCGCGATGGACGGACGACGGAAAGGAAATTGTAGCACTGTTGACCAATAAGCAAGGTAAGGCAATTGTGAAATTTAATCTTGAAACCGGGGGATTAGTCAAGCTCACTGATTTTTCGAATGAAAACATCGGGTATCCTGTTCCTTTTGGTGATTACATCTTATACAACTCACCCATCAGCGGCATCGACAATATCTATGCACTTGAGATTAAGTCCGGGAATCGGTTTCAGATTACATGTAGTAAGTATGGAGCCTATAACCCAACGGTTTCGCGCGATGGAAAATTAATATATTACAATGAGCAGAGCCGCGATGGACTTGATGTTGCTAAGATACAGTTCAATCCTTCAACATGGAAATCATGGAAACAACTGAGTCAGCCGAAGAACGATTTCGGTTATCTGGTTGAGCAGGAAGGAAACCCCTCACTTCTAAAAAATATACCACAGCAACAATATGATGTAAAACGGTATCATCGGTGGAAAGGGATGATTAACCCTTACAGCTGGGGAGGAACTGTAAGCACAACACTAACAACCGCATTTGTCGGTGTGACATCTCAGGATTTGTTAAGCACAACAACTATCAGCGCAGGATATCTTTTTGATAAAACCGAAAATACCGGTTCATGGCAAGCAGCAGTAAGTTATCAGGGTTGGTATCCGATTATTGACTTTACAGCGAGTCAAAGTAATCGAAAAGTAAATGAAGGTAATATTGTCACCTCAATCGTGAATGCAAATGACAGTACTATAAAATATTTGCCACCGAAGAATCTGACTTTCACTTGGAAGGAAAAAAATATGGAGGGAGGACTTCGTATTCCATTTGTAACGACCACGTCAAAGTACGTTGGTAATGTTACAGTAGGCAATGCCGTTGGGCTTACCCAAGTTACAGGCTTCCAAAATTTATTTAACAACTCGAGATACATTCCTGCTGAGGTATATATAAAGGGTAAAGACACAACCACCTTTATTTACCCCTATGTTGACTATCAAGGAAATGGAAATTTAGTATACAACCATTTCTCCTTGTCAGGATATAGACTTTTGAAGCAAAGCAGACGCGATATTAACAGTAAGTGGGGGCAGGAATTTTTTCTTGATGCCTACAATACTCCGTATGGTGGTAATTACTCTGGAGCTCAATTCTCATTTTATGGTGTATTATTTTTTCCGGGCTTATTTAAACATCATTCCTTTTGGGGATACTGGGGATACCAATACACAAGATCCGTAAGTATTTCGGCTGACCCCAATAACTATGTATTTCGAAACCAAATTCCCTTACCACGGGGCATAACCAATTATCGGTTCCAAGACTTCTACTCTATGTCTGGCAATTATACACTGCCTGTTTGGTATCCAGATGTAGCTTTCGGGCCGTTGCTTAATATTCAGCGAGTAAGGGCAAACGGGTTTTTCGATTATGGATTTGGGAGTGGGCAATTCGGTCAGGCTGTTACTCAGTCGTTTATGTCCACTGGAATTGAGGTAAAATTTGACGTAAACGTTATGAGGTTATTGCCCCAGCTGGATATCGGGTTCAGATATTCAAAAGGATTGACCCCTTCTACTTCATTATTTGAAGTTCTCATCGGAACGATCAATTTCTGATCCCTCAAATGAGTCTTTCACATTACTCTAAAATCGATTATTTTTGATACTTGGTCGATGAAGATTGAATCCTTAAATTATAAATAGAAGATGGCAGAAATTGTACGCATGCCCAAAATGAGTGACACCATGACTGAAGGGGTGATCGCTAAATGGCATAAAAAGGTAGGAGACTCGGTGAAGTCAGGTGAGCTCATGGCTGAAATTGAGACTGATAAGGCCACGATGGATTATGAGTCTTTTAACTCGGGAACGGTTTTGTATTTGGGCGCTCAGCCTGGTCAGGCAGTACAAATCAATGATGTTCTGGCAATTATAGGAAACAAGGGCGAAGACTACTCTGCCCTGCTGGCCGGTGCCAAAGATGCTGCCTCTTCCGGCGGAAAGACGGAGACTAAACAGGAAGCACCTGCACCAGTTGCTAGTTCGCCAGCCATCGATACTTCGGGGATTAAGGCCGAGATTGCGCTAATGCCTAAAATGAGTGACACCATGAGTGAAGGTGTTATCGCCAAATGGCACAAGAAGGTAGGAGATAGTGTGAGGTCAGGAGAACTATTGGCCGAAATCGAGACGGACAAGGCCACCATGGATTATGAATCTTACAACACCGGCACGCTGCTTTATATTGGGGCAAAAGAAAAAGAGGCCGTAAAAATAAATGACGTACTGGCTATCATTGGGGAAAAGAATGCCGACTGGCAAACCTTGTTGAAAGCGCAAGCATCAAAGTCGGCAGGTACTTCTAAACCTGTAGCGGCATCAGCGCCGGTAGCAGTTGCTGCACCAGCTGCGACAACTTCGTCCAACGGATCAACATCAGCTAACGGCCGATTGAAAGCTTCACCGCTTGCCAAAAAAATGGCAAATGATTTAGGCTATGATATTAATAAAATTGAAGGCACAGGCGATCATGGACGCATCACCAAGCACGATGTTGAAAGTTATAAGCCATCAGCTGCGCCAGCGAAATCGGCCGATGCAAAAGCGAGTACTTCTATTGTGTTACCGCAAGTAGTAGGGCAGGAGAGTTTTGAAGATATTCCTGTTTCGCAAATGCGCAAGACTATTGCCAAGCGATTGGCTGAGAGTAAATTCAGCGCGCCGCATTTCTATCTCACCATGGAAATCAACATGGACAAAGCCGTTGAAGCCCGTAAAAGCATCAACGAAATTGCTCCGGTGAAGATTTCGTTCAACGATATGGTTATTAAAGCCGTGGCAGCTGCGCTTCGGCAGCACCCAGATGTAAACGTCAGCTGGCTTGGCGATAAAATGCGCAGGAATAACCACATCCATATCGGTGTAGCTGTTGCTGTAAAAGACGGATTGTTGGTGCCGGTTGTACGTTTTGCAGATAACAAATCGCTCTCGCACATTGCCGTTGAAGTAAAAGAGCTGGCGCAAAAGGCCCACGACAAAAAACTTCAGCCGAGCGACTGGGAAGGCAGCACATTTACCATTTCTAATCTTGGCATGTTTGGAATCGATGAATTTACAGCTATTATAAATCCACCCGATGCATGTATTCTCGCAGTCGGTGGGATAAAAGAAACTGCCATTGTGAAAAACGGACAGTTGGTTCCCGGGAGCGTGATGAAAGTAACCATGTCATGCGATCACCGTGCAGTAGACGGAGCGGTTGGTTCTGCTTTCCTCAAGACGCTCAAAGGCCTGCTCGAAGATCCGGTAAGGATTTTGATTTGACCTGATGGATAAAATCCACGCAACAACTATTCTCGCTGTTCATCACAATAGTGCTGTGGCTATTGGTGGCGACGGGCAAGCGACTCTGGGCAATACGATCGCCAAAAGCAACGTAAAAAAAATCAGAAAGCTGCAAGACGGAAAAGTCCTCACCGGCTTTGCTGGCTCTACTGCCGATGCCTTCACACTACTTGATCGCTTTGAAGAAAAGCTTAATGCTTATGGTGGCAATATGAAACGCGCGGCTATCGAGCTGGCCAAAGACTGGCGAATGGATCGTTATCTCAGGCGTTTGGAGGCAATGCTTATTGTTTGTAATAAGGACGAAATTCTTATGTTGTCAGGAACGGGTGATGTGATCGAGCCTGACAATCACGTGGCCGCGATAGGTTCGGGTGCGATGTACGCTCAATCGGCCGCACTTGCTTTGAAAAAACATGCTCCGCATCTTTCTGCCGAAGAAATTGTAAAAGAAAGCCTGAATATTGCCGCAGATATTTGCATCTACACCAATCACAATCTGGTGATTGAAAAGGTTTCCTGAGAGCGCGTCCTTCTTATTTATTTCGAATAAATGAATAGGCCAGCATTATCCAGCCTACCAGCATGAAGACTCCGCCAATGGGAGTAACCATTGCGAAACTTGCGATGTTAGTAAATGCGAAGAAATAAAGGCTGCCACTAAAGAGGACCACTCCAACAAGTATCAATAACGAAGCCCATCGAATGGAAGCCTGATTGCACTTCTCCATAGCCAAGCCTGTTATCAACATTACAAATGCATGATAATACTGGTAGCGCACAGCAAGCTCGTACGTTTCAAGCCTTCCATTTTGGATTAAAGCATTTTTCAGTGCATGAGCGCCAAAAGCGCCTAACGCAACACCTAAGGCGCCTAGAATTGCACCTGCAACCAACGTTTGTCTTTGATTCATAGTAAGAAGCTATCTTTTGACAATGACTTTCATAATTTTCTCGCCTTCATCACTTTTAATGCGAACCAGATAAACTCCATCCATTGATGACTCCAGATTTAATTCTGTCTGGTGACTTCCCTCACTTTGGTACCCCAGACTCTGGGCGCTCACATTTCGGCCGGTCATATCCCAAACGGTTACCGAGACTTCCATGCTTTTTGATAAAGAGTAACCGATAAAAATTTTTCCTGTTGAGGGGTTTGGATAAACGCTGGTTTGAACAGGCGATGGTTCAGTACCAGTGGGTGTTTGCTGGATATAAAGATTATCGACAGACCATCCCCAGCCCGTGGTGGCATGACTATTAGCATGCAGCCTGAAACGGATAAGCAAAGTATCTTTTGGACTAAATGAATTTTTCAAATCAAATGTTTCAGTCACCGTGAGAGATTGGCTTCCTGCCTGATTGCTCGTATATGCAGCTAGCCAACTCGCCTGAGCTGATGCATTATATCCGTTGGCAACTGGTGTCCAATTAAGACCATCTTTTGTCGCTTCAGCTACCACGTAATCGTTGAAGGATGCCTGCCCGAATACAGAACCTGCTGCTCCCGGCTGCACAATAGCTACATCATCGTAAATAAACGAAGCGTTGCTGCCAGTGGATACTATGATTGGTGTAAGCAATGTACCAGATGCATCTTGGCCTGACACATACTCATGCTGACTCTGCATACTTGTATTTGAATTGCCAAAAGGCAAAAGCGAAAATCCGTCCGAGTAGAAATTGTTCATGGTGATAAAGAAATCATTGTACTGCTGCTGATAGGCATTGAGTTTTAAGTTTACTGCACTGTATGGCAATGAGTATATCGGAGCTGTCTTTTTGTATCCGATTAACTGCTCTTGCAAACTACCCGTAGGCACATTAGTTATAGTAACGATATAAGTCCCTGAATCGGGGGGTATCAGCGTGACAGACTGTGACCCGATGATCATTTGCACTGAATCGTATTTTGATGGAAGATGAATTTGTACTTTAAATTTCGACTGCGGAGAAGTGCCTGATGCAACAATTTGCGGAACCGGGAAGTTTGCATTTTGATCAACCGGTAATTCGGCTGTCCAGATACCGCGCCCGTGAGTAGCCATAACAATTTCGTTATCCTGGCCCTTCATATCCCAGACAGCAACACTTGGAAATTCCGTTAACAAAGCCCACGATCCTCCGCCATCAAGTGATTCGATAATTCCTATTTCTGTGCCAGCCCAAATTATGTTGGTATTATCCGGACGAACGTACAAACAATAGACAGCCACATCGGGAAAGCCAGTGGTGCTTGATTGCCCCGTGCCAAAGCCGCTAATGTCTGTCCACGTTTGACCTAAGTCCTGAGTCATTAATATCTTTGCCGTATTGGCAAATGAAAATAAGACATAAGCAATTTTTTCATTCGTCGGGTGGGTAGCAATGCGAGAGACATTGCCCAATACATATCCGGCAGGGTTAGGTACAGATGTAAATGTCTTTCCTGCGTCAGTAGATATAAAAAGATTACCACCAGAATAAGCGCCATTTCCTGCCCATACGATGTTGGCGTTGGCACGGGAAACTTCCACATCGGCAAAAGAAGTGACGCTACCCCAGTTTTGCGTAATTGACGTGAGGTTCCAGGTTCCTCCGAAATCAACTGACTTCCAAACCCCTTGTGCCCCCACACTATAAATAAAATCCGGAGCCTGCTTTGAGTTTGCTAACTTAGAAATGAATGGAAATTCGCTTTGCGTTGGAGAGCCCGATGTCAATGGGAACCCCGAAATGGCAGACGACCATGTTGAGCCTCCATCAAGTGAACGCGCGAAGTTATTGTATTGAGAGCCTCCAATCATTTTGTTGCCATCGAGGCTGTGCCACAATGCCTCAAACCCATCTCCTGCAAGAGCGGAGTTGGTATTGAAGTGAGTTGTAGCAGAAGAGATCGTTCCATTCGGGGTGAAATAAGTTGAATTGTCCTGCATACCACCAAGGTATTGTTGCGCACCAGGTTTTTTATCGGCTCCATAAAACTGACTTGTATTGTACCCAATGCCAACTTTGGTCCACTCTCCCTGTGTTGTGCCTGGTGAAGTAGAAATCCCTGAAAGGAAAACGCCGCCATCGTTGGCCATCAACAGTTGAAAAGTTTGAGTCGCATCATTTTGTTGTATCGGATAGATGTTGTGCTGGTCTGGGTGGACATAGCTGGCATCATTTTTCCCATCGTAATCATCATAGGGGTCGGCTACCGAACTAACGGTACTGCTGTACCGGCTTATCTGACTATAAGTGATGTCCAGATTGGAATTTGGCAACGACGAGGGATTCCAGGTAGCAGTACTGGCAAGTACAGGCCAGAAAAAATACATCTCTTTGTAAACCTGACCGCCGTTAGTGGCTATAAATGTATTTGGACTTGTTGCGTAGGGCACATTATTAATAAAAACATATTCACGGCTTTGGAGAGTGGCGTCAGAATTGGTCGTGTTTTGAGTGATAAGATCGAATACCCCATTGCGATTTTGATCCCGAAAGGAAACCATCAGTTGTTGGTTAGTCGTAACATCCCATACTTGAAATGGAACATCAACATAATCCTGATAGGTATACTTCGCGTTGGATACACCCGTTGTAGAATCTACAGGAACCAAAAACCGGTGCGCCTTTTGAGTAATGCCGTTGCCGAAAAGCACCTTCACTTCATCTTTATTTACAGCGCTGCCTATATCCAACTTGCCTCCATCTTGTGATGCATTGAAATTTTGTAAGTTTAGAAATGAGCTGGTATTATTTTCAGCAATGGCATAGCTTCCTGAAGACGTGGTAAGTGCCGAACCCAATGTGACCTGGTAGGTGCCGATACCTCCTACATACACAACATCTTTATCATAAGGACTAAAAGCAACTGTATTATCGTACCACCCTTGCGTGAAGAGATAATCTAGAGTTTTGTTGCTTAACGTAAGTGTTACCAAATACCATGTCGCGCCGGCGTTATCGGATACATATAAATCTGAGTTACCACCTGAAAGACTTCCCTGTGCTGAGGCAATAATTCGGTTTGTATTTACAGGCGATACCGCAATTTCAATTCTTCCAGACGGAGACATGCCTGTGGAGGATGCGTTCCAGGTATTACCTCCATCGATGGACTTAAAAACACCTGTAGCATTTTGCGTAGCATATAATACTGAAAAATTGCCGGGCGTGGCTCGTAAATCCTGGGCTCCTGCGTTAAAGACCAGAGTCCAGGAGTTTCCACCGTCAGTGGAGTGATAGATACCCGAGTTTGCTGCTGCCAATATATTGTTTTCATTCGATGGGTCTACAGCAAGTCTATTAACATCACCTATGCTGGACGAGTTAGGCAAAAATGCCCACGAATTTCCACGATCAATACTTTTAAAAATTCCATGCCCGTCTACACCATCTACCAACCCGAATCCTTCGCCGGCACCGGCATAAATAGTATTATGATTTGATCCGGCCATTGCCAGTGTAGTTGTAGCCAAATTGGGAAGTGCCGGAGTGAGCCATTGCCAGCTTGTACCAGCGTCTATGGTTTTCCAAATGCCACCGCTGGCCGAGCCTGCATACCATGTTTTATGAGTTGCATCATCAGGGTCTACGATGAGCCCGCGGGTGCGACCCGGCACATTGCCAGGTCCACGCTCGGTGTAGCCTGTAACTCCGTTGCCAGCACTTTGTGTTCTCAATGCTGCATTGCTTCTATTTTTTGCGGACGACTGCAACGCTTTTTGCCACTCAATCAGTTTGTAATTGTCAGGATAGCTGGGTTTTGCTTCATCACTACGGGTGCGGATGCCGAGATGGAATTTAAGAAACTCTTCGGGGCCGTCTTCATGGCTTTCATGCTCTTCAAAGCCCTGCCGCTCTTCTTCTCCTTCTTCCCGAAGTTCGTTTTGACTTTTCTTGATTTCTTTATTGCGTAACTGAACCCCAATCACCATCGCGGTGAAAAACAGGAAGGTGAGGACTGAAATTTTTCTCATTTCAAATTGATAACAAACTTTTTTAAGTCAATCATTTTTACTGACGCATTATCAGAATTTGGATCCCGCTTTACGATGCCAGGTGTAACAACCTTTTCAATTTGCATGTCACTATACCAGCGTACAACTCCGTCATGGATTTTTTCTTTCACCACTACTTTCATATCGACCATTCGGATGACTATGTATGTTAATACTTTACCTTGATTTTGATAAGCAAGCGCAAAGGTTTTAGCGGAATTGGTTTCTATTGTTGCAGTTGCGCCTACTTCTTGTTCTACGATCTTAGTTAGAGTTGATGATTCAGATTGGGCATGAGCGATGGGTTTGCACGAAATAACAACGAGGATCAGGAAGAGTAATACCAACCTCATGTCTTCTGTTTCTTTTTCTTGGCAGCAGGAAAAAAGGATGTTGTTTAAAATAAGTCGGAATCCCGGTGAGTTGGGGTGCAAGTTGAGGTCAGTTGGTTCCTCGCCAACCTGATGCTGATAATCTTCGGGATCATGCCCTCCATAGTACGTCCAGAAGCCTTTTCCTAAAACGCCATGAATGTATTTGGCTTCGTTGATGGATTTGGTTTCGCCCATAATCACTACGTCTGGCTTGATCAATCGTTTTTTGAATCCAGTGGTTTGTCCATAAAAGCCTTTCACTTGTTTTTCATGGTTTTGAGTTAGCATCGTAGGGATGGGGTCCCATTTGGCCGAAAACTGGAAGACGGAGAAATAATCGTTGCTCTGCACAAGTCCGCGTTCAGGGAAATTATTATCAATGTCCGAGAATTCGTATTGGTAAGGGTCTCGCGACAGATGGAAATTGGTGAACGCCAATGTATTTTCGAAATTCAGTTTTTCCTGCGCTTGCGGATCGGCCGGGTCGCCATCGTACATGTGCTCACAAATATCTACGCCATCAGCTGCCAAAGCAATGTCAAAAGAATCGGTTGCTGAACACATAGCGAATAAAAAGCCACCACCGGCCACAAATCCTTTGATACGTTTTACCACAGCAAGTTTAAGCTGCGATACTTTATGGAACCCAAATTTGCGAGCAGTTTCTTCGGCTTCATGTTGCTGCTCAATATACCATGGCATGTTGGCATAGGTAGCATAGAATTTTCCGTACTGGCCGGTGAAGTCTTCGTGATGCAAATGAAGCCAATCGTACTTGGGTAGTGTTTCGTTCAGCACTTCATCATCGAAGATTACATCGTATGGGATTTCGGCATACGAAAGACAAAGTGTTACAGCATCGTCCCATGGCTGTTTTGATTTCGGTGAATAGACAGCAACCCGCGGAGCCTTCTCCAGCTTCATTATATCATAGTTCACTGCCGGACTTGCAATTTCAGTTACAATAGCGTTGACTTGAGCATCGGAGATGATTTCATAGCTCACTCCACGCACAGCTAGTTCGTTCTGAATCTTTGGGTAATACTTGCACATGAAACTCCCGCCGCGGTAGTTCAGCAACCAATCTACTTCGATGTCTGATTTTAGAATCCAATAGGCAATTCCATAGGCTTTCAGGTGGTTGACTTGCTTTTCATCCATGGGGATGAAGATTGAATTCCCCACGCACGTTTTGGCGAGCAAAAACATCAACAACAACAAAATCCCCCCGCTCATCGTAAAAGCAAATTAGTTTTGTAACAAATCTATTAGAAGAAAGTCTTCGTGATCAACGGATAAAGGTATAATTTTGATTTTGGATACGCTAAAAATCGAATAGGTAATAGACAAATCCACAGGAATTATCGATGAATTTTATAGAAAACATTAAAGAAGGGCTTCGGTCAGTAAAGGCTAATTTGCTCCGTTCCGTTCTTACCGCCCTGATTGTGGCCATCGGTATCACCTCTCTGGTGGGAATTCTGACCGCTATTGACGGTATTGAGTATTCCGTGAATGAGAGTCTTTCGTCACTTGGGGCCAATTCATTTGATATCTATTCGAAAAACAACCGTGGATCTGCCCAGGAAGGAGTGAAGGAGAAAGTTTACTCTCCGCTGCTGTTGAGTGAGGCTCAAAAATTTATTCAGGAATATACCTACCCGGCAAGTATCAGTTTATCAGCACGCCTAACAATTCTGGCTGAGATAAAGCATGGTTCTGAAAAGACAAATCCTAATGTAAACGTCACAGGTGTGAATGAAGAGTACATGGCGATCAAAGGATTGACCTTGGAAGAAGGACGTAATTTTTCAACTTTTGAAATCCAGCAAGGTGGCCGCGTGGCTATCGTTGGGCATGAATTAGCTCAAACCTTGTATGGGGAAAATAAGAGTACGTTGAACTCCGTAGTTTCATTCAAAGGAATGCAATTCAAAGTAATTGGTCGGTTGAAAGAGAAGGGATCACTTTCCGAAAATAACTTCGACAACATGATGCTCATTCCGATCATTGTGGCCAATCAGCAAGCAGCAGGAGCGGGATTGAACTACCGTCTCAACGTAGCGATCTCAGATCCAAACCAGATGGATTATGCTATGGGCGAAGCTACCGGGATCATGCGTAAAATCAGGAAAGATGCAATCGGAAATGAGAACTCATTTGAACTGGAAAAAAGCGAATCGCTTGCTCAGGAAATGGAGAGTATTACCAGTGGGTTGCGGTTTGGCGGTTTTGGGGTTGGGTTCATTACGTTGTTAGGTGCTTCAATCGCCCTGATGAATATAATGCTCGTTTCTGTTACCGAACGAACTCGCGAAGTGGGTGTCCGTAAAGCATTGGGCGCCACGCCTTTGAGAATACGCCAGCAATTTGTGATTGAAGCTATTGTTGTTTGCCTGCTCGGCGGTATAGGCGGAGTTTTGTTGGGAATACTTATTGGAAACTTGATTTCTCGAGCCATCGGTATCGAAGCCTTTGTCGTGCCTTGGCTTTGGATGCTCGTGGGTATGATTATATGTATTGTTGTGGGGTTATTATCAGGGTATTATCCTGCCCACAAAGCATCTAAGCTTGATCCTATCGAATCGCTCCGTTTTGAATAAGTAAGTATAATTTCAGGTCAGCTTTTGTTGATCAAATCGAAAATCTCGGACTCTAGGATTGGTGGGTTTGCCCCGTGATGTTGAGCAACGAGGGCTCCCAAAGCACAAGCATATTCCAACGTTTCCTGAGCTGGTTTTTGCAATAGGATATTTTTGATCGCACCTGCCAGAAAAGCATCACCGCTACCAATCGTATCTTTTACTTCTACCTTGTAAACTTTGGAGGAGCGAAATCCCGAGTCATCCAGAAGCAGAGCTCCTTCTCCGCCCAAAGTGACGATCACTTTTTGTAAATCAAATTTCGTTTTCAGGTTCTCCAACTTACTCTGAATACTTAATTCTTCTGGTCCAAGCCATGCACTCACGATCAACAATTCATCTTTATTCAATTTTACAATTTCTGCTTTTTGTAAAAGAAGTAGAATTAACTCTTTCGAATAATGTGGTGGCCTGAGATTGACGTCATAAATTTTTAAAGCCTTCGTGTCTTCTAATAAATTGAGTAGTGTTTCACGAGTTTGTTCGCTACGGCAGGATAAGGTACCATAAACAAAAGCATGCGCATTTTTTGCGACCTCGAGAATCTCGGGAGTGACTGTTATAAAATCCCAGGCAGCTGGATGAACGATTTCATAGCTTACGTCATTTCGGTTTGACACATTCGCATTGACGATACCGGTGAGGTATTTTGAATCAGACTGAATCCATTTTATTGAGCAATTCTTCTGGCTTACAAAGTTCTTGATCTCATCGCCCAGAGCATCGGTTCCTACCCGGCTTATAAACGCAACGTCAACACAGATATTCTTTAAATGCAAGGCTACATTCATGGGTGCACCGCCAGGCATTTTCCCGGTTGGTAAAAGATCCCACAGCATTTCGCCGAAGCAGCAGATATAATTACTTTGTGTTTTCATGAATCTAAGTCCTTAGTTTGTGCCTTGGTTTTGCATTGCCCAAATGGATTTGAGCTCGTACAATTCACCTTTCAAAAGAGAAGAACTCCCTCCGCTACTGAACAGAGTAAGATTCGAAAAATCTTCATTCGGGAAAAATATTTCGGTCATCACAATTTGCCCTTCGTCAACAAAAAGCTCCACAGAGGCTGCGTCTATAAATAAATGCAGTTTCAGCAGGTTAGCGGCACGATAAGGCGCTGTGTGTTTTCTGGCAAATTTTTTCGAAAAATCAATTTTGCCGGATTTTGTTCTGTCAATGAACACTTCATGCTTAGCCTTGTCGTAACCGATAATGACTTTTTCTTTGATTTTATTACCGATAATAACTCCAAAAGTACTTGCTGTTGATTGAGACAAATCGAATTGCAACTCTATTTCCTTTTGTATTGATTGATTTGGAATGACTAATGAGTCCTTAAACGCTTGAGCTGAAATGTCTATCTTCTTTTCCCAAAGCTGAGCCAGTTCTTTAATCGGTCTTTGTGTTATCCTTAATCCTTCATCTGTTTTGATCAACCCCAATTCGCGAGGTATAGTCATTGCACTTCTCCAATTTTTGGTAGGTACCCTGGTTGCGTAGTCGTCCCAGTTTGACATCCAGCCTATAAATATTCTTCTGCTGTCTGGAATTCCAAACCAAGTAACACCGGCATAATTGTCTGCACCGTAATCAATCCACAAAATCGTTTTAGGACTGTTTTCATTGACGAAAGTCTTTCCATTAAAATCGCCGACAAAGTACTGCGTTCCCGAGCCTCCGCTTATACTCCCTCTGTCAATATTTTGAATGAGCACCCATTTTTCAATTCCTTCATTTGTTTTAAGCGGAAATAAATCGGGACATTCCCATGCACCTCCGTGAGCTCCGTCTGCGCTGCCAAACTCACTTTCTTTCACCCAGCTAATAAGGTTTGGTGACGAATAGATTTCCAAATGGTCGTGAACAGCCAACGGCATGATCCATCGACTTGAAGCTTCGTGCCAAAACACTTTCGGGTCTCTAAAGTCCTGATCTCCCTTATTTTTAATCACCGGATTGCCTGTGTACTTAGTCCAGCTATTGCCTTCATCATTACTATATGCAATTGCCTGAGACTCTCTGTCAATTCTGCCGACCTTCTCCTTTTTCATATCATGATAAGTGAAGATCGCTACGAGAGGACCATCGTTTCCATTTTGAAAACCTGAGGCATTGTTTTTATCAGCCACAACGCTGCCCGAGAATATGTAGCCTAAGGAGTCTGGGTAGAGTGCAATCGGTAAATGTTTCCAATGCACTAAATCTTTACTCACTGCGTGTCCCCAATGCATTGGCCCCCAAACCGTACTATCTGGAAAGTATTGATAAAACAGGTGATATGTATTTTTGAAATAGACCAACCCATTAGGATCGTTCATCCAGCCTTTTTCAGGTGAAAAGTGAAACTGCGGACGATGCTGTTCCTTGTAATTGATTTGGTTAGCAGGCGGTACTTTATTGCACGAAGCGATAACCAAGAGGGAGAGCACGAATAATATATTGATCTTCATAATCTATTTTATCAATTGCCGCTGCAGCTCTTCCAAAGAAACTCCTTTTGTTTCGGGCATCAACAGCCATACATAAAGCAATTGAAAGACCATCATCACCGCAAAAAAAGCAAAAATGATTCCTCCACCATATTGTTGAGAAAAGAAGGGAAACACATTAGCTACAACAGCGGCAAAAACCCAATGTGTAAGCGCACCGAAGGCCATGCCCGAGGCACGCACTGAATTGGGAAATATTTCGGAGATAAAAACCCAGATCACCGAACCTTGCCCGATCGCATGAGCGGCAATAAATGCGAAAATAAATAGTGGTACGTGGCTAAAGGTTTGAGTAAAGAATGAAACCGAGATAAGTGTTAATGAAATTATATAACCTGCCGATCCAATGTACATCAATGCCCTTCTGCCAAAACGATCTATAAAAATCCATCCTAATACAGTGAATATTAAATTGGCCAGACCAATACCAGCCGAGGATAAGAGTGCGCTTTCTTTTCCAAGACCAGTCATTTCAAAAATACGGGGTGAATAATAAATGATGGCATTGATACCCGATAACTGATTAAAAGCCGCAAACAGAAATGCCAGAATGATTGGTAGTTGGAATTTTTTCGAAAAGAGACGATCGATGATGCCATTGTGTTCTGTTTTTGATTGCAATATTTCTTGCACTTCTTGATCTACATCGGGGTTGGTTAAGGAGATTATTTTTTTAGCGTCATTTATATTTCCCTGGTGAAGAATAAGCCAGCGTGGAGTCTCTGGAGTAAAGAACAGGAGTACAAAAAAAAGCCAATGATGGTACTGCAACAATGCCAAGCATCCATCGCCAATCGTCTGGCAAGCCGCTGAGAAGATAGTTGGAGAAATACGCTAAAAGGATTCCCAGAACAATATTGACTTGAAAGGAGATAACGAGCCTGCCCCGGTATTTTGGTGGAGCAATTTCTGAAATATAGATTGGAGCTACCACAGAAGATGCCCCAATGCTAAGGCCGCCAATAAATCGAAATACCATAAAGGAGATAACGTCGGAAGCGAGGGCAGCACCGATCGCCGATATCAGAAACAGCGAACTGATCCATTGAAGAGATCGCCTGCGCCCGAATTTGTCACTCGGCCAACCTCCGAAAGCTGCACCTAAAACTGTTCCATATAGTGCAATGGCTACAGCCAAGCCGATATGAAGCGTATCTAATTCCCAGAGCTTTTGAATTGCCTGCTCAGCACCGGAAATTACTGCCACATCCATACCAAATAGGAAGCCACCCAGACTCACAGTAATGGACCATAATATCAAGTGCTTATTCATTTTTATAAATATTAAGTGAATTGCTCAGGTACGACTTATGAAATTAGCCCAAAAAAGATGATTAACAAGGTATTACGAGTAGGTATATAAAACTGAAAATAACTTCAGCGGAACCGTTTACAGAAATGATAACGGCTTGGATTCGTAGCCAGATAGCTCAAAAAACATCCGTTGTAAAATCTATTTTTTTGCCACATCTTGGCCGAATGGGGAGTATTAAGAGGGTAATCCTAAGGGGAAAAGAAATCCTTGAGGTAGATTTCAGCAACAGCAAAGAGGATCAGATGATTGAAATACTCATGGAGGCAAGGAGAATATTAATTTCAGATAATAAGAAGCAGTTGGTTCTGGCTTTATTCAATGAGAAAAACTACCTGACTCCCAAGTTTATGGATCGATTTAGGATGGACCAGCGCGAAGAGGCTATTAAAGTAATTGAGAAACAAGCTATTGTTGGTTTCAACGAGACTAAAAAACAAATTATCAAAGGATACAACGTGATCTTTAACAGAGATATGAAAATGTTTGATACTCTGGAGGAGGCAATAAATTTTTTAGTAAGCTAAACGTATAGTTTTAGCCCTGCTGACTAAGAAACTTGTAATCCAGCTAAATTATAGGATAAGAAACGAGTACAAAAGCAGTATCAGTACGATAAGGCCAATGACAAAGACCTTTTTGTCTTCTTTCCAATTGTATCGGTTCGCATTCATAGGCTCAAATTAAGCTTCTCATTTTTAAATTTGATGTAAACCAATCAGGCTTTGTTTTGTCATTTAATGAACGACATTGCTGAATTCATATTGGTCCGCTTTGAAGAGGAATTACCATTAGGAAGTTTATGAGTACAATCTTTATTCTTACATGAAATTATGACCGTTCTTAAAATTTTCAGGAATTATTGGATCATTTTTTAAACCAGAACAGCTAAAACGAATCGAAATTTGTTTTATATAAATACTGATGGTAATCTCAATTTTACTACTCTGTCTTTTTGGTATTATTAATTTAAGCTTGGGAGTGTCTTGGAATTATGAGAGGTTCAGGATTGCTGGAAAGTACTCCATGAAGTATAAGGCTATCTGGATCATTGGAATAATTGAAATCTCAGCTGCAATTATATGCCTGACTTTTGCACCATCTAATTTTTCGTTTTAGAAAATAGAAGTTAATCATCCCTTAATGATAGGTTTAGTCAAACCTGTTTTTGAAGATTTTATCACTGAGGAGCCCGCTTTTTTTTAAGCTCAATCTCATGGTCTTTGTTCCCGGTCTTTTAAGTGACCACGGTCACTTGGTCTTCACTTGAAGAAGATTGTAAAAAAATAATTTACACGAGTAGTGATTATGATTACAGGAAATTGTGATCGTAATATAAATGTATGCTGTGCGTAATAGGAATGTAAGCGACTCTGTCAAGATTTAGCAAAGGACTGAATATAGTTTTGCTTCTGAGTTCGAGTCTTAATGTTTCATTCTAAAAAATTACGTATGCAAAAAATAACTACGTGTTCAATTCGATTCATGTTGGCTTTTTCATTTGTGATTCTAACATGGACGGCAAATGCTCAAATATGTATTCCGCCAGTTCTAAGTATTCAACCCACAAACAATACTATTTGTGTTGGAGGAGTATCTACGTTCGCGGTAGTTGCCGTTGGTATTAATCTGAGCTATCAGTGGCAGGTTGACGAAGGGTCTGGCTATCACAATTGCTCTGATGGTAGCACCTATAGTGGTTCGCTGAGTGCTACCTTGAGCATATCAGCATCGGCAGGCCTAAACACCAACCACTATCGTTGCGTGGTGAGTAACCCCTGTGGATCAATTACAAGTAACACCTGCCTGTTAACGGTTCCAACGATAAGCATATCTGCTTCACCCGTTACTATATGTGCGGGCGCTTCAACAACATTAACGGCTAGCGGAGGATTAAGCTATTCATGGAACACTGGAGCAACTTCCGCGTCCATTACGGTGAACCCTTCATCAACTACAACCTATACCGTTAATGGTACAACCCTGACAGGATGTTCCAGTAGTGCTAGTACAACAGTTACAGTTAACGCTTCGCCCTTGTTAAATATCAGCGCTCCATCAACCACAATTTGTGCAGGTGCATCGGCCACGCTTACTGCCAGCGGTGCATCTAGTTTTTTGTGGAGCAACGGCGCCACGTCAGCGAGTATAACAGTAAGCCCCAGTGCCACAACAACCTACAGTTGCACAGGGACCAATGCGAGCGGATGCTCGGTGACAATTTCGAAAATTATCACAGTTAATGCTGCCCCCAGCGTAAGTATTGCTGCTTCGGCTTCCTCAATTTGCGCAGGAGCCTCGGCAACACTCACCGCCAGTGGAGCTTCTACTTATTTGTGGAGCAATGGTGCTACGTCGGCTAGTATAACTGTGAGCCCGAGCGTCACAACGACCTATAGTTGTGTTGGTACCAA
>Ga0206976_1021_pt1 | contig 53997 bp, 44 predicted proteins | sample Alteio_BWOrgHeat_82_FD_152926 | JGI IMG/M metagenome (GOLD analysis project Ga0206976, IMG submission 152926) | Enriched cells from forest soil in Barre Woods Harvard Forest LTER site, Petersham, Massachusetts, United States -... | ecosystem: Environmental > Terrestrial > Soil > Temperate forest >... | reverse complement strand
AATATGGCAGCAAAGGAATATGAGAAAGATATTAAAGACTTTTTCAAAACGGAGTCATTGCGTTTTGACCTTGTGCTGCTTGGCCTTGGCGAAAACGGACACACTGCTTCTTTATTCCCAGGGACAAAAGTCATTGACGAACATGTTGAAGGAGTGAGAGACGTTTATGTCGAAGAAGAAAAAATGTTTCGCGTTACCATGACAGCACCGCTGATTAATCAGGCCCATCATATTCTTTTTCTGGTAACAGGAACAAAAAAATCTGAAGTTGTGAAACAGGTTTTAACATCATCATTTCAACCAGCTCATTATCCTGCACAACTTATCAAGCCCAATGATGGTGTATTGCTATGGTTTGTTGATAGAGATGCAGCCACACTTATTTCCAATTAAGTTCATTCTTTAACTCTTAACTCCCTTTGAGTTGAATATCACGATTTGAGCGTGATGCTCAACATCATCATCTATGAGCGTAATCGTTTTGGTATTTTGTTTCATTCCATCAACTGTTACTATCATTTCCTCAATACCAATTTTCTGAATGACAGTGATATGATAAACCGTATTAATGTATCGGTAATGAAGTTTAAATGATTCCCATTCTTCAGGAATACAAGGAACAAATATGAGTTTGTCTGCTTCCCGCTGCAAGCCAAGAAAAGACTCTACTATAAGTCGATACATCCAGCCTGCCGAACCTGTGTACCATGTCCAGCCGCCACGTCCCGCATGTGGAGCACGTGCATACACATCGGCCGCCAGCACGTAAGGTTCTACTTTATATGTTGCAATTGTCTCGGCAGTTTTGCCATGATTTATCGGATTGATCATGTTCAATAATTCCCACGCGCGTTTTTTGTCTCCCAGCTTTGCGAAAGCGATGATCATCCAAACTGCAGCATGGGTATATTGTCCTCCATTCTCACGTACACCAGGCACGTATCCCTTTATGTAACCTGGATTTAAATCAGACTTATCAAACGGTGGCTCCAACAATTGAATGATTCCTACATCTTTCTGTACGAGATTTTTATATGCTGCCTCCATCGCCAAGTTTGCATGTTGCGCCTCCCCTGCCCCCGATAAAACAGACCAACTCTGTGCAATGGAATCGATCTGACATTCTTTACTGGTTGAAGAGCCAAGTACACTTCCATCGTCGAACCATGCACGTTTGTACCATTGGCCATCCCATGCATTCTTATCAATGTTTTCCTTTAGCTCTTGTGCTTGTTTTTTGCATTCATCGGCAAAGGCTGAATCATTATTCACGTTAGCAACATCAACAAACCGGATTAATATTTCGTAAAGGAAAAACGCTAACCATACACTTTCTCCTTTTCCATCCTTTCCCACTCTGTCATACCCATCGTTCCAATCGCCAGTGCCAATTAAGGGCAACCCGTGTTCACCGAATCTGAAACCATTTTTAATCGCTTGTATGCAATGATCATAAAGTTTAGCCGGTTTCCCTGATTGTACAGGTAGGTCATAGTACGATTCTTCGCCAGGATTTAACTGTCGCCCCTCGATGAACGGCGGAGATTCTTCCAGCACTGCAAAGTCTCCCGTATGTAAAACATAAATTGATGTTACATAAGGAAGCCATAAGAAATCATCCGAGCACTTTGTTCGTACACCGCGACCGGTTGGCGGGTGCCACCAGTGTTGCACATCGCCTTCTTTAAATTGATGTGATGCGCTTAATAAAATTTGTTCGCGTGCAAGTCGCGGCGTTGTATGAACCAACGACAATACATCCTGAAGCTGATCTCGAAAACCAAAGGCTCCTCCCGATTGATAATATCCGCTTCGGCCCCAGAGGCGTGATGAAAGCGTTTGATACGTGAGCCATCCATTCGTAATGATATTAATGGCTATGTCCGGAGTTTCTACTTGCAAGGCACCAACGGTATGTTTCCAGTAGTTTTTTACCTTTTCAAATGAATCACGTGCAACTATACTTCCGCGAAAGTGTCGAGCCACCTCGCTTGCATCACCGGAATTCTTTCCGGCACCAAGTCGAAAAATAACTTCATGTTCTTCGCCATCAGCCAGATCAAATGGAACCTGAATTGCCGCGCATGGATCTAATGCAAGACCAATTTTTCCTGAGAGCTTCTGCCGCAACATGGCATCTGGATTTTGTAGCGTTCCGTTGCGACCAATGAACTCAGTGCGATCGGCAGTAAACGTCTTCTTAATATAATCTACATCAAAAAAGCCGACGCGATTAGAAAATTCGGTGCTGTATGGATTCTTTGCAAAAAGCGCTCCGCTGTCCGGGTCAACTTCTGTATGGACATACATAGCCGTTTTCATTCTACTATCGCCAAGAACCCATTCCGTGTAACCCGTTGCCGAGAGTTTGCGTGATCTGCCAGATTGATTACGAATTTTTATGACGGTAAATTTGATCGTTGCTTCAAGATCAACATACACCAGCATTTCTGAATATATTCCGTCTTCAATATGTTCAAACACACTGTATCCAAACCCGTGACGAGTAATGTAATTTGACTGGCCTCCTTTCGGAAGAAATGTTGTTGACCAAAAATGGCCACTGTCTTCATCGCGCAGATAAAATGCTTCTCCGCCTGAATCACATACCGGATCATTGTTCCATGGCGTAAGTCTGAATTCATGTGCATTTTCTACCCACGTGTAAGCCGATCCACTCTCTGAAATCACAGTTCCAAAATTTGTATTAGCTATCACATTCACCCACGGAGCAGGAGTTCTTCTTTTATCCTTAATGGAAATGACATATTCATCGCCCTCAGAAGAGAACCCTCCTGTCCCATTAAAGAAGAGCAGATCTTTCGGTATAGGAATAGATGTCGAAGAAAGTATATACTTATTTTGGATGATATAAGGAATCATCACTTTAACCGGCGCCTTCCGTTTCACATGGTCCACCAATGTACCGCCATTGTCAGAAATAGCGACGCGTGCTACTGTCTGAAATAATATACGATCCTCGTTTGATATCTGATCTAATGCTCTCACAAAAATGCCTCCCGGACGATCTATTAACTCTGAAGGAATAAGGGCCTGAATTTCATTTTGAAAAACCTGCCTATAGACATTGTGTTCTTCATTCCATATAACCAAATCAACAGCAAGCCCCTTTAGTCGCCAGTAAGCGTGCGCCTGTATGAATTGTTTTACTAGCAGCACATTGGTTTGTTTTTCAATTTGTAATAGCACAATAGGTAAATCTCCCGAAATAGAATATCCCCATAAACCGGATTGCCCTCGATGATTGTTTATTAGAATTTTGGGATCAGCTCTGAATAACGAGTTAGTGAACAGTATGGAGCTTGCGAGGCGCCCAAACAATTGCGCATCAGCCTCTGAAGCATTAATCTGTCTTAGTACTACCTGGCTATGTGTCCACGCTAATTCAAACACGCGGTCTTTGTGATGTTTATCCTGATATTTATCAATCATGCCCTGACAGGTTTCCTTCTTTTCTGCAACACCAATGACCATGTCAATCACAATTGTTTCCTCCGGTTCGAGAGTAATCTTATATCTAATAGAAACGATCGGATCCAGCACAGAGCCATGATTTCCGGAAAGCGAACCCTGATTGCTCATCGCTTGCGGGTTAGCAATTGTATTTCCACGACCAATAAATTCCATTCGGTCGGTTTCATAGGTGACCTCTTCAGGTTCTTTTCCCTGTGCAGTCATCAAATGAAACATCCACGGCGATTGCTCATCGGCAGAACGCGGTCTACGTGTGCAAAGAATAGCATGTTGTGAAGCAACGATCTCGGTTTGCACAAAAAGATTGCTGAATGCAGGTTGCATCAAATCTGAAGCTGCCGGCGCAAGTACTACTTCTGCATAACTGGTAATCTCAATGGTCCTAACAATATCAGAATGGTTTGTTAAGTGAACTCTTCGCATTTCAATATCATCTTCAGGAGATACAACAATTTCAGTCCTGGCTTCTATGTCATTATTGATTGTAAGAAAACCTGCGTGGCCTTGTGAAAATGTAGCTTCGTATTTTTCACCTTTCTTAAGTGCAGGCTGATGTGTGTTCGACCAGTAGTCATCGCTCTCTAAATCCCTCAAATAGCAAAACGCTCCCCAGTTATCACACGTACCATCTTCGCGCCAACGCGTAACGGCAATATCTTTCCAACGACTGTAACCACCACCAGAATTTGTAACCATCACATGGTATCTTCCATTCGATAATAATTGCACTTCGGGAATAGATGTATTCGGAGTCTTGATTATTCTGGTCTCCGTGTTGCCTAACGCATAATTAACATCTGCAATGTCTGTAGTATGTGCAAAGAAAGTTGTCGCTCTCGGAATTCGCTCCTGAAGTAATAAAAGTGTTGCCTTAAACTGAGGCTCTAATTCAAACAGTTTTTGCATCGGTTTATCGTGAAGCAAATAAGACAATGACAACAAGCTCATCCCTTGATGATGCGCCATAAATGAATAAACAATGGAGCTGGATTCACCACGTTGCAAACGAGACTGAGTATAGTCGACCGCTTCGTAGAATCCATAACGTCCCTCAAATCCTTTTTCATAGAGCAACTCTAAGTTCTCACATGCCTTGGTCGGTGCTACCATCAGCGCCAATGCTGATGCATACGGAGCAATAACCGAATCTTCTTCGAGGCCACGCTTCAGTCCTAAGCCAGGAACGCCAAACGCGCGATATTGATAATTGGCGGTAGCATTAATCATATTGTAACCCGACTCAGAAATGCCCCAAGGCAAGCCAGTCAATTTTCCATATTTTATCTGCCAGTCAACTGCGGCTTTACAGGTTTGATCCAAAAGTGTATTTTCATAAGTAGGCATGACTAAAAGCGGCATGAGATATTCAAACATGGAACCACTCCACGAAAGAAGAATCGAGTCTCCATGCACATTTGTTAATAAGCGACCTAACGCAAACCAACTTTCTTGGGGCAATTTCCCCTGAGCAATACCAATGAACGTACATAGCCTTGCTTCTGAGGCTAGCAAATCATAATAGCTTGCGTCGCTCTGATGTTTTTGCACATTGTATCCAATGCTGAGTAAACTGGTAGATTTTTCATATAGAAAATCCCATTCCATATCCGCCAATTCGTTGCATTGCTGAGCGAGGTTCTCAGTAATTGCAATTAGCGCTTTTGCCTGCTTAACAGATTTGGTTAATTCGGTTCTGAATAATTCAAGCCATTCGTTTTCAACCGATGTAGTAGAACTAGTTTGATATTGAATCACTTCATCTTTCAACTGTTCTGCAGCATTTATTAATTCAATTAGTGTTAAATTCTCTCGTATCGAAACGAATCCAACAAATCTAGCAGGAGCGCTATCTAACAAAAGCCAGGGTGACAGAATTTGAAGATTGTCACTCGCTCCTGTTAACTGATCTTTGAGCATTAGTTTCCATTGATAAGCTTCACTCTCGGGATCTTGATTCAATTTTTCTATAACCGCACTAAATCTTTGCGTTAGTGTTTCTAAGTTTATTTTTACTTCATGAAACGTCATTGATTTACGATTGCACGCTGCTTCCAAATCAGTCATGAATAGCTTTAACAACTCACTATTTTTTCCTTTCTCCTTATCGATAAGCACTCGCATTGTATCATGGAGGCCTCTAAACAAATTTTCATTTATTATTTTTTGATGAGGTATTGTTAACAGTCCTTGTCTCAAGACCAGCAAGTGCCCTGCAAGATTTCCGCTGTCAACCGTCGATATATATTTTGGAAATAGTGGGTTTAATGATTCGGTGTCATACCAATTATAAAAATGCCCCTTGAATCTTTCCATCTTTCCCATCGAGCTCAGCGTATTCATTGTCCTCTCAATAAGTTGCTTGGTATTGATGTAGCCAAAGTTATTAGCCGACAAATTGGCCAATAGCGCTAACCCAATGTTGGTGGGTGATGTACGATGTGCAACAAGGGCAACGGGTTGCTCCTGAAAATTATCCGGAGGCAGCCAGTTGTCTTCAGGCCCCACAAATTTTTCAAAGAAGCTCCAGGTTTTTCTTGCCATTTTCCGAAGAAAAATATTTTGCCCATCGCTGAGTTTTGATACCTGCTTAGCCAATGGCTTGCTTGTCCACCACGTGACGATTGGCACCGTTAGCCAGAGAAACAGAATTGGCACGGCTACAAAAAGTTTAGCAGGCAAATAAATTACCAGAAAGACAAATAATACTATAGCAAGAGCCGGTTCAGCCCACATAGAAACATAAGCTGCGAATAGATGTGTTTGGTTAATGGCCTCCTTGTTAGCTGACGGATTCCACTCAAGGAGTTTTTTTCTACTAAAGATTACTCTCCATATCGTAGTAATTATTGCCGCCACATTCAAAAATGCTTCGAATGGCAAGCAGATAAGTGAGAACAGAGTTCCTATAAAAATACCTGCGATACTTCGAATTGAATTTCTAACGTGATGAAGTAAGATGACATCTTTTGGTTTTCGAATGGAATCCCAGATGGAAGTAACAAGAATGGGAAAAACAATGATACCAGAAACAGCAATTGTCCAGAATAAAGGAGAAGGTAATGCAAGCCATCCCAATAATATCATCACAGTGAGGGCAATTGGCACAAGGCTTCGTCTGATGTTGTCAAATATTTTCCATCGTGATAGTCCTGAGATTGGATTCTTATTCCAATGCCCGACTCCTGGAACAAGGGGCAAAAACCATGAAAATATCTGCCAGTCACCACGAATCCAACGCGAGCGTCTTTTCATATCAGCGCGATAGCTGGTGGGGTATTTTTCAAACAATTGGACATCACTCAGTAACCCAGATCTTACGTAACAACCTTCAAGCAGGTCATGACTAAGAATTCCATTTTCAGAAAATCGTCCGTCAAGTGTTTTTATGAAAATATCTACGTCATATATTCCTTTACCTATGAATGAGCCCTCACCAAATAAATCCTGATAAACATCAGAAGACGCGCGTGTATATGGATCGATGCCAGGCTCATTTCCATGCATGCGTGCATACAAAGAACTGGTAATATCTGGCAAGCTTACGGTCACTCTTGGTTGAAGAATGCCGTAACCTTTCGTTACCCGTTTCTTTTTTTCATCGTACCATGCGCGGTTCAAAGGATGAGCCATGGTGCCAATTAATTTCCAGGCAGATCCCATGGGTAACTGAGTATCAGCATCGAGTGTAATTACATATTTGACATAAGGGAAAACGGATTGTTCTCCAACGATCCGTTCAAAACGATCTTTGGAGCTTCCGCGTAATAATGAATTTAATTCAGAAAGCTTTCCGCGTTTTCGCTCATAACCCATCCATGTATTCTCCTGAGGATTCCAATATCGCGGTCTGTGGAATAGAAAGAACAAATCATTCCTACTTCGCTGATATTTTAGATTCAGTTGTTCAATCCGTTGTTGCGCCAAGTCAACAAGGACTTGGTCTTCCGGGAGTGTTTCGTGCACCGCATCCGTAAAATCTGTTAATAGACCAAAATGCAAGTTGTTGTTTCTGTTGGCGAGGAAGCGAACTTCCAACGCCTCTACTAAATCCTCGATTTCTTCAGCATTGGTAAGCATCACAGGAATTACTACCAGTGTGCGAGATGTTGCCGGAATCTCTTTGGAGAAATTCATTCGCGGCAATAGATGTGGACTAACTAATAACGTGGAGAAAAAATTAACTACTGAAATTGCCAATTGACTTGCACATAAAAGAGAAAGAAAGGCTATTGAAATAAGTAACCAGTTGCTGGTCGTATCCGAGCGAGCTCTTATCAGAATGCCTGCGCTAATTATAAATGTAATGAACGAAATGAAGGTTAAATAAATTGGAAAAGCATTCCTCGCGATTGCTTGTTTTAGTCTTTGAATTCCCGATACTCGCATCTTTGCAACTTTCCTGGTTTCGCTCACGCCGTCTCCTATCAGGAAATATCCAACATGAGATTTTCGGTCATCGCCGTCAACGACATCAAAGCTACTTTCATTAGCCAACCGAGTTGCTATGCGTGCTACTTCATACTCCGATACATTGCTGTTCTTCGCAATGTGCTCCACCACATGCCGGTATCGATCCCGTGTAGAAAAATCCATCAAGCCATAGATTCCCTCTTTGTCTTCGCGAAGTGTTTGTTCAACAACACTATGTGTCTCCACAAAATCCCGCCAATCCATTGCGCTAAGCAAACGAAGGCTGCCAATGCTATTACTCATAGAAACCTGATCGGCCGCTTGTTTTTGATTTTCTGCACTCACCAATTCAGAGCTTGTCAATCCGCTTTCTGATAATTGTTGTTCTATCCAGTTCAGCGATAATGCCAAGTCCGGGCCTTTCCCTCTAAGCTGTCGTGTTAATTCAGAGACGAATGCACTTACCAGTGGCGGGCTGGATCGGGCCATGTCTGCAATCACCAGGATCAGATTTTTTGGATTCTTTTCCACTGTCTCAATCATCTGTTTCGCCCAGTAATCAGCAAGGTTTCCGTCAACTCTGTCAATGGCAATGCGAGCCGAAACACGCCTGAGGTTTTCAATCAATGCCAAGCGAAGCATAATAGGTATCGCCCACAATTCACCCAATTTCAAATTGGTGACGCTTTGATAAGCTTTCACAAAACTGCTCAGGCTTTCCATATCAATCCTTCCATCACTATGGGAAATTATCTGAAGAACAATACCATAGACGCGAGTCAATCCGGCAGACTCACTATCCAAAAGTTGTGGTAAGTCTTCACTGTAGTCTTTAGGAAAATGTGTTTTTGCATTTCGGATATGTTCCTCGATCAAATAAAAATTATCAATCAGCCATTCTCCAGCAGGTGTAATCCGGTATTTCTTCTTTATAGAATCAATGAGGAGTCTGCGAACTTTATGCAGGATAATTTCATTATCAGCAAGGCGCTTAAGTAAATGATCTTGGGCCGGCTTCGAGCTTAGTTTGTGAGTTCCCGCCAGTGATTTGCCAAATCGTTCCATCTGCTCGGCACTTAAGAGTTCAGCGCGCAGTGGCTCTTCATTCAGGTAACTGAGTTTAGAATTATCCGTTTGAAAAAATGCTCTCATATTAGATATGAGCTCGTGGGCCAATACTGGTATCAGTTTCATCCTCTTATTTTTATTTTAGAGCAGTCTTTACGATATCCTCTGCTTCATTTAGAATATTCTTTAAGTGATCATTGCCCAAAAAACTTTCGGCATAAATCTTATACATATTTTCTGTGCCCGAAGGACGCGCAGCAAACCATCCGTTTTCGGTTATCACTTTCACTCCCTCAATTGGTGCATTATTAGCAGGTGCGTTAGTCAGTATGCTGCTGATCTTCTCCCCTGCAAGCGTCTTGCTTTTAATTTGGCTAGCAGAAAGTTTCTTTAATTTTTCTTTCTGTTCAGGAGTTGCTGTTGCTTCAATTCGCTCGTAAATGGGTTCACCAAATTCTTTAATGAGCTCACTGTACACTATTCCAGGATCGCGCCCGAGTTTCGCTGTAATCTCTGCCGATAGTAAAGCAGGAATAAACCCATCCTTATCCGTTGTCCATACGGCTCCATTCAATCTTGAAAAAGATGCACCCGCACTTTCCTCACCACCAAAACATAGCGATGAATTAAGCAAGCCATCAACAAACCATTTAAACCCGACTGGGACTTCATTGAGTTTCCTTCCAAGGTTTGAAGTGATTCGATCAATAAGTTGCGTAGTAACAACAGTCTTTCCTATCGCCGCATCTGGACTCCATAGCGGACGTTGCTGAAGCAGATAAAAGACAACTACAGATAAATAATGGTTGGGGTTTAACAATCCTATGCTTTTTGTAACAACTCCATGCCGGTCATGATCTGTATCGCATGCAAAAGAAATATCAAAGTGATCCTTCATCTCGATTAATCGCTGCATGGCATAGGAGGACGAAGGATCCATGCGGATCTGCCCGTCCCAATCAGCAGTCATAAAACTGAATGTAGGATCAACAATTTTATTTACAACTGTTAGGTCAAGGTGGTAGTGGTCGGCAATTGGTCCCCAATAGTGAACTCCGGCACCACCCAGCGGATCAACGCCCATCTTTACTTTTGAATCACGGATAATATCCATGTCAATGACATTTCCAAGATCTTTGATGTACGTGTTCAGGTAATCATACCGATGTGTAGTTGAAGCGCAGAGTGCTTTGTCATAAGAAGTTCTCTTCACGTGACCAAGATTATTATCTAGAAATTGATTTGCCTTTGTTTCTATCCAGTTGGTCACATCAGTTCCCGCTGGCCCGCCATTAGGCGGATTATATTTTAAACCTCCATCAGCCGGCGGATTGTGCGAAGGCGTGATAACTATACCGTCCGCCAAACCTGTTTTGCGTTCGCGATTGTATTTTAAAATGGCATGCGAAATAGCAGGAGTTGGTGTATACTCATCTCCTGCTGCGATCATAACTTCTACATCGTTAGCTGCCAATACTTCCATCGTGGTAGCAAAAGCCGGAGCCGAAAGCGCATGAGTATCAAAACCGAGATACAGCGGCCCTTCAATTTTCTTAGCCTTACGATACAAACAAATCGCCTGTGTAATAGCAAGGATATGACTTTCATTGAAAGAATTTTTTATTGCTGAACCTCGATGCCCCGAGGTGCCAAACGAAATGCGTTGAGCGGGTACAGAGGGATCAGGCTTTTCAGAGTAATAGGATGTGATTAACCGTGGAACGTCTACCAACATTTCCTGCGCAGCCAATTTACCGGCAAGGGGTGACACATCCATTAAGGCTTTTGTGTTTTATTATTTTCTAACGCCGCTACTTTAGCAAGCCTGCGAACATGTCTTTCGGCGCCGCTGAATTTTGATGCCAGGAAAATCATAATCAGTTCCCATGCCAACGTATGTTCAACTACTCTGCCTCCGAGGCAAATCATATTCATGTCATCATCTTCTACACCCTGTTTTGCCGAAAACTTTTCATGAATAAGACAAGCTCTTACGCCAATTACTTTGTTTGCAGCTATGCTAGCTCCTACCCCGCTTCCACAGATGGCAATACCACGATCTGTCTTTCCGTTTGCTATTGCCTGTGCTAGTGGAATTACATAGTCAGGATAATCATCGGCCGGATTTAAGGTCGCATTACCAAAATCAATTACTTCATGCCCTGTTTCAATCAGCATTTTCCTAACATATTCCTTCAATTCAAATCCAGCGTGGTCAGCCGCTATTCCGATTCGTTTCATGGCTCTGTCATTTTAATAAATCACTTATTGTTATTCCTTTTAAGCAAAGCTATTGCTCGCACACAAATATTCTCAGGTGTAAATCCATATTCGCGCATCATCACGTCTCCGGGAGCCGACGCACCAAATGTATCAATACCAATTATTTCCCCTGAGTCGCCAACATAACGATGCCAGCCTTGCGATACTCCTGCCTCTACTGCAATTCTTGTATGCACAAATGACGGGAGCACCGATTCGCGATATTCAGAAGGTTGTGCTTCAAACAATTCCCAACTGGGCATTGAAACAAGGCGCACTGAAATATTCTGTTTAATTAATTCTTGCTGCGCTTTCACAATCAGGTCAACTTCAGATCCGGTTGCAATTAGAATTATGTCAGGATGAGTATCCGATGCATCGGACAAAATATAAGCTCCGAATCGAAGCCCCTCAGCAGGAGCAAATTTTTCCCGATCAAGTATTGACAGATCCTGACGCGACAGAACCAGAGCTACGGGAGCTTTGTACGATTCTACGGCAATGCGCCAGGCTATTGCAGTTTCGTTAGCATCACTCGGTCGAATTACAATCAAATTTGGAATTGCTCTGAGACTCGCAAGATGTTCTACTGGTTGATGTGTCGGTCCGTCTTCGCCCATTGCAATACTGTCGTGCGTAAAAACGAAAATAACATTCAATTCCATCAGCGCAGCCAAGCGAATTGCGGGCCGCATGTAATCTGAGAACGTGAGAAACGTAGCACAAAATGGAATGATACCGCCATGTGCTGCCATTCCGTTTGAGATTGCAGCCATCGCATGTTCACGAACGCCAAACTGCAAATTTCGCCCGGCATAACTCCAACCGCCTTCAGCCGAACCCTGCAAATCGCCAACGGCCATTGAAGGGTTTTCAAAATTGCCTGCTCCTTTCAGCTCGGTATAAGTAGATGTATTCAGATCTGCTGAGCCGCCAATAAAGCCTGGCAGTAATGGACTAAATGCCTGCATGACTTTTCCAGAAGCGACTCGTGTAGCCATACCTTTGGCATCAGTCTGAAATTCAGGAATAGCCGAATCCCAATTTGTGGAGCGCTTCCCACTGATAAGATCTTTAAGTTCTATGGCAAGCATCGGATATTCCTTCTCGTATAGTGAAAGCTTTTGTTTCCAATCTCCTTCCGCTTTTTCTCCACGTTCAACTGCTTTGCGAAAATGAGTCTCCGCTTCCGGTGGAATTAAAAAAGGCGGCTCAAGAGGCCACCCAAGTTTAGCTTTGGTCAGCTTCGTCTCTTCTTCGCCTAACGGAGAGCCGTGTGCTGCACAACTATCTTGTTTATTTGGTGATCCGTATCCGATATGAGTACGCACCATTATTATGGAGGGCCGATCTCTTTCTTGTTGAGCACTGTTAATTGCAGCATTGATTGCCTCAATATCATTTCCATCATCAACAGACTGCACGTACCATCCGTAAGATTCAAATCGCCTGGCGTGATCTTCTGTAAATGTCACCTGAGTTGATGAAGCAAGGGAGATATGATTATTATCATAGAAATAAATCAGTTTATTTAATTTTAAATGACCTGCTAATGAGGCAGCTTCAGCGGATACTCCTTCCATCAAATCACCATCGCCTGCTATTGCGTACGTACGATGATTAATGATTTCAAATCCAGGCTTGTTATACCTGGCAGCGAGGTAAGCTTCTGCGACTGCCATGCCTACTCCATTAGCGAACCCTTGCCCAAGCGGACCTGTGGTTGTTTCTACTCCTGGCGTTACACCGCGCTCGGGATGGCCAGGTGCCTTACTTCCCAGCTGACGAAATTGTTTTAGTTGGTCTAATGATAAGTCGTAGCCTGTGAGATGCAGCAAACTATAGAGAAGCATTGATCCATGACCAGCAGACAATACAAACCTGTCACGATCAAACCAATTTGGATTTGCCGGGTTATGCTGCAAGCATTTTGTCCAGAGAACATAAGCCATGGGTGCAACGCCCAATGGCAGACCCGGGTGACCGCTCTTAGCTTTTTGAATGGAATCTATTGATAAGAATCGGATTGTGTTGATACATAGCTGATCAAGCTTTGCAGGGTCAAGTGACTTATCTGTTATGCCCATATAACCTCCAAATTATTTATCTGGTAAGTAGCTCCATTTTTCTTATTCAAGCATTACATAACTCTTTGCAAAAGTTATATTATTCACTCATTTTCTTCTAATAAAAAATTGGTAATCCTCTACTCTGGAAATTGAAAAAGCCAAGCTTTCGAGCTTGGCTTTAGTCTGTTAGTTTGTTAATCCGGTCAGCTTAGTTTCTTTTCGAGTTCTTGAATCTTCGCCTCAGCGTCCAAATTGCCTAGTGAATATGAAAGTTTATACAATTCTAATGCTTCGCGCCTTGTTTCTTTCTTCTTGCGCGGCGCAAATTTGGTTCTGTTAGCTGCAGTTTCGAGTGCCTGGGCTTGAGCAAAGTATAAGCCAGCTACTTTAATTCTGTTCTGATCATTAATATCCTTCACAAGCCCTTCCAATGCTGAAACATTACCGCTCTTCAGCTTGATCATTTCACTTTGACTTGATATAGTTGAGTCCTTTTGATTAAGACTTGCAGTAAGGCTTCCATTTTGATCACGCAGTTTGATTACTTCAAGTTGAAGTGCCACAATCTCTTTTGATTTCGTTTCAATATCCGCCTTCAATCTATGAATCGTTGCCGCTGAAGCTGCGTTCGCACCTTTCAGGTTGTTTTCCAATGCTGTAATCTTGGCTTGAGAATCTTTAATATGTGTATTGATCTCGTTCAGCCTGTCGATGTAGTTGGCGTAAGTGATTCCTTCTACAATTCTCACACGCAATACATGACGATTAATATCGATTGAGTCGAGGATGACTCCGACTTCATTCAAAGCGAGCTCTGTCTTCTTGCTTTCAACTAAAGCGTTATTGAGCGAGTCAATTCTTGATTGAAGATGTGCCTTTTCTTTTGTATCACAACTGAAAAGAGTTGCCGCTATGGCGATTACAATAATGTAGTTTTTCATGATTTAGTTTTTGTGGTTTATGGTTCTATTGTTAAATTAGTTTGTTGCTATGATTTATAAATGCATTGAGTCATTCTTCTCCGCTTAAATTCACCTTGGGTGTCTTGATCTGACCTTTGCGGCCGGCTAAGTAAATTCCGGCGCCTATAATTACAACTGTAGCTCCGAGTAGTGGTTCCCAAATTCGATGATGAATTTTAGTCTGTGCTATTTTGAACCTGTTCAAGTCTGTGACTCGCTCATTTACCAACAAACCAAAAGAAGTAAAAATCATGAATAGCAATCCAATCGTTAAAATAATGATGCCTACTTTTTTCATATACAGTTTGCTTTTTTACAAACCTGAAATAAGCTTATGCAATTCTTCTTTTGTTTTACCAAGTTTCGCCTGTAGCCGCCCAAGTAGCTCGTTATGCTTTCCTTCTACCAACAATAGATCGTCATCAGTAAGTGTGGCATATTTTTGTTTCAGTTTTCCTTTAGTAATCTTCCAGTTTCCAAGTAATTCGGTAGTGTTCATTTTATTTAGTTTTAAGTTGTCAGACACTGATGTAAATTTCTAGTGATCAAAGGTGTATTTGTTTACTCCGAAATGCATTACACAATCACGACAAAGGTTTGCATCTATCACACATCAGGTGGAATATGAATTCTTTATATCAAAGTGATACATTAAATGAATTTGGGATGATGCAAGTCAAGTAGTCAGCCCACCGATTAACTCGCTTTCCAAATAGACGAGCTCTTTCTTACTGTTGCGTTCTTGTATAAAGCAATAATAGATTCCGTTTACATATCGGCTTACAATTAGCTTTAAAGAGGGCCTTATTCGCTCAATCACAATCTCCCCTCTCTTATATTTGTTTTCCATAAATTTTCCGTGATCTCTTGCGGCTTGTGTTGGCTCCTGCAAACGTGCAACTATTATTCCCGCTACGGCTTACATGATTCCGAAAGACTGTTACATCTATCACTCATTCTATTTCTCAAGAGAGTTCAATTTCGGGCTCGCAATTACTCTACCAACGCCTTAAAGTCATGACCATACCTCTTTCTTAGTCCTTCACTATCAAATTCATGCATCGCTTTGTAAGCACGCTTCAATGTGTGAGGAACATCTCCCTCGTAAACTATTTTATAGTTAGAGAAGCCATTGTAGGGAACACTGGTATTGTCGCTGTGAAATTTCAACCTTTCAATAGTACCATTACTAACGAAGAAATCCTGAAACACCTTATCCCGTCGCCCCATCATCTCCTTGTATTTATGAATTACTTCACTGTTGCCGACATAATGATAACACTCATCCTGAATTGTAAACATTAAGGTGTCGCCTGCTCCACTTCCTTTTTTTAAGGTGTGCATAAACTTTGGGTCTTTGATAGACATCATTTCAACTTTAATGGAGTCATCCTTAGTAAAATCGTTATTTCGCTTTGTAGAAAGAAAATATTTCTTCTTGGCTGCAAAGAAAAGGATCTGTTCTTTTTCTTTCAATGAATACACAGTTGAATACACATTAAGAGTCGAAGTTTTGTTCTCGTCCAGAAATTCGGCCATGGTTTTAATAAAAGATTTCTGTTTAGCGCTCAGCTCGGTTTGCCGCATGTTCCATTTCAGGGTCAAGGAATTTTCAATTTCGCTTTGGGCATTTCGCAAGGAAATACCATAGGGAATTGTGACCGGCTTAACAAAAATATTTTTCAGTAAGTCCATTATGATATCATGCAAGTGAAAGTGAGGATTCTTCAGATTGCCGGATATTGGAATTTCATAATCAATTACGTTGCTGCGCTCACGAACGAGGAGCATTATCAAAGGCAATGGAAGCCACTTCATTTCTTTGTTTTTTATTCGCTTCGAGACACGCGGATCAATGACCACCAAATGGTTGACGCTTTTGATCTCACCATTCCGAACATTCCAAACACCGTTAAGCTCAATTGTACCTCTGTCCAACGGAAATGAAGTATACAAAATCAAGTACGGGTTGAACGCGCTGGCTGGGATTTTGTTAAGATGATAGCTCATATCAAAGTCGCCACTGTCTTTCGGATTGACACTTAATGAAATCGATAAATTACCATAAGGTTTTATTTCGGACTTTATGTTTACTCCGATTCGGCTGTTGTTTTTATCAACAGAGTCGGCATGAATGCTAAGGGAGTTCACACCAATGTTAAACTGCTCAATTAAAGAGAAATCATTGAATTTTAAATCACCGTGTGTTACTGTGAAACTGTTAATCCTATAATGGCTTTGGAAAAAATTCCGTGTCAGGCTTTTAAGATATCGGCCAATTTCTATAATCAGATTAAAGCTGCCTGATCTTGTAGTGACATCAGTAATATTAGCCCCGGCTTTGCCAAACAACCGCTCGACGTTATCTAAGGAATCAAATTGTTCATATTTTACAACCGGTCTGCTGAGGATTATGGAGTCAAATAGAAACTTCTGATTTTTTGGATTCAGATGATCAATCACCACGACGAGTTTTTCAAATGCAGCATAATCGTCTTTCTTTGTCTTGCCCAAATGAAAATCGCTGAATGCTAACCTTCCGTGGGCATCAATCAGTTCGGGGTTCTTAAAGTTTCCTGTGGCTCTGAACGTAGCGTCTAATCGAGCAGAGAAAAAACCATAATTGATTAGCTCCCATAAATACTGACGAATAATTTCCAAATCAAAATTTCGAACCTGAGATGTAAATCTGTAATCCTGACTTGCAACATTAATCGTGAAATTTCCCTTTATACCACCTTTTCCATTTTGCGACAAGAATGAAAATGCAGATGCAATCGTGTCAGCATTCCATCGCTTACCCGAGCTTTCCATATTGAGATCCTTAATCAAATAATTGATTGGAGTGGCTTTTTCAATATAGTAGAATTCACCATGCAATATTTTTATCGCAAGAATATTAACATGAAAAGAAGGTTTATTGGCTGATCGATTATCGGGAGTGCACTTCAACACCATGTCATCAAAATTGAAATGTTGCCTGACATTGATAACCGTCCCTCTGGGTTTGTTTACGACCAGTTCGGTTATTTCGACTGTCTTTGAGAATAATTTAATCAAGTTGAAGTCAGATGTAACACTCTTCGCCGAAAAGAAAAGAGTATCCTTCTTCGATTCATAAATCCTAAGATTATTAAACCGAACGAATCCTGTAAATGGATTAACGTAAGCCCAATCCATTGTAATTTTTCTCCCTGTATATTTCTTACTGTCTCGTTCGACCAGATATTTTACCAGAGGCGAGATAAATAAAATTGTGAGTGATGTAAATAGGATAATAACACCCGCAAAAATCAATAGTATCTTTCTTGTTTTGAGTCCTTTAATCTTCGAATCGTTCTTCGCAATCACGATTCGTCTTTTGTAGTACGCACCAGCCCAATGCCTGCAATGAAAAACAACAAGCCAAGAATGCCGTAGATGATAAGAGCTTTGACCTCACCAGCTGAATTGACAAATAAAATCGCAGTGTAAATGAGCCCGCAAATACCGAGTATGGTAAGAAGCGCTCCAAAAATTCTTTTAATATTCATGGTTTTAGTTTTTTAGTTTACTCTCATTCTTCTTCTTATCGGGTTTAGGATCATCAGTTTTTGTTTTATCCTTCGCTTTCTTCTTCAAGTATCCACGTAAAAGGAAGTTATGTCCCGCTGCATCCATATTTTGTTTAAAGCCACCGGCACCTTGCTTGATGTTCACTAGCGCAGCGTCCAGATTATCTGCAAATGTGCTATCCATTAATAGCATTCCTATTGTTCCTTTTCCTGCACGAACCTCGCTCATGATCGCCGAAAGGTCGCCTGTGATATGAGCTGCATTATCGCTCGTGATTTTTAGTTTCGCTAAAATTTCGTCGAGATTTACCTGGCGTGCAGTTGCAAGCACATCATTGTCTGAAAGTTCACGTTTACCAACCGTACCTGGAATTATAACTACAATTTTACTCCCCATCAGTCCGTCAGAGCCAATAATTGCTATCGCGTTCTTCTTTATGAATTTTCTGGAGTCTTCAACAATCTGCATGTCCACTCGCACTGTGGTGTCAGTGACTTGTTGAATGTCTTCGATGATACCTACATTGATTCCTGAGAACCGGACATTATTGCCAACCTGCAGACCGCTGATATCAGTGAATATTCCGCTGACATGAAATGTATCAACAAATAGTTTCTGTCGCTGTCCTATGAAATAAATACCAACAATAAATAAAGCAATCGTTACAGAAACGAATATCCCAAGCCTTACTTTGTTCCCTGTTTTCTTTTCCATGATTATTTTTTAAATGTTAACTGAAAAATGATCGCACCCATTGATCACTTGATTTTGACAGTTCTTGAAATGTCCCAGCTGCAACCACAACCCCTTCTTTAATAATAACCATGCGATTGGCCGTAATACGGGCACATTCAACATCATGTGTAATAATCACAGAAGCGGCGTTGTATTTCTTTTGGATATCCAATATCAATTCACTTATCTCTTTTGAAGTGATGGGGTCTAATCCCGTTGTAGGCTCATCGTAAAGAATTATTTCTGGTTTTAATATTAAGGTGCGCGCCAATCCAATCCGCTTTCGCATTCCACCGGAAAGCTCTGAAGGCATTTTATCAATGGCATCTTTTAATCCCACATTTTCAAGTGCTTCAACAACCAACGAATCAATTTCATCTTTTTTGCTTTGATTTAAATCTCGAAGCGGAAACTCGAGGTTTTCCCGAACTGTCATTGAGTCGTACAAGGCGCCGCTTTGAAAAAGAAAACCTATTCTCTTCCTAATGATATTAAGTTCATGGGTTTCCAGGTCAGCTATTTTTTCTCCAAGCATTATAACTTCTCCGTCATCGGGCGAAAGCAAACCGGCCATACATTTTATCAATACAGATTTACCGCTGCCCGACTTGCCAAACACAACAAGGTTCTCCCCCTTTTCAATTTTAAAATCAATACCTTTCAATACCTCACGGTTGTCAAATGATTTTGTTATACGATTTACTTCAGCAACAATTTCCATGGAGTTAAATAAATAAACTTGTTATCTGAACAACCACCATGTCCAGAATAAATATGGTTAAGGATCCCTGCACTACTGCTGCATTAGAAGCCACGCCTACTCCTTCCGTTCCCTGGCTTGCATGATAACCTCTATAACAACCAATCGATCCTACTGCAAAACCGAAAAAGAAAGTTTTAATAATTGCCGGAAGGACATCAGTGAAGGAGAGTTTTGCGAAGACTTCTAAAAAGAAAAGATGGAAACTGACATCACCTTTTAAGTTGACTCCTACGTATGCGCCATATAGCGAAACTGCGTCTGCCAGAATTACCAAAACCGGAAGCATTATGGTAGCAGCTGCTATTCTTGTTACTACGAGGTATTTGAATGGATTAATTCCAGAAACTTCCATTGCGTCGATTTGCTCCGTGGCCTTCATTGAGGCCAACTCTGCGCCGATACCCGAGCCAACTTTGCCTGCGAAAATTAAAGCTGTGATGACAGGACCAATTTCTCTAATTATGGAAATAGCGACCATAGCCGGCAACCATGACTCAGCCCCAAATTCAACTAGGGTAGGTCGCGATTGAATGGTTAACACCAGCCCCATAATGAAGCCAGTGATTACTACAAGAGGAATAGATTTGTAGCCAATTAGATAAGCCTGTTTCAAAAATTCATTGACTTCATAAGGAGGCTTAACCAACTCTTTAAAAAACCTGAAGGTGAACAGAGTCAGTCGTGTAATCTCTTCAAAGAATCCTCGCAATGTTTTAATATACAGGTTTTCAAAAGGCTTACCTACCGCCTTACTCACCGCTGATACTTTTATTTTCAATTCAATTGCCATGATCGCGATTTAAGTTTTCGTTTTTTTGAATGAAAATTTAGAAGTGGTTGGAACAATATTCCCGAGCAAAAAACCCCATGGTTTTAAAGGCTCGATATGATCGAAAATAACTTTCATAATCGCCGTTAATGGAATTGAAAGAAACATGCCTGGGATGCCCCAAAATGCTCCGCCAATTAAAACTGCGATAACCGATAAGAGAGCGTTTAGCTGAACTCTCGATGCAACGATTTTTGGAATGATATAATGATTGTCGACAAACTGAATAAAAATATAAACTGAAAACACGAGCAAGGGATATACCAGCGAGTCTTTCGTTATAAAGGCAATTAGCATTGGCAGTGCGATTGCTGCAATCCCTCCTAAGTATGGAATCACGTTAAGGATAGCTCCGGTAATACCAAGGATAATCGCATAATCAATACCAATTAACAATAGACCGACAGAGTTCAGAGCAGCTACTATAACTAATTCGAAAAAAAGTCCGACTAAATAACTTTGAATTATTTTTTTAGAATTTGTTAATACTTCTACTACTGCAATATGATGTTCATGCTTAAAGAGCTTGCGAACAAATTCTACCAGTAATGGCTTGTAGTAAAGAATCATAAATAAATAAACCGGAAGCAATGTGCCGATAACCAGCATTTGAACGACCTCAGTAAGTTTCTCTCCCAAGGCCAAATTTCCCATCGCGTCGTTTTGCGTGTCTTTTATCCAGGCGTTGATAGTAGATTGACGAATGCTGAATTTATCAGACGTCCAGCGAATCAATTCAGCGCTCGTTGTAAAGAATTTCTGTTTTAGTTGAGGATACGTTTCGCTGAATAAAGTTAGTTGAGCTGATACTATATAAATCGCGAAGAGTAAAGCCAAAATTGTAAGTGCAACGGCAATCGAAATGGATACTAGTTTACTTATTTTCTTTCCGATCAGGTAATTAACGAGAGGGTTAAGTAAAATTGCAATCATTGTTGAATAAAGAATCGGAACAATAATATGCTGTCCGACATACAGTGTTAAACCCAACGCAAATACAACGATAAAAATCAGCGCCGCTCTTGCATAAAATGGTATCTGAAACGAGTTGTCCATTTGAGATCGCTAGTGGGTTATTTTAATAAATAGCTCATAGAAATAGTCAGGTCCATACACGAAAAAAGATTGTACTGATAAACCACGCGCCCGATTTTCAACTCAATGGAACGTGTACAGCAGACTGCTCCAACTGACACCAGACCATTAACCATGCAATTTGTTCTCAATGTCTTCATAACTAAAACAAAGGAGGCAACTATTAACTGCGAACAGTTACATACTTGAGCGTAAGTGTTACATATATCCTAGTATCGTTAATATTGAGTATTCAGTGAATTATGTAACTCAATCCCTGAGTTACGTAATATCAATTACTGTGTTGCCCAACATCTTTACTCCGGATAAGTGACTTCCCTTTAACTCCCGACTGAATCGTACAAGCCAATCATCATTTAGAAAAACAACATAACATCGGGGAACAACATCATTCGTTCAGCCTCGGATTATCTGTCATTGCAAAAATTATATTCTTTTCCGCACTGGTCATTTTTCAATATCCTGACACTGCTCTCGCCCAAAAAAAAGATTCTACCCGTTTGAAAAAATGGGCCGCAAATAAAAATATCAAGAAGCTTTTGGGCATGATCACTAGAGAGCCAGAAGCTGATCTTTCGGCATTTCTTGTAAAAAGTGAAGACGCTTATGTGAAGTATCAAGGCAAGATTATCAGACGAATTGTTTTTGAGCGCATTGGGTTTGAAAAGATGGTGGTCGACACTGCGCGCAATCTTCAAAGCAAAATAGCACGAACCGCTAACAGGCTCCATACTAATTCGAGAGAAGCTACCATCCGAAATAATTTATTTGTACGTGAAGGGAAGCCTCTAAACCCATTTCGCCTGGCTGACAATGAGCGATTACTTCGGAACCTTAATTTCATTATGGATGCGAGGATTTATGTAAAACCAATTCCATCCAACCCCGATTCGGTTGATTTACTTGTTGTAACGAGAGATGTATTTAGTTTAAGCGGTGCCCTTGCAGTGGGCTTGCCAACGAAATATCAATTTAGTTTGCAAGACATAAATTTAGCCGGGGTCGGCCAGCATATTCAATTTGCACAAGTCTTTGACCTCAACCGAAATCCCCACTATGGCTACGAAGGGTTATACCAAGTCATTAATATAAAGGGGAGTTTCGTTGACGCCTCTGTAGGTTATACCAGTTTAAACAGCGGCATCAGTATAGGTAATGAAAATGAGAGTTCGCTTTATTTCAAACTTAGCCGGCAGCTCTATCAACCGTTTGCCCGGCTGGCGGGAGCTATTGAACTCAGCGACAACAGCTCAATGAATGTCACCAAAAAGCCGGATAGTATTTTTGCTCAATACCGGTACCGGATTCAGGACTATTGGCTAGGCTACTCATTCGGGCAACGACGATTGCCTAATAATTTGAGGGAGAATAGAAAACGCAAGTTCATAGCAGTTCGTGGTTTTGAACAATACTTCCTAAATTCAGTTAACACTCAGCTCACCGAACCGGGAAGGTTTATTTATCGTGACATAACGTCCGCGCTGGTTCAGCTCACTTTCTTTAAACAAGATTTTTATAAAACTCAATATGTACTTGGGTTTGGTCGCACCGAGGATATTCCTTATGGTTACAGAGTTTCTCTCACATCAGGAATAGAAAAGGAGTTGGGAAACAAAAGGCCTTATTTTGGAAGCGAAGTGTTCTACAACAGTATAAGGCCGAGTGGAACTATACTAACCTATAATGTTAAACTTGCCACTTATCTTAGCAATCACAATCCAGAAGATGCTTTCCTTTCGCTGGACTTCACCAGGTATAGTAAAATATACAAGATTGGTAAAATGATTGTGCGGCATCAGTCTATTTTCGGATACGCAGCTTTGATAAATCAATCGGTAAAAAGAGGAGTTGATATTCGTGATGTAAACGGAATACTTGGATTCATGCCGGATAGCCTTGTGGGTTTTCAACGTGTAACCATGAGCCATGAAGGAACTTTGTTTACGACATGGAAAGTTTTAGGGTTTCGTATCGCTCCGGTGGCCAGAGTTGATCTTGCCTTGATCAAAATAACCAAAGGGCTGTTACAGACTCAAAATTTCTTCTCAGGGTTTTCGCTCGGTTTACGGGCGCGAAATGAGAATCTTATACTAAACACCATTGAAGCCAGGTTATTCTATTATCCTAAAACAGTGGAACTCATTGATCATTTCAGGTTTAACATTACCACCAATTTCAGAATCCGATATCCTACCAACTTAGTCAACAAGCCTGCCACAGTGTTTCCCTGATTCACTATGCCGATTCCATTAATAATTTGGAGTGTGTATTCGTATACGATAGCACGGGACAATAAAAAAGCGGGTTGCCCCGCTCTTTCTCCTGATAACCCATAACCTACTACTTGAATAATTTATTTTTATAACCCTGGTTTTTTTCATCCATATCCGAACTCATGCAAGGTTCTTGCGACCTCTAACTACCAAGACAATACCGCCAATGAACAGAACGATTCCGACAATCGGCGACCATTGAATAGGATGGTTTTCTTCTTTATCAATTTTTACCGGACCAACATCTACTACCTTTTTGGTTGTGATGAAATCAACTCCTGTATAAGCAAACATTATTATTCCTAGAATGATAAGTGCTACGCCAAAAGTTGATGTTCTCATGATTTCTTGATTGGGCACTTGTCTTGTGATTATAATTTAAAGGTCAAGCCAATCTTTCCACCTGAGAAGGCATTGCCGCCGCCAAGCTCCAAATTAAGACCTACCTTTTGTGTGAAATAATAACGGCCACCGATTTGCGCACCAAGTCCTAAACCTGAGGTATGATTTCCAGGATAGTCAGAAGCTGAAGTCCACGCATAGAAGCCAAGATTCAATCCGGCATAAAAGTCCCAATCGCTCGACATATTTAAAACAGTATTGAAGTGATAATTGCCGTTTGCTGAAACTCCTATGATATTATGTCCATAGCCAACTCCGTTATAGTTATCCCTGTATGAGCGAAATGACATTTCACCGCCCATGGTAAAGTCTCTGGCAACCCCAAAATCCAACCCCATATAAACAGGAACACCCCAATCTGAAAATCCAACTCCAGCATTAAGCTGTGCGCTACCTACCGGTAAAGGATTTTGTCCGTACGACACTGCTACTGCGAAGAATAGTACGAATGCTAATAGTAATTTTTTCATAATTTAAATTTTAAAATTTTCGATTTGTAAACTGGACCCTCAATATTCAGGCAACCTTAACACAAAGGCCGAGTTATTTTGTAAGCCGATTTCCCTGAATTACTCTTAAAAGAATAGCGATAATAGCGATGATGAGTAAAACGTGAATAATTGCGCCAGCACTGTAGGCGAAGAATCCTATGATCCAAAGAAGAATGAGGATCACGGCGACTAGATAAAGTAAATTGCTCATGGGGTTTTTGTTTTGTTTATCAAAGGTGATCAACGGAGATTGCATGGGTGTTACACAATTTGATGCATTAGTTACATCATTCACGGCTTGACGAGAAGCACATCCAAGTGACCCTCTGCTCAATAATTGCCTTGCTTCTTTTTTTTCACGTCAATGAAGCGAAAGTTGTTGGCCAGCTTAATCGTACTTGATGTGATACCCACGGTAAGTGTGGTCAGCTGTTTTTCGAAATAGATATTGTAATAATCCTGACCACTGTAAAACCGAACAAAGAATGCGATCTCATCAAGCCAGGGTGGGTAATATTTGTAATTGAGGTCTACAATTAACCGTTTAGACACATCAAGGAGACTAAAGCCACGGAGAGCTCCAAAGATCCAGCCTGATTTAACTTCGATACTTGAATTTTGTATCAATCGGTTAACCCAGTCCTTTTTTTCTTGGTGCCTTGGTCCGCCGACATCAAGTGTCGCGAACAGCCTGGTGAATCCATAAATCCCATTAAGGTGCGGATCACACCAACTCGACGGGTAAAGTTCAGTATGGACTTTAATTTCTCGCAATGAAAAATATTTTGACCCCGTTGTGTTTAATGTAAATGAGGAAATACCCAACTGTATATAATTCACAGCAAAGCTTCCGCCGGTTAAATCAATTGCCTTTGTGGTGTCGTTGGTATAAAACTTTCCGCTTTGCCCATTCGAATGATGAACAACCGATGCAAACCAAATCGCATCGCTATACAATATTCTAGATAGAAAAGTATTTCGCCATGAATCTAGGTAACGATAGTAGGTTAGGTAGAGATGGTAGCTTGGCACCTGAATGGGTACCGAATATTGGTCAAGCATTCGGATCTGCACTTGTGGATTGATCATGACAGCCCATTTCTTGTGACTGCTTGAAACAAAATAAGAAGGCGAAAGTTGTGCCTCGAAAATGATAGGAATCTGATTACCGATCCCATTCCCTAAAGTCAGGTAACTTTGATCCTTATTAAAATTGACCAGGGAAATAAATTTCTTGTGAGCCAGAGTATCGATAGGCTTGCTTACTCGATACTGAGCGCAAGCCACTTGGTGGCAGAATAAGAAAGGGATAAACAAAAATAGATTCCGGATTTTCAAGGCTATAATAATTGTTAGGCGGCTGGTTGTACAAATCCTGCATGCATATTAAAAAACTCAACTCGCCCTTAGACAAAGAGAAAGTTGAGTTTAAATTGGATGTAATTTTTTTCTTATCGATTAACGATGCCCGCCATGCCCTCCACCGTGACCACCACCAGCTCCATGACTACCGCCACCACCTCCTCCTCCGTGAAAGCCGCCAGCCGCATTACTCTTGCCACCGTATCCGCCCCATGACTGTGCGTGATATGTATTCGCGTTTGAATGTGTGGTATAACCTCTGTTATTATTTTGACGGAGTTGTCCGCTTTGTCTGTTATAAGATGACGATGATGTAAGCGTATTCAAATGCCCACCACCGGGTTGATAGTGCCCGTGAGCAACTCCCATGAATCCCCGATTGACTGATCCCATCACCCGATTGCCCCCTATATTGCCTCGGTAGTAATTTCCGAATTGGCGATATAAGCTTGGATATCGCCTGTAGTAGCCCCTATTAAAAAACCAATTTGAAAATCCGTACGATGGAAATCCATATAGACCGTAACCGCCCATTCCGAAATAAAAACCTGAGTTGTATCCAAACCCCCCCGGATACCACATCGGAGAAGAGTACCAGTAAGGATAACCAAACCAATAGGAATAGGGATTCCCGTAATAGTTTGGATTGCTGTTATTATAGTATGGGTTGGTAGCATAGTTCTGTTGATTCGATGAGTTGTCACCATTCGAATTCGAATAATCGTTAGCTGCCTGACCTAATTCCTTCATCGCTTGGGGATCAGACGCCATTTGTTTTTTAAATGCAGCTACTTCGTATTGGTTTTGCACTTCAACACTGTCGTGAAGGGCAGTCAGATGATTGGTAATTTGTTCAGGGTTACTTTTATAGTGTTCGCCCAACCGCGTGGTGAGTTCGACATTATTCGTCATTAAAGTCAGCACATCAGGTAAGGTTGATAATTTCTGAAAGGCTTCTCTGGCAGGTGCATTGAGAAGCTGAATAATTTTATCAAATTCCTGTTCAGCATTTATATTGATATTGTCAACGCGCACCAAATCACTTTTCTCAGAGTGATACAATTTCCAAGCAGCTTCTTGCAGATCCGGATCTTGGTGGGGCAGCAATTGATATACAGAACTCTCGCTCTGCTTATCGGGCAACGTTGCCAGCTTGTGCATCAAATCAGGGTAACGTGTAAGGTTATAAAACCACTCTTGCTTTTTCTTACTGAATTTCTCAATAGCCTTTTGAAATGAAGCCACTGATTGACTTTGACTTTTTTGAAGTTGCGTTAATACATGCGGATATAGACTCGCTTGTAAAATAGCATGACGCACATCCGCGTCGTAGGGAGCAATTGACGCAGTAATACCTTTATCTGTCTCAAGTTGCTCGCTTTGTGCGCTGGCTAAAATAGATGATGCAAGCAGCAGTATCCCAAAAAGTATGCGAAAGGGAAATAAAAAACTGGCTCCGCTTTCATGGCAAAGGCCATGGTAGGTTGATTCTTTAGTTAATAATAGCATGTTTGATCTTTTAAAGATTTTATAATCTCAAAGATCAAATGATTGATAATTATAGGTATTACAGAATCTAACTCTTTAGTTACATCTTTCACATTTGATTAAATTCAAAATAGTGGCTAATGGACCTTGTAAAAGGTTACCCATTAAAACCAGTGATATATGTAAGATTGGTCGAAATAGATGTAAGACATTATGGAAGGAATACAATCACCTTTATCGATCAATCGCCAAACATCACATTGAAAATATATATTAAATACATGGTAAGTGCTCGCTGCAAAATGGTGGTGAAAGAAGAGCTTAAGAAACTAGGTTTGCACTTCGTGGTGGTTGATCTTGGCGAAGTGGAGATTATGGAAGACCTTTCTGCAGAACAACGCGAACAATTAAAGGCGGCATTGCTCAACTCAGGCCTTGAGCTAATGAATGACAAAAAGGCGATGCTGATTGAAAAAATTAATAATGTAATCACTGAAATGATACATTATTCCGATGAAGTTCCCAAAATGAATTATTCAGATTTTATTAGTGAAAAACTGGATTATGACTACACTTACTTGTCCAATCTGTTTTCAGAGGTTAAAGGCATCACGATTCAACAATTCATAATCATTCATAAAATTGAAAGAGCAAAAGAGCTCCTATTGTATGACGAATTAAACCTCACTGAGATTTCCTACAAACTGCACTACAGCAGCGTTGCTCATCTGTCCAATCAATTTAAGAAGATAACAGGGCTTACTCCATCTGACTACAAAAAAATCAAAGACAAAAGACGGAAACCTATCGAAGAAATTGGAATTGAAGTGAACTCAATTACTCATAATGGCTAAGAAAAAGAAGTCAGACGAATTGGTTGATGCTCAGAAAAAGCTGGCCGTCCATGATCGAGAGAAAGAAAAGCGCTCTGCTGAGTTAGTCATCGCCAATAAGGAACTTGTTTTCCAAAACAAGGAAAAAGAAATGCGTGCATCGGAGTTGGTCATTGCCAACAAAGAGCTGGCCTTTCAAAATGATGAAAAGGAAAAAAGAGCAGCAGAATTGCTTATCGCCAATAAGGAGCTGGCGTTCCAAAATAAGGAGAAGGAAAAGCGAGTTGCCGAGTTAGTGGTCGCCAACTATGCGCGCAGCCTCATCGAAGCAAGCCGCGATCCCATGTTTACTATCAGTCCCGGCGGAAAAATTACCGACATTAATAAAGCCTCTGTCAACATTACAGGAGTTTCGCGAGAGAAGTTAATTAACACCGATTTTTTTGACTACTTCACTGATCCTGAAAAAGCACGAAAGGGTTATGAAGAAATATTTAAAAAGGGCTTCATTGTCGATTATCCTCTTACCATTAGAGATCATAAATTAACCGACGTTTTGTTTAATGGCTCGGTCTACAGAGACGAAAATGAAAATGTGAAAGGTGTAGTTGTTGTCGCCAGGGACATTACTGAGCAAAAGAGAATTGAAGCTGAATTGACCGAATCTAAGGTATTTGCAGAAAAAGCTACAAGCGTTGCTGAGGAGGCAAAAAGCAAAGCAGAAAAAGCTACTAGGGTAGCGCAAGACGCAGTAAAAGCAAAACAGCAATTCTTGTCAAACATGAGTCATGAAATCAGGACACCGATGAACGCGATTATCGGTTTTACTAAAGTGATCTTGAAAACTGATCTGACCGCAAAGCAGCGGGAATATCTTACGGCCATAAAAATGAGTGGAGACGCATTGATTGTACTCATTAATGATATCCTGGACTTAGCCAAAGTTGATGCCGGAAAAATGGTGTTCGAACAAACCCCGTTCAAAATGGCGTTCTCGATCTCTGCTATGCTCCATCTATTCGAAACAAAAATTCAAGAGAAAAATTTAGAATTAGTCAAAGAGTATGACGACCGGATTCCAAGTGTATTGGTTGGGGACCCGGTTCGCCTGCATCAGATTATTTTAAACCTATTAAGCAATGCGGTAAAGTTCACTTCGGAAGGAAAAATTACAGTGAGTGCCCGCCTATTCAGTGAAGATGAAAAAAGCGCAACGATTGAATTCGCAGTTACGGATACAGGCATAGGAATTTCGGAGGCCAATTTGGAGAAAATCTTTGAAAGCTTTCGCCAGGCATCTAGCAACACATCGCGATTATACGGAGGAACAGGATTGGGTCTTGCAATTGTCAAGCAATTGGTCGAGCCCCAGGGTGGAACAATACAAGTAAAAAGTAAAATCAACGAAGGCTCTACGTTTAGCTTCACATTAAGCTTTCAAAAGACGAAAGACGAGGCAGAAGTTGCCGAAGAGCCTCTGGAACTCAACCCTGAAATCAAAAATATAAAAGTACTGGTAGTCGAAGACATGGCACTTAATCAATTATTGATGAAGACCCTGCTTGACGATTTTGGATTCGAGCGTGATATTGCCGGAAACGGAAAAATTGCCATTGAAAAATTACAAACTAAGCTATATGATGTTATTCTCATGGATCTCCAAATGCCTGAAATGAATGGCTTTCAGGCAACCGAGTACATCCGCAACAAGATGAATTCTAAAATCCCGATCATCGCGCTAACTGCCGACGTTACAACTGTTGATTTAGCTAAATGCAAAGCCGTTGGTATGAATGATTACATCGCCAAACCTGTCGATGAACGATTACTCTACAGAAAAATAGTAGGATTGGTAAAGAAACCAACCAAGCAATTAGGTGAAAATAAGGATGAAAAAAGTATAACGAAAAATCAGAAATGCATTGACCTGGAATATTTAATGCATCGAACAAAATCAAATCCAACGTTGATGATGGAGATGATTTCACTTTATTTGGAACAGACCCCTCCTCTCGTTAGTGCTATGAAGCAAAGCCTTCATGACAAAGACTGGGATCTGCTGCATGCAGCCGTGCACAAAATGATTCCCTCGTTTTCCATCATGGGTATCAGCTCGAACTTTGAGAGTATGGCCAAGCAAATAAAAGACTATGCTACCACCCAACAGCAATCAATAAAAATACAGGAGCTTGTCTTGCAAATTGAAAATGTTTGCACTCAGGCATGCAAGGAACTGGAAGTGGAGTTCAATATGATTAAAAACACAAAGAAATGAAAACTGATAAAATAAGGCTTTTCCTGGTAGATGATGATGCTGTGTTTTTAAAGTCACTGGAAATTGAATTTCTCCAGCGCGCAGATTTTATAATAGAGACATTTTCAAAAGGAGAATTATGCATTGAAAATTTATCACATAACCCAGACGTTGTTATTCTGGACTACCACCTCGACGGTATTGATAAATTCGCCATGAATGGAATGGAGACTCTGGATAAAATAAAAAATATTAATCCGGACATTCCAGTGGTAATGCTTTCCTCTCAGGATAAAATTGACGTAGCCATCAATTGCATGCATCATCGGGCATTTGATTATGTGGTGAAGAGTGAAACCGCCTTTATCCGGTTACAAAAAATAATTACCTCAATCTTCAGTTACAAAAAGATGGAGAAGGAATTGAATTGGTACATGGAAAGGGCTTAACCCCTGCTGCAATTTTAAACGTAGTCGCATTCACAGTACGTGAATCTTGTAACTCTTCTCTCGTGTTTTGCAACACCAGTGCTGTCAAAGATAAGCACCTTTGATTATGTAAATGTTTTACACGATGGCTCAAGCAAAACAAAACAAAAATGACAACGACAAAAATTTTAGCAGCCCTGGTTATAACTTCGGTTGCACTATTCACGGCATGTAAAAGTAGTGACCCAACACCGGCAGCATCACCCAACACAATGGTGATTCCGGTTCAAATTGTTAATCCAGCTATGGTGTCGCTAGCCACCTCTGCTTCCATAGCTATTCTCGCAGGTTCGGCTATTACCAGCACCGGAGCAACAAATATAACCGGAGACATTGGGTTAAGTCCCGGCACTTCAATAGGCGGATTCCCTCCTGGAATTTTAACAGGAACACAACATATAAATGATAACATTGCCACACAGGCGAAACTTGATCTAACTGCAGCATACAATGACGCTGCTGGCAGAACGGCCACCGATATCGTAACACTCTCAGGAAATATTGGAGGGCTTACACTTACTTCAGGGCTTTATAAATCAACTTCGTCACTTGCCATATCTTCAGGTGACCTTACCTTCGATGCTAAAGGAAATGCTAATGCAGTCTTCATTATTCAGATTGCCTCCACCCTTACTACAACCTCGGGGCGCAAAGTTATACTGAGTGGCGGTGCGCTGGCATCCAACATCTTCTGGCAAGTAGGCAGCTCAGCAACATTTGGTACTACTTCGGATCTCAAGGGTACGATTATGGCCATGCAGTCCATTACTTTCAATACTGGCGCAACTCTTGACGGCAAGGCTCTGGCAAGGACAGGCACAATAACAATGGCAGGTAATACCGTAGTGAAACAATAAATTGAGAAGATCGAATAGCAGCGCTATGAAAAAAATGTACAGGCTCATTGAAAGAGGTTTCGAAAAACTTACTTCAATCGCAATAGCCACACTTGGTAATTCAATCACATTCATAGTTGCCTTTTGCACTGTACTCTATTGGCTTACAAATAAAAAGTTTTATAAGCAGGACATTCACTATAGCATCGGAGATGTGATTCTGGGTGTTACCTTTTTAAGCTTGTTTATTATTCAAAAATCATTTAACCGTTTCTCGGCATCACTTCACTTGAAGGTGAATGAACTCGTTTCTTCGCACGAGCCTGCAAGCAATGAAGTAATTGATATTGGTGAAAAAACAGAGCGTGAGATAACCGAATTCACAAAAGAAAACGCGGAGACAACTGAACAATCAAAAGAAGACATCGAAATTGTCTGACATCATCTCAAGTAGTTTGCGTACCTGATGATTCGTGGGCCAATTTAATGCGCACGCTCACTTCAATAATCCAGGACGCCTTCATAGAATAAGTAATACCTGTAAGACTCATACACAAGTGTGTAATGCTATGTACAGTTAATGCTCTCACTTTTGTACAGCTATTCAGGAAATAAACTTACCATTTAAACAAAAATAAAAATGAGCACCTCAAAACAATTTAAACTACTTGCACTAGCCGTGATGATCGTCACAGCAAGCTGCAAAAATCAAAGTAATGATCCGGGACCAGCACCTACCGTGAGCTCTACAAGCCCTGCTGCAAGTGGCGTAGGCGCAGCACGCAATACTATTGTTACAGCTTCATTTAGTACTGCCATGAGCCCGGCAAGTATTACAACTTCAACCTTCTCATTAATGAACGGAACTGCCGCTATTGTTGGTGTGGTTACTTACACTGGTACAACAGCTACTTTCACTCCGTCATCTATGTTGGATGCTAACACTGTTTATACAGCAACCATCACTACTGGCGCAAAGGCCTCATCAGGAAGTGCTCTCACAGCTAACAAAGTATGGACTTTTACTACTGTTGGCTTGCCCGGTATAAGTTCTGTTGATCCACTTGACAATGCTACTGGTGTTGCTCAAAATAAAGTCGTTGCCCTTACTTTTAGCATAGCAATGGATCCAACAACAATTACCTCTTCTACTTTCACGTTAAAGCAAGGAACAACTTCGGTTTCTGGAGTTGTTGTTTCATCTGGTACAACTGCAACGTTCACACCTACAGTTGCATTGGCAGCAAATACACTTTACACAGCAACCGTTACCACAGGAGCTAAGGATTTAGCAGGTGATGCGATTGCAGCCAACAGGGTTTGGAGTTTCACTACGACTACCCTCCCCTTGGTTAGTTCAACAGATCCACTTAACAACGCAACGGTTGTTTCACGATATAAAGTTATTGCCTTAACCTTTAGTGAAGCAATGAACGCGTCAACCTTCACCTCCACCACATTTACATTAACTCAAGGCGGAAACGCTGTTTTAGGCGTAGTCGCTTATTCTGGAGTAACTGCAACATTTGCTCCTGCAAACAGCTTAGCAGCTAACACAGTTTATACTGCTACAGTAACAACCGGAGTTAAAGATTTGAATGGCAATTCAATTGCAGCTAATAATGTCTGGAGTTTTACAACAGGTAGCGCCGCAGGGTTAGCTGCTGTTAATCTTGGAACTTCGGGAAATTATGTGATTCTCGCTAAAACGGCTATCAATAATAATCCTACTTCTGCGATCACCGGTGATTTGGGCTTGAGCCCTGCTGCAGAGTCCTTTATCACAGGGTTTGGTTTGACAGACGCAACCGGATATGCCACATCTCCTCAGGTTACCGGAAAAGTCTATGCGGCTGATCAGACATCTCCTACTCCAATCAACCTGACTACTGCCGTAAGTGATATGCAGACTGCTTATACTGATGCAGCTGGTCGTCCTTCACCCGATTTTTCTGAGCTTGGTACTGGGAATATTGGCGGGCTAACTCTAGCACCTGGTCTTTACAAATGGTCAAATACAGTTACGTTACCATCGTCTGTTACAATTTCAGGTAGCTCAACTGACGTTTGGATATTTCAAATTTCAGGTGACCTTACCTCTAGCAGTGCTGTAAACGTTACGTTAACTGGTGGAGCACAAGCCAAAAACATTTTTTGGCAAGTCGCCGGAACTGTAACTATGGGTACTACGTCGCATTTCGAGGGAGTTATTTTATCACAGACTGGTATAACTTTTAAAACCGGTGCTTCGATGAATGGCAGAGCCTTAGCACAAAGTGCAGTCATTCTGGATGGCAACGCAATTACGAATCCATAATAAATCAAGAAGTCAATTTCAAGTAATAGAGACTGCTTTAATAGAGCAGTCTCTTTTTGCGTTTACCATTTAAGCCGACTTGATCGAATAGTCAAGTTCATTTAGCGTATTATTCTCCACGTATTATTTATTTTTTCGTCTGATGTCCAATTCCAGGACTCTCATTTGTTATAGAGTTGTAATTAATTTTATCATCAACAATTTAAACTTGAACACTATGGAAGAATTTCTATTGATTATGAGGCACGAGGACGGCAAAAAAGTGGCATCACCGGAGCAAATCCAGACTTGGATGAAACAGACCATGGATTGGATTGGCGGAATTGCAGCACAAAATAAATTTGTCAGCGGCACAGGCCTGTTATTTGACGATGCTAAGGTTGTGAGGCTAAACAATGTTGTCACCAACGGTCCATTTGGTGACATTAAAGAAACGATTGGAGGGTTCATTATAGTTAAAGCTGAATCCGTCAATGAAGCTGTTGAGTTTGCCAAAGGATGCCCCGTTCTGCAGGGGGAAGGCAATAGTATGGAAGTTCGAAAGATTGCTAAAGGTGATGGGATCCACTAAAAGGCTGATGACAAAAATCGGGATCATACTCCTTGCCCTGATTGTTATTGGTGTTGCGATTTATCTCTTAGGCCCCAAACCCAGTACACCAAAATTCGAGACGGTAAACATTACCCTTACAAGTGATTTAGAACTCCTGGAGAGGCAAATCTATGAAAATGAAAAGTTAACGCCCGGTATAAGACAAGGATGTGAAGCGAAAATTGTTTGGGCTGATTCAATGGCTAAAATAAAAACGAAATTGGCCTTTTTGTATATCCATGGAGGCACCTCAACACATGTAGAAGGCGCTCCTATTCATAGAAACATTGCAAAGAGATACAATGCTAATCTCTACCTGGCACGATTGGCAGGTCATGGGGTTGACTTGGGAGACTCTACCCTTGCAGCTGAAACGGCAGACGATTATGTCCACTCAGCGGAGCATGCACTTGCAGTAGCCAAAAGCCTTGGTAACGAAGTGATTGTTATGGGCACATCATTTGGCGGCGCATTAACAACCTACTTAGCTTCGAGGCATCCCGAGATCAAAGCAATCATATTATACTCACCTTGTATTGAGACGTATGACACAAGGACAGGAATATTTACCAAGCCCTGGGGTTTACAGTTAGTTAAATTCATATCGGGTTCAGAAACAGTTGATATACAGGCGCCGAGTGCCGAATATGCCAGGTATTGGACCACCCACTACAGTTTAAATTTTATAGCACAATTTCAAAATTTTTTATCCCATGCAAATACTCCCGAGGCCTTTGCAAAAATTAAATGCCCGGTGTTTATGGGTTACTGGTATAAAAATGAGAATGTAAAAGACACAATCGCTTCAGTGCCCGCAATGTTAAAAATGTTTAAAGAACTAGGGTCTGCTGATAAACAGAAACAGGCGTTTCCAAATGCAGGGAATCACGGACTACCTACTCCTATTTTATCGAAAGATGTGGAGTCTGTTCAGAAAGCGACAGAAGGTTTCCTTGACAGGATAATATATCCTTAAAGGTTAAAAGCCCTTTATCTTTGGTGTTTGTTTATGGAGAAGCACGAATTAATACCACATTTATTTCGAACAGAATTCAGTAAAATAACATCCGTTATCTGCAAACTTCTGGGTATAGAACATATTGAAGTTGCCGAAGACATCGCAAGCGAAACATTTCTATCGGCACTCGAAACATGGACATTCAATGGAGTTCCAAAAAATCCCACCGCCTGGCTTTATTATGTTGCAAAAAACAAGGCCAAAAATCATTTGATCCGCGATCGCGTATTTGCCGAAAAAATTTCCGGTCAACTAAATCATTCCTCTTATGAAGTCCCCGAGATCGATTTGTCGGAAGAAAACATTACGGATAGTCAATTACAAATGCTGTTTGCCATTTGCCATCCATCAATTTCTACTGACGCCCAAATAAGCCTGTCGCTTAGAATTCTTTGCGGTTTCGGTATTGATGAAATCGCAAACGCTCTTCTGACTAATAAAGAAACAATTAACAAAAGACTTTTCAGGGCTAAAGAAAAACTGAGGCTGGAAAAAATTCAACTTGAATTTCCATGCGAAGCCGAAGTAGACTCCCGATTAGAAACCGTTTTAAAAATACTTTATTTGCTTTTTAATGAAGGCTACTATTCCGAAAGTGAGGACAGTATAATACGCGAAGATCTTTGCCTGGAGGCAATGCGGTTAACTTATCTGCTGCATGAAAACAAACAAACAAATCAAACTAGTGCGAATGCTTTGTTTTCCTTAATGTGTTTTCATGCTTCACGGTTTGAAGCAAGAAAGAATATCAGAGGAGAAATAATTTTATATCAGGACCAGGATGAAACACTTTGGAACTATGAGTTGATTTCAAAAGGTGCCTATTATCTTCATCTTGCTGCACGGGAAAATAAAATCTCAAAATACCACCTGGAGGCTGGCATCGCCTATTGGCACACCCAAAAATCGGAAACTTTAGAAAAATGGGAGAACATATTGCAACTCTATAATCAGTTGCTGCAAATTGAATACTCTCCCATTGCCGCACTCAACCGGACCTTTGCTCTTTCAAAAGTAAACGGGAAGCACGAGGCTGTTTCAGAGGCTGAAAAGCTGAAATTGGCGGACAATCACTTTTATTTTATGCTGCTTGGAGAACTTTACCAAGACTTAGACAATGAAAAGGCCAAACAGCATTTTCGAACTGCCTTGTCACTTGCACGCACTCAAACTGACAGGAAGACGATTCAAAAGAGAATCGACAACCTTTAAACGAAAATGGCATTTAGCGCAGGCTATGACTGCCTGAATATTATTTCCTCCTACCTTATTTCTTCATTAGAAGATGTGTCCCTAAACTCCGCATCCTCAAGATTTACTTTTACTTCGTTTAAGATGCTGTCCAATTCATTCGACGAATGAAGAAGGCGACCCATGATTTCTTCCCCTTCTTTACTTAATTCTACCTCAAGCCTTATTAAGTTAACCAATCCCAGAATTCTGGCCAATGGACTTCGAACTTTATGAGCGTTTATAAAAGCGTACTCGAGGAGTTTTTTATTTTGATTTTCAAGCGCTTCGGTCCGATGGATAACGAGTTCATTTAAGGTTTCATTGATTTGTCTAAGTTCTTCCTCAGAAGCCTGTAATTCTTTGTTTTTGTTTTGCACCTCCTCGTTGGCAGTTGACAGGTGCTTGTTGAGTTCATCCATCTTTTCTGAGCTTTGCTCAAGTTCTTCGTGTAACTCTAATTGCATTTTCAAATTCAAGGCATCTGTAACTGTCCGATTGTGTATCCTGTAACTCCAGAAGGCTGAAACCATGCACACACATGTCGCCAAGACAGCATGAAATATGAACGTGGTCATATCCATATAATCCAGCTGAGTGAAATATATCTCTTTGTAACCTGAATATTGAAGATATGCGAATGACCCGTGATGAATACATACAATCAGGATCAATGGCATTTGGAGTTTCCAGTTTTGATAAATAATAAGGACAGTTGAACTGATAAACACCCAAAAGTGCATTTCGGCCATTCCATGCATTTGATAGATATATTGTGCAGCGAAAATGGCGGATATCGCACTCAACACGTACTGATACAAGTTCGAATCAGGTAATAATTTTTTGGTTGCGTAATAGGCCAATAAACAAAGACTCCCCACACCTAACGCAATAAGCCATGTATCATAAAAAAAGGCTATGAACATTCCAAAGAGGAACATCAAAGCCAACAGGATATTTATGATCTTATCAGCCTTACGATAAATATCGTAATAGAGCTCACGAAGCGCATTATCACTTAGTGATTGATTATGATCCAAAGAATAATTCATTGAAATAGTGATGCGTTTTTATCTTCTGAAATGCCGCACCCATAGGATTTTGTAGCCAACTCACTAAAATGAGGAGGGGCCTTTTGCATACTTAGCGAGTCTAGTGCCATTTGAACATAGTTGCTGCTTTTATCAATGCAATACCTGGAGCGATTGTAATTTCCCCTGAAATATAATTTGTTGTCAGTTTGAATGAGAACAGCCTGTGGAGTGGAATATACTCCACACGCTGTTGCTAACTTTTTATCGGTATCGATCAAAATGGGGATGTCTGGATCAATCATTTTTTTTGTCGCCTCTATCCTTTCGGCGTTCGAAATCACCACATAAAAATCCACTTCATTAATGTATTTTCTTCTCAGCGAAAAAAAATGCTTGAGATTGAACCTTGAGCATGGGCAATCAGGACTAAAGAAGTGCAAAAGCTTGTGCTTGGAGTGTTTTTGTGAAAGTAACCTATCGTCAAATCTTAGCACCTCATTAGTTAAAACGACTTTATAGTCGCGAGGTACGGGGGTCGGGCGTAAGTACTTTAACTCCTGATGCCAGAATAATAACCCAATTGCGCAAAGGATTAAGCTCAGAATGATTGAAAGCCCCGCTATTTTCATACGCTCAAACATAAAAGTAAAAAAATAATTTTTTGCAGAATTCTAGTTAATGGAATTTTTTTTGAGTGAAATGTGCCCAAGGATTATATAAGCGGTTGTTTGTTGATGCGCTAACGGTTTAAGCCATCATCGACCTAATACCTGTCTGTTAGTAGCACAACCGTTAATTCAGATGTTCTTTTAGAGAAAAGATCAGTGCTCGCTTTTAGGACTTGTGCTCTCTTATCCCCATCACTAAAAGCCATATACAAACCGAAAATTCTCCAATAAAAGCGGGGTATAAAATATATGGAAATAATGGGTTATTGAAACCGTATGAAAGAAACATGGTAAAGCTGCTGATAATGTAACTCAAGCCTGCCAAAGCATATAGGATTCCAAGTACTTTTGGAATAAAGTCGGTTTTGAAAATAAGATAGCCAATAATGATGCAGTAAAAACCAAAGAAAACTAATCCAATCGCATAACCTTGGGATTGTACTTTAAGTGCCACAGCGGATAATACCGCCAGCTGACCAGGCTGAAAACTCTGCAAGTAGTTTGCACTTCCATAGATTAATAAAGGCTGAAGCTGATTGGATAGGTTAGTCGCAACTATCGCATTGGAAATAATCACAAACAAAATCGCAAGGGTAACAATATATCTATGCGACTGCCTGAACAAAATCCAAAAAAATAGTATTACAGGTAACCCGCAAATGAAATTGATCAGATCGGCAGCGAAGCCTGCGCGATAAAACATTTCAGAAGACAGAATGTTGTTCGCTGTTGCTACTGGGTCATTGGAGACAACCATCGCCTGACGTACGAAGACCTCAGCAAATAGACCTGCAGCGATTACTATTAAGTAAAGAAACCCCGAAAGTCTTGAAAACTTATTTAGGGATTTAAATTCAATGTCCATGAGTTATTTCAACTAAAAACCGATCGGTGGTGATTGTTGATTGTCAAATATAGCCGGTTTTCAGGGATCCCTATTTTGAAAATGCTAAGCTTGTGAGATTTCCGTGTGCTTAGGTGAAGATAGTTGTGTTTCGCCCGCAATGATCCGTTGGGAATCTAAGCTCACTTCAGTATTTTTCGATTACATCTTTGAATATGAGCTTGACTGGATGGAAATCTTCTGAAAAGAAGCTCCCATGGTGGACGTGGGTAGTTCCTCTTCCCATTTTTTTTGCCTGCACCATGATTTCTCTCGAGGCCAAGATCAGTTCAGGCACATCTCTTTTCTATTTCCCTATACCATTTGCCATTGCGTTAACATATTGGTGGGGGCCACGCGTACTCTTTACTTTCTATTTGAATGCTACTTTGTGTGCCGGATTTTGGGGGTTGCAAAGAGTTAATTTGTGGCCCGTCTATGGATCTGTAGAAGTTATATTTGCCTTTCTCTCATGGCTTTTGTTCGTTCGAGTAGCAGGAGGAAATGTCAGCCTTCCAAACCTTAGAAATTTAATCTACTTCTTGCTGTTGGGAATTTCTATCCCCTTGGTGGTGTATAAAATTATTTTAGAGCTTGTGTTTTTATTAGCAGGCGACGCACCGAAAGACAAGTATTGGAACCTTGTGATCACAACTGGCTTTGGAGACTTCATTTCTGCCTTCTGTGTCTCGCTTCCACTTCTGTTCGTTTTGGGAAAGGTAATGGCCAGGTATGGTTTAATGTTGTCCGAAATTAAAAATGAAGACGAGCTCGAAACTAGATATTCCCTTTTACAATGGATTGAATTGCTCGCCATTGGAGCAACAGCTTACGTTATTAATTATTACCTGAGTTTTGTTGACTATTGGTTTCTCAACGGAATTCTTTCCTTGTACGTAGCCATACGTTTTGGATTTGCCGTGACCATTTTGATGAACTCCTACATATTAATTATAACCTATTTCATCCCGGCAGCTACGCAGGAAAGTTTTTCACCAGGGCTGTTTCTTGAGAGCCAAATGCTGAAGACGCAATTAGGTACAGGTCTGTTGTATGTCTTCACCACGATCACTGGTCGTTTAGTTTCTGACATGCGATTGAGTGAGTATCGGCTTAACAAACAAAACATCGAGCTCAACCTCGTCAACTCTGAGATGGACCGATTTGTTTACAGTGTGTCTCACGATCTCAGTGCTCCGATGAAGTCGATCCTGGGGTTGGTGAACATCAGTCGAATGACCAAAGAGGAAAGCGATCATCGTATGCAGTTTGACCTAATTGAAAAAAGTGTGAACAAGCTTGAAACCTTCGTTCAGGAAGTACTTGACTATTCTCGCAACAAACGAATGGGCGTGCGTAAGGAAGAAATTGATGTGAAGGAGTTGTGCAAAGAAATTTTTGAAGATCTAAAGTTCATGGACGGAGCGCAAGAGATAGATGTTGATTTGAATGATATTGAATCGGCGATTCTTGTTAGCGACAAGGTAAGGTTGAAAATAATTTTACGAAACATCATAAGTAATTCAATCAAATTCCGGAAACGAAACCAGAAAGCCATAATCAAAATCAGTACAAAATCACAACAAGACCAATTAGAGTTGCTTATTGAAGACTGTGGCGAAGGGATTAGACCGGAGGTATTGTCTAAAATTTTCAGCATGTTTTTTAGAGGTAACGAGAAATCTAGCGGCAGTGGATTAGGTCTTTATATCGCACGAGAGGCAGCACTAAAAATTGATTGTGAAATTTTAGCGGAGTCTGATTTTGGAAAAGGATCAACATTCAGAATTATTTTCCATAGGGTCAAGTGGAGATCACATTACCCTTAACCACCTTTTCGCTATCAAATCAACTTAAACTGTGAAAAGTATCAGCCTAACTATACGCGACAGACTGGGTTCTGTTGGCTTCATTGAATGCGCCTGTGTTTATATAAACTCTTTTACCTCAAAATGCTACCTGGTATTGGATTACCAGTTCTCCTAATCGCTTGTTCTGCACCAAAGCACCGGCACTATTCTCAGTAAAGTACGGCCGGTTTTGATAATTAAGAGTAACCTTTGCATTGTTGCCATAGATCAGCCAATTCACACCCACATCGAAAACGTACATTGGATCAACCAGCCGGTCGTAACGTGAATATTGAAAATCAAAAAATGGTTGCAAGGTTCCCTGATCGTTCAACAATCTGTTTCTAAACTTGTAGGCTGTTTGGAAATAACCAATGTTTCCGGTTCCTAAATATGGAAAAGCATTTCCGAAGTTAGCCTTGTCAAATGAAGTCGCTGTCGTTTTGGATCCTGTAGCTGGGTTATCTGGGCCAGTGACTTTAATAAAATTTGTTCCATAACTATAGTTCGAATAGCACATGTACAAATTATATGCATTTCCCTTCTCTTTGTTTATCGGGGAATCGTAAAATACGTCTAATGCAAATAGCCGTATATCCTGACTTACTGTATCCTTAGCTGCCACGTTGGAGTAACGGAACATCGCATTTTTCTGATAATAAAACCCTGTACCAATGTTGAAGATTTTTTTCTTCCCTAAATAATTACCGACAATGCTTGGAGCAAAGTTGCTCTCCTGTTCCAAAAACTGGTACATAAAGTAACCCTGATAAACTAAATTGGGGGGCAACGTTGAGAAAGCTGAGTTTGTATTGATTGCTTCTGTTCCCGATCCTGAAGTTGTTTGAATCACAAATGGTTTTCCTGCCGAAATGCGATAATCAAGTTTCCCAAGTTTACCCTTTGCATAAACACCAAGCCTTCTCACAAACTGATCGTAAGTGTCATTAGTGACTTCCTGATACCCGGGGGGGTCTAGAACTGGAATACTCGATAATGTGCTGTTGGAAAATCGCGACGGGCCATTCCATCCATTCAGTCCTGCACCTAAATAGAAATGCTTTTTCACTACAGCATAGTCTGCAGTTATATCATGAAAGAAGCTACCTGTTTTCCGTGCCGAAAGGTAGTTCAGATTGTTTTGCCCGAACTGAACAAAGAAATTGACACGATCAGTTAATGCTCCGCTGAATATAAAACGGAGACGCCGGATGCTCATGTCACTGGTATTTGCTTGGGCAATATTTTCCACGGTTGTGCCCGGAACATTTTGCGTATTGCGTACCCAGAATTGAGCTAACATACTCAGTTTCAAAAATCTGGTGCTGTCGGGCGATAGAATTATTTTATAACCATCTTTCAGCCTTTCGGGGAATTGAGCTAATGAACAGAAAGAAATTGAGATCAAAAAAGAGGTAAAAGCAGCTTGTTTAGAAAGCCATTTATTTAGATGCACAGTGAACAAGAGGTTAGCAGATCGTGAAATTTGATCGCAAAGTAGAGTCCTAATGTTATTGGAATATTAAGTCAATATTATGGAATTAACATATTGTTAATTTGCTGTTTGTCCTCTCTTTTGGCCTGTTCCAAAGGGATTAATGAAAAGAACGTCAAATGCAAAATGAACGAAGTCATTGACAAAGCTGCTGTTCTTAAAATTTAGTTGCTGCATCATACCAAGATCTAGGATAATAGAAGGCTTTTTGAAAGTGTGGCGATAGTAGGTCGCAATTCGGTCTTCAGAAAAAGATACCGGAGTCCACCTAAGATCACCTTGCTCTTGCCGCTGTTGCACCTGTACAAACAATACCTCGTTTGAAATGATAATGGAATTATTTTTGCCGTTACCTAAAGTAAGGCCTGCCTGTGCTTTCGCCCGATAACGCAACGCTTTTGGAGACTCATAAAAGTTGCTCCAGTCGGGTGAATAGAAATTCCGCCACTCAGGGCGAAGTGAATAAGCAAACGAAAACCTCCCCGACTGATGACGATAAAACAATCTTAAGTAATAACGAATCTCCCTGCGCAGTGATGGAATATCATCGTCATATGGTGGTTGATCAGAATACATATTTTGGCCACGGAAACTCAGACAGAAAGCTAATTGCCAGTGCTTTCCAAACTGTCGATACGTTTGTTGCTCGACAACATCAATTGCCTGTTTTTTTAGTATCGAATTATTATTGGGATCACTAAACCTGGAAACACCTATATAGGATTGATTAAACCACTTCTTTCCAATAGACTGGTTAATTCCCAATGCTCCAAAAAGAACGATCCTGGTATCGTCCAGCCCCGGTGGAGAGATTTGGGCGGCAACTTCGGAATTCGGAAAACCTATAAAGAGTATTATACTTAGAAATAGGCAGACTTTGATCTGATGAGATGAACTAACGGACATATGGTGTTAAGATAATATTACCGCAATATTATCTATTTCAAACAGATTTAATGACCGGATTTTGATAGCCGAAGGAAACTAGGAAACTTACCAGCCCGTAATCGCCGGTTCAAATAAGCAAGAATTTCAATGAATGTCATTTATGGTATGCCGCCCTCCTGCCCGTCTGAGCATTGACAATTAAGACTCGCTTGGCGTAATCGATAGTGACCATCTTAACAACGTCACCATTTTCAACCGTAATAATGATCTCCTGTTCAAAACGCGAACCATAGTCTTCATCATAAGTAGTCATTTTTCCTTGCGGGATTCTAAGCTTTCCGGAAAACCAGTTGGCCTTTACTACTCTATTGTCGGCCTTGGGGAAGAGAATTTTCAAAGTGTATCGTGCTGTTTCCTTTCCAAAGAAAAGAGTCTTTTTTTCAAAGTTTCCATCAATGCTTTTCAGGAATAGTTGATTGTCTTTTATCTCCCATGTGGCAACATAACCACGGCGGCAATTTGGTAAAGGATAAAATGCGGGGCGTTTTTTATCCAGACGAATCCAGTAGTGTTCTAAGGGATTTGAATAGAGCTGCATAAGAACTCTATTTAATAAAACTTTGTCGGGAAGTTGTGCTGCCATAACTTTTTTAGATCTGCAGCCAAGTATGACAAGACTTAATAATGAAAATTAATTTCGAATACTTGAATTATCAATACGATATCTGTGACTGTACATCTTTTTCCATGAGCGACTGATGGCTTCGATGTTCTGTCAACTAAAAATAATTCTTGATATCGCCTTCAAAACTTATATAGACCCTGAGCTTGGACAAGTTATCGGCTGATTCAACCGAAGATCGGATGTATCGACAGTTCGGCCTTGAGCAGCAAATTTTTATTCCCGAATTCACGTTCAATCTCCCAGAACCGACGTGCAATTATTTCACTAAACAAAAAGGTTATGCAAAACAGAATTCTTTTGATGTTGTCTGTAGTTGGGCTTATGAGCAGCAGTTGTGATCATAGAAAAAAGGACTTAGCGCAACAAACCGTTGATTCACTTCGCGCCGAACTTCAGGCAAACCAGAAGCTGACAGAAACGATGATGGAAGTCGGCACACTTTTAGATTCAATCGATGCAAATCGAAAAATGCTTCGTGTAAAAACGGTGGAAGGAATCAGTTTTGAGTCCTATGCAGGCAGACTGCAAGATATCAGCCAATATGTTCGCACTGCAGAGCATAAGATTGAAGCACTCGAAAAAGCATCCCGGAAGTATGGAGACCATGATGCAGCATATGCCAGCGCCATAAAAAAACTGAAGGGAGACCTTGGCGTTCGTGATCATGAACTCACAGCCCTCAAAGAGCAACTGGAAGAATTTAAGAATCAGAATCTAAATTTGTCTAGTACGGTGAGTTTGCAGAAAGCTGAGATTGAAGATAAACTGAATCAAATAAAATCTAAGCAGAATGAAGCCACCAGCTTGCAGGAGCAGGTGAATCAATTGCTCATCAAATCTTCGGTCGATCAGGGGGAGGACTTTTTTGCGAGAGCTGTGGCCGTAGAGGAAACAGCTAACCGAACACATTTTGCTCCTAAGAAAAAGAAGAACACACGAAAAGAAGCCCTTGAGTTGTATAAGTTAGCCTTGGGTTTTGGCAAAGACGAAGCGCAAGCCCGTATCGCTGCTTTGGAAAAGAAAATATAAAGAATAGAATCGGTGTTGATAATCAGTGTTGATAATTAAAACAAAAGACTCATGAGAACACGTATGTTGAAATCTGTCGTTCGATTTAGTTGGCTAGCTTTTTTAATCGTTATTTCTTGTCAAAAGGAAAACCTTAGCACACAGACCGCGGCTTCTATGCAAGCACAAACAGAACTTTCTGCCCAGGATAACAGTCAAATTGTTGCTGTTGCGCAAGATGCCATGAACGCTACCGGTTCGGCATTGGCCGGAAAAGGAATTAGTAACGGAAGATATGCCCCTAACGAAAGAACGGATGGAGGCGATGACGTAGGCTGTGCTCCTTCTATCAGTGGGTCATTTGCTATTGATCGTACTCATCCCGATAGCACTATTTATAGTGGTACACTCACGATCGATTATGGCACAGGCACTTCTTGCAAAGATTCGACCCAGATAAGAAGAGGAAAGCTGATCGATGCTTTTAAACTTATAGTTCGTGTCAAGGACAGCATCACCTACAGCCTTACAGAGAGTGTGACCTTCCAAGGGTATCAATTGGATTCAGTGACAGTGGATGGCAGCTTTGTAAGTGTATCTACATCTGATGCCATCTCGACACTAACAATTCAAAATGCCAAAATCACTTATGCCAATGGAACTTCCGTAACCTGGGGTGGAACTCTAACGAACAAATATATCCACGTAGGTGCTTTTGAGAGAGATATGGAGTCTCGGGAAGTTACAGGATCGATTAGCGGCATGAATCGCGCGGGCGTTGCCTTTAGCGCTTCGATTACCAAACCAATTTGGTTTGAATATAACTGCTCACGAACTATTCCGGTTTCAGGAACCGTCAATTTAACAGTTGGTGATGCAGTTTCGGTAATCGATTACGGAACAGGCGTATGTGATAAGAATTATACGATCACTACCGGAGGCGTTACAACCACCTACACATTCAAACGTCATCATCACGTTTAGTTCTCGTGGTTTTTCATAAATATCCTCAAAGGGAGTGCTCAAAAAGCCTCCCTTATTTTTTTAAGGAATCACTCCCACTTAAAAACCCGAACAGCCAGAATATAAATTAAAATCAGCCACACGCCCATTCCAATTAAATCTGGTAACAGTTCTGCGAGGCTCGCTCCTTGATTGGCGATCTTACGAAGGCCGTGGCTCACATAGGTAAGAGGAAAATAATCTGTGATCGTTTTTAACCAGGAAGGGAAACCATCTCTTGAAAAGAAAACTCCGGAGAGCAATAACATTGGAAGTTGAATTAGGTTTGCAACAGGAGCCACCTGTGTTTCATCTCTCGCCCAACCGGCAATGGCAAAACCGATACCCAAAAAAATCAGAATGCCGATAATTGCTACAATTGCAAAATTGAAATAACTGCCTACCATATGAAACCCAAAGATGTAGGTACCAAATGCAATTAAAAGCGAAGCTGTAGCCAATGTGACCAATAGCCGCACAGTAGCTTGTGCTAAGACAAAATAAAGCGGGTGAACAGGTGTCGCTTGAATTCTTCTGAGTGCTCCGCTTGCTTTCATTGCTACAAAACTGAAAGCAACTCCGAAAATTCCAAGTTGCATAATCGTCATGGATAAAATTCCCGGAAGGATAAAATCAAAATAGCCCAGGTTGTTTGTGGTAACACCCGTACTCTTCACTGACAATACCGAGGGTGAGTTTGTCAGCTTCCGGTCAATGTTTGAAACAATTTCGATGATGGCAAAATTGGCGATCTGCCCACTCTGCGGTTTCGCACTATTGAACAGTGTTTGGATGTTACTTGTTATCGGTTTGCCATTTTCTATGGCGCCAAAATTTTCTGGTATGATTACTTCAAGGTCAAGGTTACCTTTACCCAACTCGGCAGTCGCCTCTTCTTCAGTTATTTCTTTTATTTTAAATGCCTTTATGTTTTTTAATGTCTCCACAAACTGTTTAGGCAATTCTCCGGTAGCATGGTTAGTCAAGCCGATCTGAATAGAGCTGCCACTGCCTTTTGACAGAAAGCCAAAAATTGACAATAGTGCAACAGGTATAAGCAACGAGAAAATGATCGCGCCCTTATTACGATAGTACATTTTCAAAGAAGCTTTGGTCAGTGCCAGGAAGGATCGTGTGTTCTGGTTCATATTAATCGCGAAGGGTTTTTCCGGTAAGGTCAATAAATACATCTTCTAATGTTGCTGGTGGAACTTCCACATGCGGCTTGAAACCTCTAGCCAATAATTGTTTGATCAATTGATCGGGAGAGTCAAGTGCAACTATTTTTCCATCGTCCATGATGGCTACACGGTCGCAAAGATATTTTGCTTCCTCCATATAGTGAGTTGTCAAAATAACTGTAGTACCGCGGCTTTTGATCTGGGCGATCAGCTCCCAAAGATTTCTTCGGGCTTGCGGATCGAGCCCTGTGGTTGGTTCATCCAGGAAGACCATCACCGGCCGGTTGACGAGCGTTGTTGCAATTGAAAATCGCTGCTTCTGCCCTCCCGAAAGATTCTTTACAAGAAAATTGGCTTTGTCCTTCAAACCTACGTCGGCCAGCAGTTCAAGCGAATTAATCGTCGAGCCGTACAGGTCGGCAAACATTTCGAGTAACTCGGTGAGTTTAAGGTTCTGAAAAAATGCAGAAGCCTGAAGTTGAATTCCAATGCGCTGCTTTACACGATAAGGTTCTTCAGCGGTCTTAATACCATCTAAAATTACTTCACCCGAACTTATCGGTCGCAATCCCTCAATCATTTCCAAGGTCGTAGTTTTGCCTGCACCATTCGGGCCAAGGATTCCGAAGACCTCTCCGCGTTCTACAGAAAAGGAAATCCCTTTTACTGCGTGCACATTGTTGTCGTATGTTTTGGTAAGATTGGTTACTTCTAATATAACGGGCATTATTCTACGATTTAACAGGGATGAAGTAAAGGAAATTTTATGGATTATAACTGCTTTTTGTGATCACTCATTTGAAACACGTTTCTGAAGGATCAAATAACTTATATTGCAATTGACTGTGCCAGTGAATCAATCATCCAACCAACCAGCTGTTGCCTCTATCGACATTGGCACTACAAGTACCAAGGGCCTTGTGGTACAAGCCGATGGAAAAATTATCGGTTCTCATCAGGAGTACTATACTACCTCATTCCCCCAACGCGGCTTTGCAGAACAAGACCCTGATTTGGTTTTTCAATCTGTTGTTAAGGTTCTGAAAGCTCTGGCGAGTAAACGCAAGGTTTCGGGGATTTGTTTTAGTGCTGCCATGCATAGTATCATGGTCGTTGATAAGCATGGGCAACCCCTAACGGGTCTCATAGTCTGGTCAGACACACGGAGTACTTCTCAGGCCGATTATTTAATCCATGAAAAATTATCACAGCAACTGTATGCAACTACGGGCACACCGGTGCATCCGATGTCGCCTCTTTGCAAACTGATGTGGTTGAAGGAGAATAATCAAGATGCTTTTACTTCAGCGTATAAATTCATTTCAATTAAGGAATATGTCTTTTTCAAGTTAACAGGAGAGTTTATCATCGATCATTCAACTGCTTCAGCTACAGGACTATTTGATCTTAATAAAAAGCAATGGTCCAGCCTGGCCTTATCATTGGCTGGCATAAGTGCAGAGAAGCTGTCGCGCGCAGTTCCGGTAAACACAGCGATAACGATCAATAAAGAAATAGCGTCAGAATCAGGCTGGGAGAATGTGCCTCTTGTTATTGGTGCAAGTGACGGATGTCTGGCGCAGTTGGGTAGCCAGGCTATGAGTGAAAAGGATTTATCAATTACTATAGGAACCAGTGGGGCTGTGCGTGTCGCCTCAAAAAGCAGAATGATCGATCCTAACGGAAAAATATTCAATTACATTTTGGATGACAGCACCTTCATCTGCGGAGGCGCTACCAATAATGGCGCCGCATTATTGAGTTGGTATACAATGCAAATCGATTCAAACGCAAGTACGGATATTATTGGTTTTGTTGACGAGGTAATGCAAGTTCCTCCCGGCTGCCAGGGTTTGGTAATGATTCCGCATGTATTGGGTGAGCGGGCACCAGTCTACAACCCGAATGCCCGCGGAGTTTTTTTTGGCGTTTCAATCGAACATAATAAGCAGCATTTTCAGCGAGCCTTGATTGAAGGAATTTGTTTTCAAATCCGATGGATTGCCGAATGTACTGAAGAACTGGTTGGTAAACGTGAGCGGAAAATTGTGAGCGGAGGATTTACCCGGTCAGAGAATTGGATACAGATATTGTCTGATGTGCTGGGTGAAAAACTGACTCTTCAAGAGACTCAGGACGCTTCAGGCATGGGTGCAATAATCCTTGGATTTAAGACACTGCAGGTACAAGCGAATTTTTCGTCTCGCTCATCTAAAGATTTCATTCCCAATCTTAATGCTCATAAAGTATATTCAGACTCGTTTAAGAAATACAAAGCACTCTATTCAGCAGTTGAAAAACTATTTTAAAGCAGAAACATGGTAGCAATCCTATTCGTAAACCCAATTTGCTAATATGCCTTTAGTCATTCTAGGCTTAGGCATCTTATTATTGTTGATACTGATCTTGTTAAAAGTAAAGCCGCAGTATGCACTCCCAATTGTTTCACTGGCAGTTGGTCTTGCAGAACAAATGAGCTTCTCTGAAACTATTAAGTCGATTGGCTTTGGCATATATGATACTTTGAAAAGTATGGCCGTTGTACTTTGTCTCGGTGCAATGCTTGGAAAAATAATAGCCACTGGCGCTGCTGCTCAGCAAATTACTCAAACCCTGGTAGGCTGGTTTGGCAAGAAAAACATTTCATGGGCTGTAATGCTCACAGGGTTTATCGTTGGTATTCCACTTTTTTACAATGCAGGCTTTGTGATTTTAATCCCATTGATATTTTCGATTGCAGCAACAGCGGAGGTGCCACTTCTTTTTGTGGGAATACCGATGGCTGCTTCACTTTCTGTAACGCACGGTTTTTTGCCACCGCACCCGGGACCGACAGCGATCGCATCAATTTTTCATGCCGACCTAGGAAAAGTATTAGTGAATGGGCTTCTTCTGGCCGTCCCTGCAGTAATCCTCGCAGGTCCGTTATTTGCCAAGGTAATCCAGTCTAAGAAAATGGTTGCTCCGTCAGCAGTTACAATACCTGCCCCACTCCTGCAGTTACCATCAAAGTCGCTAAGCTTCTTCATTGCCATGTTGCCAGTTGCCATGATTGGTATTGCCACAATAATAAAATCACTTTCATCTCAAGAATCTGTAATCGAATATGCTGATGTTCTCGGTAATCCAATTGTAGCACTTAGTCTGGCTTTAGTTTTGGCGCTTTTATTTTTGAGTGCAAGAAAGGAAAATCCGTTAAAAGATAATTTTGATCTCATGGTTATCTCTGTAAAGGAGATTTACGTGATTATTTTCATTATCGCGGCTGGCGGTGGGTTTAAGCAAGTGCTCGTAGATAGTGGTGTTGGTGATTACATCAAGTCATTTGCGTTTGAACTTAATCTCTCTCCCCTGTTGCTCGCGTGGTCGGTAGCTGCTCTCCTTCGGCTATCGCTCGGCTCTGCCACCGTTGCAGGACTTACTGCGTCAGGAATTGTTTTACCAATGCTATCGGGAAGTGTTCGACCTGAACTAATTGTGCTTGCAATCGGATCGGGAAGTTTAATGTTTTCACATTTGAACGATACGGGGTTTTGGATGTTTAAAGAATACTTCAACCTGACGCTGAAAGAAACATTCCTTTCCTGGTCGATGATGGAAATGATTATTTCACTTACGGGTTTGATTGGAGTAATACTAATCAACGCATTTACCTGAAAATTTCCCTTCACCCCTTTTAAAATCTCTCTGGTTCTTATCTCTACCAAGCATCCACATATTCCTTCTTTCTGAAACTCAGGTAAAATTTCCGTAGGAGTTTATCCCAGGAGATTATAAATAAATTAATCCTGAGCGACATATTTAATTATGGAAATGAAGGATGTATTAACAATCATACTCCCTGGCGGAGGTTTCTTTGGACTAGCCGGTATCGTTGTCCGATATGGTGTTAGCTCACTGCCGCAGGAAAAACGCGTGAAAATAATGTATTGGGTGCTGGGCCTTGGATTCGTTTTGACGGCGGGCATTCTGGCCATGTTTTTCTTTTTGATGGAAAGAGACGGAGGTCAGCAACATCTTTCATTAAAGACTGAAACTGAAAGTGTATTTCGGCTTGCAAGTATGTCATCCTATGTTTCGCCCTGCCCCGATGTTAAGCTTGGTGAGTTTAATATCTGGATGAGTTTCAGTTCAGATAAGCCATATTATATAGTTCACGAGAATCAGTTGCAGCTACGGGTTGAGCTAAGCGCACTCGATGGAGAACTCGCTACTTTTCAGGTTTGGCAAGGAGGCGATCGGCTGACTACCGGCCGAATGTTGCCACGGCAGGTTCTCGATTTTATTTGGAAAGGCTGCCAGTATCAATTGACTTACATGGGGCCCGGAAGCAGCGGTGAAACAGGAGCAAGATATTTATTCAAAGAACGAAAGACAGCCAAATACAACTTGCGGCAATTGTAATCCAACGAAAGCAAAGGAGTCAGCTGAAAATCCTAAGAAGAGTAAGCGCACAAAATAAAGAAAATGAAATCGAAGCACGGCATTCTACGCGGACTCAACTCAGTACTCTCTAAATCAGCAAAAAGCACTGCTCCATCTTTTGATGGGAAATTTGGCAGAATGTTTCCTACCCTGCCCAAAGCCGTGCACGACAGGAATGAGCTTACTAAATTGGCAACGTTTATGGTGGCTGGGCCAGATGTACCACCAACACCGGAGACAGAATCGGATGATGAGGAAAACTCAGGTATCTCGGCAGGATACACTTATCTGGGGCAATTTATAGATCACGACCTTACATTCGATCCGGCCAGTAGTTTGCAAAAAGAAAACGACATCAATGCGCTTACCGATTATCGCACACCGAAGTTTGATCTGGATAACGTCTATGGACGCGGACCCGATGATCAACCCTATCTCTATGATGATGACGGAATAAAATTTCTATTAGGAAAAAAAATTGGTGGTAATCCCGAAGACCCAAACACGCATGACTTGGTAAGGAGCACTCCGATTCGTGGCGCACATCGGGCTATTATCGGTGACCCTCGCAACGACGAGAATCAAATTGTGTCACAACTGCAGGGAATGTTTTTACGGTTTCACAACAGCATTGTTGACTTTAAAAGAGGGCTCGGTGAAGTAGTTCAATTCAGTGATGTGCAAAAGCTGGTGCGGTGGCATTATCAATGGGTAGTGATTAACGATTTTCTCCCAACTATCATAAGAAAAGATGTGATTGAAGATATTTTTCCACACCTCAAAAAAAAGACAGACATACAAAAAGACAAACCTAAGCTCACACTTTTCAATACTAACAACAGTGAGCCATTCATGCCAGTAGAGTTCTCGGTGGCTGCGTATCGCTTTGGTCATTCGATGATAAGACCTGTATATCGACTTAATCAACATCGCTCCCGGTTTTTTATTTTCCCTGACCTGACAGGTTTTGATACAGTAGCTGATGATCTTGCTATTGACTGGAAACTCTTTTTTGATTTTGGCAACAAGCCCAACCAAAATTCAAGTCAGCGGATACAGCCAGCCTACAAAATTGATACTTCGTTAGTCGACCCGTTGGGTCACTTGCCAAGTGTGATTGCTTCCAACCCTTCATCGTTAGCCGCACGCAACCTGCTTCGCGGACTAGAACTGGAGTTACCGTCGGGCCAGGAAGTAGCAAAGGCTTTAAAGGTTCCGGTCATTTCCGACAAGGATTTAAAAGTAGGCAAAGCAAACGTGGCGGGAAGTAAGCCTGGCGACGAGCAGAACAAATCAATTGCTGACTTAGGGCTCTCTTCAATAAATGAAAATGCTCCGCTCTGGTTCTACATTCTTGCAGAAGCCCTGCATGATTTCAACAGCCATAAACCGATCGATGATAATAACCCCGTGCAGTTGGGCCAGGTTGGTGGGAGAATTGTAGGAGAAGTGTTTGCGTGGCTCTTGTTGAAAGATAGCTCCTCGGTTATTTATGCGAAAGACAAGGATGACAAAGGAAAGGAAATTGACTGGCGGCCAATCAAGGATTTTACTAAGAAAGGAGAATTTGGGATTGCTGAACTTATTACTCAGGCACAAAAGGCATAGCCTGCTGATCAATTCATCAATTGTTCGTTGTTAGTTATTCGTTATTAGTCTTGGGCAGCCCATCATTTCTTTACCTACGCGAGACTTTGGCAGATAGAGCTCGGGTCGGGTTTCCAGATACTTCGGGACGCTACAAGTCCGCTTTACGCAAACCTACCGCTCTTCCTTTCTGTCAATAATGGAATCAGTTGGGCGCAGGTGAACCCGATGGGGATTCTCAAAGACCCGATCGAGGGGACTAAAAGAGCCAACGTCGGGTCTAAAAGAGTCGATGGGGGGTTCTCAGAGAGCTGATGCTGGCTCTCAAAGACCCGATCGAGGGACTAAAAGAGTCAACTTCGAGTCTAAAAGAGTCGATGGGGGGTTCTCAGAGAGTTGATGCTGGCTCTAAAAGACCCGATCGAGGGACTAAAAGACCCGACACCGACTCTTTTTGAACTCAA
>Ga0206976_1020_pt1 | contig 56127 bp, 50 predicted proteins | sample Alteio_BWOrgHeat_82_FD_152926 | JGI IMG/M metagenome (GOLD analysis project Ga0206976, IMG submission 152926) | Enriched cells from forest soil in Barre Woods Harvard Forest LTER site, Petersham, Massachusetts, United States -... | ecosystem: Environmental > Terrestrial > Soil > Temperate forest >... | reverse complement strand
TAGGTAATCAGGATGGCTCTCAGGAAGCAGTAATCGATGGGCGGAACGGTTTTGCTATTGATCCCATGAATATTGAAAATCATGCGGCCAAATTAGCTCTGTTATTGACTGACCAAGAGCTTCGCTGTGAAAAAGCGAAGAATGCAGTAGTGATGGTTCATAAGTATTTTTACTTTGAAGAATTCAAGAATAAACACGGTATTTTAATGAAGGAGTTAGGATTGGTTTCTGAAAGGTGAGAATATTGGCTATTTCTCACGCCGGTATTCGAAGTGTCAATCGATCAGTTTATCGGTTGCTTAAAAATGCGTATCCGGATATTCATTTGGTTGTTCCTGAGGCAATTTCTGGCTTAAGGGTTGAACCAAAAGTACCTGAGGATCCAGAAATTGTTCCCATGACGCTTGTTGGCAAAAACCCTCGTACATATCATTACCCACAATTATTTCCTTGGTTAGAGACGAGTAAACCGGATATAATTTTATTGGAGAATGATCCTGTTTCAAGGATAGCGATTGGGGTTGCAAACTGGTGCAGAAAAAACAATGCGATTTTTATTGCCCAATCCTATGAAAACCTTGGGCGTGGCTTTATAACAACAGCGAAATCAAGGGGGCTGCGTGCTGTACCGGTGAATTTAATAATCACAACATTGAATTACTTAATGACAAAATGTGTGAACGGTTTGTTGGTGATAAACAAGGATGGCGAGAAAATATTTAACTCGTATGGCTACCGAAATGTAAAACGCATTCCTTTGGGATTTGATAAAGAAATTTTTCGTAGGGAGGCGAATTCTCGTCAAAGATATCGTGCTAAGCTTGGTTTGGACGAAAATGTAGTATTGGTTGCCTATTTTGGCAGGCTTGTAAAGCAAAAAGGGGTTCATATTCTTCTGCAGGCCCTAAATAGTATCAAGAATCTAAATTGGAAACTTTTGTTGGATAGCCATCACGATAATGAAAATGTCTATACGACTTATATACTTGAAATGGTAAAACAGCTTGGAATGAGTGATCGGGTTTTATATTTCGAAGCCGATCATTTTGAAATTGCCAATTATATGCGGGCAGCTGATGTTATGGTGGCGCCTTCAATCACCACACCCAATTTTAAGGAGCAATATGGTAGGGCGGTTCAGGAAGCAATGGCGTGTGGTTGCGTAACAGTAGTTTCAGATTCCGGACATCTCAAAGATTTGGTCGATGTGAATTCGCTTGTTTTTAAAGAAGGTGACGCAGAGGCGTTGAAAAATATCATTCAAAATTTGATTGTAGATAAAGACAAACGAATTGAAGTTAGTATGTTTTTAGAAAATCGTGCTGCTCAACAATTAACTACAGAAATTCAGTCTGGCATAATAAAGGATTTATTGGTCAGTTTAGTAAACGAAAAATCGGGATAAGTGAATCGTAAATGAGGAGCTGTAGTTTATGCTTGAATAAAAAAAATCTATAGATGAATATGGTGCTTTGCAGGTTGCCCAAGGCAGGTCTTGGAAATCAGTTGTTTTCGATGATGAAAACTTTGGTCTTTGCCGAGTTGAACAATTTACCTTTTACTGTTGTAGGGTATTATAAACTAAATGTCGGGACTTATTTGAGAGGGGAAAGATCGAAGAGGAATTATATTAACTACTTCACGTTTCAAAAAACCCTGCCCGGCGAATTACTTGATCGAATTAAAGTCTCGAGAATAAATAAAAATGAGATTGTGAACGAGCCAAATCTCAGCAAACTGGATGCTCTCCCCCAAAATGCGGTCTACCAGTTTACTAAAATACCTCATTGGAGCGATTATTTCTTCGAGTTGAAAGATTATCGAAGTTTGGTAATCAAACTTTTTTTGCAAAATATTTCCGAGTCGATAAAAGACAAATTAGCCAGTCAGAAAACACCGGTAATTGGGGTTCACATAAGGATGGGTGATTTTAAAAAGCTTCAACAGGGCCAGGACTTTAAAAAGGTGGGAGCTACCCGTACACCGGAAGAGTATTTTATTAATGTGATCAAATCAATACGTCATGTGGCAGGTAAGAATCTTCCTGTGACCATTTTTACCGATGGAAACCCTTCTGAGTTTAAGAACCTACTTGATCTTCAGGCTATTTCGATAGCCGAAGGAAATAGTGATATAGTTGATATGCTATTGCTCAGCAAGAGTAAAATTATCGTGCCTTCGGCTGGCAGCACATTTAGTTATTGGTCAGGATTTTTATCAGATTCACCGATCATTATGCATCCAGATCATATCCATAAACCTTTGCGCGATGATCAAACCCGAACCCTCTTTGAAGGACCTTTTGATGTAAATAATGCCTCGTTGATCTCCCAAATACAAAATATAGCTCAATGACCCAACGAATTGATGCACTGGATGGCTTTAGAGCTGTAGCAGTGCTTGGCGTTTTATGGGCGCATATCTGGATGTTTCTTGGCAATCCCTCCCTTATCATCTTTAAACTAAATGTCGCGGCTGGAATATCTTTTTTTGGAACAGGAGTAGACTTATTTTTTGTGATCAGCGGATTTTGTATGTATCTGATGTATGTCACAAAAAACAAGGCGTTTACTATTGGTTCTTATTTCCAATACCTTAAAAAACGATGGCTAAGAATTGCGCCAACCTTTTATTTTGCCGCTTTTATTTATGGACTCTATGAAGTGAACTTCTCGCTATCAAAGTTTAGTTGGAATTATTGGTTCAAACTGATCCTGTTTGTCAGAAACCTATTTGATGAGAAGACAGAGTACGGCCCTCACTTTTGGTCTTTGGGTACGGAATGGCATTTTTACCTTCTATTACCATTTATTATTGCTTTCCTTAGTAGATCGTTTAAAGCTTCAGCAACAATTATTTTACTTTTGTGTCTTGCGATTCGTTTCATTTTCTGGATCCATCCCAACGATGCATTTAGTATTATCAACTATTCCATTTTCAATCGCCTTATCGAATTCATGATGGGTGTAATAGCAGCACGCCTTTATTTAAACAATTCCAGCGGATGGTATTGCCGAAGCTACTGGGGAATAGTAGTCGGGATATTATTGGCAGGTGTTGGCAGAGTACTGATGACTGTTGGCTTTCATTACAGGGAAGATAGCCTGGGAATAGCTGCCCGGGTTTTTGATCTCCCATTGCTCACCATGGGGTACGCATTGCTTATTGTAAACACATTAAGTCATCCATCCATTGTTAAATCCTTTTTAGAAACTAAGTTCATGAGTTTGATTGGTAAATACTCATATAGTATGTATTTGTGGCATTGGATCATTTCTGGCATAGTTGTCAATCAGTTGAGAGATTTACTAACTATTTCGCCGTTTATTAATGTAAATGCCCTTTTTGTGCTATCTGTGATTGTTTTACTTCTAGTATCATTCATTTCATACATCTTGTTTGAAGGCTTTTACTTTCTTACCAAAAATTGAAAAAATTGAGTTCATTTAACCCCTGGTGCTTTCAAATGAGTAATTTAAAAATGTAAGTAAGAACATGGGCATTCTTCGGCTATTATTAGCGCTTTCCGTGGTCGCAGTTCACTCCGGAAATATTTTGGGAGCTCATCTCGTTGGCGGACAAGTTGCGGTTGAATCGTTCTATATTATTTCTGGTTTTTATATGTCACTGGTTTTGAATGAGAAATATGTAGACCAAAACAACTCTTACTATCTTTTTATTTCTAACAGGTTGCTTAAGCTTTATCCAATTTATTGGACAATAGTATTCATAACTATTACTTTATCCATTGGCTCTTTTTTCTTAAGTCATGGCTCTTTTGCCGGTAAGCTTCATTCTTATTTTGAGTACGGGCAGCAATATGGCTACCATGAAATTCTTCCCGCGTTCATTTTTATGGTATTCACAAATTTGTTCCTGGTTGGTCAAGATGTAGTTATGTTCTTGGGAATAGATACAGCAACAGGGCACCTTTTTTTTACTCAAAATTTTGCGACTACAAATCCTCAGCTAAGTTCATTCCTTTTGGTTCCGCAGGCCTGGACTTTAGGAATAGAAATAGCCTTTTATTTGATTGCCCCCTTCATCGTACGGAAAAATTTATGGGTGCTTTTGACTATTGCTTTTCTATCATTAAGTCTCAGGCTTTTTTTAACATCAATTGGGTTAGAATTTGACCCGTGGTCGTACCGATTTTTTCCCAATGAAATTTTGTTTTTCATAGTCGGTGCCTTAGCATATAAAATTTATGTTCCTTTAAAAGGAAAAACAACAGCGGAATGGATGCCGATACTAAGTTTAATAATTGTTACTTCTCTTGTGGTCTTTTATGAAAACATTCGGTTGCCTTATAAAACTTTGATTTATTACCCCCTTTTTGCAGGCACGATTCCTATAATCTTTAACGCGACCCGGAGTTGGAAGTGGGATTATTTTTTAGGCGAGCTTTCTTACCCAGTTTATATTTCTCACATGCTAATTTATTATTTATTGATACCCCTAGGATTACAAAAAGTTGAATATGTTGGCAATCTTCTAGCAGTTTTGTCTATTGGATTTTCTATCCTATTAAATTTATATATCGTTAAACCGATCGAAAAATTTAGGCAAAGAAGATTAGGGTGATTTATGAATTTCAAAGAGCAACACGTAAATTGTTTTTATTTCATGTTTTCCTCAATAAGGGTCTTTGCGCGTAGGAATTTATTTATCAGAAAAATTATAGGATATCACTTATCATCCTCTGGATTATTCGATTCCTATTTCAGGAATTATAAGACCTCGAGTCAATGGGATATGCGAATACAAAATGTACTTAAAAGCCCCGATAATGAATACATTCCCAAAGTGAAAGACGCAGGTAAAATCATTAGGGGAAAACAAATTATGCACAATGGGTTAAAAATTTATTTAGGAAGTTACTATGGCCCCGAATATTCAAAAATGCTCTTGCTAAGCAAGGGTGTGCACGAGCCTCAGGAGGAACGTGTTTTTATGGAAGTATTAAAAACGTTACCTGAAAACGCTGTGATGATAGAAATGGGTGCCTTCTGGAGTTTTTACTCCATGTGGTTTCAAAAGGAAATTACGAATGCGACTAATTATATGATCGAGCCCGACGAATTTAATATTGGACAGGGGATACGGAATTTTAAGCTAAACAAGTTCAGAGGGACTTTCATTAAAGCGTTTGTTGAGAAGAATTCTGAGAAGGCGATTACTGGCGATAGCATTTCTATTGATGACTTGGTTCATCAGAAGTCGATTGATTTCATTCACCTCTTGCACAGCGATATCCAGGGATTTGAATATGAAATGCTTCTCGGTTCCGTTAAAACATTTTCTGAACATAAAGTCGGGTATGTCTTTATCTCCACCCATTCTGGCGAAGTACATCTAAGATGCCTTAACTTTCTGCTCGATAGGAAATTTGTTATAATCGCCAATGCTGACCTGAATGATACTTATTCGGAGGATGGATTAATTGTGGCCAGAGCACCGTATTTTTATGGTATCGATAAAATTGAGATATCGAGAAGAAGCTTACCTGGCTGACCATGAATTTATAACAGAAATTGTGAATACCTCATTTCAAATTGTTGTTGTTTTATTAATGTACCTGTTCCTTATCTGGAAGGCTAACAGGGTGTTTCCGGTCTTATATCTATTCATATTAATTTATTTTGTTCAATACATCTTCTCCACACATTTGATTTACTTCGAATACCATGAACTGAGATATCAAATGACTATTAAGGCCGACAGGTACTTTGACTACGCTATCCCGGCGTTCCTTTCACTTTTTGCCGGTGTTGTATTGTTTAATAAAGACGTAGACATTAGAGAGTCTATAAAGAAGATTGACCCAGTTCAAGCTAGTCAGCTGGGCTTTTATCTTTTAATAATATCCTATGCCTTCGATTTTGTCTATTGGGCTGGTTTTACCTGGCTGGGTTCAGTTGTTTCTTTTACGGGGTATCTGAAATACCTGGCATCGTTTTGCTTTTTATTTTCGAAATCAAAGACCAATTACATTTTCATAGCTGTAGTATACCTGCAATTGGCCGCTGCAGTGTTGACGGGTGGCGTATTTGTGCTTTTTTATATCTGGTTGATGTATTTGCTGTTTTTTATTTCTTTGAGATTCAGTTTGCCTTTTTGGGTCCGCTTCACTTTCATTCTTTTTTTAGTTCCAATTATAGTCTCCATTCAGGCTGTGAAGCAAGAATATCGCAACGAAACATGGTCGGGCAAAAGAGAGGGTGGTATACAATTGTTAACTGACCTGGTTGAGAATGAGAGGCAAGAGGGTAAGGATGAATCTTATTCTCAATCAAAAGGAGTTCTTAGTACAGTTGGGAGACTTACCCAGGGATGGCATCTAGGATTAACTTTGCGACATGTTCCATCTAAAGAGCCTTTTTCAAATGGCGGAGAGATAATAAGTGATATCACTGCATCGATTCTGCCAAGAGTTTTTTTTTCAGATAAGAAATCAGTTAACTCAAAGGATAAATTTTATAAATATACCGGTCACAAATTGAGAGGGAACACCTCGATGTCAATTGGGATCCTGGGCGACTTCTACATCAATTTTGGAAAGACGGGCTCATTCATCGCGCTTTTTATTTTTGGTGCTATTATAGCCAGACTGCTGTATTACTTTATGACAAAATATGTTCTTCCGGATCCGCTCAATATCATTTGGATTCCACTGATATTAACCTACTTGATTCGAGGCAACAACGATTTCTATATTTTCTTTAATGGTATGATTAAGGGATTCGTTCTTTTTCTGGTTGTAAACTATATTCGTCACCGGTTCTGGAACCATAAGGCAGAGTCAGGAGTTCTGCCTAAGTCAATTCATTCTTGAAACGCATTTTGATTTTTTATTCTCATTTCAGCCCTGCGTTTAAAGCAGGTGGGCCGGTACAATCATTGGCAAACATGGTAAACGAACTTAATGGGTGCTTTGAATTTTATATTTTTTGTGGCGCCCGCGAAATTGGAGAAACATCTCTTCTGCCTGGAATTAAACCCGATGAGTGGAATGCCTATACTTCAAACGTACAGGTGTACTATGCCTCAAACGGAGTTGCCAGGAAAGTAACGTCTGCCATTAAAAAGACTAATCCTGATTTTATTTACGTCAACGGAATCTTTCAGCCGCTTTACAATTCTCTTCCGCTTTGGGTTGCGAGAAACTATAATAAAAAAGTAATAATAGCTCCACGCGGAATGTTGCAGGAAGGAGCTCTAAAAATAAAGCCACTCAAGAAGAAAGTGTTTTTGTCTCTACTCAAAACAGCAGGATTATTCAAAGGGGTTATCTGGCATGCCACAGACAATCAGGAGGCTGCGGACATTAAAAAGATTGCTGGCTCAAAGACTACAGTAAGGCTGGCAACAAATGTGTCTAAGAGATATGGCGATTCGATAACTCCAATTAAAAAATTATCAGGCAACTTAAAATTGATTTACTTATCGCTGATTGCGGAAAAAAAGAACCTGCACTTGGTCCTTGAGGCTCTTTTGCTTTTGAAAACCCCGATTGAATTCGATATCTATGGCCCGATAAAAGACGAACCTTACTGGGTACGCTGCCAGCGGCTTCTGAATGGGCAAATACATAGCATTCGGTATCGTGGTGTGGTTAGCCCCGAAAATGTGCAAGTGATATTGTCAGGATATCATGCCTTTATTCTACCTACTAAAGGTGAAAACTTCGGGCATGCCATTTATGAGTCACTGAGTGTGGGGGTTCCAGTACTTGTAAGCCAGCATACTCCATGGGGAGATGTGCGCGAATCAACTGCCGGTATTACGATTAATACATTTTCTGCTAAAGACTGGGCTGATGAAATTCAAGAATTTGTTAATCTTAATCAGGAGGAATATTCAATGTTTTCAAATGGCGCTCATGGGTTGGCTAAACGTTATTTTTCAATAAATGATTTTAAGGCTCAATACCAAAGTCTTTTTTCGGATCACCTGCCTACGTAACTCTCCGAGAATTATTAATGATGATAACTAAAAAGCCACACATTCAGCAGTCAACTTTTATTTAGCTTTGGGTTTTATAAAATTTAGAAATGATCATTCTTGGCCTCAACGCATATCATGCTGATTCCTCAGCTGCAATTTTTAAAGATGGAGTTTTAATAGTAGCAACCGAGGAAGAGCGTTTTCGAAGAATCAAGCACTGGGCCGGCTTCCCGTCGCAGGCAATACAATTCTGTTTGAAAGAAGCGAGGGTTACACTCGCCGATGTAGACTATATATGTATCGGGCGTGACACTAAAGCTAAGTTTTTTAGAAAGGCGTTATTTGTTTTGAAAAATATAACAAAAAAAAACACAGTCATTTTCGATCGATTTAAGAACAGGAAGAAAATAACCAGCATTGAAAAGGAACTCTCTGCTCTCAGCGGATTGCATGAGGCGGACATTAGACTCAAAATCAAAAACGTTGAACATCACCGCAGTCACTTGGCCTCGGCTTTTTTTGCAAGCCCGTTTGATGAAGCTGCGATTCTGTCAATCGATGGTTCAGGTGATTTTACAACGACAATGATTGCAGTAGGGAAGGGAAATCAAATTGAGGTTCTCGACTCGATAGATTTTCCTGTATCCGCTGGATTGTTCTATACAGCGTTTACGCAATATCTTGGCTTTCCTCATTATGGAGATGAGTACAAGGTGATGGGGCTTGCACCCTATGGCAATCCTATATATGTAGAACAGGTGAGGAAGGTTTTGCAATTTAAGCCGAATGGACTCTTTGGCTGGGATGCCGATTATTTTGCTAACACGACTGAAATCAAACTTGATTATTCAACAAACGTGCCTGAGATATCAGCACTATATGGAAAAAAGATTTTAGAAGTATTTGGTAAGCCACGAGATCATGGTGAAGAACTTGCACAAAAACACAAAGACCTGGCAGCGAGTGTGCAGAAGGTTTGTGAAGAATTGATTTTACATATTTTGAACCATTTGCAAAAACGTACGGGGTTGAAGAATATTTGTATTGCCGGTGGGGTGGCACAGAACTCGGTTGCCAACGGGAAAATTTTAGAGAATACAGCCTTTGAAAATTTATACATCCCCTCTGCGGGTCACGATGCTGGCATTAGCATGGGAAGTGCATTGTATGTGTATAATCATTTATTGAAACAGAAAAGGACACCAGCGGTATATAGTGCTTATACGGGGAGTAAGTTCTCTAATGAAGAGATAGAAGTTTTTCTGCAGAAACGTAACATAAAATATGTGCGTTTTGAGGATGAACAGTTGTATGAAAAAGTGGTGAATAAGTTGATCGAGCCTGGAGTAGTTGGCTGGTTTAGCGGCAGGGCAGAATTTGGACCGCGGGCATTGGGTGCAAGGTCAATTCTGGCAGATCCACGAAACCCGAAGGCAAAAGAGCTATTGAATTCAAAAATAAAAAGAAGAGAAAGTTTTCGACCTTTTGCTCCATCAATTCTAAAGGAATACACTGGTGACTATTTTGAAAGGATAGAGGACGTGCCTTTCATGGAGAAAGTATTTCCGATCCGCAAAGAGAAACGTGAAATCATTCCAGCTGTGACTCACGTGGATGGCACTGGCCGTTTGCAAACTGTCATGAAGGAAGTATCGCCAAAATATCACGCGCTCATTGATAAGTTTAGAGAGAGAACAGGCGTTCCTATTTTGCTTAATACTTCGTTCAATGAAAATGAACCCATCGTAAATACACCGGCAGAAGCACTGGATTGTTTTTTGCGAACTCAAATGGATATGCTCGTCCTGGAAAACTGTGTTATTGAACGATGAAAATCTCAATACTTACAGTTTCATTCAATTCAGCGGCAACGATAAAAGATACTATTGAATCTATTCGCTCACAGAACTACAAAGACATTGAATACATTATTGTTGATGGTAATTCAAAAGATGGTACACTGGAGATAATTCGATCTTATGAAACCAGTGTGAGCAAGTGGGTAAGTGAACCCGATAAGGGAATTTATGATGCGATGAATAAAGCTGTGGCAATGGCAACAGGAGATGTTGTAGGAATCCTGAACTCTGATGATTTCTACTCATCCAACGATATTATAACGCAGGTTGCTGCATCTTTTGCCAATGAAATGGTAGACGCTGTCTTTGGTAACTTGGTCTTTGTTGACCCGGCTAATCTTAAAAAGGTGGTTCGTAAATATTCCTCTGCCAATTGGAATCCGGACAAATTTGCCCGGGGATTTATGCCTGCGCATCCCACTTTCTTTGTACGGAGGAAATATTACCAGCAATTCGGGCTTTTTAAAACAGACTATAGAATTGCAGCCGATTATGAATTACTGATTCGGTTTTTATATGTAAACAAGTTGAGATACAAATTCTTACCCATCAATATGGTTACTATGAGAAAAGGTGGAGTGAGCTCCAGAAACCTGATGAGTAATATTGTGCTTAATAACGAAATCATTCGAGGTTGTCGTGAGAACGGGATCAGGACCAGCGTCTTTAAAATTTACCCAAAATATTTCACCAAGTTCTTCGAACTTTTCAATGCCAAATGAAAAGAATATTAATCACTGGCGTTTCGGGTTTTGTTGGCTCCAATTTGGCAAGCCACTTCAGGAGACAGGATCAATTTAAAGTTTTTGGTCATAGTCGTCACCCTGAAAAGCTGAAGAATTTTGCGGAAAAACTGGAGGTTACATTTATTGAAACGCTTTCGGCGACGCAATTGGATGCTTTTCAAATTGATACCGTTATCCATACAGCTGGAATTGCTCATGATTTAAGTGGTAACTACAGACCAGAGGATTATTTTAGAGTGAATTTTGAAGGGACGCAGTTTATATATAATGAATTCCTAAAATCTAAAGCAGAGAAATTTTTTTTTATCAGCTCAGTGAAAGCTGTGGCAGATGTATCGGTCGAGCCCTTGGAAGAGTCGGTGCAAGTGCAACCTGTAACTGACTACGGAAAATCAAAACTAAAAGCAGAGGCATATATTCAATCGATGAGGCTGGGTGAGGGCAAACGATTTTATATTTTCAGACCTTGCATGATCCACGGCCCCGGTAATAAGGGGAATTTGAATCTGCTTTATCGATATGTAAAAACCGGATTGCCATTCCCATTAGGAGCTTTTCATAATCAACGATCTTTTTTGAGTATTGATAATTTTAGTTTTGTTGTTGAAGAGTTTATACGAGATGATATCGGATCAGGCATTTTTCACGTAGCTGATGAAGGATTTCTATCTACAACGGAACTCTATCAGTTGATCGTTAGTGCGCTGAGCAAACAACCGCGGGTTTGGAACTTGCCCGAGGGATGGATTAAATTGATGAGTAAGATAACAGGTCAATCGAAGTCACTTCAGAAATTGACGGAAGATTTTGTTGTTTCAAACAAGAAACTTTTAATAAGTATTCAGAAGCCGTTGCCAGTCAGTATTAAAGAGGGATTACTTAAAACGATTCGATCATTTCATGAATGATTATTATCTTTTATTAATGCTGCCGACTCTCATAGTTTTAGAGTTGTTGTACTTTAGAATTGCTCGTAAGTATAAAATCCTGGATAAGCCTAATGATCGGAGTATGCACGAAAAACTCACGATTCGCGGAGGCGGATTCATTTTTTGTGTGGCGCCTCTTATTTATTTTGTATTTACAGGGCAGCCGGGCTACTTGTTTATTACGGGTTTAACTTTGATAGGATTTATTGGGCTTGCGGATGACATCAAAGGCCTTAGTCGCTTGTTAAGATTTAGCGTACAGGGGATTTCTGTTCTTTTACTGTTTTATCAACTGAATTTCTTTTTACTTCCGATCTGGGCAATTTTCATAGTATTTATTATTGTTACGGGTACCATAAACGCTTATAATTTCATGGACGGAATCAATGGTATTACTGGTGGTTATAGTTTAGTTGTGATGACTAGTTTGTTTTACATCAATAGAGAGATGTTTTTGTTTGTAGATAATGGGCTGTTGCTTGTCGTGATTATATCTTTGTTGGTTTTTAATTTTTTTAATTTTCGAAATAAGGCAGTATGCTTTGCTGGCGATGCAGGAAGCCTATCAATGGGCTTTATTGTTATTTACCTGGTGATGAAACTGATCTATTCTTCTCATAATTTTGGTTTCATTTTATTGCTGGGTGTTTATGGGGTCGATAGTGTTTTGACGATAGTTCATCGACTGATTTTAAGGGAGAACATATTCAAGCCACATCGTTGGCATTTGTATCAGGTGATTGTTGCCCGTACAAAGATCTCGCATTTACAGATGACCGCTATCTATATGACCGTTCAGGTATTGTTTAGTTTTTTTGTCATTCATTTTGCAAGTGAATTATATGCTAATCAGTATAGGCTTGGCTTACTTCTGATTCTTGGTCTTGCTCTTTTATATGTAGGGCTAAAATTTTATTTTTTAAAACTCTGACCTGGTAAAAGTTAATTTAATTGATGCATTTCTACCCCCGATATAGTAAGCCGCTTATTGACTTCATCATCAGTCTTTTCCTGTTGATTATTTTGTTACCGCTTTTAGTGATCATTATAGCGCTACTTTTTGTGAGTAGCGGAAAGATATGGTTTAAGCAGCAGCGACCCGGTCTTTATTGTAAGCCATTTACTCTTATTAAATTTAGAACTATGATGGAGGGCGGAAAAACCGATGACGGCAGGTCATTAACGGACGAGGCACGATTGACTTATGTTGGCAAATGGCTTAGAAAGTTTTCTTTGGACGAACTGCCGCAACTTTGGAATGTACTGAAAGGCGATATGTCGCTGATTGGACCTCGACCATTGTTAATGGAATATCTCCCATTGTACAATGAATCTCAAAAGAAAAGACATGAACTTAAGCCTGGAATTACAGGTTGGGTGCAAGTCAACGGTAGAAATTCTATTCCGTGGCCTCGGAAATTTGAATTGGATTTGTATTATTTAGAAAACATTTCTTTCAAACTTGACCTTCTTATTCTGGTCAAAACTTTTTTGTTGCTACTTTCTTTCAGGAAGGACGTATCTTTGAACGAAGAAAAATTTTCAGGTAATTGAAAAATAAGCTGGCTATTTTTGGCGCAGGTGGTTTTGGTCGGGAGGTGGCGGCAATGATCGCACAGATCAACGATTTTAAACCAACATGGGAAGTCATTGGCTTTTTCGATGACGGTAAAGAAAAGAATTCAACAGTTGACGATCTAGAAATTTTAGGTGGAATTAATGAATTAAATTTGGTTACATTCCACTTGTCTGTTGTTGTTGCCGTTGCAGATCCAAACATTCGGCGTGTTTTAGTTGAGACGACGACTAATGATAAAATCAATTTTCCGGTACTTGCCCATCCGGGTGCCAATCTTGGTGACAGAAACAGGAATAAATTTGGAAGGGGGTCGATCGTAACAGCGGGAGTGATCCTTACGACTGGAATCGAAACCGGAGAGTTTTGCATTATAAATTTGGCAAGCACTATAGGTCATGATGTTAAGTTGGGAAATTTTTGCACGGTAATGCCCGCTTGCAGTATTTCAGGAAATGTTTCAATTGGTTCAAGATGCTTATTGGGAACAGGCTCCAGAATAATTCAGGGAATTACAATTGGAGAGAACTGCCTTGTTGGAGCAGGTTCTGTAGTGACAAAAAGCTTTGATTCTGATCTGAAATTGCTTGGTGTCCCTGCACGAAAACTTAAGAAATAATGAGTGCGAGTTCTGTCATTAAGGAAAACAAACCGGCACTTCGATTTCTAATTGTATTTGTTTCCATTTACCTGGTGCTGAATACATTCTATGGCTTGTATATTAATTATTATAGCCCTACGGCTGACCCTGTTACAAAATCTGTTGCCAATCAAACTGTATGGATTCTGTCTTTTTTTGACCCTACAATTACCGATTACCCATCAATCTTTGTAGAGTATATACCGATCAGCAACGATAGGGAAAATGTAATCAGCGTTTTCGAGGGATGTAATGGTATAAATGTGATCATTGTTTACTTGAGCTTTTTGGTTGCCTATAAAGGCCCTGTGCGACTGTTCTTTGCTTTCTTAACTTTAGGATCAATTGGAATTCATCTTCTAAACCTGTTGCGTCTTACACTTCTCTATGCAGCGGCCTTTTACTTTCCTGAATATTTATATTTTTTTCATAAATATCTTTTCACAGGTATTATCTATGCGATGGTATTTGTCTTGTGGTTTTTCTGGACAAAAAAAATAAAAGATGGTAAGGAGGTTAGATGATATTCTGAAAATAGAATGGAGCAGGATTTTACTCCTAATGATTGGTGTGTCGGGTATTTTGTTCATTTACCTTTTCCAGGATCTTTCGTTTATTACTGCTTTCTCAGACGACTTACCATCAGCCAATTTTCTATTTGCTCTGCGAAAATTTGTCCGACTTTTTTTAAATGACATTTTCATGCTGATGATCATTTCTGCGTGGTTTCGTAATGCCTCCATCACTCGTTTGGCACTTGGTGTTCAGTTGGTTGATTTGTTTATCCTGTTTCCGGTCTATCTCTTTATAAAATTGAAATGGGAGGGGGACTCGGAAATTTCTTCGCCTTTACTTTCACAACTTCATCGATTGATTATTAATCCTACCTTGATGATATTGCTGATTCCGGCAGTCTATTTTCAGAAAATCTCCGGACGAAAATGAAGAAACGGATTTTTCTTTCGCCTCCTCATATGTGTGGCGAGGAACTGAAATTTATAGGGCAGGCTTTCGAATCAAACTGGATTGCGCCCGCAGGGCCTGCACTTGTTGCTTTCGAAAAGCAGATTGCAAGCGATAATGGTGTAGATCACTGCCTTGTAGTAAGCTCGGGCACGGCTGCAATTCATTTGGCATTGATTGCTTTAGGAGTTAGTCGCGGTGATGAAGTTATTTGTTCTACGTTTACGTTTTCAGGCTCATGTAACCCGATAATATACCAATCGGCCACACCTGTATTTGTGGATTCGGAGTTGGATAGTTGGAATATGGACCCTGCATTACTTGAGCAAGCCATCCAAAGTAGAATCCTATTAGGCAGAAAACCAAAGGCGATTATCGTTGTTCATCTTTTTGGAATGCCTGCGCAAATGAATCCGATCATGGACATTGCCCGCAGGTACGAGATCCCCGTAATTGAGGATGCTGCAGAGGCATTAGGATCAACCTACTTTGAAAAGAGGATGGGATCAATCGGCGACATTGGAATCTATTCATTTAATGGCAACAAAATCATTACAACCTCAGGCGGTGGCGCAATCATTTCTTCCAGTAAGGAGTTGATTGAAAAGGCCAGATTCCTCTCAAATCAATCGAGAAGCCCAGTGCCATATTATCAGCACGAAGAAATCGGTTATAACTATCAACTGAGCAACATCTCAGCCAGTATAGGCCTAGGGCAAATGACGGTATTGACTGCGAGGATATTACAACGAAGAAGAATATTTGAATTCTATAAGAAAAATCTAAGCAATTGTGGTTTTTCGTTTCAGCCGGAAATGGAAGGCTGTTTCTCAAATCGATGGTTGACAACAATGTTGATTGCTGGTGAAAAGAATAGGAATGATCACATAAGAATAGCTTTGGAAGCAGAAAATATTGAAACAAGGCCGCTTTGGAAACCAATGCACTTACAGCCAGTTTTTAAAGATGCTCCAGCCTACCTAAATGGGACTTCGGAGTCTCTATTTGAGAAGGGTCTATGCCTTCCTTCAGGGTCTGGTCTTGAAGAAAACGACTTGAATTTTATTGTTTCTCAGATTACTAAGGTCTTTCCTTCATAGTTTGATAACATAACCATGTTAGTGATGCAAAATATTAGGTTTTTAGGGTTACACTTGGGCTTTGTGAGGGCATTAAACCTGATTAAAAGCATTATTTTGATTACTTTTGCCAGATTGAAGCAATAGGTGAATAGTTACTCAAGTTCATCGTATCAGGATTGATGGTATGATTATTAGACTAGGGTAGGCCGTATCACATTTAGAACAACATAGTATGAAGAAAATTTTTGTCTTATTTGGTTTCCTTGCAGTGGCTTCAATAGCAAAAAGCCAGACCAATTTTCGCTCCAATGGTACAGGTGGAGGCTCCTGGACCGTGATTGGTACTTGGCAAGTAGAAAGCCCCGACGGATCTGGTAATTGGATTGCGGCATCAAGCACACCAACATCGGCCAGTGGTACAATAGAGATTCAAGCCAATGACATTGTCACGATTTCCTCAAACTTGACCATTGATCAGGCAACAGTGGATCCTGGCGCCACACTTACTATTTCGAGCAATACTTTAACACTCACAAATACTTCTGATGCCTTAGATGTTAATGGCACTTTGACCATTACTGGAACCGGAGCACTTACAAGTCCTTCGGTATTGGCACTTGTTTTTAATGGAACATACACACACGGGCGTAACGGCGGTACGATACCAACAGCAACATGGAATACAGGTTCATTTTGTACCATTACAGGTATCACTAATACAGTACCTGGTGGTCTTAGCCCCTCCGGTGGCTTCGACACCTTCACATGGAATTGTGCGGGTCAGTCGGCAGCAATTAATATGGCTGGAAACCTGAAACTCATAAACACTGATTTTATTGTCAGTACGACCAATGGACAACAACTTGAACTTGCTACAACAACAGCCCCAACCATTACAATTGGTGGAATTCTGGAGGTTGATGGAAATTCAAAACTGGCATTTGTTACAACCGGAAGTGGTGGTGTAATTAATGTTGGAAGTGATTTTAATTATAATTCTACTGCAACGTCAGCATTGAAAACATCAGGGCCATACACGCTAAATGTATCGGGCAATTTTAATATGAATACCACCGGTACTTTGGAACTTTCCAATGGAGCGAACACAGGGACTATGAATTTGACTGGTGATTTTAACTTAATAGCTGGCACGCTAACGGAAGCAAGTACCGGGAGAGGTGCAATTATCTTCAATACTGCAGGCACACAGTCATTTACAAACACTGGCACTATGTCTAATACCATCGATGTTACTATTGGTGCGTCAACAGTGCTGGACATGCAAAATGAATCTGCAATTGTTGGAAGTGGCAACCTTATTGTAAACGGAACCATCCGTCTCGGCTCACTTAATTCTGTGGGAGCATTGATGGCACTGACAACTCAGGGAAACATTCGTAACACTGTAGCTAATAGAGCTTACAATTCAGGAAGCAGAATCGTATATGCCGGCCTCGCTGCACAGGTAATAGGTTCAGGCCATCCAACAACAGCAGGAGTTACAACCGAAATAGATAACGTAAGTGGTGTAACTTTTAATGCCGGAGCCACTGGTAACCCCAATGGCAGCATTATCACTATTCCGGGGAATCTGATACTTACCAACGGGAATTTTAATATCGATAGCAGTGCTGGAGCAGCTTCGTTGACTTTGAATGGGAACATCACACCAAATACGAATAATATTACGATTACCGGAGCAACAACAGACTTGGTAATTAATGGCACAGGAGCGCTGGGAACTTTCCCATTTCCAAGCGGAAATCAGACTTTCCGAAACTTTACGTTGGCACGCACAAGCTCTGGCTCGGTGACTTTCGCTAATGTGCTTGCTATTACAGGAACTACCACCCTGACCAGCGGAACTGTCACATTTGGAGGTACAACTACCCTAACAGGAGCCGTTTCACTGGCTTCAGGGACAGTACTTGCGTTTGACGGCCAGTCCTTGTCAATGGCCGGCAACTTTACATCTCCCGGTTTACTTTCTGCAAGCGGAGCATCGACATTAAGTTTAACAGGTGCTACAGGCCTGACTTCAGCTATCGGATTTTTACCTGCAAATAACACCCTGCAAACATTAACCATTAATAAAACAAATGCCAGCGGGACATCAGTGCAAGTTGCAACCGCCCTTAATGTGACCAATACCCTGACTATGACCGATGGAACTCTCGACATAGTAGGGAGCGCTTTAAACATGGGAGGCGGATCTACTATAAATTTTGCGGTGACGGGTACTTCCCCAAGCACAATTACTACGAGCAGTCCTTCTGGTGGCCCATGGAACTTAAGTTACTCAAGTTCTGCAAGCGTTACTACAGGCTTCGAGATACCAGCCTCAGGAGTGCTCACCAGCCTCACATCGACCAATTCGGGAACTATCACGCTAAATAAAGCTCTTAACATTGGCTCGGGAGGTGCAACAATTAGCTCCGGCACATTTACAAGTGGAGCTAACGCTATTTCGTCATCATTCTTTACAGTTAGTGCAGGCACTTTTACAGCGCCTAGTACTACACTCACGCTGACTGGAAATCTGTCTATCAGTGGCACTTTTACAAATAATGCCGGGACAGTGATTTTTGGTGGCTCTTCGGCACAATCGATATTAGGTACCAATGCATCAACTACCAGCTTTAATTCTGTTACCATCAATAACGGAGCAACGTTGACAGCGCCAACTACACTTAACATACAAGGCAACTTTGTAAATAATGGGACGCTTACAGCCGGCTCGAACACAGTTAATTTTAGTGGGACTAACGTTCAAACTATTTCAGGATCATCTAATACCCAGTTCAATAATTTTACTGTAAATAAAACTGGAGGTAGCTTAAGTGTTAATTCAGCGGAAACAATTACAAATAACCTGACACTAACTGCGGGAACCCTCAATATTACGGCCGCAGTCTCTGTATCAAGTGCTTCAAGCCAGATAACATTAACCGCTGGTACTATGGCTATTACTTCCAATCTTTTGACAATCGCCAGCGGCGCAACGCTTACGAGAGCTGCCGGAGTTATCTCTACGTCCAATCCCTCAGGCTCAGGTTGGAGTTTAATTTATACCGGAGCTACAAAAACAACGGGCTTGGAAGTACCAGTCTCAGGCAATGTTTCAAGTGTAACAATTAATACTAATAATGCATCAACGGTTACGTTAAATCAGGCATTAACTGTCACCAATGCTTTTACAATTTCAACTACTGGAAGAACCTTTACTTGTGGAGCCAACAATCTCACTGCAGGATCTTTCACCAGCGCCGGCACATTCAATGCACCAACTGCCGCAGCAACAACCGGCCTGACATTGAACGGGACCTTGACAAACAATGGTACATTCAATAATCAAACGGGGACAATTGTATCAGCTGGAACGGTAACGATTTCGGGAACAGTGCCAGTATTAAATAATCTGACCATAAGCTCAGGTACTTTTACTGCTCCTGCTGCCTTAACAATTCAAGGTAATCTGATAAATAACGGTGGGACTTTTGCAGCAGGAAGCGGCACTATTACATTTTCTGGAAATACGGCTAAGCAAATTTCGGGCAACACAAAAATTGTGTTTAATAACCTCACTGTTAATGGCGGAACCAACGCAGCTGATTTAACATTAGAGAATACGGTGGGCGCAGATCTTTCGGGTATTTTAACTGTATCCGCTTCACCCAGTGCAGTAGTATTTGATACAGACGGGGCTGGCGGTAATAGAATCTTTACATTGTTATCAACTGCTGATAAACCGACAATAGATGCCAGTATTGCAGTACTTTCTGCAGGCAGTACGCAATTACCAGGAAAAATTACGGTTCAGCGCTACATGAGCAAAACAGGGGTTTCGACTTACAATTATCAAGTTTGGAGAGATATTACATCACCTGTAAACACAACTGTTTCTGATCTTCAAAACTCACTTCCGGTAACGGGAAATTTCACCGGACAAAGTTCAGTACCTGGCGAGACCGGCTCTCCTTCAATGTATAGTTATGATGAGACCGTAATAACCGATACTGATGGAAGCGGCTCAAATGATTTAAATGACGGATGGACCGATTTCCCTGTTGATCTTAGTAATAGCGCAACTACCACCTTTACTAAAGCCCAGGGATACCAGATGTTTATTTTTGGAAGCGATGTTCCTGTAACCACGAATGGAAACGCTAAATGGAGTCTGAGAGGTACTATTTGGAGTGGTAGTATTAATTTTCCCATTCATTTTACTAATTCTGGGCCAGGTAATACGCCTGTTATTGCGAATGACGGATGGAACCTAGTAGGTAATCCTTATCCTTCTACGATAGATTGGAAGGCTGCTTCTGGTTGGACTAAAACCAATGTCGATGATGCGATCTATATTGATGACTACAGTACTGCAAATCCCGTCTTTGCTACTTTCGTAAACGGAGTAGGCACAAACGGCGGAACTCGATACATTGCAACCGGTCAGGGCTTTTGGGTAAAAGCAAACACCACTTCTCCTGTGATCACGATAACTGAGAATGTTAAAGTGCCAGGAACTCAGACAACTCTTTTCCGCGAGGCCACTCCGAATAATTTGATTAGGATTACGCTGACTTCCAGCGACAACCTTACCGACGAAAGTGTAATTTACTTTTTAGATTCAGCTACCATCGGATTTGATACGAGATATGATGCTCGAAAATTGAGAAACCAGTATTGGTATTTGAATTTATCTTCAATGTCTCCTGTGCAGGAAAAATATGCAATTAATGCAATGCCCTTTAAGAACTGTGCTCAGGTTGTTCCGCTGGATGTAAGTGATGTAACTTCTGGCACGTACTCTTTGTCTTTTAGTGACTTTGAGTCAATGCCTTCTGCAATGAATATCCAACTTAAAGATAATTACTCCAACTCAACCACAGACGTTCGGCAAAACCAAAACTATCCATTTACGGTAGATCAGAACAATGCTTCTACTTTTGGCTCAAATCGATTTAGTCTGACGTTTACGTACACAGGCACCAACATTCCAATTACTACCCAAAGCCCGAGCATTTGTGATACAACCCTGGCGCAAGTAATTGTTAAAAGCAGTTCTGTTGACTTTAATTACTCACTCTTATCAGCCAAAGATGGTTCGGTAGTCGGCGCCTCAATTTCAGGCACAGGTAGTGATCTTAACTTTCAAGTTGCAGCAAATGCATTGGTTGCAGGACCAAACAAGTTTTTAGTTCAGGAAATGAATAAATTCTGTGCGAGTTTGGGAGCATCCTCCGATACAGTTGTTCTTAGTTACCTGCCGCCGCCAGTCGCCCCCTCAGTTTCTGCAGGCATTTCGTGTGGCAAAGGATTGGTAACATTGACAGCCTCCGGCGCGCCTTCAGGCGGTTATTACAATTGGTATGATTCATTGAATGCAACCACGCCATATACAAATCAAACAGCAACCTTCGTTACAGACACCATAACCAGGCAAAGGACTTATTATGTTTCAGCAGTTAATAGTCTGGGCTGCGAAGGTGCTTGGGCGCCAGCGCAGGCTAATGTTGTTAATCTGGATCCTGCAGTTATTATCGTCACTGGATCGTCAACACTGCAATCAAACTATGACACTGGAAATCAATGGTATTTAGATGGTACAGTCATTGTTGGAGCAACAAACAAAACATTGCAGATAAACCAGTCCGGTGATTATAAATTGACAGTTAGCTCTCAAGGATGTTCGGTTTCAACAGACAAGGAAATGGTGGTTACAGGAATTGATGAAAAATCTACAGATATTAATGCATATCCGAATCCGGTGAAGGGAAAATTGACAATAGAAGCCTCGGGAAATGAAAACGCATCCGGCGATTTATACAATGCCTTGGGTGAACATATTACAACACTCAACTTTAGTTTTGACGGCCAGCAGCAAAGCGCGACTTATAATTTCAGCAGAGAAAGTGCAGGGATTTACCTGGTGAGAGTAGGTCAGGGCGATAAGGTTACAGTTATACGAATAGTTAAAGACTAAGACATGACTAAATTCTATCGGGCTATACTTTTTACGGTTTTAATTCTCGCAAGCGAAAATATATTAGCGCAACCTGGAGGAGGACACCACCCATGCCCCAAACCACCTTGTATACCTGCCCCAATTTCAGGAATTGAATACTTGATCGGGTTGGGAGGGTTATTTGGGGCAAGAAAAATTATGAAGTCATTAAAAAAAACAAAATAATAATTGGTCCGTTTTTTTGTCAAGTTCATTCGCAACCTGCGGATATTACCTCGCTGGGTAATCATCTTTATTGATATTACGCTCATTTCTTTCTCGTCGTTACTGGGTTACCTTCTGCGATTCAATTTTTCTGCGCCAGACCTTGAGCACAATAATTTCGGTGCCGGAATTTTGCTATATGCCACCTGCGGACTCATCTCCATCACGATTACCAATAGCTATAAGGGAATTATACGATACACGGGAATACAGGATGGTGCCAGGATTTTTGCCATGACGACTTTAAACGGAGCGCTGGTTGCAGCTTCAAACATGATCTTTTATTATAACAATCGGGGAAACATCATTCCTTACTCAGTTGTTTTTATCAGTCTTTTGTCCTCCTTTCTTTTATTATTCAACTATCGCCTTCTTGTAAAGTACATTTTCTCTTATTACAGGAATTTAATGATCAATAGGTCCCGGGTGATGATCTTTGGAGCCGGGCAGACGGGAATTATTACACGCCATGTATTGGAATCGACTCCACGGATGAAAGTTGTTGGTTTTTTAGAGGATGACCCAAATAAAGCCGGTAAAATCATAGATGGTACTACAATCTTTAGTGCCAGAACTTCAGAACTTCATCGTGTATTTGCAGACCAGTCAGTGGATGAGCTAATCTTCACAGCTAAGGATATCACACTTGAACGGAAAAATGAAGTTGTAGATGAGTGTATCCGAAACCAGATAAAAGTGAGGTCGGTACCTCCGGTAGAAAAATGGGTGCGGGGTGAGTTAAGTTTAAATCAAATTAAAGAAATCAATATTGAGGACTTACTCGGAAGAGAGTCTATTAAAATCCAAAATGCTAATATAGAATCTGATCTGCGAGGCAAACGAGTATTAATTACCGGTGCTGCGGGTTCTATCGGGTCAGAACTTTTCAGACAGGTCGCCTTAAATAAACCCGGCTCAATCATTCTTATTGATCAATCAGAATCTGCCCTATATGAGTTGGAAAGAGAAGCTTCCTCATTGGAAACGGGGGTTAGATTCTATTTTTATCTGGCAGACATTAATAACCAGGAAAGAATCAGGTTCTTATTTGAGGAACACAAGCCTGAGATAGTTTATCATGCAGCTGCTTACAAACATGTGCCTATGATGGAGAGCAATGCATCGGAGGCGATTACTTGCAATGTTTTAGGGACCAAGATACTCGCCGATCTCGCAGCGGAATTCAATGTCTCGAAATTTGTAATGATTTCAACCGATAAGGCTGTAAATCCAACAAATGTCATGGGGTGCTCCAAGCGAATCGCCGAAATTTATGTGCAATCGCTAAACGATTATTTACTTGTGACTGGGAAGGCTCGTACGGCTTTTGTCACAACGCGCTTTGGCAATGTGTTAGGATCTAATGGTTCGGTGATTCCATTCTTCAAAAAACAGATAAAGGAAGGCGGCCCGATTACTGTCACACATCCTGAGATTACACGTTATTTCATGACCATCCCAGAAGCATGCCAACTCGTACTAGAGGCCGGCACCATGGGGAAAGGCGGCGAAATTTTCATTTTTGATATGGGAAAATCTGTCAGGATACTTGATTTGGCCGAGAAAATGATCTGGCTGTCAGGGCTAGAACCAAGGAAGGATATTGACATCGTATTCACAGGCTTGAGGGAGGGTGAAAAACTATATGAAGAATTGCTGAATAACACTGAAGACACAATTCGTACGCACCATCAAAAAATCATGATTGCTAGGGTTCCCAAGTACTCCTACGAAGAAATCAACAGGTATGTTGAGCTATTTAATGACTTGGTCAATGACCGTAATGAACTTAAGAGTGTAGCCTTAATGAAAGAATTAGTGCCAGAATACAAAAGCAACTACTCGCGCTACGAAATATTAGATAAGCAATAACTCTTCCCTGCCTATCTCCGTTTCATCCCACCTCGCTTATTATATCGGTAGTTAGACTTACGCTTGCTGATCAGCCCACTACCTCTTTTTGACGAAGAAAACGGCAGATAGTATTCAATCTTTGCATTCAGTAAAAAATAGCTATCTGCTGAATTTGGATTGCCCCGTTTAAAACCAGCTGTGAAATTATTTGTAGTACCGGTCGCGCTAGGATTATATAGGGGATTATTCGGGTTTTGGAAATAAGCCGTTATGGGGTTAGAACTTGGAGCTGTATATTTATTGCTTACATCGTCCAGGTAATCAGTAAACGTCTTCCTATATCCCCCTTCAAAAACTAGATTGGTATTCGGCCCTACTTTTAATCGAATGCCAAGCCCAATTGGTATAACCGGCACAACTCTACTATAACTGACGCCCTCGGTATGCAGTGGCTCCAGCGCGTAACTTTTACCTTTGTAGTCAGCCTTGGGGTTAAAATACAAAATGCCAATCCCGGTAAACGCATAAATGTTTATAGCTGGTCTTCGATAATACCGATTACCGTTTGCATATAGGCTTACTGCACCGGTTGCACTTAGTTCAAAACAGCTTGAAGTAAAGGACAAACCTCGGGCTTTTCTCCCTTCCTCATTAGCTTGGGTATCCGAACCTTTTAAAACGAACCAGTTTACTTCAGTTCTAATACTAATGATCGGGCTGACGTAGGCCTGAAGCCCAACATTGAAATTTGGCTGGAATTTTATAACCGAACCTGGGTTTGATAGCTCACCATAATAAGTAGATGAGCCCGTGCCTGCCGTCAGAATTAATGATCTTTCTCTCCGGATAGCAAAAAAACTCTGTGATTGAGATAACTCAGGCCAAAGAATGAGACAAGCAAACAAGACGAGTAGAATCCTTTTCATTACCTCAGGTAAAATTCACAGCTAATTTATGCAAATAACAGCAATAAGGAAACCAGCCATTTACGCCAAAACTTCCTTGATTCGTTCGGCAGCATCTTTCAACAAAATGGCAGAGAATACCTTCAATCCAGATTCACGGATAATCTTGGCGCCTTCTTCAGCATTTGTGCCTTGCAAGCGCACGATAATCGGTACTGGGATATTCCCTACTTTCTTGTATGCCTCAACCACACCATTGGCAACGCGATCACACCGTACGATACCTCCAAAAATGTTGATTAATATTGCTTTAACATTAGGGTCTTTTAGAATGATCCTAAACCCAGCCTCAACGGTTTCTGCATTGGCGCCACCACCCACATCAAGAAAATTGGCTGGCTCGCCACCCGATATTTTTATAATATCCATCGTTGCCATAGCAAGTCCGGCACCATTCACCATGCAACCAACATTCCCATCAAGTTTTACATAATTTAAACCCGACTTCCCGGCTTCAACCTCGAGTGGGTCTTCTTCAGTAATATCGCGTAGTTCTTCAAGGTCTTTGTGACGGAAAAGTGCGTTGTCATCCAGGTTTACTTTTCCATCAACAGCCAGTATTTTGTTATCTGATGTTTTTAAAACAGGATTGATTTCAAACATGGATGCATCCAATGCCATGTAGGCCGTGTACAACGCATTCACGAACTTCACCATCTCCTTGAAAGCATTCCCTTCAAGACCCAGCGAGAATGCTACTTTTCTGGCCTGAAATGGCTGAAGGCCAATGGATGGATCAACCCATTCCTTCACTATTTTTTCGGGATGAGTAGCAGCTACTTCCTCGATGTTCATTCCGCCCTCAGTACTGGCCATAATTACAGGCTGGCTTTTTGACCGGTCGAGCAAGATGCTCATATAATATTCCTTAGGTTCACTTTCGCCTGGATAATAAACATCCTCTGCTACAAGTACTTTGTTTACTTTTTTCCCAGCAGCGCCAGTTTGGATAGTTACCAAAGTACCACCCAAAATCGCCTTAGACTTTTCAAAAACTTCGTCGATGCTTTTGGCTAAAACAACACCTCTTGAACCGGTTTCTTTAACCGTTCCTTTGCCGCGCCCACCGGCATGGATCTGAGATTTCACAACAAACCATTTGGAACCTGTTTCTGCATTAATACCCTTGGCAGCTGCTACCGCTTTATCGGGGGTATCGGCCACAATGCCACGTTGAACAGCTACACCATATTTTTTCAAAAGCTCCTTAGCCTGGTATTCGTGAATGTTCATTTGAATTTAGTTTTGGAAGCAAGCTACTTTTTTTAAACCTTTATTTCAAATTGTAAAGTTTGTCAGCTTTCTAAATTCTTTTGCCCTTAAATAATACTATGCTCAAAGCCAACGGCCTCAAAAAATCATACCGATCTCTCCCTGTATTGAAAGGAGTTCATCTCGAAATTCAGAAAGGAGAGGTTGTAGCAATTGTGGGTGCTTCGGGAGCTGGTAAAAGTACATTATTGCATATTCTAGGCTCACTGGATGCGCCTGATGAAGGAGAAGTGACAATCAATGACACTAATCTGTTTTCACAGCCCGCCAAATCATTGGCGGAATTCAGAAACAAGAACCTTGGATTTGTCTTTCAATTCCATAATCTCTTGCCCGAATTTACCGCTCTGGAAAACGTGATGATTCCCGGTATGATTGCTAAAACAGATTCGAAGAAGATCAAGCTTCGCGCGAAAGAGTTATTAAAGTCTTTGAATGTGGACAGCCGATCTGATCATAAGCCATCCGAACTTTCGGGAGGAGAGCAACAAAGGGTAGCCGTTGCGCGAGCTTTGATAAATTCTCCTTTATTGATTTTTGCTGACGAACCCAGTGGAAACCTGGATTCAAAGAACGCCTCGGAACTCCATCAACTTTTCTTTCAATTGCGAAAGGATTTTGGCCAGACTTTCGTGATTGTTACGCACAATCAGGAATTTGCTTCCATGGCCGACCGCAAAGTCGAGATTAAGGACGGAGTGATTCTGTCCTGATCTTAGAACAGGCTCTTATGCTTGTTGTGCTTAGCGTATTTTGCCTGAGCTTTTGTTCCGTGACCTGTAGACTGGTTCGTCTGGCCATAAGAATGACACTGATATTCGGTAGTGCAAGAAGCGAGGAGGCAAACTGCGAAGAAGAATGTGATAACTGCTTTCATTTTGTTTCTGTTTGTGTTTGGTGATACAAATGTATAGCAGGCCCCAAGGGAGCATTTGGCTGAGTGGCCTCAGATAAAAGTTGTGTAAGCAGAAGATGAAAAAAGAAGAAAAAGCGAAAATCAGCGAGTTTCTTTTAAATGAGCTGGCAAATCTTACACAAACCCAACGTCAGATTACCTCTTCAAGAAATACTTTAAGGGATTAATGCGCAAAAACCGAGGTTTCTACTTCGTCTACATTGACAAACCCCTTTTCAGATAGGGAAGCAAGGTGCACTTTTTTCAGTTCGTTGATAAGGATAGGGTCGTATTTTGCCGCCACACGTACATAATTTTCGGTAAAGCCATGCATCCGGCCGTCTTCAATGTCGTTTTCGAACAGGACTGTGGACTCCCTACCCAAATTCGACTCATAAAACGCCCTTCTTTTCTTATCGGAAAGTATATGGAGCATTCTGGAGCGCTCATTTCGCTCTTTTTGAGGGACAGAATCAGGCATATCTGCTGCAATCGTGTTTTCCCTTTCCGAATAAGTGAAAACATGCAGATAGGAAATTGGCAGTTCGTTGAGAAATTGATATGTCTCAAGAAAATCCTCATGAGTTTCACCTGGAAAGCCTACAATGACATCTACACCAATGCAGGCGTGCGGCATCACCAACTTTATTTTTTCAACTCTGGCCGTGTATAGCTCACGCTGGTAGCGCCTTCGCATGAGTTTCAATATCTTATTAGATCCTGACTGGAGCGGGATATGGAAATGAGGGACAAATCGTTTTGATTCTGACACGAATTCGATGATTTCGTCATGCAGCAGGTTTGGTTCAATAGATGAGATCCTGAAACGCTCAATTCCATCTACCTTGTCTAATGCTTTGACTAGGTCAAGAAAGCGTTCTTTGCGTTCTCCACTTTGCAAGCCAAAATCACCGGTATTCACTCCCGTGAGTACAATTTCCTTTACTTCGGTTTTGGCTACTTCATTAGCTGTTTTTACAATGTTTTGTATGCTGTCGCTGCGGCTACTACCGCGGGCCAATGGAATTGTGCAAAACGTGCAGGAGTAATCACAGCCATCCTGTACTTTCAAGAAGGTGCGTGTGCGATCAAATAAGGAATACGAGGTATTGAAGTTTTTTACTTCACCGATCTCTGAACTAAATACTTTGGTCTGTTCCGGTCGCTCAAAGCCATCGAGCAACTCCATGAGCCTGAATTTCTCAGATGCACCAAGCACAGCATCTACTCCGGGTATTTCTGCAATTTCTTTCGGTTTCAACTGAGCATAACAGCCAATAATGGCAACGTACCCATTCGGGGAAATAGCGCGGGCTTCGCGAACAACCTTACTGCATTTCTTGTCTGCATTTTCAGTAACGGAACACGTATTGATTATGAAAATATCGGGACTGTCTGTGAATTCAACTCTGCGATAGCCTTTTTCTTCAAATTTACGGGCAATGGTAGATGTTTCTGAATAGTTCAGCTTACAGCCTAGCGTATAAAAAGCGACTTTTTTCATGGGCAGGCCACAAAGGTACTGAGAACCTGCTATTTGAAAAACCTATTTGGTGTTGATGTAATTCAAAAACTCGCGCTTCACATTTTCATCCCTGAATTTCCCCGAGAAGTAAGCTGTGCCTGTTTTACTGTTGGTGTCGCCAACGCCCCGTGAAGCAACGCACATGTGGTTAGCATCGATGACTACGGCGACATCAGTTGTATTGAGTACGCGCTCCAGCTCTTTTCCTATCTGCACAGTCAGTCGTTCCTGTACTTGAGGTCTTTTGGCAAAGAACTGAACAAACCGGTTGATCTTACTTAGACCGATAACTTTGCCCGAGGAGAAGTAGGCAACATGAGCCTTGCCATAAATGGGAACGAAGTGATGCTCGCAATGAGAGTAAAAGGTGATGTCTTTTTCTACAAGCATCTGGTCATACTTGTATTTATTTTCAAAGAGTCTGGTGTTAGGTCGGTTGGCAGGGTTCAGTCCGCTAAAAGCTTCTTTCACAAACATCTTGGCAACCCTTTTTGGTGTGCCGTTCAGGCTGTCGTCGGTGAGGTCAAGACCAAGTGTGGTCATAATCTCCCGAAAATGACTTTCTATCTTTTCGATTTTCTCGTCGTCTGATAGAAGGAATGCGTCTTCCCGCAAAGGCGTATCATACGAAGTGATCGGATGATCTTCGTCTTCATCAAAACCCAGTGGCTTAATGGGCTGGATATTCAACGCTATTTCTTTCTGTCTCATATAATTTGATTTTCAGTTCGTATTTGTTGTCGATGTGCTGCCTTAATATCCGCCATATCACCATGGCAATGTTTTCGGCTGTTGGGTTGAGAGTTTTAAAGTAAACAGTATCTAAGTTAAGGTTTTTATGGTCAAAGTGTTTGATAACATTCTCGTTGATCAGATCGCTAAGCAACTTCAGATCGAAGACGTAGCCCGTGTCTGGATCAGGGTCGCCAATAAGCGTTACGATAAACGCATAGTTGTGGCCGTGATAGTGCGGGTTATTACATTTGCCAAAGACCTCCTTGTTCTTTTCATCGCTCCAGGCGGGATTATGCAGCCGGTGGGCAGCATTAAAATGTTCCTTTCGCGAGAGGGCAACTTTCATTAGCACTTAGTACCATGAAAGTATCAAAAAAGTTCAATCAAAGTCTTATTCTTTGAAATAGCAGATTGCTAGGGTTTGAATGTTTTTTTACAAATTGGAGTTTAGGGATTTAGTTATGCAGAACATTACCGTTGTCATTATATTATTAGCCATCATCACTGCATTGGCAGAAGTTGCCGATCGTGTCAAAATCCCTTACCCGATATTGTTGGTGCTGGTAGGAATAGCAGTGAGTCTTGTCCCAGGGCTTCCAGCGATAACACTTGATCCTGATGTAATCTTCTTGCTTTTTCTTCCACCGGTACTTTACTCTGCAGCATGGAGTACCTCATGGCCCGACTTTAAAGCATCGAGTAGAGCTATAAGTTTGTTGGCTATCGGTTGTGTATTGTTTACCACTACGTTAGTCGCTGTAGTGGCTCATTATTTTATTCCCGGGTTTGGCTGGCCCGAGTCTTTTGTGCTGGGTGCTATTATTTCTCCGCCGGATGCCGTTGCGGCAACAGCTGCTACCAAAGGACTGGGGATACCACGAAGAGTTATCACAATTTTGGAAGGCGAAAGTTTGGTGAACGATGCCACAGGCCTGATTGCTTATCGGTACGGAATTGCGGCTGCGGCGTCCGGAACGTTTATCTTCTGGCTGGCAAGTCTCAATTTCTTTTATGTAGCTATTGTTGGCATACTTTGCGGACTTGTTCTCGGACAGTTGTTTAAATGGATTCACCAAATCACTCCGGATAACCCTATCAACGACACTACGCTTACATTCATAGCGCCATACACAGCTTACCTTCTCGCCGAGCAAATTCATGTCTCCGGTGTATTGTCGGTGGTTTCGTGCGGATTGCTTTTGAGCTGGAACTCCTCCGCCATTTTCAAGCATCAGTCGAGGCTCAATGCATTCTCTGTGTGGGAGACTGTAATCTTTATTCTGAATGGATTGATCTTTATATTAATAGGCTTGCAGTTGCCAGTCATTTTACGACACATTCAGGATCATTCATTTCTCACGCTTTTATTCTACGCGGCCATCATCAGCATAGCTACGATAGTTTTAAGGATTATCTGGGTTTATCCCGGAACATACTTGCCGCGATGGCTCAGTAAAAGCATACGAGAGCGCGAGCCGCGCCCGAATCCACGGACAGTTACAATTGTCGCGTGGAGTGGTATGCGCGGAGTGGTTTCGCTGGCGGCAGCTTTGGCTCTGCCAATCACCTTAAACAACCTTCCTTTCCCTAACCGGGATATGATTATTTTCCTCACTTTCTCTGTAATCTTTGCTACTCTTGTTATTCAGGGAATTACACTTCCTCACCTTGTAAAATGGTTAGGTATTAAACCGAGCGAAGAAGAACTTCAAGAAGAGCAGCAAGCACGATTAAAGATTGTCACCAAAGTAATCGAGCATATCGAAGAGAATTACTCGATAGGGCTAAGCGATGAGGTCCTTAACCAAGTCAAAACAAAATATGAAATCCGGATTCAGCGGATACGGAAAGGGGAGACGGCTGGAAAGATAAGCGCAGACCAGGTGACTGATTTTCATCGTGTTCAGAAGGAAATCATTCAAGTGGAGCGCTCCGTGCTTAACGATATGCACAAAGAAGGCGCAATCAGCGAAGAAGCCGTGCGGAAGATTGAATACGAGCTCGATCTGGAAGAGACCCGATTGATTCTGGAACAGGCCTGATCAGCGAATCAGTCGCTACTAATGAATCTATTCTCGCCGCAGCGAATCAACTGGATTCGCCAGCGATGCTTTTAATGACTCGTACCCAACGGTAATGATCGTTATCGCAGCGATAAGCCCAACAGCACCCGCAAAGACAAACACTGAAGTACTTGTTCTGTAGACAAAGCTCTGCAGCCACTGGCTCGAGACATAGTAAGCGATCGGAATGCCAATTACGCAGGCGATCACCAGCAACTTAGCGAAAACACTCAGCAGTAGCTTCAAGATTTGAACATTGCTTGCGCCTAATGACTTGCGAATCCCTATTTCCTTTGTGCGTTGCTCTGAGATGAAGGCTGCAAGACCATAAAGCCCCACACAGGTTATAAGTATTGCCAGTGCCGAGAACTTCTCTGTCAGCTCTGCAATCTTGGTCTCGTTTTCATACATCCTTCCAAACTCCTGATCAATAAACCAATAATCAAAGCCAAAGCCTGGGTAAACTGTCTTCCATTGCTTCTCAAGCATCGCTATCTTTTCACCCATCTTTCCTGCCGGCAGCCGCACGTGAATAATCCGGTCTTCGCTGTGAGGCTTCGGTGATATGGCGAGAGGATCTATCTTTTTATGCATCGACTTGTATGGGAAATCTTCGACAACGCCAATGACACGGCCGGTCACAGGTTTGCGAGTTGAGTCTCGCTGGTTGTAACCCATAACATAGGCTGGCCGGATAATCGTTTTTCCCACCATTTCTGCTGCAGTAAGATGAAGCGCCTTCACAGCAGATTCATTAAGTAAGACGGCGCTAGAGTCTGCTACGCTTTTAGTATCGAAGTCGCGGCCGGCGATGATATTAAGTTTAAATGTTTTAGGGAAATCATAATCTCCGTTAAGCTGAAACCATTCGTGTTGCTCATCGCTGATATCGGGAAACTGCATGCGCATATTAATTGACCCGAAGAAGTCAAGACGAGGCAGGTGGTTGGCCAGCGTCATCGATTCGATCTCCGGATCTTGTGTTACGAGATTTTTATACGCCAGATATTTCCCGTCCGTTGCCGGCCCGGTAAATCCTCCATACCTGATCGATAGAATCTGCTTTCCTGCTGCATTAAGCTTAGAGTTCCTCATCAGGTTCATCTGCCTCACTACAATTACTGTTCCGGTGAGCAGTGTGACCGCAACTATAAACTGCACTGTTGTAAGAGACTGACGGAAAAGATTAGAACCCTTTCGGAATGCAAATTTCCCTTTTAATACGGTTGCGGGCTGGAATCCTGAAACAAAGAATGACGGATAGCTTCCGGCTAATACCGTAACGACGACTACCGTGCCTGCAATGATCTCTAGCATCGTAGGATTGAAAAGACTGGAGAACGAAAATGTTTTTCCTGTGAGGGTATTGAACTGTGGTGTAAGGATTACCACGAGAAATACGGCTATCAGTGTAGCGATAAGGACAAGAATGAAAGACTCCGTCATAAACTGATTGAACAACTGCATACGGATGCCTCCGAACGTCTTACGCAGTCCTATTTCTTTCGCACGCGATGCTGATTTCGCCGTAGAGAGGTTCACGTAGTTGATACACGCTACAATTAAGATCAAGATGGCGATCGTGATGAAGACATAGATATAACTTTTGTCGGAGGCTTTGTGACGGATAGCCCAATCAATATCCTGATCGAAATGAACATCGGTAATTTTGCGAATGATCGGCTTGAATTTAAACTGCAAGTTGAATTTCGCAATAATGGCGTTAGCGCGCTTCTGTAAGTCCTTCTGTATCGTTGGTATCTGATGGTCATCGTTAATCACAAAAAAACTCTCTGTCCAGAAATTGTTATTGCCATCGCCCATGGAAGAAACGAGCAGGTGCTCAAGATCTTTGATAAATGGTTTTAACGAGAGGATGTTGACTATATACTTAGGCCTGACATGAACATTGGAAGGCAAATCCTTGTAGACACCAGAAATTGTAAGCTCTACCTTTTTCCCGTTGGTCATATAGGCGTGAGACAATGTCACTTGCTTGTTGATTGGGTCTTCATCACCGAATAGCACACGCGCGGCGCTTTCAGAAAGAATCATGCTGTTGACTTCCTTTAGCGGAAAGCTTGGATTTCCTTTCGTCAACGGTAGGTAAATGATTTTATTGAAATCGGCTTCTGCCCAGACTATATCTTCGGTAAGTATTATCTTATCCTTGGGCTGATAGGTAATGCTCGTTGGCATGCCCGTAGAAGTAAAGCTGGTGATGTTTGTTACACCGGCATAATTGTCTTTGATATAATTATCCCATCCTGCAGGCGAAGCGGGATAGGTTTCGATGTCGCCGTTAGGAAATTCGAGCCGGTAGCCTATACGGTACGTTTTGTTGGAGTACGGATGGGCGCGGTCGAAGGTAAGTTCGTCTTGTACATACAAAAGAATGAACAGGGCAGAGGCGAGCCCGATGGCAAGGCCAATTACATTGACCAAAGCATACCGGCGTTGCTTCTTGAGGTTCCGTAGTGTAATGAGAATGTAATTGAAGAACATAGGTGGGTTGTTGGGTGTCTATATTAATACTCTACTCAACTCCGAACAAAAGGTTACGAATGTGTTCGGAAATGCAACGCTGCGAACAAGTGGCTCAATACCTTGCCCGTAGACTTAATTACCAACGTATAATGTGAGCAACTTAGTATTTATCAATAACCAGTTTGCCAGAACACTAAGGCAATTTAGGTAAACTGATCAACGGATCAAATATTCTGGTTCGGTCAACCAGACTGGTGTCTCCCCGAACTAGCTTCTTAAGGAATTTATCAGGTATAAATCAATTGGGAGAAAATCGGAAGGAGCTTAATTCCATAGTATAGATGCAGCCTTTAAGTATTTATCCCATTACCAACTGGTGGGTTGACTCTTTTTCCATATCCTATAATATTCTACTCCGGTAAACTTTGATGCGCTTGGCCATAAGTAGTATTAGATATATTTGAAAGAATAAGCCAACCCGAGAGAGCTTGACTTATTCTTTTTGCAGAGAAGTTCATTCAGCTAGGCTCTGAGATTATCTTACTGCAGATGCCTTCTTTTTTGAGGCGCGTTTTTTATACTCTGAAGACTTTTTGATACCCATCGAATGCAGTTCATTACTGTCTTTGCCAAACTGCGCTTTCACCTGATCTTTGCTCGCCAGAATAATATTATGAAAACTCCACTCGGCGTTTAAGGCCTTGTCGCGGGCGGTACTAAGAGCAGCTTCTGCCTGAGTCTCATTTGCGCGGGCTGTCACCATAGAGTCATAGAGTGACTTCACATTAGCGACACTACATTGCGCATTTATCGGCGAGTAGCCGTCAATACTTTTCAAGGCATCATTGCTGCTGATGTCGTGGTTCAAATCTTTGGAACTGATTCGTTTGGTTTGATCTTTTGCCATAATGTTGTTTATTATGGCAGCGAAAGTAGGACAGTGGATTCCCTGCTCACCGGCTTATCTATTATATGGCAGGATTACTTAGTAAAATGCATTAATTACTGAGTAAGCTCCAATTCTATGTCGTACTTAGTGGTACGTTCTTCATAATCATACCAATTATGTGCAACGACGGCTAGATTAGATCTCACCATAATTAACTTCGTTGAGGTGGAAGATATATTCGTTCTCATGACCTGTACTTTCGTCATAATTATGACCAAGTAGGTCATAGCGTGACTAATTATCGCATAAGTTCAACGGTTTAGGTTATAATTGATGATGCAAGACACTAACTTAGACTTCGTAAATCGAAAGTAGTGTGGTTATCGTTAAAGTATAATTTCATTTAACTCATGCGCTTTTCAGTTCAATCATTAGTTTTTATACTAACTCTACAGGCAACAATAATAAATGCCCAAACGCAAGACAGTATTCCTTCTGTTAAAATTGGCTGGCAGGTTTGGATGGTGAAGAATCTAAATGTTGATCATTTCGCCAACGGTGATCCTATTCCTCAGATGAGAACAGCTGCAGAATGGAAAAAGGCATCTGATGAAGGAAGCCCAGCTTGGTGCTATTATAATAATAATCTATCCAATGGAGAAAAGTGTGGTAAACTTTACAACTGGTGGGCTGTACATGACACTCGGGGCCTGGCGCCAAAAGGATGGCACGTACCTACCGACTTGGAGTGGAGCTTAATAATCAATTATCTGGGCGGAGAGACAATCGCTGGTGTCGCTCTCAAAAATACATTTGGTTGGGACAATACTAAAGATGGTGGCAATGGAAATGGCTATAACAACAGCGGATTTTCAGGCATTCCTGCGGGCAACCGTGTCAACAATGGCAACTTTACTCTTCTGGGCAAAATTGGTGGCTGGTGGAGCTCAACACAAGAGGGTTATACAGTAGCATGGACTCATTTTCTTTATAATGAAGACCCGGCAGATCACAGAAGCAGCAGCGTAAAAGGTTGTGGATTCTCGGTTCGCTGTATTAAGGATTAAGATTGACTAAGTACTGCTAATTAGTTCGCTGGCTGAGAAGCTACGAAATATTACCAGACGATGTGCAACCTTTTGGTCATCGGCAGGTACTATAGCAAATAGTTCCTCAACCAATCAAATCATTAATCATGAAAACATTAACTCAACGATCAGTTTGTCTACTCTTCCTTCTGGCCATCGGTATTTTTACTGCCCACGGTCAGAAAGTAAGTAAGACTTTCTCTGGCATTAAGAAAATCAATCTTTCAACGTCTTCGGGCAGTTGCAAACTGATTAAAGGAACCACCAATGATGTTCTGGTAAATGTATCATACACATTTTCTCCCGGCGACTACCAACCGGTATTGGAACAAGACGGAAGCACACTAGTATTGAAAGAAGATTTTAACAAGAAAGGATCTTACTCTGGAAATTCGTCTTGGGAGCTTACGATACCTGAAAATCTGGAGATCCGCTTTTCATCGGGCTCAGGCAACTTCGAAGCGAGTGATATGGCCGTAAAAATCTCGGGAAATACCGGCTCGGGAGATTACCGGTGGACGAAAGTTACAGGAGACTCAAGGATCAACACGGGCTCAGGAGATATTTCATTGGAAGATTATAAGGGTGAGATCGATTTGAATACGGGCTCAGGTAATGTTGACATTACAAAGGCTGAAGGGGATGTACATGCCAACTCAGGGTCTGGCAAGATCCGATTGTCGGATGTGAAAGGAAAAATCTCGGCAAATGTGGGTAGTGGTAACATTGTTTGTAAAGACTTGGTATTGACAGGTAAGGGCTCTTTCAATTCTGGGTCGGGAGACGTATCGATAAAACTGGCATCTGCTCCGGCTTATTCCATCTCAGTCAATAGCGGATCGGGCGATGCAACATTGGATTTTGGCGGTAATAAAATTGATGGTAAGGTAACGATGACTGTAAGTAAGAGAAATGGAAAGATCGTTGCTCCATTTCCATTTGATAAGACCGAAGAAATACAAGAAGGCGGAGATGACCATGTCAGCATCCGCAAAACGGCTCAACTTGGCACAAAGGATATTGATATAAAGATAGGATCAGGCTCTGGAACAGCCGAGATTAAAAAATAACAGATCGGCAGTGCGATCTCCGCTGGAGGTGGCATGTCTGAAAACAAATAGCTCCTCAGAATTGTCGCGTAGAAGTTCTGAGGAGCTATATTTTTTATTATCCTTATTTATAAGCTTTAACTCCTTTTAGCTGTTCGCCGGTAGCTGGCATAATGCTTACGGCGGCACCACCACCATTGGCGAGTTTCAATTTCAATACCGATTTGCCGTCTACCACGAATTTATCAATCTTGTAAGCCTCCGGATTAGATTTCCAATCTGCATTATCTTCATCGGCATATATTGTAGCGATGTACTTTTTCTCTTTGTCTAAGAAGGCGAGGGGCACCGATGCTACTCGGCTGTTTTCGTCAGTGATTGCACCGATGAACCAGTTGCCGGCTCCCTTCTCCTTTCGGGCTAGGGTAATATAATCACCGGGCTCGGCCTCGATTACTTTTGTATCGTCCCAGTCTACAGCTACATCTTTTATAAACTGAAAGGCATCGATGTGTGGCTCATAATTTTCCGGAAGGTCAGCGACCATTTGCAGTGGGCTATATATAGTTATATAGAGAGCAAGTTGCTTTGCGAGCGTAGTATGCATTTGTCGTTGGGGTGCATCTTTGGCATAGTTCTTCATTTTAAATATGCCGGGAGTATAATCCATCGGTCCGCCCATTAAGCGGGTAAACGGAAGAATCACTTCGTGCTCAGGAGGGCTACCTTCACTAAATGCATTCCATTCGTTTCCTCGCGACGCTTCACTTGCCAAAAAATTGGGCCAAGTGCGATGCAATCCTGTAGGCCGTACAGGTTCATGCATATCAATCATTACCTTATGGTCTGCAGCCTTTTGCGCAGATGCTACATAGTGGTTAATCATCCATTGTCCGTCGTGGTGCTCACCGCGTGGAATGATTCTTCCTACATAACCTGTCTTTACTGAATTGTAGCCATATTTATTCATTACTTTAAAGGCAGTATCCATTTGCTTGTAATAAGTTCCGGCATCGGCACTCGTCTCATTGTGCATGATCATCTGCACACCTCTTTGCTTTGAATATTTCTCAATCTCCGATATATCAAAGTCGGGATAAGGCGTTACGAAATCAAAATGCTGACCATACCAGTTGCCAAACCAAGACTCCCAGCCGGTATTCCAGCCTTCTACGAGCACACCTTTGATGCCATTCTTTGCCGCAAAATCGATATACCGTTTCACATTGGTAGTATTTGCACCGTGGCGTCCGTTGGGTATCATTTTACCATCGCGTGTTACTATATCCGGATTGTCGGTATAATTCCAACTGCTGATACCGGTTTGCATCTCCCACCATACACCCACAAATTTCATTGGCTTTATCCATGATGTGTTTTGAATTGCTGAAGGCTCATTAAGATTTAGAATCATTTTGGAAGCCAGAATGTCTGTTGCTTTATCACTTATAATAATAGTACGCCATGGAGTTTTTGCCGGAGCGTGCAAATAGGCTTTGTTCCCATAAGTATCGGGCACCAGACTAGCTATTAGTCCGTGCTTAGCTTTATTTACGTGAAGCTGCATGGAAGTATAGTTGACTAAGGCCGCCTCGTGGATATTTATGTATAAACCTTCGGCCGTCTTCATCATCAGCGGAGTTTGTACTGCATTTTGGTCGGGGATGTTTTCTGCTTTATTCCCAAAGGAAAGCATCGGCAATTTCCATGCATCTACTTCACTTAACTTAGAAGTAGTGTACAAGTATTCGTTAGAGTCAAAGTCGCCCGGAATCCAAAACGCCTTGTGATCGCCGGTGAGGTTAAACTCTGTCTCCTCATTGCTAACTATAAAGTATTTCAGTTTGGGTTGAACGGAGAATTCATACCGGAACGCGATTCCGTCTTCAAATACCCTGAAGAGAAGAGCGAGTGAAAGATTGGGTGCACTTTTTTGCTGCAGGTACACTGCGAGCTGCTTATAGTGATTACGAATCTGGCTTACTTCGCCCCACACTGGCTTCCATGTTTCATCTATTGTCATAGAGTCCGTTTTCATAACCTGAAAGTTGCTATCCAGTCGAATGGAGCTATCAATTATAAAGCCCAGCCGCGAAGGCTGAATAACAGTCTTGCCTTTATAATAGACTGAATAAAAGGGACGGCCATCTTGATCTACTTTTAATCTCAATTTTATGGTATTCAGCGAAATGGCTGTCTCGGCTGATTGTTGTGATAGGGCAGTGCTAAAGCAAATGCTCGTGATGAAGAAGCACAAAAGACTTTCTTTTAATCTCATTGAAAGGAGTGGTTAGGTTAGAAAAATAATAAATCCCTGTACAAGATAATGATCTCTTTACTTTTTAGATAACGCAAATCGTTTTTATAATAAGTCGATGACTTGCCGGGGTAATTTGGCCACGCAGCGGTACATCAATCGTAATAAGTTTGTGGCAGATCAAAAATTTATATGAGCCAACCGCGTAAGTATTCTCCAAGTGACTTTAATGAATGCGTAAGACTTTTAATAGGAACTTACAGCCTCAACCGTGTCAGCTCTCCTCCGGGTAGTGTTGCAAAGGAATATTTTGAAGCCCTTATTTCGAATAAAGATGCTCATACGTTTGTTTATCCCATCGGGAAACGAATTTATGCGGTATGTACAGGGATTGTTAAAGAGGAGGAAAATGGTATTCCTGAAAAGAGATTTTATCCGGAGGATATTTACTCTGACAGTCATATCCAAAAGCGACTAAAGCTGGAAGAAAAACTGATTGAGTTTGCTGCTCGGGTTCTCAAAGAGATGAGTATTAGATTTCCACCCATCGACAATGACTATATCTGGAAAAGAGGTAGCGCATTTAAAAAATTAGGTTTTGATCCTATTAGCAAAAAGAAAAGCAGGATAGATAAGGAATATGAATCGATAATGCAACGATGGGAGAGTGAAAAAAATGAGATTAAGGAAAGCAGGTCTGTTAAGCTACCTAGATTGTTTTGGCGCGAGAAAATTGCGATTGGCGCCACTTATCGCAGGATTCAATTGTCTGTTAAACAACTGGGTAATCTTAAGATCACTTCGGGCCTTATAGTTGTTGCCGATTTATTCAGTTTAGGCGGACATTTGCAGAAGCCGTTAGCCTATCAGTTCCCAGTTGGCAAATTCCCTGTAGAACTTATCATCGCAAATAATTATGTAACCGCAGTGATATTGAAATTTAATAATAACTCCATTTCTTCATGGGAACTAGCTATTCCCATGGGTGGAGATATGACTGAATTGAAGGAAGGCAAAGCATTTGGTTACACCGTAGATTCTGGTTCTGGCTGCTTCGCTGATATCGACGCTTTGAAGACGCTGCAGAAAATGGCAGCGGATGATGAATATTGGGACGAAGGATTTGCAATCGGACAAGGGAAAATTCACGCTGTTAAAGAAAATAACATTGCGGTTTTTGGTACGGGCTACGGAGATGGGTTTTATCCTTATTATATAGGTCGGGATAAGAATGGAGTGATTTGTCGGCTCGTGACAGAGTTTGGCTTCTTCAAGGGAAGCTTAGCTGAGTTTAAGATAATTTCCTGAGTCGGATGTCAGCATTGTGTTTATGGCATATTGTTATTACTAAATAACTACACGCTTCTTTTCATCGGCTGAGCGGTGTATTGCTTCTACTATACGAATGTCTTTCAAGCCTTCTTCACCAGGCACAAGCATTGATGTGTTGTTCATAATGGAGATCGCATCATCATCCATCTGGCGGGCTTGCTCATTGGGAATCGTTGCATTCAGTTTTGTGCCATTGCTTGTTATACCCTGCACACCTGAGTACGATTGAAATGGTGAAAGCTGATACCATCCTTTTGTACAAGTTGCCTTAAGGTCGTTCATGTTTTTTCCAAAGCTTGTTTCGCATGACGCCATAACACCTTCGGGAAACTCAAGATCAAAAGAGATTGTCTCTTCTACTTCTTTATATATGTCGGGTCGTGTGGTTGAGGCTCTGGCTGTAACTGCAATCGGCTCCAACTGAGTACTATAACGTGCAGCGTTCAACGGATAAACTCCCATATCATACATAGCGCCACCGCCCAACTTCTTCTTTTGCTTCCAATGATCCGTGCGACTTTCAAAATATCCGGCTGCAGCTTGTACCTTCATCACCTTGCCATAAGTAAGGTCACGGGCAAACTGTATTATTTTCTTTGTGTTCGGTTCATGATGCATACGGTAACCGATGCTGAGCTTCACTTTATTCTTATTACAGGCATTGATCATCTGCTGACATTCAGTAGCCGTCATCGCCATGGGCTTCTCACACCACACATGCTTTCCGGCGTTGGCAGCGCGGATGCTGAACTCGGCATGCATTGAAGGAGGAAGTACTACATAGACAACGTCGATATCGGGGTTGTTGGCGATACGATCAAAGTCATTATAATCATAAATGTTTTTATCTGCGAGTCCGAATTGTTTCTTCCATCGTTCGGCTTTGGCAGGAGTACCTGTTGTCACACCTGCGAGATAACATTGTTCCGTTAGTTGAAGGGCAGGAGCGAGGAGGTCTGTACTATAGTAGCCTAAACCCATCAGTGCCACGCCAAGCCTTTTCTTTGGTTTAGGAATCAGAATGTTAGCGAATGAATGAGTACTAAGGGCTGCTCCGGCCATACTCAGTATCGATTGCTCTATAAAATTACGTCTCAGCATTGGTTGGTCAGATATTCAGTTTAACTGTCATCATAAGTTCAAGAATTTACATAACTATTCCAAGGAGGTTTGTGAGTAGAGGCATATCCGTTACGTGAATACTGCAACATAATCTGGAAGATGTGTAACATCAACAGAAGGCTAATGATGCACCTTTGATCATAGTCTTATTAGAATCCTTTTAACCGATAATATAATGCAACCACAAAATATCCTTCAAGGTGATACGATCCTGGTGAATAAACCTTCTGTAAAGACAAGAGCAATCATGGTTTTGATAGTTCTTTTCTCGGCTTCATTTTTAACGTCTTGTGCAGTGTGGGTAAGTGGCCCGCGCTATCATGATAACGGACATGGAGGATTCGCCCACCGTGGGGACTACTATGGGCATGACCGAAGGTAATATATCATAACTTATTTGTAGTTGGTGACTTTCTAGTGCCATTGTTTTGGCCTTAACCAACCGACTCGACTTACATTACTATGTTAACGCGCGCATGTAACGCGTACTCATCTCTTAGCATTAGCCGATCTGGCTGATTCTGTTATTCAACAACTTTCTAAATTGCTTCTTAATTAAACCTTGTTTCGGCTACAACAATAGTAGATTTGACTACATCCGTTTCTTTGCCGCTGCGCAACTTTGCATTATCAAAGACAGAAAAAATGAAAATCATCGTTACAGGTTCTTTAGGGAACATCAGCAAGCCACTCACAAAGGAGTTGGTGCAAAAAAGACATGCGGTTACTGTTATCAGCAGTAGGCCAGAAAGGCAAAAAGACATTGAAGCATTGGGTGCAAAAGCGGCTATCGGCTCTATGCAGGATGCTGATTTTCTTACAGCGACTTTCAAAGGTGCAGATGTGGTCTATATTATGGAGGCTCTGGGCTATGAGAGTTTCTTTGATCATAATCTTGATGTGATGGCTGCCATTAGTACGATTGGCAATAATTACAAACAGGCTATTCAACAATCGGGAGTGAAGCGGGTGGTACATCTCAGCAGCATTGGCGCCCATACCTATAAAGGCAATGGCATTCTTGCTTTCCATTATAATGTTGAGAACATTTTGAAGCAACTGCCAGGCGATGTTTCTATTAAATTCATGCGGCCTGTTGGTTTTTATTACAATATGTTTGCTTTTATCCAAACCATAAAGACACAGAACGCAATCGTTTCAAACTACGGTGGTGACGACAGAGAACCGTGGGTTTCGCCGTTGGATATTGCGGCTGTTATTGCTGAAGAGATTGAAAGGCCTTTTGAAGGCAGAGAAATCCGTTACATAGCAAGCGATGAAGTTTCACCAAATGAAGTGGCTAATATCCTGGGTGCAGCAATCGGAAAGCCAGATTTGAAATGGTTGGTAATTCCTGATGAGCAACTATTGAATGGTTTATTATCAGCGGGAATGAATCCACAAGCAGCAAAAGGTTTTACGGAAATGAATGCGAGCAGACGTGGCGGTGTGTTGTATGAAGATTATTATCACAGTAAACCAGTGTTGGGCAAAGTGAAGCTAACTGATTTTGCAAAAGAATTTGCGACTGCTTATAACAAGTAACAATTATCTTAGCAACGTGGCAAACAAACAACCTTACAGGATTAAGACAATAAATGAATTTCATCAGTTTAGAGGATTGTCGAAACCAGAACATCCGCTAATCAGTGTAATAGATTATGCCTCTGTCAGGCATTCGCCCGAAAACAATCAATTAAGCTGGGTCCTTGACTTTTATTCTATCTCTCTTAAAAGGACTTCCAATGCTAAAATGAAATATGGTCAGCAGGAATATGATTTTGATGAGGGTGTGATGTTCTTCATGGCTCCGGGTCAGGTATTCAGTATTGAGGTTGGTGCAACTTCGCCAGCAAAACATTCGGGGTGGATATTACTTGTTCATCCCGACTTCCTGTGGAATACACCTCTGGCTAAAACGATAAAGCAATATGAATACTTTGACTATTCGGTGAATGAAGCCCTGTTTCTTTCCGAAAAAGAGGAGGTAACGATTACCAACATCATTAAAAACATTGAACATGAATATCATTCGAACATTGATAAATTCAGCCAGAATGTAATCATTGCGCAATTGGAGTTATTGCTTACGTATTCCGAAAGGTTTTATCATCGTCAGTTTATTACCAGAAAGATAACTAATCATAAAATACTTAGCCGACTGGAAGATGTTCTAACGGAATACTTCAGCAGTATTGCTTTAGAGAATACCGGATTGCCAACGGTTCAATACATAGCTGAGGCATTGAACGTTTCTCCTAATTATTTAAGCGGATTACTTAAATCATTAACAGGGCAGAGTACACAGCAACATATACATGATAAACTGATTGAAAAAGCAAAGGAGAAATTGACAACAACGAGTCTGTCGGTAAGCGAAATTGCTTATGGGCTGGGGTTTGAACATCCGCAGTCATTCAGTAAGTTATTCAAAACAAAGACTAGTCTCTCACCACTGGAATTCAGAAACTCTTTCAATTAACTTTCCCCTGTATCACAAGGTGACTGGGAAGTGATGTATTAAAATAAATTTCACACACTGGAAATAAAAAAAGGAGCACGTGCTCCTTTTCCCAATTTAATAGACAAACAACAAAAGATTTACATAACAATAAGAAACAATGGTCCTTCCCAATTGGTAGTTGCGCCGGCCGTGATCGCTTTGTGAAAAAAGGCATACTTGTTTCCGCTGGTGAGACCGCTGATGGTAGTGCTGGCCGTGGTAGTAGTAGGGGCAGCGGTGCGGCCGGCGAAGGTCATCACATCGGTAGTGTATTGCCACTCGTGTGCCTTGGCCTTTCCTTGGGCAGTCAGGTAAACGCTACCGGGTTCATCACCACTGACTACAGCAAACACATGCTTCCTTGGTGATGTTTTTCCCTTTACTTCCATGCCAGCTGAATGCACTATACTTACGCGCTGATCATCTGCCAGCGAAGGACTGTTGGCTAAAGCCTCTACTTTGCCACCCAAAATACTTACGTTCCTGTCCAGCATTTCTCGGGCAGTTTTTATTGCATCCTTCTTTGTATCAGAAGTAGGTGCCGCCATTGCTGTGTGCAGGGTGGTGGTTGCATTGACTGTCGATGTAATCTGAGCTACTATATCTGTGGCTGCAAAGATGGCATTGCCCGTCATGCTTGTGGTGTAGTGGGCTGCATCTGCGAGCAGCTCAGCATTATTTCTACTGCTCAAGTATAAAACAACAGTCGCTTTCATATTTTTTTGAATTTGGTTTAATTTCCGTTTGGAGTTGCAATGCTACGGTGTTTTGTATTCCTGAAATGTGAGCAATTATTAAACACCAGTATTTAGTTATCCGGCAACCAAAAAGTATTATTAAATCGATGTTAGATAGAGTTCAGAACATCAGATGCCAGACGTGCCACATCAGACACGTGGTGTGCCACATATTAGATATGATGTGTTACATCAGACACGTGATGTGCTACATATTAGACATGATGTGTTACGTCAGATCACTGATTTGTCACATATTAGACATGATGCGTTACGTCAGATCACTGATTTGTCACATATTAGACGTGATGTGTTACGTTAGGTCTCTGATTGATTGCATCGAGTGTCTGATGTAACACGTCAGGTCTCAGATTGATGACATCATAAGCCTAACGGCACAAACTGAATCAGTAACCCGCTTTTTGGTCTCTATATATAGAGTGAAGCTTTGTTTTGATGATGAGGAGTGTCAAATCGGAACCAAATTAATTTAGAATAGGATTTTCACCTATGCCTTTTGATCTATTTCATGTCAAATAAAGTACTTAGATAGTAGGCTTAAATCAAACCAAAAAGTGATATGAGAAACTTAAAAATTCTATTGTTCGGATTTTTGATCGCGCAATTGCTGTTCACATCGTGCGCTACTACTAATAGAGCGCTTGTAGCGTACTCGCCGCCAGCAACTTCTAAGGTGGAAATTGACTATAAACCAGATGTTAAACTGAGCAGTGTCCTAAGTAATTCGGATGCAGATAATCATTTAATAGATTCCGACTGGAGCCCTATAGATGCGGTATATACTGATAAAAAATCTTCAATAATAATAAAAAAACTACCAACTGTAAATCAAATAGGAATTAAGGTAGAGATGAGTCCTGGTATAACAGATATCGGCACATATACACCGGTTCAAAGTGGCAATAATTGGAGACAATTTTATGATGAGCCAAATCAATTATTCAATTTTACAATTGATAGGTCAAACTCGACTGGTCGTCAGAACTATCGTCAGCTCTTCACTCAAGAATTATCGAATAACCGATACATTAGGTTTACAGTTTACGATAAGTTTAATGTATCTGACGCAACAGCCAATAAATTAATGTCCTTTACTCTTAAATATAGGAAGAGCATTTCGCCATTTTGGGTAATGAAGTGGAGTGACATTATTTATACTCCTGTATTGTTAAGGCTTTCGGGTACAGCCTCAGGATTTAGTTATAGCAGTGTAGCACCTGCTGTAGGCTGGAAGATTATAAGTATTAATACTACCTCATCAACATTCCCTTATGTCAGCTTAAACTTAGTGGGGTCAATTACCAATTATGCTTCTACTACCACGGTACCTACAACTCCCAATACAACAATAACTAACTATCAGTATGCAATTACCTACGGAGCAGCTATTGATATCGGAGGAATATTGCAAATAGGAAGTTTATATAGTGCTTCAGAGGGGAAGACGTATTTCGCTATAGGATTGGCACCCCAGTTATTCTCGCAGCTAATTCCTTCAGGAACTCAGACGCATTAATAATCTTCTTCGTACATCATTCTTCACAAATTCACCCACTTCGGGGGTTACGTGTTAAAGTTAATATTTTCATTTATAGTAGCCAGCAGTCCTGAAACCCTAACTCTGCCAGTGAATAAATACCATTAGGTAGATGTGAAAGCACACTAGTTAATGATTTGTTAAAACTTAAACGCGACCAAGTTCTGTGCGTTTAACCTCGAAAAAATTCCATGAAAAAAAGTATACAACAATTCATCGTTTTACTCTGCGCATTTTTTACCTACACAGCTCAAGCTCAATCCGAAGATGAAAAAAGCATCAGGGCAGCACTGCAAAATTGGGTGACTAACTACAATGCGGAGAATTTTGAAAAGACTTTTGAAGTGTGGAGCCCCGAACTGATTGGCTGGTATCCAGGGTCGCCTGAGATTACCTATGAAATGTCGACTAAAGTTCCATCAAAAAGCGCTGTTAAGAGTACTTACAAACTAACCATCAATGAGGTTCTTATGGATGGGAAACTGGCTGTGGTAAGAGACACGTGGGAACAAACCATAACAAAAGAAGGAGCTGTACTTAAAGTTATCCTGATTAAGAGCTTTGAAGTCTGGAAAAAGCACGATGACAATAAGTGGAAGATTATTCGCTGGATATCCTACGAAGGCAAATAATAATTTCACTTTATTTTTTAGTAACGCCACATCGACTTAATGTCACTGTGCAGATCAGCGTTAGGCGAGGTACTAGCCATAGACTCCCCGAAAATAAAAAGGGCCGGCAACCACGCCGACCCTTTGTGCAAACTAAACGATTGTGTGAAAGAAGACCATTAAAAAGAAAGCCAGCAAATCCGTCTGACTAGCTGGCTTTTTCTCTTTAAGCAATACCTGATACAAACTCTGAATCAAAATTAGCAGATAGTAATAGACTAATGTTGCTGTTTCTGTTATGGTTTGGTTAAATAAAAAGGCTGGTACGAAACCAGCCCTCTTTGACGATATGCCATACAAATCCTCCTGACTTGCTGGCTTTTCCCGTAAGAAATGCATCTGTTAAAATTAATTGTTGGCAGTGATTACCGTGTGATTCTCCTATTACGATTTGGTTAAATAATAAAAACTATAACTCAGCCTTACTATCGGTTTTGTGACGTCAGGTCTTTCGGCCTGACGCTCGAACCCTCTTCCTCACTTGAATAGCTTCTTGATTTTGGTTCATAAATTTGCGGAAAAGGATACTGGCTAAGCAAACTGGACTGTCAGGTCGAAAGACCTGACTTCACGGCGAATAAAAACCATGACTTCGCCGGTCAAACTTTTCATAAAATAAATTAATTTCGTTGATGAAGAACAAGGAATTGTTGGCAAAAGTACTGCAAAAGAAATTAGAATGATGAAAAGCATTAGATACCTGATACTAAGTTGCTTCGTGGCCGGTGCAACGAATACGTATTCGCAAGTAATCAAGTTTGAGAAGAGGCAACTTGAGGCAGTTAACGTGTCTATGTCACTCGAAAAACTGAACGGGAAAGATGTAGTGAAAGTAATAAAGGACTCTACCGTGAAAATGGCGGATGAAGCCACCTTTGTAAAGATTAAAGGGATTGAATTTAAGAACGGAACTATTGAAGTAAAGGTGTTGAGCAGACTTCTTAAGAATGCGCCGGAATCGGCAAGAGGATTTATTGGAATTGCTTTTAGGGTTAATGATAATAATTCAAAGTTTGAGAGTATCTATCTTCGGCCTACAAATGGAAGAGCAGACGACCAACTTCGACGAAACCATTCCATTCAATATTTTTCTTTTCCCGACTACAAGTTTGACAGACTTAGAAATGAAGCAGCCGGCATATATGAATCGTATGCCGATATGGGTTTGAATGAATGGATAAATATGAAGATTGAAGTGAAGGGTAAGCAGGCAAAGCTTTTTATTAATGACAGCAAACAACCATCATTGATTGTGAACGATTTGAAACACGGCGACAGCCTCGTGGGCGCAATTGGTTTGTGGGTTGACAATGGAACAGAAGGATTCTTCACTGACCTTAAGATTAATAGCAACTGACAGTCCTGATATAGTGTCGCTCATCTGCCTACCAATCTTTTACATGACATCTGATTTAAGACTCAAGAATATAGAATTAAGATTTTCGAAGTTTAAAGCATAAACAAAATTTAAAAATCTATTTTGTTGTTGTAGTTAGTCGCCTGATCGACAAGATTTTTGAAATTTAAACGAAGCTTTGCAACCCTAACCCAATGTGCGTGAAACTGAATTTTTACTGTGACAATGTTTCGGATTTGCGTACCTTTACGTATCAAAGTCTCTGGTCTACTATTCCACCATGGCAAGGAAGCCACTAAATCCCTTCTTCCTTTCTTCAGTTTTGTTTACCGAATAGCACAAGTCTTATAAATTTCGGTCTTTCAACTTCTAATATTATCATTATGGAAGCAATTAGTAAAGCCATAACATTTGGCACATCGTACAGAGATTTTGTTGCCACGCTAAACAAGCGTGTTGGTAACTACTTCAAGACGAATAACATTAGCAAGCAGGGCAACAGGGAAATGAAAATTAAGACGGTTTTTATGTTTGGCCTGTATTTAATTCCCTATTTCCTTATCGTAACGAGTACGGTGACTAGCACTGGCCTCCTCATCGGACTTGTATTAGTGATGGGCTTTGGATTGGCAGGGATTGGTTTATCGGTAATGCATGATGCCAATCACGGTGCATATTCAAAGAAGGCATGGGTCAACACATTGGTTGGTTATTCGCTCAATCTGGTTGGTGCTAATGTTTTTAACTGGAAGATTCAACACAATGTGCTTCATCATTCCTACACCAATGTTCATGAAGAAGACGAAGATATAAGCCCCAGGGGAATCCTTCGACTGTCTCCTTCTTCCAAGTGGAAATGGATTCACCGATATCAATTTATTTATGCATGGTTTTTATATGGCTTGATGACAATTGTGTGGATGGTTGTGAAAGATTTTATGCGAATAGTGCGTTATCAAAAAAACGGGTTATCTAAGAAACAGGAAGCTAACATTAACAGAGAGTGGGTTATATTGATTGCTACTAAAATCTTCTATGCCGGATATATTTTCGTAATACCCTTGCTGGTCACTTCACTTGCCTGGTGGCAAATACTTACTGGCTTTTTCATGATGCATTACCTGGCCGGATTTATCCTCGCCATCATCTTTCAACCGGCACACGTGATCGAAGGAACATCATATCCTGAACTCAACGAAAACCGTAGTCTGGAGAACAACTGGGCGGTTCATCAATTATTGACGACAACTAACTTTGGAAATGGGAGCCGGTGGTTCTCATGGTATGTAGGAGGTTTGAACTTTCAGATTGAACACCACTTGTTTCCCAACGTCTGCCATGTGCACTACCGTAAGATTGCGAGCATCGTTAAAGAAACAACACGCGAGTTTGGATTGCCTTACAAAAGCGTTAAGACTTTTATGGGGGCGTTGCGCGGGCACGCCAGGTTGTTAAAACAATTGGGGCGTCAGCCGATTGCCGAGATTTAACCAGCGCGATGGTGATTCTTATGTTTAGAATCCGCGATTGCAAATAAATTCATAGCTCATTCGCAGCTTTAGAAATAATGTTATTCTATTTCATCTAATTTTGCAACTGACCAAAAGCGATATTAGGGTTGCGCTTGATGATCAGTAACAAACTGATACAAGCCCTAATCAAAATCGTTTATGAATGATGAATTAAGAATTAATATTTTTTTAAAGTATATAACAATTTGAAGGGGATAATATGAGTGACATTTGGACTGACCGTTGGAATGACAGATATAGCAAAGAAGAGTACGCCTATGGCGAACAGCCTAACGACTATTTGCAACAACAACTACAAAAGCTGGAGCCTGGTGCAATATTGTTTCCGGCCGAAGGCGAAGGACGCAATGCTGTCTTTGCTGCTAAACGTGGCTGGAATGTTTCGGCGTTTGATATAAGTACGGAAGGGAGAAACAAGGCTATTCGACTTGCAGAGATTAATAAAGTGACGCTCGACTATCAGGTGGGAGAGTTGCAGTCATTGAAATATAGCATCGGGCAATTTGATGCAGTTGCCCTGATCTACGCGCACTTTCCTGCAGACATTAAATCATTATACCACAAGACTGTAAGCACCTATTTGCGCGCGGGAGGAATGATCATTTTTGAAGCATTTAGTAAACGTCACCTTGACTATATCGCCAAGAATGAAAAAGTTGGCGGCCCAAAGGAGGTAGAAATGTTATTCTCTATTGAAGAAATAAAATCGGACTTTATTAATTACGAGGTTATAGAATTAATAGAAACAGAAGTTGAATTGAATGAAGGCCTCTTTCACAATGGAAAAGGTTCGGTTATAAGATTTGTAGGGAGAAAGAGATAATTGATTAGGATTTGAGAATTAAGATTGAGATTTGAGATTAATGCCCGTTTCGAGAAGCTACAGTCAGTTATAATCCTTGATAATAATAATCCATGAACTAATGATTTACATAACACAACTCATTTACATCATTAAAGGACAAGAAAGCATCTTTAATCAATTTGAGGATGTCGCAATTCCACTTATTTCAAAATACAATGGCAGGCTTTTATTTAGAGTAAGGCCAGATGAGAATTCGTTTATTGAACATCATATCGACAAACCTTACGAAATACATCTTGTAGAGTTTGATACAGAACAGGACTTTAAAAACTTCGCACATGATGAAGAGCGGAAGAAGTTCCTTCACTTGAAAGAGCAATCAATAAAGGCATCGGTCATGGTTCAGGGAGTAAAGCTGTGATGGTGTTTGGTAAGATTCGGTTCCGGGACGAACATTATCAAATAATTGAATCACTTAGCTAATCCTTTCTGAATCGTTTTCATGACTGCCTTATCGTTTGATTTTTTAATATCGATTGCCAGGCATTGATTGAATTTAGCGTAAGTTTTGATGGCATCAATAATCTTAGTAACCATTGGCTTGGTTAGTTTGACCGGCTCAAAATGAAGATTATTAATTGTTAATATTAGTTGCTTGCGATCAGCCTTGCAATCCATTCGGGCAACGAAAGTATCACCAATTAATATGGGCAACGAAAAATATCCATACTTCCGCTTTGCTTGGGGTACAAAGCACTCAACCTGATAATCGAAGTCAAAGAAATCGCGTAGCCGATGGCGGAAGACATTCAAGATATCAAATGGAGAAAGAACGAATGCATCGCCAGACAAGTTGATCCTCTTGTTTTTATGTTCGGAAAGCATATAGATAGGAGAACCTTTCAATCCTGTAATCTCTATTTGTAATACTTCTCCGGAATTGACCATATTTTTCAATTCTGGTTTGATTGTGTGTTTTACGTAGCGCGCGCTGTAGCAAATCTCTTTAGCGTAGGCAATGCCAAGCGCTTTCAGTGAACGTCGGATTACGTGCTGTGCAAATTCCTCTGCAGTTGGCATTGTCATATCAGTATCGCTAGGGATTAAATTCTCTGACAGGTCATATACTTTCCGAAAGTCTTTCTTTCTAAACGTCATCAACTTTCCGCTAAGGTGCAATCGCTCGAGTGCAATCTTCGATGGTCGCCAATCCCACCAGCCCGAACTTTTCGTTACACGATCGTTTTCAAAATCATTCGCCATTAGCGGGCCTTCTCTTGAAATTCTGTTGAGAACCTTCATCATCTGATTTAAGTCAGCCTGTATCAATGGCTTACCCCGCAACAAAATGCCCTCTTTCATCGGTAGTGAAAAACGGAAGTCATGCATGGGAATATACCCTGTGGCAAAAGTCCAGAACTCAAAGATTCTTCCTTCTGCCTGCAGCTGTTCGAGCCACTCTGGTTGGTAGTTGGGCACACGTGCCGCGATGGTGTGATGATGTGCTCGCTCTACTACATAATTAGTATCAATTTGAACAAAGCCGAGATGATCTATGAGTTTATAAACTGCCTCTTTGCCTTTGCCATACTGTGCGGGCTTTGATAGTCCCACAGCATGGAGGATGATCTTTCGGGCTTGTGCTTTTGTAAGAATGAGTTGATCCATGGCAATATCAGATCAGTAAATATTAAAAATAAGCCTAAAATTTGAGAGATTTCGAAAGTGAAAACAGCATCCTTCACTGACAAATTGACGTTATGTTGTTGTCAAATGACTCACAGAATTGAAGAACAGTTTATGTTGTACTTAATGATCAGAATATGATTGAGGTTAGAAACACAGAGACCGGCGACCTTGAACAAGTATTTGCTCTGTTTGACCTTTCTATAGCTTATCAGGAAAGGAATGGTTATCCGGTTTGGAAGAACTACGACAAGGGTGCGATACGCAGAGACGTTGAAAATAAAAACCAGTATAAGATAATTGTTGACGCAAAGACGGCAATCGTTTTTAGTGTTTGCTATACTGACAAAGTAATATGGCGAGAGTTGGATAAGGGAGACTCTATTTACCTTCATCGAATTGTGGTGAATCCTGACTTCAAAGGACAGAAACTGTTTGGCACTATTTTGGAATGGGCTATTGAGCATTCAAAACAAAAAGGACTTACTACTATTCGAATGGACACTTGGGCCGCTAATCCTACAATTATTAATTACTATAAGAATTTTGGGTTTACTTTTATTGAGAACTACACCACACCAAATACTGAAGCACTGCCTGTTCATAACAGAAATCTTGAGTTGACGCTTTTGGAGTACAAGTTGAACGATAGACGGTGGTGAGGAAAAGACTATTTAAACTTTAATTAACTAGATATGCGTAGGCAAGCGGTTGTGATTACAAATGAATGACTGACAAAATGCTGTTTACTAATGGACTAACCCTTCCGCATAAATGGAGTACCTGATTATAGGGTCAATCATACTTATTCTGATATTTCTTGTTTCTCACCAGCTAAGTAAACAAAAGCGGAAAAGAAGAATCGAGGAAATACGATCATCGTGGGGGAGGCCGAAATCGGAATCGTTTCATTTCGTGAGTATTAGAAAGTATGCTGATTCGGTGAACGCACAATTTCACCGACTGACAGATCAAACGCTTGAGGACATCGACTTCAATCAGCTCTTTGTATTTATTGACAGAACTACAAGCAGAGTAGGGCAACAGTTCCTGTATAAGAAATTAATAGAGCCGACCAACAGCACCAAAGACTCATCAGAAGAACTTACCAATGCATTTATAAAGAACGCTGATTTGAGAGAAACGATGCAATTAGAGCTCTACAAGCTAAATGAGAATGATGCGTATTACATTTCAACCCTATTGCAAGACCGTTTTCTGATTGAAGAGCCAACATGGCTGAAGCTACTCACCCTTGACATTGCCATTGTTGTGAGCTTACTTGCTCTCGCCGTTAAATTTCCAGTGCTCTTAGTGTTTCTTATTTTCACCACTACGCTAAATATGTTTGTGCACTATTGGAATAAGAGCAACATGTTTCAATTCACCAGGTCAATTCCTCAACTGAACTTATTAATTCAGGTAGCAAGTGAATTACTAAAGAAGGGGGATTTGCTTCATGATGTGTCAGTGAAAGAAAGTATCTCTAAACTCCGGTCATTCCAACGAAAAGCAAGTTTAATCAAGTTTGATGTTCAGCGGGGCTTTCAGGACGAATTAAGTCAAATAGGAAACTATTTTTTGGATATTGTAAAGGCTTTCTTTTTGATTGAGATCATAGTTTTTTTTAAAGTAATGAAGGAATTGAGAGACAAACAGTCATCCATCATTACGCTCTTTAATTATGTTGGTACAATTGATACTGCAATTGCTGTTGCTTCTCTCAGAGCTGGCAAGTTGAAAACTTGTCAACCTGCATTTGTGCCTGTTAAAAAAGAATTAGTTGTTAAGAACATTTACCATCCGCTGATTGAGAATTGCGTAAAGAACAACTTGTCAATCAACAATCGAAGTATTTTAATCACTGGCTCAAATATGTCAGGTAAGTCGACATTTCTAAGAACACTGATGATTAATTCTATACTAGCTCAAACCATTTATACTTGCTTTGCAGACGAATATATTTCACCGTTAGTAAAGCAGTTTTCATCTATTCGAATTGATGATAACCTTTTTGAAGGCAAAAGCTATTATTTTCAAGAGGTTAATGTTATGGCTTCATTGCTGGCCGAAATAAAATCTCCTCATCAAAATCTGTTTGTCTTGGATGAGGTATTTAAGGGCACTAATACGATAGAGCGGATAGCTTCTGCAAAAGCAATACTGTCTTATTTGAATAGTAATAATAACATTGTGATTGTTTCCACGCACGACATTGAGTTGGCGGGTATGCTTACGAGTGAATATGATCTGTATCATTTTACGGAGACAATCGAAAACAATAAGCTTCATTTTGACCACACGATTAAATCAGGACAAGTCAGGACTAGGAATGCAATTAAGATATTGGAGCTATCAAATTACCCGATCGATATAATCAACGAAGCACGACAGATTAGTGCAACTTTAACAACTGCAAAGCAATGAGAGTTATAATTTGCCTTGTGATATTAATCGCAGGATGTTCAAAATCAAAAACTAATGATATGAAAGATGTGCGTAAGCATTTTGAAGATATTTACGACAATTTCAATAAAAGGAATATCGACTTGGTTATTGATAACATGACTCCTGACGTAATGTGGGCCAATGGCATGGACGGAGGATTTGTTTATGGACACGAGGGAGTACGAGAGTATTGGACACGGCAATTTAAATTGGTCAGCTCAAATGTTACTCCGTTGGAAGTGAAGGAGGAAAATGATGAAGTGACAGTTAAGGTGCATCAGGTAGTTCATGACCTCGATGGAAAATTACTGGCAGACGAAATTGTTACTCATATTTTCAAATTGCGAGAGGGAAAGATCACCCGTTTTGATATAAAGAAGTAGGAGAGTGCCTCTGTTTTAATCAGATCAGCTTTCAAGGTCTGAATTCACTGAAGACAAAATCCTTTTCCTTCTTCAGTTTATGACAGCTAAAACACTGTGAGTTTGCTTGCTCTTTAATATTACGCTGAGTTTTGCTGTCGCCTTCAAACTCCTCAAAACCCCAGCCTCCCGTATCCGAATATTTCTGGCTGTCCTTGACCATTACATCAACAATTCTTCTTTTCCCTTCCAATACATCGGTATCTTTTTCGGTTGCCTCCAACACATCGAAGACAAGAATGGATCCGTTGGGAAAGATGCCTGTTGAATATCCTTTCATCGCTTTTTCATTGGCATAAATATGATGGAATCCGCCAAAATGTGGATAAGCTGGGCTCTTTGGTCCAACAATAGCGGTCTTGACATGAGTCCAATTTCTATACCCTTCGGGATATTCTACCGGAGGAGTTACAATTTCAATGTTCGTAAAGGATGCAAGGGAAGTCAGAATGACCGCAAACATTGTAAGGAATCTGAGCTTATTCATACAGGATTCTTTTGGTGATTCAAGTATACGACTTCGTTTGGGCCTGGTTCTTGATATTCGATCATTGAGTATCTGCAATGGATAAAGACTGGTTTCTATAGAATGATCATGTCAAACAGAGAAGCGCATTCGCGAAAGGTTCTACTCGCTTAATAAATGAATTCGACCATTCACTAACTGATCAGGCTTGTATGCTTATTCGATTAACTGCGCCAAATATTTGTAGGTACATTTCGCTTTTACACATTAAAAAATAGCAGATGAAGATTGGCAAGGTACCGGATAACGAAAGTGAACGCCTTAAAGCTTTAAAGGAATACTCTATTCTTGACTCCCTGCCAGAGCAAGATTTTGAGGATATAACAAGAATTGCTTCTGAAATCTGTCAGACACCTATTTCTTTGATTACTTTAATTG